>Ga0308175_100001359_pt1 | contig 16508 bp, 8 predicted proteins | sample PhyCR1_3_FD_203893 | JGI IMG/M metagenome (GOLD analysis project Ga0308175, IMG submission 203893) | Soil microbial communities from UC Gill Tract Community Farm, Albany, California, United States - DLSLS.C.R1 | ecosystem: Environmental > Terrestrial > Soil > Agricultural land | place: USA...
TCGGAGTCGGCGGTGAGGGCGACCGAGTAGGGGTCGGTGACCTTGTTGGTGACCAGCTTGCGGACGCTGGGCGCCCACACCTTCACGACGTACCGGTAGGGCTTGCCCTTCCAGGACGCCGGTCCGGTGACGGACCAGACGCCGGTGGTGGCGCTGCGGTGCATGGGCACCGTGCGGCCGTCCAGTTCGAGCTTCACGGACCGGGCGGTGGGCGCCCAGACGGCGAGCGTGGGCCTGCCGTCGTGGAACACCGGCCCGAGCTCGGCGCCGGTGGCGGGGTAGACGTCGTCCAGCACCCCGGCGATCTGCACGCCGGTCGCGGCCAGCACGGCGCCGTTGGCTGCCCGCTGGGAGGCCACGATCTGCCCGTTCAGGGCGGCGCGCACCCGGTCCCGGTCACGCGGGTCGACGGACCAGGCGGTGTAGTCCTTCAGGTGCGGGAACTTCGCCTTCTGGGCGTCGGTGAGCGCCGTCTTGGTCAGTCGCAGCCAGTGCTCGTCGTCGCTGGTCAGCGTCCCGTCCTTGACGGCGATGGAGCCGTCCGGGGAGTAGAGCAGCTGGGTGGAGGCGGCGCCGTCGGCGCCGTTCCAGGCGACGGTGTTCCGGTCGATCCAGACCGCCTTGGAGGTGGTCAGGTCGAGGGCGGCCGCGCTGCCCGCGGGCTGCGGCAGGAGGTACTGCTCCTGGCCGTTCAACAGCCACACCTCGTGCCCGTCGGCCTTGAGGTCCAGGGACCGGTCGGTCGGGAGATCCTTGTCGTCGCCCTTGTGGATGATGTAGCTGAGGCTGGTGGCACCCTCGGTGAGCGGTACCTCGAAGACCGCGCCATAGGCATCAGTCTTCACCGGCTTCAGGGGGTTCGACCAGTCGGTGGGGTTCGCGGCGCCCGTCCAGACGTGCAGGCCCCAACCGTCGTAGTCGCCGTCGGCGCGGTGGTAGTGGAGGACCGCCTTGGCGGTGTCCTGGGCCGGGTAGTCGGGCTTCTTGGTGAGTACGTCGTCCTTGCCCTGCTCGATCCACACCTCACCCGTCCGGGTGACGTCGATGGACCGGTCGGCGGAGACGTCCTTGTTGCCGTCCTTGTCGATCACCAGGAAGCCGACGTTGGAGGCGCCGGGCTTGAGCTTGACGTAGGCGAAGGCGCCGTAGGCGTCGCGGCCCACGAAGGGGTGGCTGGCGGGCCAGTTCGTCGCCTCGCCGTCGGCGAGGTCGCCCCAGGCGTACAGGCCCCAGCCGGCGTAGTCGCCGTCCGTGCGCTTGTAGTGGACGACCGCGTAGTCGCGGGAGGAGGCCGTGGGGACCTCGGGGGCGGCCGGGGTGCCGGTGGTGCTGCTCGCCGTGGCGCTCGCGGTGTGCCCGGCCGAGTCGATCACGACCGCCTTGTAGCGCAGGGCGGTGCCGGCCGGTACGTCCTTGCCGATGGCCTGGGTGACCTTGTACGGGGCGTGGTCGGCGGAGCCGAGCGTGCGCCACTTGCCGTTGCCGACCTGGGCGGCGAAGACGACGCGGTTGAGCCGCCCGCCCTCGACGTCCGCGCTCGGCTCGACGGTCCCGGTGGCGCCGGCGGCCGGTGCCTTCAGGGTGATCGTCGGCTCGGTGGCCGGCTTGGCGAGGGTACCCGCGGCCTTGTAGACGACGGTGGCGCCGGCCGGGACGGTGACGGTGAGCTCGCGGTCGGCGTCGGAGGCGCGGGTGCCGTCGGCGCCGTAGAGGCCCCGGTAGGACATGCCGGCCGAACCGGTCGCGAAGGTGGCCGTCTTCGCCTCGTCGGCGTTGTTGAGGGCGACGACGTATTCCTGGCCGGTCCTGGCGTCCGTGCGGGTGAACGCGTAGATCCCGGCGCCGTCGGCTGCGTAGCGCTCGGTCTGGACCCCGTCGGTGAGCGCCGGGTTGGCCTTGCGGAGCTTCGCGAGCCCGGCGATCTGCCGGTACAGCGGGGCGCCGGTGTCGTAGGCGTCGCTCGCGTGCGTGCGGTCGGTGCCGATCTCGTCGTCGTCGAGGTAGTCGGCGACCTTCGAGGCGAACATCGTCTGGCGGGCGTCCTTGTCGCCGCCGGCGCCGGTGAAGCCCTGCTCGTCGCCGTAGTAGACGACCGGGTTGCCGCGGCTGAGGAACATCAGCTCGTTGGCGAGCTTGTCCTTCTTGAGGATCTCGGCGTCGGTGGCCTTGGGGTTGTCCTGCTTCAGGAAGTACCCGATGCGGCCCATGTCGTGGTTGCCGAGGAAGGTGACCTGCTCGTACGCGTTGGCCTTGTCGGTCGTGTACTTGTAGTCGTCACCGTAGACGCCCGCCAGCTTCCGCGCGCTGCCACCCTGGGAGGCGTAGGCGCGGGCCGCGTCCTGGAAGGGGAAGTCGAGGGTGGCGTCCAGCCGGCCCTGGGTGACGTACGGGGAGGTGACGGAGGTGTCGGCGGAGTAGACCTCGCCGAACATGAAGAAGTTCTTCCGCCCGTGCGCGGCCGCGTAGGCGTCCAGCGCGGTCGCCCACTGGGTCCAGAAGTCCATGTCGACGTGTTTGACGGTGTCGATGCGGAAACCGTCGATGGCGTAGTCCTTGACCCACCGCTGGTAGATCTTCTCCATGCCGCGCACGACCTCGGGACGTTCGGTCCACAGGTCGTCGAGGCCGGAGAAGTCGCCGTAGGTGGTGGACTCGCCGGCGTACGTCGAGTCGCCCCGGTTGTGGTACATCGTCGGGTCGTCGAGCCAGGCCGGGACCTTGCTCCTGCTGGTGACCTTCGGGGTGTAGGGGAAGGAGCCGGCGTCGGTGGCCGGGAACTTCTTCGTGCCGTCGGCGTAGTCGCTGTCGTCGAAGGGCCTGCCGTCCTTCGTCAGGTACGGGAAGGCGCCCTTGGACAGGTAGCCGTAGGACTTCTCCTGGTAGTCCACGACGTCGGCGGTGTGGTTGGTGATGACGTCGAAGAAGACCTTCATGCCCTTGGCGTGTGCCTTGGAGATGAGGGTCGACAGGTCCTTGTTCGTCCCGAAGTGCGGGTCGACCTGGGTGAAGTCGGTGATCCAGTAACCGTGGTAGCCGGCCGAGGCGTTGTCACCGGTGCCCTGGACGGGGCGGTTCTTGAAGATGGGCGCCATCCAGATGGAGGTGGTGCCGAGCCCCTTGATGTAGTCGAGCCGCTTGGTCAGGCCCTTGAGGTCACCGCCCTGGTAGAACCCCTTGTCGGTGGGGTCGTAGCCGGTGCTCAGGCGCGAACCGGTGAGCCCGCCCTTGTCGTTGGAGGTGTCCCCGTTGGCGAAACGGTCCGGCATGACGAAGTAGAACTGCTCGCGCGTGTCGTCGTGCCGCGCGGCCTGGGCGGCGAGCGCGGCGTCCGAGGGGGGAGCGGGCGGCGTGTCCGCGTGGGCGGACATCGGCTGCACGAGGGCGGCGGCGAGAGCGGCGGCGGTCACGACCGCGGCCCTGCGCCGGTACGGGGTACGGCGCCTCGAGGGCGTCGGCCATCTCGGTATCACAGGCGGGAACTCCTAGCGATTACGGCTCTTCTGGGTCCGACCCCACGCCGCGGCTCGGCTCCGATGCCGGGCGCCCGCGCGACCGTATCGCTCACGAAAGGGTTGCAGCAAGAGGCTTGAAACCATCGGTAAGCAATTTCAACCAAGTTGGCCTGTGCCGCCGTGGGGGCGGCGGCACAGGCGTCATCGCGTCAGCAGCTCGACTTGCCGGCGTAGATGGCCAGGGCCGTGTTCGAGCCGAGGGTGGCCGAGAACTGGCCGCTGGAGTTCACCGTCACCGCGGTGTTGTTCTGGACGTTGCAGTAGGTGCCCGCGGGCAGCGAGGTCTGGTAGGTGCGGGTCAGCGAGGAGGACTCGTGGTTGATGGCCACGTAGCCCTTGCTTCCCCGGGCGAACGCGATCGCGTTGTTGCCGTTGTCCCACCAGTTGGTGACCGGCTCGCCCCGGGTGGCGTTGCGGAAGGCGACCATGTTGATGATCTCCGGCCACTTGTGCTGGCACTTCCAGCCGTCCTGCCAGCAGGCGTTGACCTGGCCGCCGTTGGGCGGGCCGGCGTCCGCGTCGGACCACTCGTAGCCGGAGTTGATGTCGGGGGCGCCGTAGGGCCAGGCCAGCATGAAGACGTTGGCCAGGGTGTAGTTGGCGCCGCTCTTGTAGTTGAGGGTGGCGCCGTTGCGCTCGGTGTCGTGGTTGTCGACGAAGACACCGGCCTTGGAGCTGCTCATGTAGCCCCAGCCCTCGCCGTAGTTGGTGAGGTAGGCCAGCTTCTCGTTATTGAAGACCCGCTTGAGGTCGTAGGCGTAGCGGAACTCCTGGACGTCCCCGTTGCCGGTGTACTCGGTGGGCTGGACGGCCTCGCCCGCGCCGTAGATGACCTCCTGCTTCCAGTAGGCGCCGGGGTTCGTCAGCCGCGACTTGATGTTGGCGAGGTCGGCGCTGTCGATGTGCTTGGCCGCGTCGATGCGGAAGCCGTCGACGCCCAGGGAGAGCAGGTCGTTCAGGTAGCCGGCGATGGTCTTGCGGACGTACTCCTCGCCGGTGTCGAGGTCGGCCAGGCCGACCAGTTCGCAGTGCTGGACGTTCCAGCGGTCCTGGTAGTTGCTGACCTGGGAGGTGCAGTCGTCGAAGTCGTAGGACGAGTACAGGCCCGGGTAGTTGTACTTCGTGTACGACGAGCCGCCGGTGCCGGTGCCGCTGCCCGCCGACATGTGGTTGATCACCGTGTCGGCGACGACCTTCACGCCGGCCGAGTGGCAGGTGTTCACCATGTTCCGGAAGGCCGTGCGGTCGCCGAGGCGGCCGGCGATCTTGTAGCTGACGGGCTGGTACGAGGTCCACCACTGCGAGCCCTGTATGTGCTCGGCGGGCGGGGAGACCTGGACGTAGCCGTAGCCGGCGGGACCGAGGGTGCTGGTGCACTCGCGGGCCACCGAGGCGTAGTTCCACTCGAAGAGCACCGCGGTGACGTCCTTCGTGCCGGGCGGGGAGGCCTGCACGATCGTCGGGGCCATGACAAGAGCAGCGGCCGTGAGGGCGACCGCTCCGGAGAGGGTTCTGCGTGCCATGTGGGGTTCCTTCTTCATCGAAGGGTGTGGGGTACCGCCGAAGGCGCTTGCTGAAATGTTTCAGCAAACTTGCGGTGACGCAGATGTTAAAGGCCCGCTGCCTGAAAGGCAGCGGGCCGGTGTGAAGTTGATGCAAGAAATTTCAGAGGGGGTGTCAGTCCGCCGCGGTCCACCAGACGGTGGTGTCCGCCGGCACCTTCGCCTCGCCGCCGGCCTCGGTCACCTCACCGCTGGCGAGCAGGACCCGGCCGTACGCCGGCATGGTCACCGACTCGCCGGTGGTGTTGGCGACGCACACGAACTCGCCGCGCCGGAAGGCCACCACGCCCTCCGGCGCCCGCAGCCACTCCACCGCCTCGCCCGCGCCCAGACCGGGCTGGGAGCGGCGCAGGCCGAGCGCGGAGCGGTACAGCTCCAGCGTCGAACCGGGTACGCCGGTCTGCGCCTCCACGCTCAGCTCGGCCCAGCTCGCCGGCTGCGGCAGCCAGCTACCGCCGTCGCCGAAGCCGTACGAGGAGCCGTCGCGGGTCCACGGGATCGGCACCCGGCAGCCGTCGCGGAAGCCGTCCTGGCCGGCGCCCCGGAAGTACGCGGGGTCCTGGCGCACCTCGTCGGGCAGGTCCACCACGTCCGGCAGGCCCAGTTCCTCGCCCTGGTAGATGTACGCCGAGCCGGGCAGGGCGAGCATCAGCAGGGAGGCCGCGCGGGCCCGGCGCAGGCCGAGGTCGCGGTCGCCGGCGGTGCGGATCTGGGTGCCGAGGCCGGGCGGGTTGGCGAAGCGGGTGGCGTGCCGGGTGACGTCGTGGTTGGACAGGACCCAGGTGGCCGGGGCGCCGACCGGGCGCATCGACTCCAGGGTGCGGTCGATGACCGTGCGCAGCTCCGCCGCGTCCCACTCGGTGCCCAGGTACTGGAAGTTGAAGGCCTGGTGCAGCTCGTCCGGGCGGACGTAGTTGGCGGTGCGCTCGACGGTCGGGGTCCACGCCTCGGCGACGAAGATACGCCCACCCGTCTCCCGCCCCCGCCCCTCTGCGGAAGGCCCTTCGGGCCCCATTGCATCGGCGTACTCGTCGAGGACCGTGCGCCACTGGCGGTAGATCTCGTGCACGCCGTCCTGGTCGAAGAACGGCATGACATCGTTGCCCAGCAGCTTGAGCTGCTCGTGCGAGCCGAGGTCGGGCAGGCCGTCGGCCTTCACCAGGCCGTGGGCCACATCGATGCGGAAGCCGTCCACGCCCACGTCCAGCCAGAAGCGCAGGATGGAGCGGAACTCGTCGCCGACGGCCGGGTGCTCCCAGTTGAAGTCGGGCTGCTCGGGGGCGAACAGGTGGAGGTACCACTCGCCGGGGGTGCCGTCCGGCTCGGTCACCCGGGTCCACGCCGGGCCGCCGAAGATGGACTCCCAGTCGTTGGGCGGCAGTTCGCCGTCCGTCCCCTTGCCGGCGCGGAAGTGGTAGCGCTCGCGCAGCGGGGAGCCGGGGCCCTCGGCGAGGGCGCGCTTGAACCACTCGTGCTGGTCGGAGGAGTGGTTGGGGACCAGGTCGACGATGACCCGCAGACCCAGCCCGTGGGCGTCGCGGATCAGGGCGTCGGCGTCGAGCAGGTTGCCGAACATGGGGTCGACGGCACGGTAGTCCGCGACGTCGTAGCCGGCGTCCGCCTGCGGGGAGGCGTAGAAGGGGCTGAGCCACACGGCGTCGACACCGAGGTCGCGCAGGTACGGGAGGCGGGAGCGCACGCCCTCCAGGTCGCCCATGCCGTCGCCGTTGCTGTCGGCGAAGCTGCGCGGGTAGACCTGGTAGATGACCGCGTCCCGCCACCAGTCACGGCTGGCGGCGACAGTGGCGACGGCGGAGTCGGTGGCCGGGGCTGCAGAATTCTGCTGGCTCATGGCGTCCTTGATGCGGTGGGGGTCCCCCCGCCCGGGCGGGGCCGGGTGGGGGGCCAGGGGTCAGTGATGGGCGTGTGTGCGGCGGCGGGGACCGGTGCTTGCGAGGCGGCCGCGGTGCCGGCGGGGTCGGATGGACACCGCGGCCGCCTACCCGCGCGCACTGCGGCGCGCGGGAGCTTCCTTCCGGCGGGCGTCAGCCCTTGGTGCCGCCGGCGGTGAGGCCGGTGACGAGGTTCTTCTGCACGAGGTAGAAGAACGCGGACACGGGTATCGCGACCAGCACGGCGGTGGCCGCCATCAGGTTGCGCTGCGCGTCGTGCTCGCTGACGAAGCTCTGCAGACCGACGGCGAAGGTGTACTTGCTGTCGTCGAGCATGAACGTCGAGGCGAAGGCCACCTCACCGAACGCGGTGATGAAGTTGTAGAAGGCGGCGACCGCGAGGCCCGGCTTGGCGAGCGGCAGGATCAGCCGGAAGAAGGTGCCGAACGGGGTGAGGCCGTCGACCCGTCCCGCCTCGTCGATCTCGAACGGGATCGTGTCGAAGTAGCCCTTGAGCAGCCAGGCGCTGTAGGGCACCGCGGTCGAGCAGTAGACCAGGATCAGGCCCAGGTAGCTGTCGATGAGCTGCAGGTCCGACAGGATCTGGTACATCGGCACGATGAGCACGGCGATCGGGAACATCTGGGTGACCAGCAGCACCCACATGAACTTCCGGTAGCCGGGGAAGCGCATCCGGGACACGGCGTAGCCGGTGGTGGCGGCGACGAAGACACCGATGACGGTGGTGCCCAGCGAGACGATCAGCGAGCTCTTCATCCAGTCGAAGAAGCCGGTGTGCTGCAGGACGAACGAGTAGTTGCTGAACGCCATCTTGTGCCAGATGCCGCCCGGGTGCAGGTAGTCGTCCTTGTCCGGGCCGAGGGAGAGGAAGATCAGCCAGGCGATCGGGAAGAGCGCGATCAGGCTCGCGACGATGAGGATGCCGTGGGAGGCGAGCTTGGCGAGACGGCCGTTCGCGCCGCGGCGGCGGTCCTTGCGGGCACCCCGCGCCGGGCGCTGCTCGGTGACCGGGGCGGAGGTCTCGACGGTGGTCGTGGTCATGGGGACTCCTGCCTCAGATCGCGAGCTGCTGCTCATTGCGGTTCAGCCAGCGGCGGTAGAACGAGGTGAAGACGATCAGGATGGCCAGCAGCAGGATGCCGTAGGCGGCCGACTGCGCGAAGTCACGCGGCTGCTGTCCGAAGCCCAGGTAGTAGGACCAGGTGACGAGGATCTGCGCGTCCGGCGCGGTGTTCCCGAACAGCAGGAAGATGACCGCGAACTGGTTGAACGTCCAGATGATGCCCAGCAGGACGACGGTGGAGCTGACGGACCTCAGCCCGGGCAGGGTGACGAACCGGAAGCGCTGCCAGGCGTTCGCGCCGTCCATCTCGGCCGCCTCGTAGAGCGAGGCGTCGATGGACTGCAGGCCGCCGAGCAGGGAGACCATCATGAAGGGCACACCGCACCAGGTGTTGACCATGATGGCGGCGAACCGCTGCCAGAAGGTGTCCTCCAGCCACAGCGGCGCCGGCAGGTGCAGCGCGTCGAGGGCGGAGTTGATGATCCCTCCGTCGGCGAGCATGAAGCGCCAGCCGAAGACGGTGACGAAGGTGGGCACGGCCCACGGCAGGATCAGGATCAGCCGGTAGAAGGTGCGGCCGCGCAGCTTCTGGTTGAGCAGCAGGGCGAGGCCCAGGCCGATGCAGTAGTGCAGCGCGACGCAGAGGGCGGTCCAGGCGATCGTCCAGATGAAGTGCGACCAGAAGCGGTCGTACGCCGTCGGGCCGAACAGGATGTCCTTGTAGTTGTCGAGCCCGATGAACTTGTAGGTGGCGTCGATGTGGTTGACGCCGATGGTGCGGGCGGTGTTGAGGCTGTTGGCGTCGGTGAGCGTCAGGTACAGGCCGTACACCAGCGGGTAGATCACCAGCGCGCCCAGCACGACCGCCACCGGGGCGATCATCACGTAGGCGTACCAGTGTTTCTGGTAGCTGTCCTTGAAGCGCCGGCCCGGCCCGGGCCGAGGCGCGCGGTCACCGCGGCGCTTGCCGGTCGCGCGGTCGATGGCGACTGTCATGGTTCGACACCTTCTGGAGGATCAGGGTTGGGCCGGGCACAGGGCGGTGGCCACCGGATCCTTCCCCCTTCCGGGAGAGGATCCGGCGGCCACCCGGGCTCACTTGCTGAAGTCGGGCACCAGCTTGGCGACGGCCAGCTCGGCGTTGCTCAGGCCCTTGTCCAGTGACTCCTTGCCACCCGCGATCTTGGGCAGCTCGGTGTCCAGCGGACCCCACAGGGAGCTGTACTCGGGCAGCGCCGGGCGGGGCTGGGCGGCGGAGAGGACGCCCTGGTAGCCGGCGATGCCGGGGTCGGCCTTGACCTGGGCGGTGTAGGCGTCACCGCGGGTCGGCAGGGTGGAGTTCTTCAGGGCGATGGTCTCCTGGGACTTCGCCGAGGTCATGAACTTCACGAACTTCAGCGCCGCGGCCTGGTGGGCCTTGTCGGAGCCGGCGTAGACCGAGAGGTTGTGGCCGCCGGTCGGGGCGCCCGCCTTGCCGGCCGAGCCGGCCGGGACGGTGGCGATGCCGAGGTTGGACTTGTCCTTGAAGGCGCTGCCCTTGTAGAAGTTCGTGATCTCCCAGGGGCCCTGGATGATCGCGGCGACCTTGCCGTTGACGAACGCGTCCTGGATGTGGGCGTAGGCGTCGGCGGTGGTGTCGGCCTTGTGCAGACCCTTGCCGGAGAACAGGCTCAGCCAGGTGCCGTAGGCCTTCTTGGCGGCGGCCGAGTTCACGGTGACCTTCTTGGCGGCGGCGTCGACGGTGTCGGTGCCCTCGCCGTACAGGAAGGACTGGGCGTAGTAGGCCTGGGTGGAGCCCCAGTAGCCGGGCACGCCCGCCTTGGCCTGGACCTTCGCGGCGTCGGACTTCAGCTCGTCCCAGGTCTTGGGAGCCTCGGTGATGCCGGCCTTCTTGAAGAGGGCCTTGTTGTAGACCAGGGCGAGGGTGTCGGTGACCAGCGGCACGCCGTAGGTCTTGCCCTCGAACTGGGCCTGCTTGATCAGGTTCGGCTCGAACTTGGCCTGGTCGGCGAGGGCCTCGGTGCCGTCCAGCGGCAGGAAGTAGCTCTTCTTGGCGAAGGCCGGGGTCCAGCCGACCTCGGAGCGCAGCAGGTCCGGGGCACCCTTGGAGCCGGCCGCGGTGTCGAACTTGTTCTGCGCCTGGTCGAAGGGCACGTTGACGTACTTGACCTTGACGTCCTTGTTGGCGGCCTCGAACTGCTGGACCAAGGCCTTGTACGTCGGTGCCTCGTTGGTGGCGTTGGAGGTGTCCCACCAGGTGATGGTGACCGGGCCGTCCGACTTGCTGTCGCTGTCGCCACCGCCGCACGCCGTCGCCGCCAGGGCGAGGGACGCCACCAGCGCGGAGGCCGCTATGCCACGCCGCATGAGTTCTCCTTGAGGGTTAAAGCCCGTGTGATGCAGGGGCGGTCCCGTCCACCGGCCCCGCTGTCTTGCCGACTGCGCCGTTGCGGCGGCCGGGCGACCAGGAACGTAACAGCGTTGTAAGCGCTGCGAAAGACCTTGCAGAAAAAAAGTGCAAGAGAACACGAGGGTTACCTCGTCGTGACCTGCGATAGATCCCACCGAAACCCTGATCCGCCGCCGGTACACGGGTTGACGGACACTTGTGCAAGACTCTGCAAGGCCTTGCCATCCGCCTCCGTCGCCGGAATCATCCCTTGCGAGCGGACACCGGCTCGACAAGGACCTCACAAGGGACCGCGAAGGACGAGGAGCGCGATGAGGCAGCAACCCACGGCAGGTCGTTCAGCCGCCCGCGCACGGCGTCCCGTCGGTGTGCAAGGCGGGGTCCGGCCGGTACAGTCCGGTGCCGTGACCACACGGCTTGCGGATATCGCTGCGCAGGCGGGGGTGAGCGAAGCGACCGTCAGCCGCGTTCTCAACGGCAAGCCGGGCGTCGCGGCCACCACCCGCCAGTCCGTGCTGGCCGCGCTGGACGTGCTCGGCTACGAGCGTCCGGTGCGGCTGCGGCAGCGCAGCGAGGGGCTCGTGGGGCTGATCACCCCAGAGCTGGAGAACCCGATATTCCCGGCCCTGGCCCAGGTCATCGGCCAGGCGCTGACCCGGCAGGGCTACACCCCGGTGCTCGCCACCCAGACCCCGGGCGGGTCGACGGAGGACGAGCTGACCGAGATGCTGGTGGACCGCGGGGTCGCGGGGATCATCTACGTCTCGGGGCTGCACGCGGACACCACCGCCGACATGCAGCGCTACGAGCGGCTGCGGGCGCAGGGCGTCCCGTTCGTGCTGGTGGACGGGTTCTCGCCGAAGGTGCAGGCGCCGTTCATCTCACCGGACGACCGGGCCGCGATGTCGCTGGCGGTGACGCACCTGGCGTCGCTGGGCCACACCCGGATCGGGCTGGCGCTCGGCCCGAAGCGGTTCGTGCCGGTGCAGCGCAAGATCGAGGGCTTCGTGCGGGCGGTGCAGGAGCAGCTGGGGCTCGCCGCGCAGACGGTGGAGACCGAGCTGATCCAGCACTCGCTGTACACCCTGGAGGGCGGCCAGGCGGCCGCGGCCGCGCTGATCGGGCGGGACTGCACGGCGGTGGTCTGCGCGAGCGACATGATGGCGCTCGGCGCGATACGGGCCGCCCGGCAGCTCGGCCTCGAGGTGCCGCGGGACATCTCGGTGGTCGGCTTCGACGACTCTCCGCTGATCGCGTTCACCGACCCGCCGCTGACCACGGTCCGCAAGCCGGTCCCGGCTATGGGGCAGGCGGCCGTGCGCACGCTGCTGGAGGACATCGGCGGGACGCCCGCGCCGCACAGCGAGTTCGTGTTCATGCCCGAGCTGGTGGTCCGCGGTTCGACCGCCTCCGCCCCGGGGGACCGCGCCCGCGGCTGAGCCGGTGCGAGCACGCGTGACGGCCGGGCCGGGACCGCGGACGGGAACCTCGCGCGTGCCCGTGGGATCTTTCGTCTGGATCATGCGGGGCTCGCGGGCACCGGTGCCGCGCCTCGCCGCGTTGTGGTCGGTCGCCCTGGCGCCCTCCTCCGCCTCGCGAGGCTCCCCCGCTGTCCGAAAGGCGCGGGAGGTGCCCCCACACCGGACCCCGCTCCCCGACCCGGCCTGACCCGGACGAAAGACCCCAGGACGTGCGGCCCGGAACCGGGCTTGGGATGATCTGTCGGAGAAGTCTTTTCTGGCAGACTCTGTGACTATGAGTGACTCGACCGTGACAGGTTCGGAAGGTCGCGAGGAGGTGGCCGTTCCGCGGGCCGTCACGGGCGAGGACAGACAGGGTCGTCGGCACCGTCCGCGCAGCCCGCGCCGGCCCCGGCTGTGGTTCGAGATCCTGCTGATCGCGGTGAGTTACTGGACGTACTCCATGATCCGCAACGCGGTCCCGGAACAGCGGGCGAAGGCGCTGCGCAACGCCGACTGGGTCTGGCGGGCCGAGCACCAGGCGGGCATCGCCGTCGAGCAGTCCGTCAACCATGCCGTCAACACGGTGACTTGGCTGATCGTCGGGATGAACTACTACTACGCCACGCTGCACTTCGTGATCACCATCGGGGTGCTGGTGTGGCTCTACCGCTGGCATCCCGGGCGCTACGCGGCGTCCCGGCTGGCGCTGTTCGCGACCACGGGTGCGGCCCTGGCCGGCTACTACCTGTTCCCGCTGGCCCCGCCCCGGCTGATGAACGGCGGGCGCTTCGTCGACACGGTGATGGTGCACCACACCTGGGGTTCGATGGCCTCGGGCGACCTGAAGCACATGTCGAACCAGTACGCGGCGATGCCGTCGATGCACATCGGCTGGTCGCTGTGGTGCGGTCTGACGGTCTTCGCGCTGGCGTCGGTGCCGTGGGTGCGGGTGCTGGGACTGGTGTACCCGGCGGCGACCCTGCTGGTGATCGTCGCCACCGCCAACCACTTCTGGCTGGACGCGGTGGGCGGGGCCGTCTGCCTGGCCTTCGGCTTCACGGTGGCCCGGCTCTGGTACGGCAGCCTGCCGTACGAGCTGCCGAGGCTGGTGCCGTCGCGGGCCGCGGCGCGGGCTCAGGCACCGTCCGCGTAGAACTGCTGCTCCACGACCGTGCGCGCCCTGCGGGCGGTTCGGCGGTACGCGTCCAGCATGTCCCCGGCGTGCCCGGAGCCGTAGCCGAGGTAGCGGCCGACGGCGGCCAGATCGCGCGGCTCGGTGGGGAAGGTGTCGCCGGCCCGGCCGCGGACCAGCATGACCGCGTTGCGCACCCGGGTGGCCAGCACCCACGCCTCGTCCAGTACGGCCGTGTCCTCGGCGGAGAGCAGCCCGGCCTCCTGGGCGGCGGCCAGAGCGGCGCGGGTGCGGGTGGTGCGCAGACCTGGCTCGCGCGCGCCGTACCGGAGCTGGAGCAGTTGCACGGTCCACTCGACGTCGGACAGGCCGCCGGGGCCGAGCTTGGTGTGCAGCTTGGGGTCGGCGCCACGCGGGAGCCGCTCGGACTCCATACGGGCCTTGAGCCGGCGGATCTCCCGGACCGCGTCCTCGCCGAGCCCCGCGTGCGGGTAGCGCAGCGGGTCGATCAGCTCGATGAAGCGGCCGCCCAGATCGTCGTCCCCGGCGACCGGCTCGGCCCGCAGCAGCGCCTGCGACTCCCAGACCAGGGACCAGCGGCGGTAGTAGGCCTCGTACGACTTCAGCGTGCGCACCAGCGGCCCGGACTTGCCCTCGGGGCGCAGACCGGCGTCGATGAGCAGCGGCGGGTCGGCGCTGGGGAGCTGCAGCAGCCGGCGCATCTCGGCGACGACCTTGTTGGCGGCCGCCGTGGCCTCCTGCTCGGCGACGCCGTCCCGCGGTTCGTGCACGAACAGCACGTCGGCGTCGGAGCCGTAGCCCAGCTCGTTCCCGCCGAAGCGGCCCATGGCGATGATCGCGAACCGGGTGGGCAGGGTGTCGCCCCAGCCCTCGCGGACCACCGCGCGCAGGGTGCCGGCCAGGGTGGCGGCGGTCAGGTCGGAGACAGCGGCGCCGACCCGGTCCACCAGGGCGCCCTGGTCGGCCTCGGCGGCGCTGGTCTCGGTGCCGTAGGAGCCGACGATGTCCGCGGCGGCCGTGCGGAACAGCTCGCGGCGGCGGACGCCACGGGTCGCGGTGACGCCCTGGGCGGCGTTCTCCGCGCGGCGCACGGCGGCGAGGACCTCCTGCTCGAGCTGGCCGCGCTCGCGGGGCTCCAGGCCGCCGCCACGGTCGCCGTCGCCGAGCAGCGCCACCGCCTCGGGGGCGCGCATCAGCAGGTCGGGGGCGAGGCGGCCCGCGGACAGGACGCGGGCCAGGTTCTCGGCGGCCGCGCCCTCGTCCCGCAGGAGCCGCAGGTACCAGGGGGTCTTGCCGAGCGCGTCGGAGACCTTGCGGAAGTTGAGCAGGCCGGCGTCCGGGTCGGCGGAGTCGGCGAACCAGCCGAGCAGGACGGGCAGCAGGGTGCGCTGGATGGCCGCCTTGCGGGTCACTCCGGAGGCGAGGGCCTCCAGGTGGCGCAGGGCGGCGGCCGGGTCGGCGTAGCCGAGGGCGACCAGGCGTTCGCGGGCCGCCTCGGCACTGAGCCGTGCCTCGCCGGGCGCGAGCTGGGCGACCGCGTCGAGCAGCGGGCGGTAGAAGAGCTTCTCGTGCAGCCGCCGTACGACGCCGGCGTGCCGCTTCCACTCGCGCTGCAGGCCGGTCACCGGGTCGGTGCGCAGGCCCAGTGAGCGGCCGAGGCGGCGCAGGTCGGCCTCCGCCTCGGGGACGAGGTGGGTGCGGCGCAGCCGGTAGAGCTGGATGCGGTGCTCCATGGAGCGCAGGAAGCGGTAGGCCTCGTCGAGGCGGGCGGCGTCCTCGCGGCCCACGTAGCCGCCGGCCGCGAGGGCCCGCAGCGCGTCCAGGGTGGTGCCGCTGCGCAGGGTGGCGTCGGTGCGGCCGTGCACGAGCTGCAGGAGCTGTACGGCGAACTCGACGTCCCGCAGCCCGCCCGGGCCGAGCTTGAGCTGGCGGTCGAGCTCGGCGGCGGGGATGTTCTCGATGACCCGGCGGCGCATTCGCTGCACGTCGGCGACGAAGTTCTCCCGCTCGGCGGCCTGCCAGACCAGGGGGCCGAGGGCGTCGGCGTAGGCCTTCCCCAGCTCGGCGTCACCGGCGACCGGGCGGCCCTTGAGCAGGGCCTGGAACTCCCAGGTCTTGGCCCAGCGCTGGTAGTAGGCGAGGTGGCTGCTGAGGGTGCGCACCAGGGGGCCGTTGCGGCCCTCGGGACGGAGGTTGGCGTCGACGGGCCAGATGGAGCCCTCGACGGTGGTCTCCGAGCAGATCCGCATCATGTGCGAGGCGAGCTTGGTGGCGGATCTGAGCGCCTTGTCCTCGTCCGCGCCGTCGGCCGCCTCGGCCACGAAGATCACGTCCACGTCGGAGACGTAGTTCAGCTCGTGGCCGCCGCACTTGCCCATCGCGATCACCGCGAGGCGGCAGACGGCGGCGTCCTCCGGGGCGGCCTCCCGGGCCTGGGACAGGGCGGCGCGCAGCGTGGCGGTGGCGAGGTCGGCCAGTTCGGCGGCGGTGTCGGCGACGTCGATGGTGCCGCAGACGTCCCGGGCGGCGATGGAGAGCAGACAGCGGCGGTAGGCCACCCGGAGGGAGACGGCGTCGGTGGCCTCCGCGAGGCCCCGCTCGAACTCCTCCACTCCGGGGTGCAGGTCCCGGGGCTCGTAGGTGACCAGGGCCTGCCAGTCGCCGGCGTGCCGGGCGAGGTGGTCGGCGAGGGCGGCGGAGGCACCGAGCACGCCGAGCAGGCGGTCGCGCAGCGGCTTGGCCGCGGTCAGGGTGTCCAGCAGCTCGCGGCGGGCGGTCGGGGCGGGCTGCGCCTCGAGCAGCCGGACCAGTCCGTGCAGGGCGAGGTCGGGGTCGGCGGTGGCGCCGAGGGCCTCCAGCAGCACCGGGTCGTCGCGCACCGGTGCCAGCTCGACGCTGTCCAGGAGACGCTCGGCGTCGGACGGATCGGTGAAGCCGTGCCGCAGCAGCCGCGTGAAGGTACTGCTCCTGCGCCCCGGCGTCATGCCCGGCCTCCCCTGCGATCCGTCCACCTCGTCCTGCGCCGAGCCTAACCGCAGTGGGGCCGGGACCGCCTGATGCCGGCGGCGGGGCACCCCCGTGAGCGAGGGCGGCACCCAGCGGTTCACCCGCTCTTCATCCGCGGGGTTCGGGCCCGTGGGCCACGGGAACATTGACGTGTGCATGCTCTGTCTGCACCGCCAGCCCCGCCCCCCCCTCCCGGAGGTTGATGTGTCCGGCAGTCCCGTGTACCGCCGTGCTCGTACGCTCGTGGCCTCAATGACCGCTCTCGCCGCGGCCGCGATCGGTCTGTGGACCGGGCTCGGCGGTGAGTCCGCGCATGCCGCGGGCGCCGTGCCGAGCCCGGACCACGTGGTCGTCGTGGTCTTCGAGAACCACGCCTACAGCCAGGTCATCGGCTCCTCCAGCGCCCCGTACATCAACTCGCTCAAG
>Ga0308175_100001360_pt1 | contig 16498 bp, 17 predicted proteins | sample PhyCR1_3_FD_203893 | JGI IMG/M metagenome (GOLD analysis project Ga0308175, IMG submission 203893) | Soil microbial communities from UC Gill Tract Community Farm, Albany, California, United States - DLSLS.C.R1 | ecosystem: Environmental > Terrestrial > Soil > Agricultural land | place: USA...
GGCGCCCAGTTCGTCGTCGGTTGCAGCCAACTTCGCTGCAGACTCTGCGGCGGAACGGTGCGCCAGCAGACGGGTCTGCGCGACGCGCCGGGGGCGAGCGACCACGCCAAGGCCGTTTACGACCAGCAGGACTGGACCAAATCGCCGTACTTGACCAGCGACCCCGACGCCCGCCTCTACGCCTGCGGCTGCTCCGTCGTGGTCGTTACCGGCTGGCAGGCCGCCCACATGCCCAACCAGACCTGGACCTGTAAAGGCCATCCGCCGGTGAACGCCCCGGCCGGTCAGACGTCGACGGTCCTCCCCGCCATGACCCTTGAGGCCGCCATGAATTTCGCCGTGGACGTGGCCAACAGCCACTTCCAGAAAAAGCTCAAGCTCCTCGCCCTCACCTTCACCGACGGCACCGACACCCGCGCCATCCCCTCCAACATCAGCCTCGGCGGCGCGGGGCCCGCGCTAAAGGTCTGGACGTCCGAGCACCAGGAGAGCCCCATCGACCTGGATTTTTCCAAGCTGGCCGGCGCGTGCGTGCAGCTCACCGACGGCGCGCTGCACGCCTTCTGATTCTCATTCCGCCTCGAAATCGTACACGCGGTACTTCTCCACCAGCGGCGCGATAACCTCCTTCACCAGCTTCTGGTGGATCGGGTGATTCACGTACTCCCCCAACGCCTTGCGATCGTCGAACGAGATCACCATCGCCACGTCGTACGTCGAATCCACCACCGGCCGGTCCCCCGGCAACATCACCCCCACCTTCACCCCACGCACGCCCGGAATATCGCGCAGCCCCTTGGTTCCCTCCACGACCCTCTGCCGGGCGTCGATGTCCCCGTGGTTCTTCAGCCAACACACCACGACGTGCTCCACCCCGCGTGTCGCGGTCTTCTTCTCCTCCGCCCCGCGGCCCATGGTTGCAACTACGATCGCCGCAACCACCACCCACGCCACCAGCAGAACGTTTCGTTTCATTCCGCCTCCGCATTGAGCTTCACAACCGCGGCATTCCGCTTGAGCAGGGGAAGTTTAACCCTTTTCATCGCACTGCCCCGCAGACGCTCCCGGTACTCCTCGTCGCCCCATCCCAGCACCTCGCGCACGTCCAATGTTCCCGTCGCCAATCTCGGCCGAAGCGCCGGATCAATCGCTACGGGCGCGCGCTTATTCCACGGACATACGTCCTGGCAAATGTCGCACCCGAACAGCCAGTCCCCGATGCCCTGCCGAAGCTCGTCCGGAACATCCCCCCGATGTTCGATCGTGAGGTATGAAATGCACCTCCGCGCATCCAGTTGATAGTCGCCGACGATGGCGCCCGTTGGGCACGCGTCGATGCACCGCCGGCACGTCCCGCACCGGTCGGCCGCCGGCTCATCGAGCGCCAGCGCCGCCGTGGTGACGACCTCGCCCAGCAGCAGCCACGAGCCGATCCCCTCGTTGATGACGCACGTATTCTTCCCCACCCACCCCACGCCGGCCCGCGCCGCCAGGTCCTTCTCCATCACCGGCGCCGTGTCCACGCACGCCCGGGTCGCCGCCCCCGGCAGCCGTGCCCGCATCCAATCCGCCAGCCCGTGCAGGCGGCCTTTGATCAGCTCATGGTAATCCTCCCCCAGCGCGTACCGCGCCACGCGCCCCTGCCACGGCTTTTGCCCCTCCGGCACCTCTTCGAGCGGCACGTAGTAATTCATCGCCACGCACACCACGCTCACCGCCCCCGGCAAATACACCGCCGGGTCCACCCGCTCCTCAAAACGCCGCTCCAGGTACCCCATCTCCCCCCCGCACCCCGCCTGCAGCCACTGGCGAAAATATTCCCGATACCGCGAAGCCTCCGCCGCCGCCACGCCGACCAAGTCGAACCCCAATTGTCGCGCGAACTGCTTCACCTCCGCCGTCAACTGGTGGACGTCGGCCGCCGGCGCAGTTCCAGGTTCGGCCGTGGTCACGCGCCGGCCCCCTCGATCCGTACCCGCAACTTTGCCCGCTCCGTTTCCAGGTCCAGCGGCGCTATCCCCGTCTTCATCGCATTCGTTCCCAGCGTGTTGATCTTGTAGATCCAGCGGTTGATGTCCAGCACCATCGCCTCGAGCTTCGCCTCGTCGCTCAGGCCGTCGAGCTTCGCCCGCAGCCCGTCCACCAGCTTCCGCCAGCGGACTTCCTCCGGCGTGTAGTCGTTCTGCCGCATGATGCGGATCGCCCACCACAGCGCCCGCGCGTTCTCCTCGGCCGGCATCGGCTCCAGCTCGATCGGCTTGCCCATGCCCGGCAGGTTGTCGAACTTCCCCTCGCGCATCGCGTCCTCGATGCGCTTTTCCGCCAGCCGCCGCAGCGCCGCGTCAAGATCAACATCCTTCAATGACATGCCCGGATTATAGCGGACGCCCCCCGCCCGGCGTCACACGCGCACGCGCTTCCAGCGGCCGCCGGCGAAGCGGCCGTAGATGAGCGCGCCGCGGATCACGAGCTCCGTACATAAGACGCACCAGATCCCCACCAATCCTTTACCGAGCCACCAGCCGACGATCAGCACGCCCATGAGGCGCACGCCAATGATGCTCGCCAGGTTGATGACCATGACGGCCAAAGTATCGCCGGCGCCGCGGAGGGCGCCGCTGAAGATCATGGACGCCGCGAACCCGAACTGGGCGAACCCCGCGAGCATCAGGCATTTCGCAGTGAGGTCGGCGATGTGGGCGTTGGCCGACATCCACCCCGCCGGCCAGCGGCTGAAGAGGATGAACAGGACGCCGCACGCGGTCATGATCCCCCCACCGACGGCGTACGCCGCGTACGCCGCGCGAGTGGCGCCGTGCTCGTCGCGCCGGCCCAGGGCGTGGCCGACCATCGTCGCCGCCGCCGTCGCGAACGCGTAGCCCGACAGGTAGCTCAGCGCCTCGATCCGCACCGCGTTGATGTGCGCCGCCGCCATCTGGCTGGTCGGGTCCATCGCGTTGATCAGCACGACGATCCCGAACTGCGCCACCCACGTCAGCAGCCCCTCCAGCCCGCTGGGCACCCCGATCCGCATGACGCGCTTGAGCGTCAGCCAGTGCGGCCGCATCCGGTGCAGGTACAGGCGAAGCCCGCCGCGCCCCCACACCAGCACGGCGAATTGCAGCACCCCGCCGAACACGTACGCGATGATCGTCCCGATCGCGATCCCGTCGAACCCCAGCGCCGGCATGCCCCACCAGCCGTAGGTCAGCCCCACGCTGAAGAACATGTTCACCACGTCGAGAATGATCATGACGACCGCCGGCGTCAGGGTATCGCCGGCCCCCCGCAGGCACGCCGCCGCGATCAGCATGACCGTCGTGAACGGCAGGGACCAGCCCAGCATCCGCAGGTACCGCAGCGCAAACTCGTCCGCCGGATGGCCGAGTGCCGTCATTCCCACCCACACCCGCGCCCCCGCCACCATCACGAGCCCGATGACCAGGCCGAGGATGATCGAAGCCGTGACCGATTGCCCGCAGACGCTGTTAGCCAGCCCGCGGTGCCGAGCGCCCTTGGCCCGGGCGATGATCGCGGTGCTGCCCGTGCCGACCGCGCCGACGATCAGGCCGATGAACCACAGCACGTAGGAGACGGTCCCGACCGCCGCCGTCGCCGCCGCCCGCTTGCCCTGGTCCGGCAGGTGATTAGCCAGGAACGTATCGTTCAGCCCCACCATCATGTGCAGCGCCTGCTCCGCCCAGACCGGCCCCGCCAGCGCCAGCAATTGCGCAATCAGCCCGCGCTCGCGCACCGCCCCCGCCGGTGCTCCCTCCCGCGTCGCCAGGACGGTCGCTCTCACAAACTCACCCGCTTTCTTCCCGCGCCAGGTCCGATCATACGCCGCCGCAGGTGATCATCGGTTCAACGCCAACCGCGCCCCGAGACCGATGAACAGCACGCCCGCCGCCCGATTCATCCACACCGAGGCCCCGCCGCTCCGCCGCACCGCGGCACTCAGCTGCGCCGCGAAGAACACCAGCACCAGGCACCACAGCGTGCCGTTGAAGGTGAAAATCCCCCCGAGCAACAGGAACGGCACCACCTTCGGCCCCGCGGGCTCGATGAACTGCGGCAAAAATGCCAGGGAGAACAACGCCACCTTCGGATTGAGCACGTTCGTAAGCACCGCCTGCCGGTAAATCGCCGCGAACCCCTCCGCCCTAAAACGCGGCGAACGCTCGTCCACCGCCGCCGGCGGTTGCCGGACAACGATCATCCGCGCGCCCAGATACATCAGGTACGCCGCCCCGAGCCATTTGACGCAGGCAAACCCCCACGTTGATGCAACGAGGATCGCCGACAGCCCCGCCGCCGCCGCGATCGTGTGGACCAGGCACCCCGACGAAATCCCCAGCACCGACGCCACGCCCGCCCGCCTGCCCTGTGCGACCGTCCGCCCGAGGATGTACAACGTATCCGGCCCCGGCGTGACGTTCAGCAGCAACCCCGCCGTCACGAACACCGAAAGGCTCTGAATCCCGAGCACGGCCGACCTCCTTCTCACCCGCCTGGCCGGCCCGCCAAAACAACCGGAGCCGCCTACCCGGGCGGCTCCTTCGTCAATTTCGCTCTCGAAACGACCAAAGAAAACCGCCTGCTCATTCGAGCCAGTGACGGAGAACCTTGGTCCATTTGCACATCACAAGCAGAAACATAACCGAAGTGCGGCGGCGAAGCAAACAGCTGCTCGACAAGCTTCTGTCATTCCGTCGTCATTGCCCAACGCTGCCGCTTCACCCGCCGTGAACGCCGTTCCCCTGTCCCCTGCTTCTAAGAATCTGACCAGTGTAGATGATCTTCCACGTCCGCGGCGAGAGCAGGCTGGCCATGGCGGGGGGCGAGGTGGCGACAGTGGCAACGGCGTGCGCGGCGAGGCGGGCGGCGGCGGGGAACCGGCCGCGCCGCGCGGATGCCGCGGCGTCGAGCAGGTTCTGGCGGACGGCTTCGAGACGGAAGTAGCCCGGAAGTCCACGAGCCCCGTGCCGCGCGGCGACTTGGGCGACTTCGGCGAGACGCTCGTTGCCGCCGACTGCGGATTTATTTTCGCCGAACCAGCGGTAGTGGGCGAGCAGTCGGGGGATGTACGCGACGGGAAACTTCGACGCGAGCTTGATCCAAAGGTCGTAGTCCATCGACCAGTGGAGGGACGGGTCGAGCCCGCCGACGGCAGCGAAGGCGGAGCGGCGAAAGAACGCCGCAGGCTGCACGATGAAATCGCTGTAGTGGATCAGGCGGTGCAGCGAGCGGCGGCCGCTCCAGGGCTCGACGTGGGCGCAGCGCGCGATCGTGCGGCCGGACGCGTCGATGAAGTCGGCGTCCCCATACAGCAGCGCGACCTCCGCGTGTTCCGCGAAAAACGCCGCCGCCGCCGCGAGCGCCCCCGCGGCATAGGTGTCATCGGAGTTGATCCAGGCGATGACCTCCCCGCTCGTCAGCGCGATGCCTTTGTTGATGGCGTCCGCTTGCCCGTCGTCCCGCTCCGACACCCAGCGGAGGCGCCCGCCGTACTCCCGCTCGAGCCGCCGGAGGACCTCCGGCGTCCCGTCCGTGGACGCCCCGTCGATCACCACGTACTCCACTTGCGGGTAGTCCTGGTCCAGCACGCTGCGAACCGTCGCTTCAACGTAAGGTGCCTGGTTGTACGACGGTGTGATAATAGAGAGCGTGGGCGGCGGCGGCATTGGGGTGTGGGGGGAGTGTAGAAATCGGATCACCCATTCGCCAGTCCCCATCGATTTCGGTAAACTGCCGCCATGGTAGGAGTCGCGTCGAGGAGCACGCCGCAACCAGCGGCGGCCGCAGCCGAGCAAACCGGGCGAAAATTCGAGGGTGCCCGCTGCCTCGCCATCATCCCCGCCTTCAACGAGCGCGAATCCGTCGGCAAGCTCGTGCACCGGCTGACCCGCGCGCTGCCCGGATTCGATCTGCTGGTCATCGACGACGGCTCGACCGACGACACCCCGCGGCAAGTGCCGCCCGGCGCAAAGGTTGTGAGCCTCCCCTTCAACCTGGGCATCGGCGGCGCAATGCAGACCGGCTACCGATATGCGATGCTCCACGGCTACGACGTCGCCGTGCAGGTTGACGCCGACGGGCAGCACCGGCCCAGCGAAGTAAAGCGGCTCGTCGCGCACCTGCTGGAGGGAAACGCCGACCTGGTGCTGGGTTCGCGCTTCCTCGAAGCCGGCAAATACCGACAGACCATCGCGCGATTGACCGGCAGTTGGGTGCTGAAGGCGCTCATCCGCGCCTTAACCGGATTGCACATCACCGACTGTACAAGCGGCTTCCGGGCCGTAAACGCCGAGGTCATCCGCGCCTTCGCCCACTGGTACCCGGAGGATTACCCCGAGCCCGAGGTGATACTCCTCCTGCACCGGGCCGGGTATAAGATCGACGAACTGGCCGTGCGGATGCGCCAGCGCAAGACCGGCCAGAGCAGCATCCGCCTCCTGGAGGGGCTGTTCTACGTCCTTAAGCTCACCATCTGCCTCATGCTCGACATGGTCAGGGAGCCATGGCCGAGCGGCAAGGTGCTGCGGACGGCCGACGTCAAGACCAACGAAAGGGTTCGTGACCGCAATGATTGGGCCGCTGAACTGGATCCTTCTGATCTTCGGTGTGAGCCTGCTGCTGCTGGCGGTCCGCCGACTCCGTCAGTATAGGCTGAAGGAGCGGTACGCCCTGCTGTTCTGCTTCATCGGCCTGCCGTTCCTCTTCCTCGCGCTGCGCCCGCGCACCATCCAGTGGTTCAGCGAGGTCCTCAACATCAACTACCACACCATCACGCTCCTGTGCGTCACGATGTTCCTGATCCTGCTGATCTTCGAGCTGCTGACGATCATCAGCCAGCAGGACCGCAAGATCACCACGCTGGCGCAAATGGTCGGCATCCTGATGGAAAAACAGAACCTCATCGAGCAGCGCCACGTCGCCTTGCACCCCGAAGACGCGGAAGAGGTCCTCGGCGGCCAGCGCGCCGCGGAGATCGCCGGGCGCGGGAACCAACCGCAGATGAACGCCGACACGCGCAGATGACTGCAGATGACCCGCTTTGATCCGTGCCCATCCGCATTCATCCGCGTGCGTCCGCGGCAAACCCTTTTTCAAACGCAAACCGTCGACGCTGCGACGCTGCAAATGCTTTGGCAATTCGCGGCTCTTCCCCGCGGCGGTCTTCCGGCGCGTACGCGGGAATCGCCAGGAGCTCGTCGAGCCGCACCGGTTCCAGTCCGCGGAGCCTCAATCCCTCCACCAGCGGCCGAACCGCGGCGACGGTCGGCGAACGGTCGCCGGCCGAGCCGGGCTCGACACCATCGTGCAGCGCCAGGATGTCGCCCGCACGCGCCCGGGGCACCAGCCGCCGCACGATCCGCCGCGGGTCCGTGTGGATTCCGTCCATCGCCCGCCGCGTCCACGTCACAACCGAGTGCCCGGCGCGGCCGGCGGCGTTCATCATGTGCCACACCTTAAAACCCATCGGCGGGCGAAAAATAGCCGGCCGCCGGCCGATGATCGAATGCACCAGCTCGTCCGTGGCGGAAAACTGCCCGTCCCAATACCGCGTATGCCGCCGCGTGCCGAACCAGTGGTGATCGAACGTGTGGTTGCCCACCACGTGCCCGCCCTCGTCGATCCGCCGCAGCAGGTCCGGCCACCGCCGCGCGTTCCGTCCGATCACGAAGAACGTCGCCCGCACGCCCAGCTCGCCAAGCACCTCAAGAATCCGCGCCGTGGACTGCGGATGCGGCCCGTCATCAAACGTCAGCGCGACCCGCGGCGGCCCGTCCGCCGGCCCGCGAAACCGCACCGGCCCCCAGAACGAGCTCCGCGGCGACACCAGCCCCCACGCCATCGCACCGGCAGTGGCCGCGGCGCTCCCCGCCGCGCACACGCCCACGGATGCACCCCAGCTTGGACACTGCGTCAGGTTCAGCATGATCGTAAAAAATTCCGCCCTGGAAAATATCTTACGGCCCGGTCATTCCCGGCGGAAGGGCCATAACTACCGCCCCGTCCGCTAGGCCCGTGCGATGAGTATTCGGCCAGCGGCTTTGCCCGCTTGAATACCACCTGCTCGAAGGCGCAAACCGCCGAGCACTGACGCGAGGTTTGCCTACGCGCGGATCGGGGCGGGAGGCAGGGCTGCTCCCCGCGCCCCGCATCCGGCACAGCAACGGCGGCCATCGCATGGGCTACTCGATGACGACGCGCTTCCGCCCCGTGCGCGGGCGATTCTCAGCCCGGCCTCCACTCCCGTCGAACCGGGATTTTCCGTAATCCTGTGACGCTAATCCCCGAGGACCGCCACCCGAGCAGGCGCTGCCGCTCCTAGAACGCGCGCCGGCCTGCCGTTACCATGCCCGCCGAAGAATCGGCGTGTAAATACCGCCTGCGAACAACTCAGGAAAGGACCTTCCCCATGCCCACCCGTTCCGTCCGCGACCTCCAGACCGCCTCCTCCTACGTCCGCGGCGTCGTCCAGCAGGCGATCGAGGAAGGCGGCGGCCTCCTGCGCCTGGCCCCCTGCTGGGTCCCGCGATCCTTCCTCCAGCCCGGCAAGCGCCTCAAGCTCGACCCGCGCGACCTCTACGCCTTCGGCCTCAACCGCGGCGGCATCGACGAGCGATGGTTCGGCTCCACCACCCCCGCCGCCAACGAAAACCGCACGCCCGACGAAGGCCTCTCCTACGTCGTCGCCGGCCCCAAGCGCGCCACACTCGCCGACGCCGTCCAGGAAATGGGCGCCCAGGTCATCGGCGAGCGCATCTTCGGCAAGTACAAGAAGTGGCCGGTCTATTCCAAATTCTTCGACAACATGGGCCCCATCCCCCACCACATGCACCAGTCGCGCGAGCAGGCCGCGCTCGTCAAACAGGAGGGCAAGCCCGAGAGCTACTACTTCCCCCCGCAGCACAACAACGTCGGCAACAACTTCCCCTACACCTTCTTCGGCCTCAACCCCGGCACCACCAAGGCACAGGTCCGCAAGACCCTCGAGGACTGGAACAAAGGCGACAACGGCATCCTCGACCTTTCCGCCGCCCACCGCCTCCAGCCCGGCACCGGCTGGCTCGTCGGCCCCAGCATCCTCCACGCCCCCGGCTCCCTCTGCACCTACGAGCCCCAGTGGGGCAGCGACGTCTTCGGCATGTACCAGTCCCTCGTCGAAGGCCGTGAGGTCCCCTGGTCGCTGCTCGTCAAGGACATGCCCAAAGAAAAGCACCACGACCTCGACTTCATCGTCGAGCAGCTCGACTGGGAGGCCAACGTCGATCCCTACTTCAAGCAGAACCACTACCTCGAACCCCTCCCCGTGGCCGACACCACAAGCCAAGGCTACATCGACAAGTGGATCGTCTACGGCAAAGTCCGTGGCGAACAACTCTTCACCGCCAAGGAACTGACCGTCCAGCCCGGCGCCAAGGCCACCATCAAGGACAACGGCGCCTACGGCGCCATCACCGTCCAAGGCCGCGGCAAGGCCAACAAGCTCACCCTCGACTGCCCCAAAATGATTGGCTTCTACGACCTCACCGAGGACGAATTCTTCGCGACGGAATCCGCCGCCAAGGCCGGCGTCACCTTCGAAAACACAAGCGCCGAACCCCTGGTCATCCTGAGATACTTCGGCCCCGAAACCAACCCCGACGCGCCGGAGATCAAGTACAAGGGGAATGTGAAGCTTTAGCGGCAATGAAACGGAGGAGAACCTCCACACCGCCGCGAGGCCGATCGATAAGCAGCACGGTCGCAAATAATCCTTCGTGCGGGGCGACTACGCGCCGGGAGCGTGAATTTGGCCATCCTATCGAATGATCTCGACGCGCCGGAAGGCGCGCTACGCTACTACGACCTTGTGCGGTATTTATTCGAGACCGTCAGCCCGCGCTTCGCCAATTTGCGCGAGGCTGATCGACGACCATCCGGGCGTTCCCGTACCCGCTAGTCTAAGTCCGGGCATTAGCAGTTTTACCGGAATCCGGTATAATGGAATAATGCCCATTGTTGGGTTTCGCAGCCGCGCCACAGAGGACATCAATTATGCGCGGCGAACCAAGGCGGCCATGCGCCTCCTCCCAACAAGGTTGCATGACTTGGCGCGGGTGAAGCTTGCCCGCCTGCACGCCACGGTGTCACTCAACGATCTGGCGGCTCTCCCGGGCAACAGGCTCGAAAAACTCGCCGGCGACCGCACCGGCGAGTATAGCATCCGCGTCAACGATCAGTACCGCGTCTGTTTCCGATGGACGCAACGAGGTGCTGAAGATGTTGAAATTGTGGACTACCATTAATCCATCGGAGAACTCGTATGGCTCATACCATCCTCGTACATCCAGGGAAGGTCCTCCTCGACGAACTGACCGAGCGCGGCATCACGCAGTCCGCCCTGGCCACACACGTCGGGGTCCTCCCAAGGACCATCAACGAGATCTGCCGCGGAAAGCGCGGCATCAGCGCAGAAATGGCCGTCAAACTCTCCATGGCCCTCGGCGCCAGCCCCGAGTTCTGGCTAAACCTGCAAAAAAACTGGGAGCTCGCCCGAGTGAATCGCCGCACGATCAAGAAGATAAAACTCATTGCGGCGTAACTTGCCACCCCAAAAGATTCAGCGCGCCGCACGTCATTGACCCGCATTCTATCGGGGATAGCATTCCGTACAGATGAGCACTCTGGCTTCGCCAACTTCGCTCACCCCCGCCGACGTCGAGCTCGCGTCCGAGCGCGACGGCAAGCACTACGAACTCATCGACGGCCAACTCAAGGAGAAATCCGAGGGAGCTGAGGCGCTCTACGTCGCGTTGCGCATCGCCCAGCGCCTAAACGCACTTTATGACCCCGCTCAGGGTCTAGCGCTCGTCGAACCGATGGTGTACTGCTTCGGCCGCCCCGACCACGGCCGCAAACCCGACGTCGCGCTGTTCTGGAAACATCGCCTACCAAATGGCCGTATCCCCAAGGGCGACTTCCACATAGCCCCCGACCTCGCCGTCGAAGTCCTCTCCCCCGGCAACACCGGCGTCGATCTGGAAGACAAGCTCGACGAATACCTCGCCGACGGCATTCCCATGGTTTGGATCGTCAACCCCGACCGCCGAACCATCCGTGTCTATCGCAATGACGGCACCACCCGCCTCTTCCGCGCCGCCGACACGATCGCCAACGAACCCCTCCTCCCGGAATTCACTCTGCTGGTCAGCGAAGTCTTCCCCGAACCCGCCCCCGTCACATGAGCGTACCCCACGCCCTTTCAGCCCACCGTCGCCCAAGCCTGCCGGTCGCCGGGAAAGCCGAACCACCTCCGCCCACGCTTGCGTCTTCGCGGGCGCTTTCAACGAAAATCCTCCCCTAGCCCATGCGTATCTCCTGGACCCTCTTCTGGTACGTCTTCAAGGACCTCCTCCGCATCTTCGTCCTCACCGGCCTCGCCCTCGCAGGCATCATGTCCTTCGGCGGCCTCCTCCGCCCCCTCACCGAGAACGGCCTCGACGGCTCCCAGGTCGGCAAAATGCTCGCCTACCTGTTACCGGCGATGACCACCTACTCCCTCCCCATCGCCGCCCTCTTCGCCACCACGATGGTCTACGGCCGACTCTCCGCCGACAACGAGCTCACCGCCTGCCGCGCCGCCGGCATCTCTTACCTCGCCGTCTCCCTCCCCGCCCTGGTCCTCGGCCTCGTCGCCGCCCTCACCAGCCTCCTGTTCCTCTGCTTCGTCGTCCCCGTCTTCACCTTTAAGGTCGAGAAGGTCGTCTACGCCAATCTCGCCAACTTAGTGGCCAACAAGATCGAGCGCACCCACCAGATCAAGTTCCCCTCCGGCAGCAAGAGCATCAACATCTTCGCCCGCAAGGCCGTCGTCCCCCCCGACCTCCAGAAGCCCGGCGAACAGGCCGTCGTCCTCATGGGCCCCATGTTCGTCACCTACGAGCCGCCGCTGGAGAGCGACGAGGGCTACCTCCGCTACATCCCCAAGGACTTCTACATGGCCCGCCAGGCCACCGCTTACATCCGCCAGCGCAAGCCCACCAGCCCCGTCGAGCTCGAAGCCGTCCTCGACGGCGGGGTCGTCATCCCCCGCACCCTCAAGGGCGGCCAGCACGGCGGCATCCAGCAGGCCCACTTCGGCCCCATCCCCCTCCCCTCCCCGCTCCGCGAGCAGAGCAAGTTCATGAACATCACGCGCCTGAAGCAGCTCCAGCGCGACCCCGGCCTCAGCCAGCGAATCAACGGTTACGTCCAGTCCTTCGTCCGCTTCGACCAGGAACAGGCCTTCCTCGCGACCGTCGCCAACGGCCTGCGCTCCGCCGCCACCCCGCAGTTCACCTTCCAGGCCGAAGACAGCGCCTTCGTCCTCTCCGCCACCGGCCCGATCGCCCCCCCAGTCCTCAAATCCGGCGAGCTCCTCGTCAACTCCAGGTCACCCGGCCGCAACCTCCGCCTCGAACAATACCTCCACGGCCAGCGCGTCTCCGTCGATGAAATGCACGACCTCAAAATCCGCGCCCATGCCGAAGGCGAAGCCACTGCCGACGCCGAACCCGCCGACGCCGAACCCGACTCCCGGCCCGACGCCGACGCCGGCACCGGACCCCCGCGCCTCGCCGTCCACCTCGACCTGGTCGACGCCCTCGTCCAGGCCGGTCCTAACTCCGCCCCGCACCCGAATTTCCCCCGCGACTTCACCGTCGCCATGCCCCCCGCCGTCACCTCCCTCGCTCGCAGCAACGACTTCCGTTACTACAAGTCCCACGCCCCCAACCCCAAGTTCGTCGAGGATTTCGTCAAGATCATCAACGACGTCGTCAGCGAGATGCACGCCCGCGCTTCCTTCGCCTTCAGTTGCTTCATCCTCGTCGTCACCGGCTGCGCGCTGGGCATGATGTTCAAGAGCGGCAACTTCCTCTCCGCCTTCGCCGTCAGCGTCGTCCCCGCCCTTGTCTCCATCACGCTCATCGTCACCGGCCAACACACCGCCACCGCCGTCCGCGTCATCTCCCACCTCGGCTCGACCAACCTCAAAGTCATCGACCCCCTCCACGCCGGCCTGGCCCTCATCTGGTCCGGCAACGCCGCCGTCCTCCTCATCGCCCTTTACCTGATGCGCCGCCTCCAACGGCAATGATTCTTTCATCCGCCTCCCCCCTTCTGCTTACTACGCCATGAAAATTCTAGATCGCTACGTCCTCTGGGGCTTCCTCAAGAACTACCTGATCAGCCTCATGGTGCTGGTCGGCCTCTACGTCGTCCTCGACATGGTGGTCAACATCGACGAGTTCTCCGAAGTCAAGACCGCCGCCGGCGTCACCGCCCCCGACTCCGTCCTCTCCCTCATCTACAACCTCGCCGACTACTACTTCTACCAGACCTTCCTCTTCTTCTCGCACCTCTCCGGCATCATCCCCCTCGTCGCCGCCGTCTTCACGCTCATGCGCCTCACCCGCACCAACGAGCTCACCCCCATGCTCGCCGCCGGCGTCCCCCTCCTCCGCGTCGCCGCCCCCATCATCATCGCCGCCGCCGTCCTCAACCTCATCCTCCTCCCCATCGACCAGGAGCTGATCATCCCCAGCATCATCCCCCAGCTCATCCGCAACCGCCAACAAGCCGGCCAGCGCGTCGTCAAAGCCTTCCCCATCCCCTCCATGCAGGACGGCCCCGACCACCTCCTCGTCGCCGCCCGTTACCGCGCCACCGACCCGCCCACCATGCAATACGTCACCGTATTCGGCTTCGACGAGCAGCGCCACCCCCTCTCCAAGCTCACCGCCGACCTCGCAACGTGGAACCCCTCCGAGCAGTCCTGGACCCTCACCAACGGGCAACTCGTCACCGGCCTGCGCGAAAACGAAAACATCTCCCAGCCCACCCCCACCGACTCCTACCGCGGCACCGTCACCCCCGACGAAATCTCCCTCTACCGCAACGGCGACTACGTCGCCCTCCTCTCCACCCAGCGCATCAACCAGCTCATCAGCCGCCCGGAGAGCTATGGCATCATCGACCTCCTCCGCGTCAAGCACACCCGCTTCACCCAGGTCTTCCTCAACATCGTCCTGGTCCTCCTGGCCATCCCCTTCGTCCTCAACCGCGAGCCCGGCGCCCTCAAGGCCGGCCTCTTCCGCTGCTTCATCCTCTCCGGCCTCTGCCTCACCGTCGTCTTCGTCTCCACCTTCCTCGCCGGCAACCCCCCGAACCTCGCCGACTCCCCCTGGTTCGCCCGCTGGCCCGCCCTGATGGCCTGGATGCCCCTCCTCCTCTTCGCCCCCCTCGCCGTCTGGTTATTAGACCACGTCAAAACATGAGAATTGCCTTTTGCTAACCCCTGACCCCTAACCCCTAACCCCTCCTTTTCCCATTTGCCTCCACCCCACCTGAATCGTACATCACTCCAGTCAGGCAAAACGCATCCGACCGCCTGCTTCGTGTGTAGCGGACGGCCGGAGCCTGACGGGGATCGGCGAGTGCCCGGAAACGGGCGCAGCCCGGCGGGCGAGTCCCGCGGGGTGCCGGTCCCACGACGCTCCCTTCCCACTTTCTGGCGATGCCGGCCGCGGACCCCACCGCGGCCGGCATTATTTTCTTGGTGACCTTAGCTCAGCCAACGAGAGCCCCGCGGCTCCGCCGCGGGATTTCGCCGCGAGATCACTCAGCATTCTGATCCTTTTTCCCCTTCTTCCCCATCGGCTTCACCGCAACAACATCATCCCCCGGCATCCACCTCCCCAACTCCGCCTTGATGGAAGCATTCCCCCCCTCCCCCGCCACATTCTTCCATTCATTCGGATCACTCACATCGTCATACAACTCCTCCCCCCCATCCGCATACTTGATGTACCTCCACCGCTCATTCCTCACTGCATGATTCCCCTGAAGGTAAGTCGTCACCGCCGGCCTCTCCCACGCAGCCCCCGGATCCGCCAGCAACTTACGTAAGCTCACGCCATCCATCTTCTGCTTAACGCCCGGCAACCCGCACAAATCAATCAACGTCGGATACAGATCGATCAGGTTGACCGTCCTCTCACACCGCACCCCCCCCGGCGTCACCCCCGGCACCCGTGCCATCAGCAGCGTATGCGTCGTCAACTCCCACAGCGCATACTTCGCAAAATGCAGCTTCTCCCCCATATGAAACCCATGATCCGCCCACAGAATGACAATCGTGTTATCCCGATACTCGCTCCGATCTAACGCCTCCAAAACCTTCCCCACCTCCTCGTCCATGAAGCTGATGCTCGCCAGGTACGACTGCACGATCGGCCGCCACTGCCCGCGCTCCTTCAACTCCCTCCAGCTCACCGGGTGCATCGCCCACTTCACCCCCGTCGCCGGCACGTCATCCAAATCCCTCTCCAACACCGGCGGCATCTCGATCCGATCCGCCGGGTACATGTCGAAGAACCGCTTCGGCGCGGTCCACGGATTGTGCGGCCGATAGTTCCCGTACACCATGAAAAACGGCCGATCGTACTTCTCCCCCAGCCGCCTCACCGTAATCTCCGAATTCCGCACGTCCGCAAACGCCGTCTCCGGCCCCGTCCACGCCTCATACGTAAACATCGGCGGCCGCACCAGCCCCGCCGGCAATGGGTCCTTCATCGGCATCGGCCCATACCCCCCGTCCCCGCCCCGCGCATCATCCCACATCGCGCGATTTCTCTCCGGCGGCGGCTTGGTATGCAAAAACTTCCCCGACCACATCGTGCGATAGCCGTTCGCCTTGAAATGCTCCGGCATCAGCACGCAATCCATCACCGCCGCGGATGACTGCATCGGATTGTCGTTGTCATACACCCCCGTCCTCCCCGGCCGAATCCCCGAAGCGATCGCCGTCCGCGACGGATTGCACACCGGCGCCGCGCATTACGCCCTGGTAAACGTCACCGCCGTGTTCGCAAACCGATCCAGATTCGGCGTCTTCAGCCCCGGATACCCCCGCAGCAGCGACACGTAATCGTTCAGGTCATCCACCGCGATAAACAGCACGTTCGGCCGCTTCCCCTCCGCCGCCCCCGCCGACAGCGCCCAAGCCGCCACCAACAACGCCAGAACCCTGTTTACTTTCATACTGCTTTCATGCCAAACTCCTACCGTGGCCGCAAGCCGGCCCTCACATCCGCACCTGAGGAGGCGCGACATGAAACCCCGAATCTCACCCCCGCTGCTCGTCTTAACCTTGATCATCGCCGCGATGGTCGGACTCCCCGTCACCGCCCAGGAATCGCCAAAGCTCCCCAAGCTCACCGAGGAAGAAAAGTGGGCCCGCGAACAATGGTGGTTCGCCGACCAGACCAAAAAACTCCTCCAGGTCGGTGACTCCGAATGGGAAGTCCTCGGCCCCAAAATCGCCCGCGTCATCTCGCTCAAAAATCAGGCCGGCCTGGAATGCCGAATCCCCAAACTCTTCGGCCCCCTCCCCAAGGCCCCCAAGCCACCCAAGCCCGGCCAGGACCCCAACGCCCCGTCCGACCAAAAGCCCAAGGACAAACAA
>Ga0308175_100001361_pt1 | contig 16491 bp, 21 predicted proteins | sample PhyCR1_3_FD_203893 | JGI IMG/M metagenome (GOLD analysis project Ga0308175, IMG submission 203893) | Soil microbial communities from UC Gill Tract Community Farm, Albany, California, United States - DLSLS.C.R1 | ecosystem: Environmental > Terrestrial > Soil > Agricultural land | place: USA...
TGGATCTCATCTCTCCCGCCGACGACGTCTGGTCGGTCACCAGGCTTACGACCGCCGTCAAACGGATGATCGAAGGCGAGATTCCTCCGATCTGGGTCCGGGGCGAGGTGACCGGCTGCAAGACCTATCCTAGCGGCCACTGCTATTTCGCCCTGCGCGACGGCATGTGCCAGGTCCGCTGCTGCCTGTGGAAGCGGGACATACCGCGAGCGGGGAAGGCCCCCGTGGACGGCACCGAGGTCTACGTGCTGGTCCGGGCCGGGTTCTACGAGGCGAAGGGCGAGTTCCAGCTCAACGTCCAGCGCATCCTGCCCAGCTCGGCCATCGGCCGGGCCCAGCAGGAGCTCGAGCGGGTCAAGGCGCTGCTGCACCAGGACGGGTTGTTCGATCCCGCGCGGAAGCGGCCGATGCCGCAGTTCGCGGGCACCCTGGCGGTGGTCACCAGCACGGCGGGTGCGGCGCTGCGCGACATGATCACCGTAGCGCGCCGGCGCTGGCCCAGTGCGCGCCTGCTGGTGGTGAACGCGCGAGTCCAGGGTGACGGCGCGGTCGAGGCACTGGTACGCGCGCTCCGTCTGGTGAACCGGCTTTCGGGCGTGGACGTGTGCATCGTGGGCCGCGGCGGCGGCGACCGCGACGACCTGGCCGCCTTCAACGCCGAGGCGGTCTGCCGCGCGCTGGCCGAGGTCCGGGTACCCACCATTTCGGCGGTCGGCCACGAGACCGACATCTCGCTCACGGATCTGGTGGCCGATCTCCGCGCGCCCACGCCCTCGGCGGCCGCGGAGCTGGCCCTGCCGGATCAGCGCGCGATCGAGAGGACCCTCAACGACCTAGCCTCACGCCTCGCCGGCGGCCTGGGCAGCCGGGCCCGGCTCGGCCTCGAACGGGTCGATCGCGCCGGCGACCGATTGGACGCCGCGCTGGGCGCCGTGCTCGACCGCCACCGGCACCAGATCGTCCGGCTGTCGGCCCAGCTCGACGCGCTGAGTCCCCTCCGCGTCCTCGACCGCGGATACGCGGTGCCCACCGACCAGGCGGGCCGCGTCCTCAAGCGCCGGATGGACTTCGCGCCCGACACCCCGTTCACCCTGCGGGTGGCCGACGGTCAGGTGCCCGCCCGCGTGGAGCCAGCATGAGCACGATCGCCGACGATCTGGCCCGGCTGGAGGACATCGTTCGCAAGCTCGAGGCCGACGACGTGGAGCTCGACACGGCGCTCGCGCTGTTCGAGGAGGGCGTGGCCCGGCTCCGCGCGGCCCGCGAGCGCCTCGCGGCCGCGGACCTCAAGGTGCAGGCCGTGCTCGAGGAGGCCGGCGGCGACCTTCGGCTCAAGGACATGGATGCCTGAGCCCGCCGGAGCCTCGGCGTTTCCCGCCGCCGCCTCCGCCGCTGAACTGCTCGCCGACGCCCGTGAGCGCACCGACGCCCAGCTCGCGAGCTGGGCGTCCAGCCTCGCACCGGAGATCGGCGGCCGCACCGGCCAAGCGCTGAGCTACGCCCTGCTCACGCCCGGGAAGCGGGTGCGGGCGGCGTTGGTCCTGGCCGCGTTCCACGCGGTCGGCGGCCGGGGGCCAGGCATCGCCGGCGTCGCCGCGGCGGTCGAAACCGTGCACGCCTATTCGCTGGTGCACGACGATCTGCCCTGCATGGACGACGACGACCTGCGCCGAGGCCGGCCCACCACCCATCGCCAGTTCGACGTCGCCACGGCCACCCGGGTGGGCTTCCTGCTGGTGCCCGTAGCTGCGCGCATTCTGTCGGCGGCCGCGGCCGAGCTCGGCGTGGCACCGGAAACGCTGGGACGGATGGCGGCGGAGCTGTTCCAGGCCGGCGGCATCGAAGGCATGGTGGGCGGCCAATGGCTCGATCTCGAAGCGGAGGGCCGCTCGCTCACGCTGGCGCAGCTCATGACCGTGCACCGCGGTAAGACCGGGGCCCTCATTCGCGCCTCGTGCACGCTCGGAGGCATCGCCGGCGAGGCCCCGGCCGTGCGGGTCGCGGCGCTCACCGCCTTCGGCGACGATATCGGGTTGGCGTTCCAGATCGCCGACGACGTGCTCGACTGCACCGGCACCAGCGAAGAGCTGGGCAAGACGGCGGGCCGCGACGCCGCGCTCGCCAAGTCCACCTATGTCCAGCTGCTGGGAATCGACGGCGCCCGCCGCGAGGCCGAGGCGCTGGCGCGGCGGGCCATCGAGCACCTCGAGCGGGGCGGCGTGCCCTCGGGGGCACTGCGAACCCTGGCGGGGTATATTGTAAGTCGGACTTCCTGAGTCACCTTGCGCGTTGCCGGGGGGCATCCCGAACGGTAGGGCCCCCTGGCCTCGGCTCAGGGTGACTCACGGTTTGGGCCCACTTCGTTCTCTGCGTCTCGCGATCTCGATCGCGGGCGCTTTTTGCCGAGGTTGACACGCGGCGTCGGCCGCCATCGCTTGGACCCATGACACTGCTTTCGACCATCCGGACCCCCGCCGATCTCAAGCGCCTCAAGCGTGAGCAGCTTCCGCAGCTCGCGCAGGAGATCCGCGAGCGACTCATCCAGTGCGTGTCCCAGACCGGCGGCCACATCGGCGCCAGCCTCGGCGTGGTGGAGCTCTGCATCGCGCTGCTGTACGAGTTCGATTCGCCCAGCGACAAGGTGGTATGGGACGTGGGGCACCAGGCCTATGCCTGGAAGCTGCTCACCGGCCGGAACGACGACTTCCCGACCCTCCGCCAGCGCGACGGCGTCTCCGGCTTCCTCAAGCGGAGCGAGTGCGAGCACGACCAGTTCGGGGCCGGCCACGCCGGCACGGCCATGTCGGCCGCCTTCGGCATGGCCACCGCGCGAGACCTCAAGGGCGAGAAGCACAAGGTGGTCGCCGTGGTGGGCGATGGCGCCCTCACGTGCGGCTTGTCGTACGAGGGGATGAACAACGCCGGGCATTCCGACCGGGACATCATCCTCATTGTGAACGACAACGGGATGTCCATCTCCCCCAACGTCGGCGCCATCAGCGCCATGCTGGGACGCATCGTGGCCGACCCGCGCACCAACCGGCTGCGCGAGAAGATCAAAGGCATGACCTTCGCCCTCGGCGGGGTGTTCGGCGAAGGCGTGGTGGACTTCGCCAAGAACGTCGAGGAGAGCGTCAAGAACCTGTTCTCGCCGGGCATGCTGTTCGAGGAGTTGGGCTTCCGCTACTTCGGCCCCATCGACGGGCACGATCTCCCCAAGCTGTGCGACACGCTGCGGTTCGTGCGCGGCATGAGCGGGCCCCGGGTGATCCATGTGATGACCCAGAAGGGCAAGGGCTTTGCCTTCGCGGAGAGTAACCAGGAGAAGTGGCACGGCCTGGCCGCCTACGATCCCGTCACCGGCGAGGCCCGCAAGAAGGCGAGCGGCCCGCCGACCTGGACCCAGGTCTTCGGCGAGGGCCTCACGGCGCTGGGGGCCGAGCACCCGGAGCTGGTGGCGATCACGGCCGCCATGCCGAGCGGCACGGGGACCAACATCTTCCAGAAGAAGTTTCCCGGGCGGTTCTTCGACGTGGGAATCGCCGAAGGGCACGCGGTGACCTTCGCGGGCGGGCTGGCCACCCAGGGCATCCGCCCAGTGGTGGCGATCTACAGCACGTTTCTCCAGCGCGCCTACGACAACATCATCCACGACATCGCCGTGCAGCATCTGCCGGTGACGTTCTGCATGGACCGGGCGGGCCTGGTCGGTGAAGACGGGCAGACCCACATGGGCCTGTACGACATCGCTTACATGCTGGCGGTGCCCGGCATGACCGTGACCGCGCCCAAGGATGGCGACGAGCTGATCGGGCTGCTCCGGACCGCGCTGGCCCATGCCGACGGTCCCTTCTGCACCCGCTACCCGCGCGACACGGCCCCGGCCGAGCCCCGGCCCGCGGTCGACATTCCGGCGGTGCCATACGGGACGTGGGAACGGCTGCGCTCGGGCAAGGACGTCGCGATCCTGGCGGTGGGGACGATGGTGCAGCCGGCGCGTGAGGCGGCGGAGCTCCTGGCCGCCGACGGCATCGACTGCGCCGTCATCAACGCGCGGTTCCTCAAGCCGCTGGACCAGTCGATGCTGGAGCTGCTGCTGCAGGAGCACCGTACGCTGGTGACGGTGGAGGAAGGGACCATCGTCAACGGCTTCGGGGCCTTCGTGAGCGAGACGCTCCAGACCACGCATCCCGAGGTGCGGGTAGTGGCCCTGGGGGTGCCCGATCGCCTGGTGGAACAGGCCCCACGCGCGGAACAGCTCGAGCTCTACGGGCTCACCGCCGCAGGGATTGCCCGCCGGATCGCCGCGCTCCATCACGAGGAAAGCCTCGAGCCGCGATGAAGGTCGGCGTCGTCGGCAATCCCCGCTACCCCGACCTCAAGGCGGTGCTCGAGCACGTCGCCTTGCGGACGCCGTATCGCGGCATCGAGCTCTACACCGAAGCGCGGCTGCAGCCGTTCTGGCCGCGCGAGGTCGCCCAGTTCGACGGGGTCGAGCTCGACGCGCTGCTCACCTTCGGCGGCGACGGCACGCTGCTCCGCGGCGCCCGCCTGTGCGCGGGGCACGAGATCCCCATCCTGGGCGTCAACCTCGGTCGGGTCGGTTTCCTCACCACGGCCACCCGCGGAACGCTCGATGCCGCGCTCGACTCGCTGGTGGCCGGCCGTTTCGTGATCGAGCGCCGTCAGGCGCTCCACGCGGCCATCAAGGACGGCGACGGCAACCACCGGGTGAGTCAGCTGGCCGTCAACGACGTGGCCGTGCACAAGGGCGGCGTCGCCCGCGTGGTGCGGGTCAACGTGTACATCCAGGGCGAGAACGTGGGGCCCTACAGCGCCGACGGGTTGATCGTCGCGACGCCGACCGGCTCGACCGCCTACAGCCTGAGTGCGGGCGGGCCGATCGTGGTGCCCGGCGTCGAGGCGCTCATCGTGACCCCGATCGCGGCCCACACCCTGGCGGTGCGGCCCCTGGTGGTTCCCGCGACTTACCGGATCGTGATCGAGCCCATGGCCGGCTGGGCCGACGACCTGCTGGTCTCGTTCGACGGCCAGACCGGCAGCACGCTCGCACCCGGTGAGTGCGTGGACGTCCGCCGCGCCGACCACCGGGTCTGCCTGATTCGGCTCGACGGCGACGGATTCTTCAGCCGCATGCGGCAGAAACTGCATTGGGGCGATCTCTCCGAGCGCGAGGCCGTTCGGTGAGCTGACCGCGCGCTGGCTGCGCCGTTCCCGCTCACCGCTTATCGCTTACCTTTCGTCCATGCTCACCGAGCTCCGGGTTCGCGATCTCGCCACCATCGCCGACGTCACCCTCCACCTGGGCCCGGGTCTCAACGTCCTGACCGGCGAGACCGGCGCGGGCAAGTCGATGCTGGTGGATGCGCTCGCGCTCCTGCTGGGGGAGCGGGCGGCGAGCGGGAGTGTCCGTCCCGGCGCGGCCAAGACCATAGTGGAAGGCGCATTCGAGGGGCTGGAAGCCGGCACCCGCCGCGCGATCGAAGGCCTGGGCCTCGATGTCGAGGACGGCCGGATCGTGGTTCGGCGGGAAGTGAGCACCGAAGGGCGCTCGCGCGCCTGGGTGAACGGCAGCCCCACCACCGCGGCCGTCCTCAGCCAACTCGGTGCCCTCCTGGTGGACCTCCATGGACAGCACGAAACCCAATCGTTGCTTCGCGCCGAGGCCCAGCGCGACATCCTCGATGCGTTCGCCCACGCCGAGCCGGAGCGTGAGGCCGTGGCCGAGGCGCACGCGTCGGTGGCCGCGCTTCGCGCCGAGGAAGCGAGCCTGGCGGCGCGGCGCGACGAGGTGCGCCGTCGAGCGGACTACCTGCGGCACGTGGTGCGCGAGATCGAGCAGGCTCGGCTCCGCCCCGGCGAGGACGAGGCCCTCCAGCTCGAGGCGCGCCGGCTGAGCCAGGCCGGCATCCTGGCCGAGCAGGCCCAGCGCATCGTGGACGCGATCGAAGCCGGGGAAGGGAACGCGCTCCGGGCGCTCGGCGCGGCGGACCGCGCCCTGGCTGGTCTCGAGAAGGCCGATCCGGAAACCGCGCCTTGGCGGGAGATGCTGGACACGGCGTATACCAACCTGTCTGAGCTGGCGCGTCAGGCCGCGGCCTATAGCGACGCGGTCGAGGAGAATCCCGGACGACTGGCCGAAGTGGAGCAGCGGCGGGACCTCCTCTTCAAGCTCAGCGGAAAGTACGGGCCGACCATCGAGGCGGTGCTCGCCACCCGTAGCGAGAGCGCCGCCGAGCTGGACCTGCTGGACACCGCCGACGTCGACCTCCGCGCCATTGCGGCGCGACGGACCGCGGCGGAATCGGCGCTCGCGGCGGCCGCCGCCGCGCTGTCGACCAAGCGGAGCGAGGCCGCGGAGCGGCTGGCCCGGGGCGTCGATCGGCTGCTTCCCCACCTGGGTCTCTCGGGGGGCAGGTTCCTGGTGACGCTCTCTGCGCTCGACGCGCCGGTGGCGCACGGGCGGGAGGCCGTGGCCTTCGACGTCCGGCTCAATGTGGGACTCGAGGCCAAGCCGCTGGCGCGGGTGGTCTCGGGGGGCGAGCTGTCGCGCCTGATGCTGGCGCTCAAGGTGGTGCTGGCCAGGCACGACGCGATCGCGACGCTGGTGTTCGACGAGGTGGACCAGGGCATCGGCGGGGAGATCGGGGCCCAGGTGGGTGCCGCGCTCGCCGAAGTCGCCGAGCGGCACCAGGTCCTGGTCATTACCCATCTACCGCAGATCGCGGCCCGGGCCGACCAGCACTTGGTGGTGAGCAAGGAAGCCCGCGGCGGCATCGCCACCAGCGATGTCCAGGTTATCCACGGCGAGGACCGGGTGAGCGAAGTGGCGCGCATGCTGGGGGACGCGGAGGGGGCGGCCGCGCGGCGGCACGCGCAGGACATGCTCACGGCCGATCGGCGGACCGGCAGTGCGGCCGGCGCCGCCGCCAGCGCTGGCGGCGGCGGAAAGCTTCGGGGCAACGAGGGCGCCGCGGGCCGGAGGGAAGGGAAGCGCAAGTAGCGATCCATCTCATTTCCGGCGCCGCGAGGGATCTCCCTCAAAACAGCCCGAAGTAAAACCTCAGCCTCGCGCGCATGGCGTGCCGGTCCGGCACGATCCCACCCGTCGCCCGAATGACCCGCTCGTAGCTCCAGCTCGCATCGACCGGCAGGCCCCGCGCGCCGGGCCGCAACCGCCCCAGGCTGCTGTACGTGATGCCCAAACCCAGCGTCGCGGCCGTCGCCTTGCTGTCTTCCGCCAGGACCATGGCGTCCACACCCGGGATCTCGTCCTCCGCCGTGAGATAGCTGACCACGTCGGTGCCCCGAGACCAATAGCTGGCGTGCGCTTGCAAAGCGAAGCTGGGTGCCAGCCGGAAAAACGGGCCCATTGCCAGGCTCACGATGTCGCCCGGGTCCCGGTGCACCACACTCAGCAGGTCGATGCCAGCCAGCGGCTGCGTGCGCGGTGCCACGCGCAGGATGTAGTCCGCGGCGAGCTGCCGGTTGTACATCCCCTCTGCTCGAAGGCCCCACCGCCCCGCGCCCAGGTCGGCCGTGATCCGCGCTTCGATGTCGGTCTGGCCGTCGCCGGTCCCGAGCCCGAGCACGCGATCCGGCCGCGCCAGGCGGCCGGTCGGAAACCGAACCAGCCCCTCTACCGCGGCGCGAAAGCCCCCCAGGTGATTCGCTCGGTCCCATCGGTCCACGAGCGTGAACGCCAACCCGGCTTCGGCATCGCCCCGGAACGTGAGCTTGCTGCCGCCCAGGTCCAGGGCGACCGGCCCGGAGAAGTCGCTCAACTGGGCCACCACTTGGTCGCTGGTCGCGAGCGCGTCGGGCAGGCCGGGTGTGGCGGTGAAGCCCGAAACGCCGAAATCGCCGGAGAGGGCCGTTTGCAGGCCGGTGACCCGGGCCGTAATGGCCTCTCCCGCCGCACTGGTCGCGATCGGAACGAACGGCGAGGCCGTGCTCGGGTCGCCGAGCAGCCCGAACAGGTCGTCGCGCAGCGCGCTGCCGGAGGCGAGCGCGGTCTCCGCGTCGGCCTTGAGTGAGGGATTACTGTCGAAGTCGCCGCCGCTGATGCGCGCTTCCAGGCTCGCGAGCGAGGCGTCGAACTGCTGGAAGAAGGTCTGCTGGGCTACGCCGCCAGGGTTGAGCCCGGCGTCGGCGCCCGGGGTGGGTGCCAGCGCGTAGTGAGTCTCGGTCCGCACCTGGACCAGCGTCAGCCGCCCGAACACCGTGAGCCGGTTGGTCAGGCCCAGCGCCAGGCCGAGGTAGCCGCGGGTGTCCTCCTGTTGCGCGTCGGCGGTCAAGCTCCCGAGGTTGAGCCGATAGCCCGATACGCCGGTGATGCTACCGACCAGGGCATCGGCGGCCGCCAGGGTGGGAATGAGGTCGCTGCCCAGCGCGGGGCTGGTGAGGTCGGCGGCCAGCGGCTGCCGCTCGCCATCGAGCCAGCGGTGATCCCAGATCTCCATGGAGCCGTCGAGATCGACCCGCACCACTCCCCGCGGCACACCGACCGCCGGGAGCTGAGCGCGGAGCACCGACGGCACCAGCAAACAGGCGATCACCGCCAGGCATCGCGCGCAAGACCCCACTATCCCTCCCGAGAGAAGTCGCCACCCTGCATCCGATGTCGGCCGCGAGTCCCCGCAAGTTGGCAGGCTGCCACCGGGTTTGCCAGTCGCACGCCACGGGAGGCGCGGAGGGGCGGCGCGGGCTAGATTCCTCGAGCCGTCCGCCCGGGTGGCGAAACTGGTAGACGCTTGGGACTTAAAATCCTTTGGCCCTCGGGCCGTGTGGGTTCGAATCCCACCCCGGGCATTCGTGACCGCCGTCACACATCGTGCCGCGCGCTCATCCTACCTTCGACTTCATCCTTCTCCTACCTGAACTCCCCATCGCGAGGCCGGCGCGTGCCCGTTCCATTCCCTTCGCTTGGTGCAACGATCATGGTAGTGGATGACGAGCGGATCGCGCGCCGCCTCCTCTACCGCGCGCTCAACGAGGAGGGCTACCGCGTCTTCGAAGCCGCCAGCGCCGACGAAGCCATCGGAGTTCTGGAGCTGGCTCACTGGTACGTCACTCTGGTCATGCTGGACGTCGTGATGCCGGGGGTCGACGGGGTAGAGCTCGGCCGGCGCATTCTCCAGCGGTGGCCCTCGCTGCGCCTCCTCTACATGTCTGCCCACCCGGCCGAGATTCTGGTGCGGCACGGCCTCACCGATCCTCAGGTCCACTTCCTCGCCAAGCCGTTTACGCTCGACGAGCTCATGGGCAAGGTCGAGGTGGCCAGCGACCGCCGCCTCGCGCCGAAACCCGTCGTGCCGAAAGGTGTTGGCGATCACGGCAGGAAGTGGGCCTGATCGCTTAGGGTGCGTGGACCTCAGCGCGGAAGCCGTCCATGTCGTCGGTGTACGACCTGCATCTCCGCTCCACCTCGCTGTCCCATCCCGATCCCGAGCACGCCCAACCCGAAGAGTCGGGCGGCACGCAGCGCAGGGAAAGCTCTGGGGAGCGGAAACTGGGCCTGGCCACTACGGCGCTGAGGAACCGGTGCGCCGGACCGAATGGCTGACCGCTACGGGGAGGACGAAGGCACCCGCAGCTCGAAGTGGGCCGACCGGGCATCGAACCGGCTGAGCAGCCGCTGCGCGGACGGCGGCACTACCGCGGTTTCGTAGTCCTCGCCCGCGAACATGCGCACGGCCTCGATCGAGTCGAACCGCATTACCGTGACGAACTCCACCTCACCATCGGCGGCCCGTCGAAGCAGCTCGATGCCGCGGTAGCCCGGCATGGATCGGCTCGCGATGCCGCGGAAGATCTCCTCCTTGAGCAGGCGCTCGTAGGCGTCGGCATTGGCCGGCGTGGTCCAGCCGTGCCACAAGCGGACGATCATCGATGCTCCGGCGATGCCGTGGACGTGATGCCGAAGGCGTCGCGGGCGGCGGCTCGCCGCTCGGCCTCGATCATGCCGTGCTGGATGGCGGTGCGATCGGCCCGCGCGCCGTAGGGAAGTCCGGCCAGTCTGGGATCGAGCGGGCCGAGCTCGGCCAGCACTCGGAACACCGCGAGCTTGCCCTGCAGCCCGAGCGCGATGGATTCGAGACCCTCCAGCAGGGCGAGCGCCGGGTGGTTTCGGGCTGCGAGAGCCAGCCGTTTCTCGCTCACCTTCTCTCCCAGCCAGGCCGCAGCCTGTGCGACACGCCGCTCTCCCGCCGCCAGCCGGTCCAGGGTGTCTCGCAGGAGCTGCTGGTCCTCGCGAACCTCCGCGGCCAAGGTCCGGAGCTTGGGTTCGAGGGCGGTGCCCTCTGCCCGAGTCGCCAGATCGTCCATCATGGTCAATCCCGCCGAGGAACCGGCGAGGTGGTCGTTCACGTATACCGCGAGGGGTTCAGTCGACACAAGGCCTCCACCGAGTGAGAACGTTTGTCCCGAATGTACCGTCTGGCCGACCCTCGACGGTGACGGGCGCCCCTTCCCGCCGGTGAGCGGGCGGACGCGGTTCGGGGCAGAGCGCGGGATCGGGGAATGGACCAGCTCCGGGGACACTCGTGACCCGGGCCAGGTCAGCATATCTTGAGCAGGCCGTTCACCGTTCACCCGATGCGAACTCGAGGCCCCATGTCACCCGAGTCTTCGACCTCCCTCGCAACCGCCGAGGAAAGCCGGGTCCAGCGCGCCTCGCTCGTCCGCGGGCTCGCGGTGGTCGCTCTCTGGCTCGTCACCTGGCCGTTGCGGCCGTCGGGGGAGGAGATCCGGCTCGGGCTCGACATCGTGCTGGCGCTGGCCGGCTGGTGGGCCATGCTTCCCGGCCGCCGCGCTGGTGGCAAGCTGTTCGGGGAGCATGGACACTGGTCGAGCCTGGTGGTGGCGCTGCCGATCGGCTTCGCGATCGCCGCCGCGGCCGAGCTGTGGCACATGGTGCGTGGAGGAGGATGACCAGGGCCTGAGGAGCGTCCACGGTGACGTCCGTGGGTCCGGCCGCGCGGGCCGCCTGATTGGCAACGGAGAGGGAGCGAGCATGTCTAGCGACCCCGGCAGTGCCCCGAGTTACCCTTACGTCACGCACCTCGACCTCCGATTTCCACCGCTGGAGCGCATCGATGTGCCCGCCCTGGTGCGCGCCTGTACCGACCGGTGGTACAACCAGACGCTTTGCCGGGTGAACGAATCGGTGGTGCGCCTGGGGGTGGTCCAGGGCGAATACCACTGGCACAAGCACGACGAGGACGACGAATTCTTCTACGTCGTCGAGGGGCGTTTTCTGATCGACCTGCCGGATCGAGTCGTCGAGCTGGGGCCGGGACAGGGAGTCGTGATACCGAAAGGGATGATGCATCGTCCGCGAGCTCCCGAGCGGACGGTCATACTCATGGTGGAAACCGCGGGGATCGTCCCGACGGGGGACTAGCGCGCTGGATCGCCGGGTCGACATGGCGACACCGGATGGGCGCGCGCGATTCGCCGCGCCGGGCCGCGTGTCGGCGAGTGGACAGAAGGAGCTTCACATGATTCGAAAGCTGGCATCGGGCGGATACCGACTGTACTCCAAGAAGAAGGACCCGAAGACCGGGAAGCGCCGGAATCTCGGGACCTTCAAGACCCGGGCAGCCGCGGAGAAGCACGAGCGGGCAGTCCAGTACTTCAAACGCCGCGGATAACCCGCGGCCGGACCTGGGGCCAGGCGGCCGGGTGGCGCCGGCCTCTCCGGCCTGGCCGGCCCGAGCGGTCCGGCTGTGAGGGTGATCCTGCGGCGGGAGGCGAGCCGTGAACGGCAGAATGCCAATCGTTCTGACGGCGATCGCCGCGGCCATCATGGCTGTCGCCATCCTGGTGATACAGCCCTACTCGGTGCGGTCGCCGTGGACCGCGTATTCGGGGGTTGCCAGGCGCTACCTTCGGACCGCGCTCGAGCGCGATTCGCTGGGACTGGTGCACCAGTCGGCCGGAGCGGGGTCGGTGACCTGGGCGCTGGCGGTGGCGCGACGGCACTCGGACTCGCTCGCCGTGTGGTCGAGGAGCGCGGAGGCCTGGGGCGGCATCCGGCACGCCGACACCGCCGAAGTGTTCGTCGCGACGCCCCAGAGCACCTGCAGCCTGGTGTTTCGCTTCGTCGGGCCTGCGCGACATGCGCTGGTCGAAAAGGCCTCGGGGACCTGCTTCCCGCCATGACCGAGATGTGTTCCCGCGCTCTTTCGGCCAAGCCCAGGCACGGCTGATCAGTCCAGCGGTCGCCGCCCCTCGGCTGGAAGCGGCAGCGCGACGCGCACCGCCTCCACCAGCTCGGCGATGCTGGCGGGGCGGCGGACCGTGTGGTGCCACTCGAAGTCGCGCGCCACAGGCGGAAGCGGCGCCGCCCCTCTGGCGAGGAGCATGAGCTCGGGCCTTCCGTGGCGGGCGGCCAGCGCGGCCAGCTCGCTGCCGGCTTCCGCACCGCGAAGAGCGTCCTGATCGATCACCACCAGCCGCACCGGCCCGCGGTCGGGATCGGTCGCGCGATAGTGCAGGGCTCCCGGGATCCCCGGCGCGCCCGCCGCGTCGTAGCCCGCCTCCCGGAGCGCGGCCCGGAGGAGCGCGCGGGGCCACTGTTCGGGCATGATGAGCAGGATTCGAGGTGCGGGCAACGCCATGCTGCATGCTCAACCGAGAACACGCCCAAACGCAACTCCGGCGCTGCCGGCGTCCTTCCGCCGCGCTACCTTATGGGCGGTGCTCCATCAGCCGGCCTTCCTTTTGGGGGACTGTCCATGACATCGGCGCGAGCGGACGAGCTCCAGACCCTGCCGGCGATCGGCCCGAGTCTCCGGGTGATCCAGTCGCTCCGTGCTCGGACGCCGCCCGCGTGACCGGTTGGCGGTGCAGCCGGGTGCGGCCGTGATCCGCCGGGCGGTGCCGGCGGACGCCGAGCGGCTGGCAGCCCTGAGCAGCGAGCTCGGGTATCCAGTCACCGCGGACGAGATGGGCCGCCGGCTGGCGGCGCTCCTCGGCCGGGATAGCGACATCGTCCTCGTGGCCGAGCTCGAGCCCGGCCAGGTCGTCGGGTGGGTGCACGGTTCCGAGCAGCGCCTGCTCGAGTCGGGTCGGCGCTGCGAGCTGCTCGGCCTTGTCGTGGATGCGCATCAGCGTGGGAGAGGCGTGGGCCGACGTTTGGTGGACGGGGTGGAGGAGTGGGCCCGGGCCCGGGGCCTCGAGCAGATGGCCGTGCGCAGCAACGTGAGCCGGACGGAGTCGCATCCGTTCTACGCGCGCCTGGGCTACGCCCGGGTCAAGACTCAGCACGCCTACCGGAAGCGTTTGGGCCCTTCCTCCTGACTGAATCCCTCGGCCCCGCTTGACGCCGGTCCCCCTTCGGCAAATCGTTCCAGTGTGGGCGTCGAGCGAGACCTTCCGTGACCGGAGTCGTGAGTGACCATAGAGATTCGCGTGCTGGGACCCGATGATGAGCGGGTGCTGCGCCAAGTGGCGCCGGGCGTATTCGACCACGAGGTGAATCCCAGCCTGGCCGCCGAGTTCCTGCACGATCCTCGGCACCATCTGGCCGTCGCGATCGACAACGGGTCGGTGGTGGGCTTCGCGTCGGGCGTCCACTACGTACACCCCGACAAGCCGGCCGAGCTCTGGGTCAACGAGGTCGGGGTCGCGCCCTCGCACCAGCGGCAGGGACTTGCCAAGCGCCTGCTCCAGACCCTGTTCACGCGGGGACGCGAGCTCGGTTGCCGCGAGGCCTGGGTGCTCACCAGCCATGCCAACGGCCCGGCCGTACGACTCTATGAATCGGTCGGAGGTCTCGACATGGCCGATCCGCCGGTGATGTTCACCTTCCGCCTGTCCGACCTTAAGGAGTAGGCAATGCCACGGCAATCGCTCGCCATCATCGCTGTTCTGGCTGTCGCGCTGAGCGGCTGCTTCGGACGCGACTCGCGCGGCGGCTCCGCAGCCGCGGCCGACTCGGGCTTCGCCGGCGTACAGCGGCGCGGCGCCGCCGTGATGGGCGTCAACCAGTACACCTCGCGCCACGTCTTCCAGCCGCTTCCCGATGGTGGCCGCATCGAGCTCCAACGGGGCGTGGACGACAGCGCGGGGATCGCACAAATTCGCCGGCACATGGCGCTCATCGCCCGCCAGTTTGCTGGCGGCGACTTCCACCTGCCCGGGGTGGTGCACGATCGCGAGGTGCCGGGTACCCGGGTCATGGCCGAGCGTCGCGGCGTCATCACCTATGCCGTGGAGTCACTACCGCGGGGCGGAGCGGTGCGAGTGCAGAGCACCGACAGCGCAGCCGTGCGGGCGATTCACGACTTTCTCGCGTTTCAGCGCCAGGATCATCACGCGTCGGCTCGCCGCGATTCCTGACTGCAGTCCTTTCCGGAGCACGGATGCCCAAAGGCTATTGGGTCACCTTCTATCGCTCGATTCGCGATCCGGCCGCGCTGATCGAATACGGCAAGCTGGCCGTGCCCGCCATCCAGGCCGGCGGTGGTCGGTTCATCGTGCGGGGGATGCCGTCGCGCGTCTACGAGGCGGGTCTCGAGCAGCGCGCGGTGGTGATCGAATTCGATTCGGTCGCGCGGGCGGTCGCGACGTTTGAGGGTGCGGACTATCAGGCGGCGGCTCGACTGCTCGAGGGCGCGGCCGCGCGGGACATCCGGTTCATGGAGGGCGCGTCCGAACCGTCACCGGGCTGAGCTCGACGCCGGCCGATCAGGGCGTCCCACCGAAGCCCACGCCGGCCGCGCTTCGGGCCGCCGCCGGAAAACGGGTGCCGGATCTCATCGCCGCTCGGCTCACCGTGCTGTTCGTCGGCATCAACCCCGGCCTCTATTCCGCGGCTACCGGACACCACTTCGCGCGGCCCGGCAACCGGTTCTGGCCGGCGCTCCACGACGCGGGCTTCACCGACGTCCTGCTCCGGCCCTGGGAGGAGCGACGCCTCCTGGCGCTCGGCTTCGGCATCACCAATCTCGTGGCGCGGGCCACGGCGGCGGCGGACGAGCTTTCGCCCGCCGAGCTCCGGCGGGGCCGGCAACGGCTCGAAGCCAAGGTCCGGCGCCACCGTCCCCGCATCGTGGCGGTGCTGGGCATCGGCGCGTTTCGCACCGGGTTCGACCGGCGCCGGGCCGGCGTCGGTCTCCAGGCCGAAACCCTCGAGCGCGCCGCCGTGTGGGTGCTGCCCAACCCGAGCGGCTTGAACGCCAATCATCAGCGCGCCGACCTCGCGCTGGAGTTCCGGGCGCTTCGGCGGTTCGCCGCGGCGGCGCGACATCCAGAATGAACGATCCCGGTGCGGCCGGGCGCCTGCTCAGCAACGCGAGGCGCTGATCGGGGACTGGCGCGTACCGCCGGGGCTCGCCACTATCCGCGGCATGACCATCTCCGCGGACCAGCTCGACGGCGTCCTCGCGTTTCTCCGCCAGGCGGAGCGGCTCAAGACGGTCACCCGAAGCGGCTGGACCTCAGAGGGCGAACGCGAAAGCGTGGCGGAGCACACCTGGCGGCTCTGCCTGATGGCGATGCTGCTGTACGGCGGCCGCTCCGACCTCGACCTGGCCCGGCTGCTGCGGATGTGCCTGGTGCACGATCTGGGCGAGGCGCTGAGCGGCGACGTCCCCGCGCCGGAGCAGCAGGCCGGGGCGCCGAAGGCGGGGCAGGAGCGGGCCGACCTGCTCCAGCTCACGGCACCGCTCCCGGCCGCCCTGCGCGACGACATCGTCGGCCTGTGGGACGAGTACGAGGCCGCCGCCACGCCCGAAGCCCGTGTGGCCAAGGGCCTCGACAAGCTCGAGACCATCCTGCAGCACACCCAGGGTAAGAACCCCGCCGACTTCGACTACGCGTTCAACCTCGCGTACGGACGCCGGTATACCGCCGGCGACCCGCTGCTCGAGGCGCTGCGCGCGCGGCTCGACGCCGAGACCGCCCGGCTCGCGGACGAGTCCCGCGATGGATGATCCCGGCCGGTTCGCCCTGGTGACCTTCACGTCGGTCCTCTTCATCGTGGATCCGGTCGCGGCCATCCCGACCTACCTCGTCATCACCCAGCAGGAAACCCCACCCGAGCGCCGCCGCACGGCCCGCCGGGCGTGCATCGCCATGACCGCGCTCCTGGTGGTGTTCGCGGCCACCGGGACCATGCTGTTTCACGCGTTCGGCATCACCCTGCCGGCGTTCCGGACGGCCGGCGGCCTCATTCTGTGGTTCGTCGCGATGGACATGTTGCATGGCGAACGCCGGACCCAGGAGGGGCGCGACGAAGTGTATGAGGGACAGATCAAGGAAGACGTCGCGCTCACGCCGCTCGCCATTCCCATGCTCGCCGGCCCGGGCGCGATCTCCACGGCCATCGTCCTCGCGGGCCAGGCGCGCGGCGTGGGGCAGTCGGCGGTGGTCTACCTCTCGATCGTCCTCACCGGCTTGATTTCCTATTTCTCGCTGCGTCTGGGAGAACCGCTGCTCGGTCGCCTGGGCAAGACCGGCATT
>Ga0308175_100001362_pt1 | contig 16485 bp, 13 predicted proteins | sample PhyCR1_3_FD_203893 | JGI IMG/M metagenome (GOLD analysis project Ga0308175, IMG submission 203893) | Soil microbial communities from UC Gill Tract Community Farm, Albany, California, United States - DLSLS.C.R1 | ecosystem: Environmental > Terrestrial > Soil > Agricultural land | place: USA...
GTGTTTTGCGTAAGCCGAGCAGAAACGCGACGGTCGGCAGGCCGACGATCAGCCCCGCCACGCTGCCGGCTGCCACGCTCAACTGTGAGAGGAACTTGCGCCGGCCGGGCGGTTCCCCGCGCGTGGCATCCTGACAGGGCGGGGTGGGCGGTAATGTGTGATTCGACATGGGCCTGGTATCCGCGGGCGTCGTGACCATCAGCATCCCCGGGTGAATCGTGCCGTGCCGACGCGGATCGCGCCGCCAGATGACCACCTGATATGGACGCCACAGATATCGGATCGGCGGCACCGCGATGTGAACGAGGCGGCTCATCGGAAACAACAGGATCAGCAGAAAGCCGATAAGGAAATGGAACTGCACGAGCGCGGGCAACACCGCGACGGCTCGCACATCCGGCTGGAGCTTCACCAGCGACCAGAGCCATGGCACCGCGGCATGAATGTACCAAAGCGATCCCCAGCGATTGAACAGCGCGAAGAGCAGTCCCGTCACGACCTGGATCGCAAGGAAGACGAGGATGATCCAATCCATCGTCGACGTGCTCGCCGCGGCCCTCGAGACCGGCGGCAGCCGCCGCACCATGAGGATCACCAGGCCGATCGCGGCATACAGCGCCAGCGCCAGCCCGATCGTTTCGATGGCGGCGAGGCGAACGCCGCGCCCGAGCACGAGCAATGACGGCCCGGGCAGCAGCCAAGCAATCAGGTGGGCCAGCAGGACGAGCGTGATCCCGTAGTGCCAGGGAACGGACCCCCAGAAGAGCGCACGGTTCTCGAGCAGTTGTGACGACATGCTCGAGTATGAAAACCGCGATCGGTCGTATCGCCACCATCCCGCCGCGATCGCCGTTACGACCGCTACGTACGGAAAGACGGCGAAGAGAACGATGTCCATGTGTCGCTTCCAGCTGGCGCCGTCGCGCAGCCGTCTTCGTCCAGCACGAGGACGACGGCGCGCAGCAGTGCCGCGTACATGTCCGCCCGGCGTTCAACCGCCGGCAGCGCCTTCGCGATGGCGGGCAGGAGCGCCGCCGTGACGAGCTCACGGGCTTCTTCGCTCTCGCGATCTCGCGCAAGCGATCGCAGCACGGGCGCGAAGTGATCCGCGAGCTCGCCCCCGTCCGTCAGGCCCAGGCGGGTGTAGCGGTCGATCAGGCCGGCGATCAGCAGTCCGCGGCGGCCGTCTTCGGCGAACAACTGATGACCGACATACAACGCCGTCTCGCCGTCGAAATCGAACGTCCTGGTGTACAGCTCCTGCAGCTCGTGGTGCGTCAGGTCGCTCGCGGCGCCGGCGAAAGCTGCCACGTGGACGGCCGCGCGGGGATTCGAACCCGCGCACGCCGAGATGGCCTCTGCAAGCGCCGCATGCGGCGGCGACTGCGGGTACTCGAGGAGCGCGGCCAGGTGCTCGAGCACGTCACAGCCCCCGCCGCGGCTCGCGCATGAAGCCCATGCCGCCGCCTTCCTGCCGCTCCTGCGTCACCTCGAGCAGTTCGATGGCGGCTTCGCGCGCGAATGGCGGGATGACGAACCGCTCGTCGAAATCGGCCAGCGATGTGAGGTGATAGATGGCCTCGAGTTCCGCCGGCGTCGTCGCACCCTGCTCGAGCGCACGCGCCACTTCGGCATCGTCGATATCGCCCACGGTTTGACCGCGCTTGTAGATACGCAGCGCGACCATCTTCCGATAGACCCTCGCCACCTCCTCTTCGTCGCCGGCTGTGAACAGCGACGCCATGTATCGAATCGGCAGCCGCGCATGTTCGATGGAACTGAATAGATCCCGCGCGGTCTCGTACACGCCGTTGTCGACCGAGCCGGTGATCGGCAGCAACGGCGGGACGTAGAACAGCATGGGCATGGTGCGATATTCGGGATGCAGCGGCAGCGCGAGCCGCCACTCCTTGACGTATCGGAAGACCGGTGATCGCTGCGCCGCCTCGATCACTTTCGCGTCGAGCCCATTCTCGGAGGCGTGCCGCTGTACTTCCGGATCGAACGGATCGAGGATCAGACTCCGCTGGGCTTCGACGAGCTCTGCATCCGGTCGTGTCGCCGCTTCCGCGATACGGTCTGCGTCATAGAGCAGCACGCCCAGATAGCGGATCCGCCCCACGCACGAGTGCATGCACGCCGGCGCCTGCTGCGTCTCGAGCCGGGGATAACACAGGATGCACTTCTCGGATTTTCCGGTGGCCCAGTTGAAGTACACCTTCTTATAGGGACAGCCGGAGATGCACATGCGCCAGCCCATGCAGTTCTCCTGGCTGACCAGCACGATGCCGTCTTCCCCGCGCTTGTAAATCGCGCCCGCCGGGCACGCCGCGACACAGCTCGGGTTGACGCAGTGATTGCAGATGCGCGGCAGGTAGAAGTGCACGATACGCTCGACCTCGAACATCTGCCGGCGCTCTTCATCCGACAGTGCGGCGAGGTTCGGATCGTTGGCGGCATAGATCGATGACCCGCCGAGGTTGTCGTCCCAGTTCGGACCGGCCTGAATCTCCATCTCTTCGCGCGTCACGAGCGAGATCGGTACGGCGACGGGCTGCTCGTCGCTCGCGGGAGAGTCGATGATGTCCTCGTACTTATAGGTCCACGGCTCGTAGTAGTCGTCGAGCGACGGCAGCTTCGGGTTGAACGCCAGCCGCAGCAGTTCACCCGGACGGGTGCCGAGGCGCAACTTCAACTCGCCCCCTTCGACTTTCCACCCGCCGCTGTATTCCTCCTGGTCTTCGTACAGCGTGGGATAGCCCGTGCCCGGCTTCGTCTCGACGTTGTTCCACCACATGTATTCGGTGCCCGGACGCCCGGTCCACAGGTTCTTGCAGGCCAGGCTGCACGTATGACAGCCGATGCACTTGTCCAGGTGGAACACCATGGCGATCTGACAGCGGACGTTCACCTCGAGCCTCCTCAGTAGTACGCCGGACGCTTCGGCAGGCGGCGCACCACGGCATAGGTGTCCCGGTCCGATGCCGCCGGACCGTAGTCGTTGAACCGGTAACAGTGCTGCGCGTATCCGCCCACCATCAGCACCGGCTTGAGCCGCAGACGCGTGACGCTGTTGCTCGATCCGCCGCGATGACCGCGCGTGGGCGACAGCGGAAACGCGACGGTGCGATCCATCGCGTGGTAGTAGAAGACCACCCCGCGCGGGATTCTCGCGCTGACGACCGCGCGGGTCACGACGGCGCCGTTGTCGTTCAGCATCTCGACCCAGTCGTTGTCGTCGACCCCCATCTCCTGGGCATCGCGGTCGTTGATCCACAGCGGCTCGATGCCGCGCGAGAGCGTCAGCATCCGGAGATCCTCTGAGTACGTCGTGTGGATGTGCCACTTGCCGTGCGGCGTCAGGCAGTTCACGACGAGCGATCCTGGCGGCGCCGGCGTGGCCTCGAGGTCCCGCGTGATCGCCTGCGTGAGGCGCGGCTTGAACGCGGGCAGCGCCTCGCCGAACGCGCGATAGGCCTCGTGATCGAGGTACAGATGTTGGCGTCCAGTGAGCGTGCGCCACGGGACCAGGCGCTCGACGTTCTGGCAGAACGCGCTGTAAGGGCGGCCGCCGTTGACGATGCCGGACCATGTCGGGCTGGTGAGGATGCGCCGCGGCTGATCCGTCAGCGTCGCGAAGTCGTAGCGGACGTCGCGGCTGGCTTCGGCGAGATCGACGAGCTTCAGCCCCGTGTTCCGCTCATGGGTCTGGAACCCGCGATACGAGACTTCACCGTTGGTTTCCGGCGCGAAGAACAGGATCATGTTCGCCGCATCGCGCGCCTCCACCAGCGAGGGGTACGACCGGCCGCCCCATTCGTACGGCTTCACTCGCAATCCGAACTCGTCGTACAGATCGGCCACGGGGATGTCGATCCCCCGCTCCTCGACGCCGTGCTCGCGCAAACCCGGCCCGAGCGAGCAGAACTGGTGGTGGATGTTGACGTAGTCGCGCTCGACGATGCGCAGGTGCGGCATCGTGCGGCCGGGCACCGCCTCGCACTCCCCTTCGTACCACCGTCGGACGTGCGGCTGCGCGATCTCCGACGGGGTATCGTGCAGCAGCGGCGAGGCGATCAAATCGCGGAACGGCTCCGGGAAGTGCGGTCCCGCGAGCGCGGAGATCTTCGCGGCGAGCATCCGGAAGATGTCCCAGTCCGTGCGCGATTCCCAGCAGGGCGGCACCGCCGCGCCGAGCGGATGAATGAAGGAGTGCAGGTCGGTCGTGCTCAGGTCGTCCTTCTCGTACCAGCTCGCCGACGGCAGCACGACGTCGGAATAGAGCGCCGACGTGTCCATCCGGAAATTCAGATCGACGACGAGGTCCATCTTGCCGCGCGCGACCGGATCGCGCCACGGACCGTCGCCGACCGGCTTCGGCGTGACTTCCGGCGCGACGGCGCTGTCGGGGGTGCCCAGATAGTGCCGCAGGAAGTACTCGTATCCCTTCGCGCTCGCGTGCAGCGCGTTCGCCCGCCAGATGATCCACACGCGCGGCCAGTTGGAGGGGGCGTCGGGGTGATCGACCGCGAACTGCGTCGCGCGCGTGCGCAGCCGATCGACTGTCCAGCGGACGACCTCGTCCGGCGTGGTCGCGCCGGCGTGCTCGGCCTGCCGCACGAGCGCCACCGAGCTGTCGTCGAACTGCGGATAGAACGGCAGCCAGCCCATCTTGACGGCGGCCGACTGCGTGTCCATCAGGGTGCTGGCGGCGAAGGGTCCGCGCGTCGGATGATCTTCGGCGAGGCCGCTATGGTAGCGCCACTGATCGCTGTGCACGAAGTGGAACGACGGTCCGTTCTGCAGCCGCGGCGACCCCACCCAGTCGCGCGCCATCGCGAGCACGGACCACGACGCGCCTGGCACGAGCTTCTCCTGGCCCGTGTAGTGATTGAGCCCCCCTCCGTTGACGCCCACGCACCCGCACGACACGAGCGCCGTGATCATCGCGCGATAGTGCAGGTTCGCGTGGTACCAGTGATTGACGCCCGAGCCGACGATGACCGTGCACTTGCCCTGCGTGTGCTCGGCCGTGCGCGCGAACTCACGGGCCATCTGGATGACAGTCTGCCGCCCGACGCCGGTGAACCGCTCCTGCCAGGCCGGCGTGAACGGCTGCTCCGCATCGTCGTAGTCCGCCGGATAATCACCCGCGAGGCCGCGGGAGACGCCGAAGTGGGCCATCAGCAGATCGAACGCGGTCGTCACCGCGACACGTCCGCGCGTGGTCTCGACGTAGACCACGGGCACCATCCGATGGGCATCGCGCTGGCCGCCGAAGTCGTGGAACGTGACGCTGAGACGCGCGTCGGCGCGATCGAGCAGCGAGAGCGCCGGCGACAGCTCCGCACCGTCGAGGCCGTCGTGCAGGTCGAGGTTCCACTGGCCCGGCTGCTGCTGCCAACGGAAGCCAATCGAACCGCGCGGCATGCGCGGACGGCCGGATGGTTCGTCGAAGAGCAGGGGCTTCCATTCGGCGTGCTCGACGCCGGCGTAGGCGGCCACGTCGCTCGCGCGCAGCAGGCGTCCAGGCAGGAAGTGATCGCCCGAAGGGTCGAGCTGCACGAGGAACGGCTGGTCGGAAAAGCGCCGCAGGTAATCCGTGAAATACGGCGTCTGCCGATCGGCGTGGAACTCCTTCAGGATCACGTGGTCCACTGCGAGCCAGAACGCCGCGTCGGTGCCGGCGTGCGCTGGAATCCACCAGTCGGCGTAGCGGGCCACTTCGCTGAAATCCGGCGAGAGCACGACGAGCTTCGAGCCGTTGTTGCGCGCTTCGGCGGCGAAGTGCACGTCTGGCGTCCGCGTCATGTTCAGATTGCTGCCGCAGACGACGAGGTATTTGCTGTTGTACCAGTCGGCGCTCTCGGCGACGTCCGTCTTCTCTCCCCATGTCTCGGGTGAGGCCGGCGGAAAATCGCAGTAGGTATCGTAGAAACTGAGGATCGTGCCGCCGAACAGTTGCAGGAGCCGGGAGCCGCCGGCGTAGCTCACCATCGACATCGCGGGAATCGGCGAGAAGCCGATGACGCGGTCGGGTCCGTACTTCTTCGCCGTGTAGAGCATGCTGGCCGCGATGATCTCCAGCACCTCGTCCCAGGATGCGCGGCGGAACCCTCCCTTGCCGCGGGCCCGTTGATACGCACCGCGCGTCTCCTCGTTCTCGACCACGGAGGCCCATGCGTCGACCGGATCCGCATGCCGCGTACGCGCGTCGCGCCACGCGTCGAGCAGCACGCCGCGTACATACGGATACTTCACGCGAACGGGGCTGTAGACGTACCAGGAGAACACGATCCCGCGCGGGCATCCCCGCGGCTCGTAACCCGGCAGCTTCGGATCCAGCTTCGGATAATCGAGCGCCTGCATTTCCCAGGTGACGATGCCGTTCTTCACGTACACGAGCCACGAGCAGCTGCCAGTGCAGTTGACGCCGTGCGTGCTCCGGACAACGCGATCGTGCTGCCAGCGGTTGCGGTAAAAGTCTTCCCATTTGCGAGCCTGGGGATCGACGAGATCGCGAATCCAGCTCATGCCGTCGCTCCTCGCCGTGAAGGACCGCGAGATCCGTGCGGCGACGAGCGCGGAAGGCGTCTACGGCGTACCGAACCGACGCGCGAGCGGCCGAACAGACCGGTGACGGCAAAGAGCACCGCGCACAGGATCGCTGCCGCGACAGCGATCACGATCGTCGTGCGCAGCGCATGTGACGTCTGCCCGCGCGTGCTCTCGAGGAACGCGCCGATCGACGTCTGCTCCTCGGGTGTCAGTTGATGCGCCGCGAATAGCGGATACATTGTCGGGAAGTACAACGTCTGCAGTGCGGAGGCGAGCCCTTCAGGTCCCATGCGGGCCGTCACGCCCGTGAGGTCGGGGCCCATCGTGCCGCCCGCCGCCGGCACCGTGGCTGCGGCATGGCAGTCGGCGCATGCGGGGCCGCCGCGCGCGAGCGGAATCGATCCGTCGAAGAGCTGCCGGCCGCGCGCGATCTGCTCGGACGTCGGGTTCGCGGGCAGCACGGAAGCGAAATTCGGCGGCGGCTGCGCCGATGGATTCGGCGAACTCGCGAAACTGCCAAGAGCCAACAGAAGGGCGAGTGTGGTGGGGCCCGCAGCCACCAGCTACCGCCCCTCCAGGAGAATCGTGCGTGGAAAGAGGACGTGGTCTTCGAGGTACGTGTGTCTCGACATGTCCGCTTCGAGCGCCAGCATCCGTTCGCGGAATGTCTGCTGCGTCGCGGACGCGCCCGCTTCGGCCCGCCACCGCGTCCAGAGCGGCCGCAGTTCGTCGAGAAAGCGGTCGGCCAGCATGTGCTCTCCCTCGAGGACTTCGATCGGCAGGCGCAGCGGCCCGAATGCATGAGCGGGGACCGGCTCCCCGGTCCCGAGTGACCGCTCGAGCCGCTCGACTAACGGGAACAGCACGGCCTCTTCTTTCAGCAGGTGGTTGTCGAGCGTCGAGCGGAAGCCCCCGAACAACCGCGTCGCGCGTCGCACGGCTGCGTCGTCAGCGCCGTGCGCGCCACGAGCCGAGGCTGCCTCTTTCAGAAGATCCCAGAGAACCGGGAGTTCGCGACCGAGATACGCGTGGTGTGCGTCGCGAATGTGCTGCGTCAATTCGGCGAGCGAGCAGGTGGCGGTTTCGATGACGGCGACCGACATGGGTATCGTCGATAATCAACGACCCTCTACGTGTGAGCAATGAAACGGCTGTAGGTCTCTTGGTACACCCGTACCGCGACGCGGGCTTCGACGCACACGGCTGAGTTAACTCAGCGCAGCACCGCAGAAGGTGCACATCGCCGACGGATCGAAGATGATGAAGCCAGCAGCCACCGTTGCTCCTGCCGGAGGGATGATGCTCGATCGCGAGCTGTTCGAACTATTCGATCACACGAGCGACGCGGCGTTCACGGTGTCGGAAAGCGGCGAGATCCGCGCGTGGAACGCCGCCGCCGAAGCGCTGTTCGGGTATTCCCGCGACGAGGTCGTCGGCCGATCCTGTTTCGATCTGCTGCAGGGACGGGGAGCACTCCGGACGCTCGTCTGCACGGAGCAGTGTCACGTCCGCGACTGCGCCGTCCACGGCCGCCCGATCCCGGACTTCGATCTCGAAGTGATGACGCGCGCCGGCCGCCGCACGTGGGTCAACGTCTCGACCGTCGTGCACCGCGATCACCGGACGGGGCACTGGCTGATCGTGCACCTGGCGCGCGATATCGGCCGCCGGAAGCGGACAGAGGCGCTCGTCCAGCGCGTCCTCCGGCTGTCGCGGCAAATCGCCGAGGCGCCCGAAGACAGCCCCCGACGTGCGCCGACGATCCCGTTATCCGAGCAGGAACACCGCGTGCTGCAGCGCTTCGCGGAAGGGCTCGGCGCAGCCGACGTCGAGCGGGAACTCGGCGTCTCTGCGCAAACGCTGCGCAATCACCTGCACCGGATCAACCAGAAGCTCGGAACCCACACGCGTCTGGAGGCGGTGATTCACGCGATCCGGCGGCAGCTCATCTGAGAGACTCAGCGTTCAGCGTCTGCGGTTCTGAGGTTTCAGGCGATTCGCGCCAGCACCGACGCGACGATCCGATCGCACCGAGGCCGATAGAAGCGGAACGCCTCCGAGGCGGTGGCGCCCGTCCGCGCGAGCAGCAATCGCCGGAGCGCGGCACGCGCGCGCGACAGCCGCGTCTTCACCACGTCGTCCGACACACCCAGGCAGTCGGCCGCCTCGGCTGTGTTCAGCCCTTCGACTTCGCGGAGCACGAACACCTCGCGTAGTCCGTCGGGCAATGCGTCGATGGCCCACTCCAGCAGCGTGCGGATCTCGCGCGTAAACGCCTGTCGTTCGGGATTCTCTGCTGCCGTTTGCACTCTGAACGGCTCCAGGTTCGTCTGTTCGACGTCGCATGTCGTATAGCGACCCTGACGTCGAACGCGCGCGAGCGACTCGTTGATGGCGATCCGCGTCAACCACGTCGAAAATCGTGCGGTTCCGTTGAACTGGCGCAGATGGGTGAAAGCGTTGACGTAAGCCTGCTGCATCACGTCTTCCGCGTCCTGCTCGCCGCGGACGATCGAACGGGCGGCGCGGTAGACACGCTCGTTGTAACGGCGCATCAGCAGCTCGAACATTGCCGTGTTGCCGGCAAGGACCTCGCGAATGACGTCCTCGTCGGTCCGCTCAGGTTGCTCGACAGTGGCCGCCGCGGCAAATTGCATAATCATCGACACGAACTCCAGCGCGAGAGTCGCCACTGCCGGAAGAGTGACGAGGCGCCCGCAGCGGTTGCAATGTCGTTCACTTACGCTGAGGTGCCGGGCGTGAGCCCGTTTCATTAGATGCACGGGGAGCCAGTACGTTCCACGTCGTATTCCTGCGCCAATTTCACGAAGCTCGGCCTTCTCTCATCTGCGCCGCCGGCCGCTTCGAAAGGATCGCGTCAGTAGGTATGTACGAGCACGTCGGCCGGCGGCGCAGTCGGCACGCCTTCCGACCGCCGAGCACGAACTGGGTTCGCCTTCGCCGCGAAGCGGCTTCGGCGGAATCTCGCCAAAGCGCACGGCTTTGTATTTCGCGGAGGCGGAGCTGTCCGAGCTGGGGCCCCATCGCCTCACGCATGGCGGAGCCCCCCATTACGCGTCGATCGCTACCACCGTTCGCTAGAAGTGGAAGCTGCTGGCTCCCAAAATTCTTAGCGTGCTGCGTTCCTGAACAAACGCGATGAGTCGGAGGTGCGCCACCTGCCAGGCGGAATCCACGGTGAGATCCGCGACGGCGTCACCGGACGACGCGCCTGACTTCACGGCGCCGATCGTCGTCATCGATCGCACGACGGCTGCGTGCGCCAGCGTACGGCCGCGGTTTTCACCGCGGTCCACGTGCGAGGTGAGGCCGTCCTCGACGATCGCAACGAGGATGTCTGCGTCTTTTCGGCGGTCGATAGTCGCTGGAAGATCGACATGGACGATGACGTGCGCGCGAGCCTCTGCTGTCGTCGCGGTAACGCGGAGGTCCGCGCCCGGACGCGCCGCAGCCCGGGCAATCGCGTCTCGAATGCTGCGCGCGTCGCTGCCGATCGCGTCAAACGCCCCGTCGACGACAAGCTGCGGCGTGTAGATGTCGCCGTTGCGGAAGACGCGCGCGTCGTAATCGGATTGCCGCCGCGTGAACGCAGACGAGGAAAACGGATCCCGCCACCCGAGGTGGTCCCAGTAGTCGACGTGCTCTTCGAGCCCCAGCACGTCGACGCCATCGAGCGGCGACGCCGCCGCGATGCGCTGCAACAGCGCGTCCGCCGGGGGACAGCTCGAACATCCTTCTGACGTGAAGAGCTCCGCGAGCACGATGTGCCGGAGCGCCGGGCCGTCGGCTCGCGCGTGCAGTCGACCCGACGTCGCAGACACGGCGGCGATCGCGGCGGCGAGGAGAATCACGGAAAGGGGCAGCGCTCGCATACCTTGTCTAACTCCGAAACGCCAGCCGAAATTCCTTCTTGGCAGTCGCGCGAAACTCGCCGCCACAACGAGGAGGGACCTCTGGCGGCCCATGCAGGATCTATACTCCCGTATGCGCCGACGAACAACGCGAACGGACGCGATGCGGTACATGGTAACCGCCGTTGCGACGGCCCTGGTGCTGGCACCAGGGTTCCCCGTGAGAGCGCAGATGAAACCCACGGCGCCCGGGACGCCGGGCGATCCCGTGTGGCAGCGGACGCTGCACTTGAGCGATGGGCGAACGTTCGTCACCGACGGTGCCCTGGCGATCGACGCGGCGATCGCGAAACCGGCTTCCCTTCCAGAATCGACGCTGCCGGCGGCGAGCGCGACGCGCGTCGAGAGCTATCTCGCCGCTTCGCTCAAGGACGAGTGCGCCTTCGCCGATCTGAAGGCGAACGCGGACGGTCGAACCTATACCGCCCCGTCCGGGCTGCGGTTGAACGCGACGTATGTCGATTTTCTGAAACGGAAGCTGTCGACCCGCTCACTGCGGATCCGAATGGGCGAAGAGCTGCAGCCGATGGTCATCCTGTTCGAAGGCAAACGCGTTGGCGTGCTGATGGCCGTCAAGCGCTGAGCCATCTGCCGGCGCCTTGTCGATGGCTAGCGATCATGCGCGAGACTTCGTCGGCCGGGTTGCGATCGTGACCGGCGCCGCGCGCGGTCTGGGACGAGCCGCGGCGGAGCGACTCCTCGAGCGTGGCGCATCCGTAGCGATCAACGTCCGCGGCGCCGAACGGGCCGCGCGGATCTCGCGCGAACTCGGGCCGGACGTCCTGGCGCTCGACGGCGACATCGCGCTGGACGGCGTTCCGGAACGCATGGCCGAACAGACGGTCCATCGATTCGGCCGCGTCGACATCCTGATCAACAACGCGGCGCTGCCGCTCACCACGAGATTCGAAGGGATTTCTGCCGAGGAGTGGAGGGCCGTGCTCGAGGTCAACCTCACCGCCCCATTCCTCCTCATGAGGGCCGTGCTGCCGCACATGAAGCGTCAACAGTACGGCCGAATCATCAACGTCTCGTCGACGGCGGGGAGGATGGTCAGCACGCTCGGCGGCGCCCATTACACAACATCGAAGACGGGTCTGCTCGGCCTGACCCGCGCGGCAGCGAAGGAGCTCGGGAGCCACGGCATCACCGTCAACGCGGTCTGCCCCGGCATGATCGATACCGAACTCACGCGCGAGAGCGCGTCGAACGAAGTGCTCGAGCAACTGGCGAGCGGCTTTCCCGTGCCGCGCCTGGGCACCGCGACCGAGGTGGCGGATCTCATCTGCTTTGCCGCCTCGGAGCGAGCGGCCTATATCACCGGCGCGGCGCTCGACATCAACGGCGGCGACCTGATGATGTGAGAAACGGAATGAAAGACGGCAATCGGGTGCTCGTCGCGCTCGCCGCCGGCCTCGGCGGCGGCATGGCGATCGCGGCGTCGCACAACGGGGCGCTCGTGTCGGCTGCCGACGCGATCGCGCCGATTGGCACGCTCTGGGTGAACGCCATCCGGATGACGGTCATCCCGCTCGTCGTGTCTCTGCTCATCACCGGGGTCGCGTCGGCGTCCGATATCTCGACGATCGGCCGCGTCGGACGGCGAACAGTCGTCGTCTTCATCGCGATGCTCGCCGGGGCCTCGGCAGTCGCCATCCCGCTCGGGATCGCGGCGTTCTCCTGGTTGTCGCGGCTCGTCGCCGTACGGCCGCCGCTGCCGCCCGGTGCGGCCGAGGCCGCGAAGTCCGTCGCCGCGGGTGCATCCGCGATGAGCGTTTCGAGCTGGCTGATCTCGCTGATTCCGACCAACCCGGTTGGCGCGGCCGCCAACGGCGAGATGCTGCCCCTCATCCTCTTCACGCTGCTGCTGGCGCTCGCGATCGCGCGCAGCCCCGTGAGTGCGCGAGAGACCCTGCTTGGCTTCTTCCGCGCGCTGAGCGAGGCCATGCTCGTGCTCGTCCGCTGGATCATCTGGCTGGCCCCCGCCGGGGTGTTCGCGTTGATGCTGCCGCTTGGCGCGCACGGAGGAGCCGGGCTCGCTGGCGGGCTCGGTTTCTACATCGTCGCCTATTCGCTCGCGAGCGTGCTGTTCACGGTGCTCCTCTATCCGCTCGTCGCGCTGGTCGGCCGCGTGCCGCTGCGCGCATACGCGCCGGCGCTCTTTCCCGCGCAGCTCATCGCCTTTTCGTCGAGTTCCTCGATTGCGGCGCTGCCGGCACTGGTCGAAGGAGCAGAGACGGGGCTGCGCCTGCCGAAGGACGTGAGCGGCTTCGTGCTCCCGCTCGCGGTGACGATGTTCAAGTTCGCGGCACCTGTTTCCTGGACGTTCGGAACGCTGTTTGTCGCGTGGTTCTATCAACGCGATTTGCACGCCGCACAGTACGCAACGATCGCCTTCGCGTCGACGTTTCTCGCCTTTGCCCCGCCCGGCGTGCCCCGCGGCGCATTCCTGATGCTCGCGCCGCTCTTCCTGGCCCTGGGCCTGCCCGTCGACGGCATTGGCATGCTGATCGCCGTCGATGCCATTCCGGACCTCTTTGCGACCGTGCTCAACGCCAGCGGGGACATGGCGGCCGCCGTACTCGTCCATCGTGACAACGACGAACTTTCTGAACTTCCAACAGCGCAAACAGCACACGCTCGAGGCGTTTAGACCCGGGCGCTCAGACGAGGTTCAAGTGCGATTCACTCGGTGATCGGGGTCCTGCGCCACGCCGGCTGAGCCGCAAGCAGCGCCACCACGATGACGGCGATGCCGGCGTAGACGTCGCTCATCGCGTCGTAGGTGAGCAGGAACGGCGAGAGGATGAGCCAGCCACCCAGCATCACGCTACCAACAATTGCTCCGCGCGGCGATTCGAGGTACCACAGGGAACAGGCCAGCAGCAACATCGCGCTGGTGAGATCGTTGGCCATCTTCAGCCCTCTCATCAGCCCTGCGTGCTGCGTGAATGCGGCGATCAGCAGCCAGAACCCGATTGCCACGTTGATCCAGATCACTCGTTTCATTGCTGCCTCCACCGTTTCCGGTGCAAGCCTCGTGCGAACGGTCATGCGATACGATGAAGGCTCATCCTCCTTCCAAGGCAGCCGATGGCACCTCCCGACCTCGTCGAGCAGCTCGCGCAGCATAAAGCCCTGAGCGCCGTGCCTCGAGCAGAGCTCGAGTGGCTCGCGGCGCACGGCACGCATCGCGTGCTCGCCATGGGTGATGTGCTCACGCCGAAGGGCACGCATCCCGAAGGCATGTTCGTGATCCTGTCGGGGCGGATCGAAATCAACGTCGATCGCGGCAGCGGTCTGCAGAAAGTGATGGAGTGGCGGGGCGGCAGCATCACCGGCATGCTGCCCTACTCGCGGCTCGTCGGGCCGCCCAACGACACGGTCGCCATGGAGCCCACGTCGATCCTGATGCTTTCGAGCGATCAGATCCCCGAGCTGATCCGCGAGTGCCACAACGTGACATCGGCGCTCGTGCACGTGATGATCGACCGCGCGAAGCAGTTCAACGCCAGCGATCTCCAGAGCGAGAAGCTCGCGTCGCTCGGCAAGCTGTCGGCGGGCATCGCGCACGAGCTCAACAACCCGGCATCCGCGATCGAACGCAGCGCCGCCACGCTCGTCGACCGTCTGGACGATGCGCAGCGGGCAGTGCAGGCACTCGGCGCGCTGAGGCTTTCGGCGTCGCAGCTCGAGGTGATCGATCAGATTCGTGAGGCATGCGCCAGTAACCTGGCGATTGGCGTGCGGTCGCCTCTCGAACAGCGGGATCGCGAGCAGGCGATCGAGGACTGGCTGGCCGACCGCGGCCTCGACGAGCGCAACGCCGAAGCGCTGGCCGACACGGCGGTCACGTTCGAGCAGCTCGATGCGCTGACGGCAGTCGTGCAGGGAGAGGCGCTCGACGCGGTCATGCGATGGCTGGCCGCGGGCTGCTCGCTTCGAGGTCTCGCCTCCGACATCCAGGAAGCGGCGCTCCGCATCTCCGGCCTCGTATCGGCGATCAAAGGGTTCACCCACATGGACCGATCGATGACGGCCGAGGGCGTCAACCTCTCGCAGAGCCTGTCGAACACCGTGACCGTTCTCCGATCGAAGGCGCGCGCAAAGTCGGTCGCGATTCACGTCGAACTGCCGCCGGATCTTCCACAGGTGCGGGGCTTCATGGGCGAGCTGAACCAGATCTGGGCGAACCTGCTGGACAATGCTCTCGACGCCGTCCCGACCTCGGGGCGCATCGAGGTCCGCGCCGAACGCGAGCCGGGCGGCGTAGCGGTCCGCATCATCGACAACGGTCCGGGAATTCCGCCGGGCGTCAAAAGTCGCATCTTCGATCCGTTCTTCACCACGAAAGACGTCGGCAAAGGCATGGGCCTGGGCCTCGACATCGTCCGTCGTCTCATCGTGCACAATGACGCCTCGATCGAAGTCACATCGGAGCCGGGGCGAACGGAGTTTCGCGTGGTGCTTCCGGAGGACACGGCAGCGGCCGCAGGATGACAGACAAACCGGTTCTCCTCGCGGTGGATGACGACCCGCAGGTGCTCGCGGCGGTTCGCCGCGATCTGCGCTCGCATTATCGCGACCACTATTCGGTCATCGGCGCACAGTCCGGCGTCGAAGCGCTGGAGACGGCGAAAGACCTCAAAGCGCGCGGCGGATCGCTCGCGATGGTGATCAGCGATCAGCGCATGCCCGGGATGCTCGGCGTCGACCTCCTCGCGCGCGTGCGCGAGATCTACCCGGTCGCGCGACGCGTGCTCCTGACGGCCTATTCGGAAATCGATGCCGCGGTCAGGGCCATCAACGAAGCGCATCTCGACTATTACCTGTCCAAGCCGTGGGATCCGCCGACCGAGCGCCTCTACCCCGTCGTCGACGATCTGCTCGACACGTGGGAGGCCGAGTACCTGCCGGAGGCGCCGGGCCTGCGGCTCATCGGGCATCAATGGTCGCCGCGCTCCCACGAAATCAAGGATTTCCTCGCCAGCAGCCTCGTGCCTTACCACTGGCTCGACATCGCCCGCGATCCGGAAGCGCGGAGAGTTCTCGATGCGGCGGGCGTTGCGGAACAGGATCTCCCCGCCCTGTTCTTCGAGGACGGCACCGTCCTGCGGAATCCCGAGCCGCGGCAGGTGGCGGAATGCCTTGGCCGCTCAATGGCGGCTGCATTCGACGTGTACGACCTCGTCGTCGTCGGCGCGGGGCCGGCGGGTCTTGCCGCCGCCGTTTACGGCGCGTCGGAGGGGCTGCAGACACTGCTCGTGGATCGGCACGCCGCCGGTGGTCAGGCGGGCAGCAGCTCGCGCATCGAGAACTATCTCGGCTTCCCAAACGGCGTCAGCGGCAGCGAACTGACGCGGCGCGCGATCACGCAGGCGCAGCGCCTCGGCGCGGAGTTCATCGCGCCGGTGGAGGTCACGGGCGCATCCGTCGAGGGCGGCTACAAACACCTGACGCTCAACGACGGACGCACGCTCGTGACGCGAACCGTGCTCGCGTCGACGGGCATGGCGTACCGCGAACATCCGGCGGCTGGCGTCGCTCAATACACCGGAGCGGGCGTTTACTACGGCGCAGCGGTCACCGAAGCGCCGGCCTTTGCCGGACGCCGCGTGCTCGTCATCGGTGGCGGGAATTCAGCGGGACAGGGCGCGATGTATCTCTCCCGCTACGCTGCGGAAGTCCACATCGTCGTCCGCCGTGACCACCTCCGCGACACGATGTCGCGCTATCTCATCGACCAGATCGAGAAGACGCCCAATATTTACCTGCGGCCGCGCACCGAAGTGCAGCGGGTCGAGGGAGACGACCGCGTCGAACGCGTCGCGCTCAATTGCGTGGACGACCCGACGCCGCACGTCGAGGATGCCGACGCCGTCTTCGTGTTCATCGGGACGCGGCCACAGAGCGAGTGGCTGCCGGCGCAGGTCCTTCGTGACTCGAAGGGGTTCATCCTGACCGGCCGTGACCTTGCCGCAGCGGAGGCGTTTGC
>Ga0308175_100001363_pt1 | contig 16483 bp, 11 predicted proteins | sample PhyCR1_3_FD_203893 | JGI IMG/M metagenome (GOLD analysis project Ga0308175, IMG submission 203893) | Soil microbial communities from UC Gill Tract Community Farm, Albany, California, United States - DLSLS.C.R1 | ecosystem: Environmental > Terrestrial > Soil > Agricultural land | place: USA...
ACCCGCTTGTTCGAGCGCGATGCCGATCACTCGCCGTTCGACCAGCCCATGCGCGCCCTCGCGCTCACCTACGTGACCGGCATGACGCCGCGGGCCGGGTACCCCGCGGTCTGCTTCAACCTCTGTCCCGGGGTGGGAGAGTACTTCGTGTTCCCGGCGCTGACGACGACGGGGCCGTGCGAGATCATGGTGCTGGAGGGCATTCCCGGCGGCCCGATGGATTGCTGGGCGGACGTGACGACGCCGGCCGAGCACCTCGCCACGTCGAAGCGGATCCTCGACACGTTCTTTCCGTGGGAGGGCGCGCGGTGTCGTGACGTCGAGCTGACCGACGAAAGCGGGATCCTCGCCGGACGGTTCCCCCCGGTGGTTCGCAGGCCGATCGGCCGGCTGCCGTCCGGACGCCTGGTGTTCGGCATGGCCGATGTCGTCGTCCTGAACGATCCGATCACCGGGCAGGGCGCCAACAACGCCGCCAAGTGCGCCCACATCTATCTCCGTGCGATCGGCGAGCACCGTGAGGGGCCGTTCGATGCAGCGTGGATGCAGGCGACGTTCGATCGCTACTGGGAGTACGCCCAGGCCGTGACCCTGTGGACCAGCGCGCTCCTCACGCCACCGCCGGAGCACGTGCTGAAGCTGCTCGGCGCGGCCAGCCAGGATCCGCGGGTGGCGTACCGCTTCGCCAACGGGTTCGACGATCCGCGCGACTACTTCGCGTGGTTCATGGATCCGGGCAAGGCGGATGCGTACCTCGCCCAGCTGGCGGCCACGCCGGCCTAGCTGCGGCTCAGTCGGGGCAGTCCTCGGCGGCCGGCGCCATGCGTGGCGAGAGCACGCCATTGACGAGGACGTACGGGCTTCGCGCGGCGATGGCGGACCAGTCGTCGAGCGTTCCACCGTCGAGCGGGATGTCCCAGACGCGCGCGGTCTGGTCGTCGCTTGCGGTGACGATGCGGGTGCCGTCGGGGCTCCAGGCGGCGCCGAGCACGGAGCCTTGATGCGGAAGCGGCGGCGCCAGGGGCTTGCCGGAGCCGGCGTCCCAGACACGGGCGGTCTGGTCCTTGCTCGCGGTGACGATGCGGGTGCCGTCGGGGCTCCACGCGGCGCTCCATACCGCGCCCTGGTGCTCGAGCGGTGGAGACAGCGGCCGGCCCGTGGCGGCGTCCCAGACCCGCGCGGTCTTGTCGTCGCTCGCGGTGACGACGCGGCTGCCGTCGGGGCTCCAGGCGGCGTCGAGCACGGTGCCTTGATGGCGGAGCGGCGGGGCCACGGGGCGGCCCGTGGTTGCGTCCCAGATGCGCGCCGTGTTGTCCCAGCTCGCGGTGATGACGCGGGTGCCGTCGGGGCTCCACGCGGCGCTCAGCACGGAGCCGTGATGCGCAAGCGGCGGGGACAGCGGTCGGCCGGAGACGGCATCCCAGATGCGCGCGGTCTGGTCGTCGCTCGCGGTGACGACGCGTGTGCCGTCGGGGCTAAACGCGGCGCCGAGCACGTTGCCCTGATGCGTGAGCGGCGGGGAAATGGGCGCCCCGGTCGCGGCGTCCCAGACGCGCGCGGTGTTGTCCCAGCTCGCGGTGACGATGCGGGTGCCGTCGGGGCTCCACGTGGCGCTCGACACGGAGCCTTGATGCGTCAGCGGCGAGTACAGGGGCTTGCCTGAGCTTGCGTCCCAGACGCGCGCGGTGTTGCCTAGACTCGCGGTGACGATGCGTTTGCCATCGGGGCTAAACGCGGCGCTGATCACCGAGCGATCATGTTCGAGCGGCGGGGACAGGGGCTTGCCTGAGGCGGCGTCCCAGACGCGCGCGGTCTTGTCGTCACTCGCGGTGACGACGCGGGTGCCATCGGGGCTCCACGCGGCGCTGTGCACGGAGCCTAGATGCCAAAGCGTCGGGCCCGCGTCGATCGTGACATCCCAGATGCGCGCGGCGTGGTCCCAGCTCGCGGTGACGACGCGGGTGCCGTCGGGGCTAAACGCGGCGCTGCGCACGGAGCCTTGATGGGTGAGCGGCGGCGACAGTGGCTGGCCTGAGGTAGCGTCCCAGATCCGCGCGGTGTTGTCGTCCGAGCCCGCGGTGACGAGGCGAGTGCCGTCGGGGCTCCAGGCGACGCTCGAGACGTGTCCCTGATGGGTGAGCGGCGGGGTCAGCGGCTGGCCCGTCGTCGCGTTCCAGACCTGCGCGGTGTTGTCCCAGCTCGCGGTGGCGACGCGGGTGCCGTCGGGGCTCCACGCGGCGCTCCACACCAGGCCGCCGTGCGACAGCGGCGAGGTCAGGAGCTGGCCGGAGGCGGCGTCCCAGATCCGCGCCACCTTGTCGTCGCCCGTGGTGACGACGCGGGTGCCATCGGGGCTAAACGCGGCGCTTCGCACGATGCCCTGGTGGACGAGCGGCGGGGCCAGCGGTTGGCCCGTCGTGGCGTCCCAGATCTGCGCGGTCATGTCGAAGCTCGCGGTGACGAGCCGCGTGCCGTCGGGGCTCCACGCGACGCTCGACACGTAGCCCTGGTGCACGAGCGGCGGGAGCACGGGCTGGCCGGAGGCGGCGTCCCAGATCCGCACGGTCCGATCATCGCTCGCGGTGACGACGCGGGTGCCGTCGGGGCTCCACGCGGCGCTCGAGACGAAGGCCTGATGCGCGAGCGGCGGGGTGAGGGGCCGGCCGGTGACGGCGTCCCAGATCCGCGCGGTGTTGTCCAGGCTCGCGGTGACGACGCGGGTGCCGTCGGGGCTCCACGCGGCGGTCGACACCAGATCCTGGTGCTGGAGCGGCGGGGTGAGGGCCTGGCCGGAGGCGGCATCCCAGATCCGCGCGGTGTGGTCCCAGCTCGCGGTGATGACGCGTTTACCGTCGGGGCTCCACGACGCGCTGGTCACCGAGCCCTGGTGCTCGAGCCACCTGATTGGCAGGCGATGCGCGGCCGCGGAGAACAGCATGCGAAGCGGCTCCTCGGCGCCCCCGAGCTTGCGCGCCTCGAGCAGGTACGGCACCGCTTCGAGCGGGTGGCCATCGAGCAAGAGCTGGCGCCCTGACTCCTGGTACAGGCCGCCGAGCAGCCGGCGGACCTCGTCCCGCTCGGCGATCGCCTTCTGGCGCTCCCACAGCATGGCGCCCGTGGTCACGGCGAGCACGGCGATCACGGCGAACAGGCCGCCGAACAGCCGCAAGCGCCGGTGGCGCCGGAGGCGGATGCTGCGCCTGACGAACCGTGCTTCCCGGGCGTTCAGCGCGAACGGCCGGTTTCGCACGAGCCGGTCCGCCAGCTCGACGTGAGGATCGGTCCAGAGCAGCGAGCGTGCCTGCTTGCCCGCCTGCCACGAGGCCACCGCGCTCCCGAGGGCACCGAGCAGCGCGCGCGTCCCGGCGGGCGTGTCGAGCTCGTCGAACCAGCGGCTCACCTGGGTGCCGCGGATGAGATCGTCATGCATGGGCTCGGCGTAGCGGCGCGCGCCGCCGTCATGCGTCGGCTCGGTTCCGAGCGAGATCAGCCGCGCGTCATGGAACCGCTGCAGCACCTCGTGGACGCGCTGGTTCTCGGCCGGATCATCGTAGGCGAGCTCGTCGAGGAACACGAGGCGCCGCGCGCGCTCGCCCCCGACGATCGCGATCATCCGGCCGACCACGTTCCGGATCGTGATCGCGTATTCCGGTTGCTCGGCGATGAGCGTCTGGTACAGCGCCGCTGCTCGCTGGGTCAGCGCGCGCGTGACGCTGCCCATGGCGTCGTAGTCGGCCTCGCGCAGCGCGCGGTCGCGAACGCCGGCCTGCCAGCGCGACCAGCACCGCCGGTAGAGCTCGCCGAGCGCGAACGACAGCAGCGGGAGGGGGGCGGGGACCAGCGCCACGTCGTCGAGCAAGCGCTCGACGAGCCGCGCCGGCTCGAAGTGCAGCACGGCGGCGCGCGCCGGCTTCTGGATGATCTCGCGGAGCTCGTCGCGGGTCATCGCCGGGACGACGAACCGCGCGGCGGTCCACCACGGCGCGAGGGCCGCACCCTGGAGCTCCGGCTCGACGTCGGCGCGCACGGCCACGACCACGTGCGGCGCGACGGCGGCTTCGAGCGCCCACGCCAGCGCGCCGAGGAACGCGGCCTGATCCTGCGCGGGTGCGCGAGGGAGCTCCTCGAGCTGGTCGATGACGATGACCCACGGCTGGTCCGGGTGGCTGCGCCCGCGCTCGGCGATCGCGGCCTGCCACGCGGCCATCGGATCGAGGGGCGCCGGCTCGGCGCCGAGCGCGCGGGTCAAGGTCTCCAGGGTCGCGAGCGGCTCGCGGCCGGGCCGCTGCGAGGGAAGCACGCTGACACCCTGGGCGCGCAGCGCGGGGATGAGCCCGGCCTCGATCAGGCTCGACTTGCCGCATCCCGACGGGCCGACGACCACCGTGAGCCGCTGGGCCAGCACCGCCTCGAGCAGGCGCTTGCCGAGCGCGTCCCGCCCGAAGAACAGCGCGCGATCGCGGTCGCGGAAGCTGTGCAGGCCGCGATACGGGTTGGCGTCCGCGTCGAGCGGCGGTGCCGGCGCGAGCTTGATGAGCTGGTCCGGTACCTGGAACACGAACTGCCCGTCGTCGTGCCGGTCGAGCTGGAACAGCTGTGGGGTCTGCCGGCAGCCCGCGGACTCGGCCGCGGGGGCGACGCGCTCGCGCACGAACAGCGCGATCTCGTCGGCCGTGCAGAGGTTATCTCGCGTGTAGTCGGCTTCGCCGTTCAGCCCGTCGAGCAGCGCGCGCGCGAACGGCGAGTGGGTCTCGCCGCCCTCACCGCGGTCGCTGGCGAGCAGGTCGAGGGCCGGCTGGTTGCTGCTCGCCGACGTCAGCACCTGCCAGGCCGCGCGTTCGACGTAGCGGTCGTAGCGCTCGCGGTAGACCCTGGGGATCTCGGGAGCGACGTCGCGCAGGCTCGACCACCGGAACGCGCCCGCGAAGCAGCAATCGAGGATCACGAACGCGTGCCGCACGGGGAGCCGTGTGAGCTCGTGGTGCAGGACGTGCATCGGCAAGAAGCTGTCGCGATCCGCGCGCCGCGCGTCGGCGGGCAAGAGGTACCCCGTGGGGCCGGCGTCGCCGTCGAGCGCGATGCCGTGACCGGCGAAGTAGAACACCAGCCGATCGTTCGCGCCGAGCATCGCGGGCAGCTCGTCCTCGAGGAGGCCGACCAGCCGGGCGCGCGTCGCCTCACCATCCAGCACGCATCGCGTCTCGAAGCCGTGATCGCGGTGCAGCGCCTCCGCGATCGCCTTGGCATCGGCCACCGCCGACGCGAGCGGCGCGATGCCGTCGCCGTAGGCATCGACCCCGATGACGACGGCGAGGCTGCGGTGGAAGCGTGCCGCTGGTCCATCGACGACCACCATCGAGACATCCCGGCATGACCCGCGCGGGTCGCGACGCGCCACCTGCATCGCGCCGTACTCACCATTCTCCACGCACCACTCGATCTTGCCACTCACTCGACCCTCCTCATCGACATCGCGCTCTGCCGGGACCCGAACGCAGCGCGCCTGCGTGGGATTCCCGCTTCGCCAGCGGCCTTTCATTACAGGGATGTGCCGGCCCCCGCAACACGGATCGCGCCCTCGCGTGTGAGACTCACCTGCTTGGACTGCGCCAGCACATCCCGATGTCGCGCAGGCGACGGACCAGGTGGTTTCACGAGGCCGGTGATCGTGAACTACCGTGAATGCTCGTCGGGGAGGAGGCCGCGGTGCGAGCGCGAGGCCGCGGGTTGACACGAAAACGCCATGGTCGATATGACTTGCAGTCCACCGCAACGGTGACCACAGTAGTGGCATCGGATTTGCGGGAGGCCCGGCTTGAACCACGTTTATCTCGGAGCGGTCGCGTTCGGTGTCACCTTGCTCGTCGCGTCGCTCCTGCTGGGCGGCAAGGACACAGGTCACGGTGACGCCGGTCACGTGCACGAGGGCGGCGGCGGCATGGGGCTCGGATGGGCCCCGGTCACCTCGCTCCGGTTCTGGGTGTTCCTGTTCACGTTCGGCGGCGGGGCGGGTCTCGCGCTGACCTTGCTGGGCTCGAGCGCCGCCGTTGCCGCGGGAGGTGCGCTCGGGATCGGGTGGGCGTCGGGAGCGATCGCCATCGCGATCCTCCGCAGCCTGACCAGGCACAGCGTCTCGAGCGAGGTGCGCGGCACCGACCTCATCGGCGCGACCGGCACGCTGGTGCTCCCGGTCGGCCCGAGCAAGCCGGGCAAGGTGCGGATCGACGCCAGGGGCCGTACCGAGGATTACGTCGCCAACATCGTCGACGACGGCGGCGAGCTCCCGAGCGGGACGACCGTCCTGATCGTGGCAGAAGGCGCCCTGGGCTCGTTGCTCGTCGCCAAGGGTGAGATGTAGCCTGTCGGCTTTACCGTCTGGCGTTTCCCCAGACGGCTCGTGGACCACCACGGTGCGGCTGTGTCGTGGTGGAGGTGTGTCGTTATCTACCTGGATCTGGAGGCCATGACATGAGGATTCCCCCCGAGGTTTTTGGCGGCATCTCCGCCGGGATCGCCGTCTTGCTCGTCTTGATGGTGATCTATCGCTACCTGCTCAGGATCTGTCGGCCCAACGAGATCCTGATCTTCAGCGGGCGCAAGCACACGACCAACGACGGCCGCGTCGTCGGCTACCGCGTCGTGTTCGGCGGCCGCGGCGTGCGTGTCCCGGTCGTCGAGACCGTGCACCGGATGGACGTCTCGCTGATCTCGGTGCCGATCGCGGTCGCGGGCGCGTACTCCGAGGGCGGGATCCCGCTCAACGTCCACGCGATCGCCAACATCAAGGTCTCGACCGATCGCCGCTACATCGGCAACGCGATCGAGCGCTTCCTCGGCAAGGATCGCACCGAGATCGCGCGCGTCGTCAAGGAGACGCTCGAGGGCCACCTGCGCGGCGTGCTCGCGACGCTGACGCCCGAGGAGCTCAACGAGGATCGCCTGAAGTTCGCGCGCCAGCTCGAGGCGTCGTCGGGGCCGGATCTCGAGAAGCTGGGCCTCGAGCTCGACGTCCTCAAGATCCAGCACGTGTCCGATGATCGCAACTACCTCGAGAGCATCGGCCGCCAGCGGATCGCCGAGATCCTGCGCAGCGCGGAGGTCTCGGAGAGCGACGCGGCGCGGGCCGCCGAGCAGTCGGAGGCGGCGGCGCGCGCCCGCGGCGAGGTCGCGATGACCAACGCCAAGGCGTCGGTCCAGCGCAAGGGCAACGAGCTGCGCCAGATCAAGGCCGAGGTCGACGCCGAGGCGCGCGGCGAGGAGGTCCGCGCCGAGGCCGCCGGCCAGCAGGCCCGCGCCGAGGCCGAGCTGGCGCTCCAGCAGATCCGCGGCGAGCTCGAGCAGCTGCGCCTGGCGGCCGAGGTCACGATCCCCGCCGAGGTCGACGCCCAGATCCGCGAGCTGGCCGCCGCCGGGCAGGCCGCGTCGATCGCCGCCGACGGTGAGGCGATGGCCGCGTCGCTCGCGGAGGTCGCCTCGGCCTGGCACGACAGCGGCGGGCGCGCGATGGACATGTTCGTGCTCCAGCACCTCGATCAGATCTTCGGCGACGTCGCGAAGGCGGCGACCCGGATCAAGGTCGAGGAGGTCAACCTGATCGACGGCGGCGACGGCAAGACGATCCCGGCGTACGCGGCGGCCTACCCCGCGACGATGGCGGCCCTGTTCGAGCAGGTCACCCGGACCCTCGGCGTCGATATCGCGAAGGTCATCACGGGCACGTCGTCGACGTCCCCCAACCCGGTGCGGAGCTAGGAGTCGCCATGCAGAACCTACTGCTCGTCGGTGCGATCGGCCTCGCCGGCGCCTTCGTCCTGATCTCGATCATCATCTCGCGCATCATCTATATCTGCCCGCCCAACGCGGTGCTGATCTTCTCGGGCGCCCATCGCAAGATCCCGGGCGACGAGCGCGTGATCGGCTACCGCGTGGTGCAGGGTGGCCGCGGCGTCAAGATCCCGCTGATCGAGGTCGTCGATCGGATGGATCTCACCAACATGATCATCGAGCTGCGGGTCCAGGGCGCGTACTCGCGCGGCGGCATCCCGCTCAACGTGCAGGGCGTCGCGAACGTCAAGGTCTCGAGCAAGGAAGCGCAGCTCGCCAACGCCGTCGAGCGGTTCCTCGGCATGACGCGCGAGCAGATCATGGCGGTCGCGCGCGAGACGCTCGAAGGCAACCTGCGCGGCGTCCTGTCGACGCTGACGCCCGAGGAGGTCAACCAGGATCGCGAGAAGTTCGCGGGCGAGCTGCTCCACGAGGCCGATCACGATCTCGCCCGGCTCGGCCTCGAGCTCGACACGCTGAAGGTCCAGCACGTGTCCGACGACAAGGGCTACCTCGACTCGATCGGCCGCAAGCAGACCGCGGAGCTACTCAAGAAGTCGCGGGTCGCAGAGGCCGAGAACCATGCGCTGTCGGCGCAGAACGCGGCGTCGAACTACGAGACCCAGGAGATCGCCAAGATCGAGGCCGAGATCTCGATGGCCCGCGCCGAGGGCGCGCGGCGGGTCGCCGAGGCGCAGACCCGCAAGGGCGCGCTGATCGCCGAGTCCAAGGGCCAGGTCCAGGCCCTGGTCGCCAAGGCCAAGGCCGAGGTCGACGTCCAGCGCGCCCGGCTCGCGCAGGTCCGGTTCCAGCTGATCGCCGACAAGGTCAAGCCGGCGGAGGCCAACAAGGCCAAGCTCATCGCCACGGCGCGCGGCGCCGCCTCGAAGATCACCGAAGAGGGCAAGGCGACCGCGACGGCGATCCGCTCGCTCGGCGCGACCTGGGCCAAGGCCGGCGACAGCGCGCGGCAGATCTTCGTCGCCCAGAAGCTGTCGCGCCTGGTCGAGACGATGATGAGCACGGTCGGCGAGATGCCGATCGACAAGCTCACCGTGATCGATCGCGAGCTCGCCGCGAACGGCTCGAACTTCGCGGTCAAGGCAGCGGTCACCTCGGAGCAGCTCAAGCAGCTGCTCGGGGTCGACCTCGCCGCGACGCTCCAGGGCCTCGCCGGCCCGCGCATCGCTGCGGCGTTACCCCCCGCGACCCTGCAGCCGCCCGCGCTCGCGCAGCCGCCCGTGATGCCGCAGCCGGCCCGTCCCCGCACGGCGACCCAACCGGGCCCCAGCAAGCCGCCGGGCGCGGGCGGTTAGAGAGGGTGCTGCTCCCCGGCTATTGGGCCTGCGCCGTGCACAGCACGGAAATGCATGTGTCGATGAGCCAGGAGTTACCGTCCCGGGCCGCTGTCAGGACGCACCCAAAGGCCGCGGGGCAGACGTCGACATCCTGCTGCTGTTCCGATGTCGACGGGTCCGCGTCATCTGCAGGTTCTCCGGCCACGCACGCTGAGATGCCGATACAGACGGTCATCGAGAGCAATGTGGCAAATATAGAAGTCTTCATGGATCGTTCTCCTTCCGGGTTCGGGTTCCGCGCGCCTGATGGCGCGCAGCCTTAGTCGTCGGCTGCGGTGAAAAGGATTTCGGAGCCGACCGCGACCCGGGGGTTAGCGCCGCGAGACCCAGCGGAAACGCTGCAGGCCGTAGCGATTCCCAGCGTTGTCGCGCCCGCGACGGCCGCAGCCGTGGCCTGCAGCGCCTATCCGCGAGCTAGAGCGACAGGCCGACGCGGCGGCGCGCGGTCAGGCAGTGCGCGGAGCCGAGGGTGAAGTCGCGGCAGGTCCGGGGACGGTCGTCGTAGATCGAGCAGTGATAGCGCGTGGTGGTGCCGTGCTCGATGACGCCGCCCTCGAGGGCCGCGCAGCGGTCGCCCGCGCGGCGAACCTCGAGGTAGCTGCCGCGATCGACGATCAGCTCGGGGTGAGCCTTGACGGCTGGATCGCGGCGCGCGACCTCGACGGAGTGATACGCCGCGCGGCAGCACGCGCCGCAGGTCTGACAGTCGAGCGCGGCCTCGAAGCGCTCGCACGCCGGCCACGCCGGATCGATCTTCGCGTTCGCCTGCCGGCAGCGTGCCTGGTGGCGCCACGCACACGCGCCGCAGGTGGCAGCGTCGGTGGTCGCGGCCCTGGCCGGTAAGCCGGTCGGGTGGGGCGGGGGCGGCGGCGTCACGCTCAGCCAGAGGGAGCGCGGGCCATCGCTGCCCGCGGTGGGTTCGGCGAACCGGGCGGCGGTCTGGGCGATCTGCGCGGTGGCCGCGAGCGCCTGTTCGAGCGCCGGGGCCCACGGCGGCTGGCCGACCCGCCGGAGCCCGGCGATCGCCGCCGGCACGGAGGGATCGGCGCGGTCGGCGAGCACGTCGCCGGCGAGCTGATCCCAGAACGCGCGGAACTCGGTGGTCGGTGCGAACACGGCGCCCAGGCCGTGGCGGCCGGCGAGCACCCACTGGAGGCGCAGGCAGGCGTGCTCGCGCCAGTCATGGTCGGGGCCGGTGTTGTCCATCCCCCAGTCGGGGCGCGCGAACGCCTGCTCACCTTCGACCAGCGAGTGGCATAGCTCGTGGAAGATCATCTGGGCGAGGCTGTCGTCCGGGTCGAGCGTGGCGTCGGTTCCGATCGCGAGGGTGCCGCGGCCGTCGGTGGCCGCGTAGGCGTCGGGGGTGCGCACGATGTCAAGGCCGATCCGGCGCGCGGCCGTGAGCCAGACCTGCGCCAGCGGATCGACGTACCGGTGGGTCACTTCGCGCGCCACTGCCAGCATCTACCACGCGCCTGGCACGCCCGCGTCGCAAAAACTTGCCCCGGCTCGGGCCGGCGATGAAGGTGGCAAGCATGAAGTCGGACATTGCACTCGCGGGGTTCCTGCTGACCGCGGAGGAGTGGCAATCATTCGATCCCAGCGCGCGCGCGCAGCTGGTCGCCCTGGCGTCGGGCCGTGACGACGCATGGGTCGCCGTCCCGCTGGCCGGCATGATCAGCGAGCCGGCGGACGCCGAAGCGCCGCGTACGTAGACCTGCCTAGTTACACAGCGGATCGAGTCGCAGGTTGGGCCCGGTGCCGTTGGCCTCCACCCAGACGACCGCGGGCTGGCCGTTGTGCACGACGAGGTCCCAGGCGGCGAACTTGCCACCGCTGCCCATGATGCTCACCAGGGTGATCTTGCCATCCGCGGTGACCCGCGCGCCGTCGAGTTGCGAGCCATTCTCCCATACGACCAGGAAATCGTGATCGCCGGCCACGATCGCCGGGGCGTATCCGTCGCCGAGCATGCGGTGCTGGGTCTCGCCCAGGCTGCCGTTGCGCAGGCTGAGCCAGACCTGATCGCCCATGGAGGTCTTCTCCATCCAGGTGAACGCGTAGGTATCGGAGGTCGCCGAGTACGCCACGCGCGGGATCTCGGAGTCGAACTGCATGTCGAAGCTCATCGTGGTGGGCGGCGTCGTGATCGCGAGCTGGGGATCGAGGACCTCGGCGCGCACCGCGTTCGGCGACGGCGAATCGGCCTCCCAGGCCACCAGGAAGCCGGCGGGGATCGGCAGGATCGTCGGCAGGCTGACGCCCTCGGCCGCGCCGATCACGGGGTGAGCGGCGCCCTGATCGACGCCGAGCGGCGAGACGAGCTTGGCATCGACCTCGCCGTTCGCCAGCTGTCCGAGGAACGCTTGGCCGCCCCCAGGCGTCGGGGCGAGCGCGCTGACGCTGCCGAACCAGCCGTCTTGCCTGGCCGGCTGGGCACGCATGGTCAGCTGGGCGTCGAGCGGGAGCAGCGCGGTGCCGGTGGCGCTGGGTCGCCCGTAAGGCACCGCCAGGATGCTCTGATCGCCGAGCGCGAGCGACCCGACGGGACCGGTCGCGTTCGACATCAGCAGCACATCGCCGGCCTGCTGGGTGAGCGTGCCGGTCTGGAACTCGTAGATGAAGCCGGCCACGTTGCCGGTGCCATCGACCGTGAAGACGTTGTAGCCGGTCGGCGTCGTGGCTGCGGAGACGTGCGATGTGGTGGCCCCAACCGAGAACTGGGCCGGCGCGCCGCAGGTCAGGTGGTCGGGCGGCGCGTCCGGAGTGGCATTCGATCCCGAGCCGGGGTCGAAGCCCATGCGGCCGCACGCCGCGACGATCGGGAGCACGAACAGGCCGATCGTCTTCACGACACGTACCCTATCAGAACAGGTACGACGCGTCACCGACGGGACTTCATGGGCCCTGGTGCGTTGGTGGGTGTAGTCCGATCAGCCTGGTGAACATACCTGGACTGGCGCATTGCCTGCCATGTGCCGTATTCATGATGTGCTCGACGGCACATGGATGGCCCGATGTTGACCATGATGACGATGTCATCGCCGCTCGGGGCGTTGCGGTTATATGCCGCGGCCGACGAGCTGGTCGGGCTGTACTTGCCGGCGCGACCCGCGCCGCCGGGCGTCGCGCGACGTGGGGACGTGCTCGCGTGCGCGGCAGCCCAGCTGGCGGAGTATTTTGCGGGGCAGCGCCACGTGTTCGATCTGCCGCTCCGGCCGCGCGGGACCGGGTTTCAAGCGCTGGTCTGGGGAGCGCTCCTGCGGATCCAGGTCGGTGAAACGCGCAGCTACCACGAGCTCGCGCGTTCGATCGGCCGGCCGGCGGCGTCCCGGGCGGTGGGAGCGGCGAACGGGCAGAACCCGATCGCGATCATCGTGCCGTGCCATCGCCTGATCGGGTCGAACGGCGAGCTCACCGGCTATGCCGGGGGCCTCGCCATGAAGCGCTGGCTCCTGGATCACGAGCGCGCGATGGCCGCCCGCGTGGGCCACGCCGGGCGCTGAGGGCGCTGAGATCGAGCGTCCGGCGGTGGCCTCCACGGCTTGCTGATGGGTGCTACGGTCCCGGGGTGCCGGACTGGTACTTCTTCGGTGGGCTCGCCGCGGGCGCCGCGTTCCTCGTCAGCCGCGGGAGCTTCCGTCGCCGGCACCAGGAAGCCGCCGCCGATGCGTCCGGCCTGGTCCCGGTCGGCGATCTGACGCACTTGCCGTCGAGCCTGCAGCGCACCGCGCTGTGGGCGCTCGCCGAGGGTGGGTTCGAGACCCGGGTGGTGCACGGCGCGCTGTCGCGCGGCAGGCACGATCTCGACGTCACCGCGTTCGATCTGGAGACGCTGCGCGAGCGGCGCGGCGAGTGGGCCTACCTGCCGGTCGAGCCGCCGTTCCGGATAGGCGGGACGGTCAGCGTCGTGGTATGCGAGGTCGACCGCACGTTTCCGCACGCGCTGTTCAAGCGCGCGGGCCGGGGCGATGACCTGTTCGACGACGACATGATCGACCGCGCGAGCTCGATCGCGAAGCTCGCGCGCGGGGGCCTCGGGATGCCGAGCTCGTACCCTGCCGAGATGCCCAGGACCCTGTCGGCCGCCGCGCTCGACATCACGCTGCCCGAAAACTGGCGGGTGTACGGCGACAAGCTTGCCGTGACCGAGCTGTGCGCCGCCGGGTTCGGCGCGACGCTGGACCAGGCGGGCCGCCGCGATCTCGTGATCGAGCTGTTCGACGCGCTGGTGATCGTCTATCCGGCCGCGCGCGACGTGGTGGGGGCCGACGCGTTCGCCGATCTGACGTCGACCGCGCTCGCGATCGTCGACGGCGTGCTCGCGTGCTCGCCCGCGCTGTCGCCGCGCGGCGTCGAGTAGCGGTCCCGCGCGCGCGGCGCCGCGGCGATCCTGCCGCGACAAGCATGGTGACTCGCACGCGAATACTCCTCAGGTCACCGGCGGCGGGACTGACCTACATGAGTGTTCGTCGTATTCGCGCTCACGCGGATCATCGGGCACGGGATCCGGTACCCAGCCCCGGCGCAAGCCGTTACGATGACTCGTGGCGCGGACCCCGACCCGCATCGGTCGCTACGATCTGATCACCGCCCTCGCCGCGGGTGGCATGGGCCGGATCTACCTCGGGAAGCTCACCGGGCCCGGCGGGTTCGAGCGCAAGGTGGTGATCAAGACCCTCGAGGTGCCGGTCGACACCGCGAGCGATCCGGCGATCGCGATGTTCCTCGATGAGGCCCGCCTGCTCGGCCTCCTGCATCACCAGCACATCGCGAGCGTGTTCGAGGTCGGGTGCGATGACGCCGGCCAGCACTACATCGTGCTCGACTATGTCGACGGATACAGCGCGCACGACGTGTGGGAGCGCGCGAACCAGCTCGGCGTGGTGTTGCCGCTCGACTTCACGCTGACCGTGGTCTCGGCCGCCGCGAATGGCCTTCACTACACGCATACCCGCAAGGACGCGAGCGGGATCCCGCTCGGCATCGTGCACCGCGACGTCACGCCGTCGAACGTGATGATCGGACACGACGGCGCGGTGAAGCTGATCGACTTCGGCATCGCGATGGCGGTGAACCGCGCGACCAAGACGCAGACCGGCTTTGTCAAAGGCAAGGTCGGCTATCTGTCGCCGGAGCAGGTGGCGGGCCACGACGTCGACGCGCGCACCGACGTGTTCTCGCTGGGCATCCTGCTCTACGAGCTCTCGACCTTGCACCGGGCGTTTCGCGATACGACCGATCTCGCGACGATGCAACGGATCAAGGCCGGCAAGCTGGTGCCGCCGTCGCAGCTGGTCGCCGACTATCAGCCCGAGGTCGAGGCGATCGTGCTGAAGGCGCTGCAGGTCGAGCCGCGCGAGCGGTTTCCGACCGCCGAAGCGATGCGCTGCGCGCTCTGCGCGCTCGGGCATCGGCTCCACTTCGTGCTCGGCGACGCCGCGGTGATGGAGGTGATGGCGCAGCTGTACGACCCGCGTGCGCCCGGGGCCAACCCGCGCCCGCCGTCGCGGACGTCGGATCCGGCGATCGAATGGGCGCCGTTCGATCAGGACGCCACGGTGCGGCGAGATCCGCTGGAGCTACTCGCGGCGATGCGCGCCGAGAACGCGAGCCTCGAGACGGGGGAGGCGGCGACGCGGCCGGCGTCGACCCCGGCGCCCGCCGCCAGGCCACAGCCGCGCAAGCTGCGCGCGGCGACGGAGGTCGCCGAGGCCTTCAGCGAGGGCGGCAGCGATTCGTTCGCGGCGGTGATAACGCCACCCATGCCGCTTCCGGTCGTGGTCGCAAAGCCAGCGGCGGAGGGCCTCATGCCCGAGGACCCTGTGACCCTGCCGTTCGTGGCTGGCAAGCCCGCGGCCGACCAGCCCGCGGCCGACCAGCCCGCGCTGCAACATCCGACGATCGGCGCGAACCTCCTGGCCCAGACGCGAAGGTCGCCCCGGCTACGCTGGATCGGCGGGATCGCGCTCGTGGGCGCCCTGGGCGCGGCTGGCTTCGTCGTGACGCAGGGGTCGTGGAGTGCCGCGGCTGAATCTTCCGCGTTGCCGGTGAGCGCGCCGGTCTCCGCACGTACCCCACCGGTGGCCCCGGCCCCGGCGCCACCGCCACCGCCACCTGTCTCGCCGCTGGCGCCGGCCACGGTTCGCGTGCGGATCATGACGCACCCGGCGGACGCGACCGTCTGGCTCGATGGAAAAAAGCTCGGCCACACGCCGTTCGATGAGACGATCGCGGCCGATCCGGCCAAGCACGTGGTGAAGCTGCGGCACCGGGGCTATGTGAGCCAGGTGCTCGATATCAATCTTGATGCCGATCTCACGCAGGACGTCATCCTGGTGCCGCAGAAGTAGGGAACGAAGCGCTCTCCATGGGACGTCGCGCGGCGTCGATGGCACTCCGGATCCGAGGACCGGAGCTCAGCGCGGTCGGCAAGAGCCGGGAACGCCGGCGCCCGCAAACCCGAGCGAAGCGCAATCGTTGGGTCCCCGGGCGCTGCCGCAAGGCACTGCGAGGAGGTCTTGCTACCGGCGTGCTCTGGGTTCCTGTAAAGTCGAAGTGGCGCACGGATCCGGTCGCAATGTCTCGTGTCCGGTCACCGGACGCAATTCCTGCGTGGGCCGTGTCGTCGCCGTGGATCGTGAATGCTGCAGGGGACCATGAGCCTGTTCGATTTTCCGCTCTCTCTCGCGATCTTCCGGCGCCTGCGCTCCATGCAATCCGCGTGAGTATCTCCCCGTGCTGACCGTTGGGACCATACTTGGCGGCAAGTTGCAGCTGGAGCGGCTCGCCGGTTCGGGTGGGATGGGGGAGGTATTCCAGGGCCGAGACCTGAGCTCCGGCCAGCAGGTCGCCGTCAAGGTCCTGCGGGTGTCGCAGCCCGATCAGCTGGTGCGCTTCGAGCGCGAGGCCCGCATGCTGGCCGAGCTCGATCACCCGAACATCGTTCGCTACATCGACCACGCCGTGGCGCCCCTGGGCCAGCCCTACCTCGTCATGGAGTGGCTCGACGGCGAAGATCTCGCGGCGCGCCTGCGCACGCGGCCGCTCTCGGTGCGAGAGAGCCTCTCGATCGGCCGGGACGTCGCCGAGGCCATGGCGGCGGCCCACGCGCGCGGCATCATCCACCGCGACCTCAAGCCCGGTAACGTCTTCCTGGTGCGCGGCGCGTTCCTGGCGCGCGGAGAGTTCGGTCACAGCAAGGTGCTCGATTTCGGGATCGCCCGGCTGGGCGATTGGACCGCTCTCACCCAGACGGGCGCGATGGTGGGGACCATGGGCTACATGGCTCCCGAGCAAGC
>Ga0308175_100001365_pt1 | contig 16479 bp, 14 predicted proteins | sample PhyCR1_3_FD_203893 | JGI IMG/M metagenome (GOLD analysis project Ga0308175, IMG submission 203893) | Soil microbial communities from UC Gill Tract Community Farm, Albany, California, United States - DLSLS.C.R1 | ecosystem: Environmental > Terrestrial > Soil > Agricultural land | place: USA...
TGGATCACGAAGTGATCGTGATTCGATAAAGCACGCACGCGTACTTACATACAGGCTGGCATGCGCTGGATGTGCCCAATGAGAAAAACGGCAGTGAGGGACTAGGTTCCCTCCGCCACGACCAGGAGTTCGCGTTTCAACTGCTGGCGCCGGATAGGATCCGTCTCGAGAAGAGCTGCCGCTAGTTCCGCGAGTTCCTGGTGCGAGAAATCCTCTATGCGATTCTCGAACTCTTTCAGGCTGATCTTTCCTGCGCGGCGACCCCGAATGAGATCCTGTACACGATCACCAGAACTGTTCATGCCAAAACCTGCTTCTTCGAGTAAGCAGCCCCTCCTTAAGAGTACTCCCGGACGCGAATAATATAACCGTCTTTCTGTCTCAGAGCAATACATTTCACATGGGAAGAGACAAGGGAGCTACTTGGAACCCCAACGGCAGTTACAGCTTCGGAATCAAAATTGCGCTTGAGGGAGCGAAGCAATCACGAATACGCCACAGCAGTTAGTCGGACCGGAGCTTTGCGCTTACTACGTGCTGTACGCGCCCAATTGCAATTTTCAACGCATTCGGGGCCGCTTTCGCCCAATCGTCGCCGGTATCATGGGCAGGAGCATCGAGGTGGAACTTCCTCGTATCCGTGCTCGCCTCCTGGTGAAGCTGACGAGTCTGCAGCAGATAATCAGCTGAACCTGTCGCGAATTGAAATCGCCCGGCATGTCAGGATAGTTTCGCGGCATGACGGTTCCTCCTGCTTCATTTCGTTCGCCAGGGTTCCGAAGAGGTGATTGGCTTGCTTCAGCCGTCTTTTAGGCCATATTCGGACGATCGTTCGGCGCCCAGCATATGAGGGGGGATCTCCTCCAGGCGTCCCTTCGCGACGATGGTGTCTAGCTTCGGCCGGGCTCATCTGCCGAGCCAGCCTCCATCAATCACAAGAATATGGCCGTGTACGTATCGGCTCGCCTCGGAGCAAAGGAATACGGCGGCACCCGCCACGTCATCGGGAGTGCCCCAGCGGCCCGCTGGTATCCGTTCAAGAATCTGGCGGCTGCGCGTTTCGTCCAGTCGAAGAGCTTCGGTGTTGTCAGTGGCCATGTATCCCGGAGCGATCGCGTTCACATTAATACCCTTTGACGCCCACTCGTTTGCGAGAGCCTTCGTCAGCTGTGCCAAACCGCCCTTTGCAGCCGCATAAGCCGGCACCGCGATTCCACCCTGGAACGAGAGAACAGATGCGACGTTAAGTATCTTGCCACCGGTGCCGCGTGACAGCATTCCTTCGGCTGCTAATTGAGAAAGCTGGAAGGCTGCGGTGAGATTCACTTGTAAAACATGCGCCCAGTCCTCTTCCGCATACTCGACGGCCGGGCGTCGGCGGATCAGGCCAGCATTATTGACCAGGATGTCGACCGTGCCCATACGAGATATCACCTGCGCAAACAGCTTGCGCGACGCGCCCGGGTCCGACAGGTCAGCGAGCACGGTCGAAGCTCTGCCCCCGGTATCCTGGATAATGCTTGCTGTGTGCTCCGGGGATGTCGAATTCCCGTGGCAGACGACCGCGGCTCCGGCTTCCGCGAGCGCGCATGCGATGGCCGCACCGAGCCCGCGTGACGCACCCGTGACGAGCGCGGTTCGCCCATGCAGTCGAAAAGAATCGAGTATCAACGGCGCGAACCCCGTTGTGTCAGCGGCGATTCTTTAGCTTCCTTCACACTGGTTACGATAAACCCGGGAGTCGACTGAGGCGTCAGGCTAACTTGCGATCACGCAGAGCGGCAGCGATGGCTTCGCAACTCTCGCGAAGCCCGACTCGAAAAGAACGGAGGCGTTGTGGCACCAGGCGAAACGCAGGTCCGGAGATGCTGAGCGAAGCGACCGGTTTGCCTGACGGATCTTCGATGGATCGCCCGATGCAGCAAACGCCCGGTTCGTTTTCCTCGCTATCGATGGCGAATCCGGTACGGCGGATCCGCTTCAGTTCCGCAAAAAGAGCTGTCTCAGTTGCTAGACTGGCCGGGGTCAGGCGAGGCATTCCACATTTTTCCAGTAGCTCTCGTACCTCCGATTCGTCCATCCGGGAAGCGAACGCCTTCCCCAGGGCCGTTGAATGCACGCAGCGGCGATTCCCGATCTTGGATATCAGCCGTAGCGATTGTTGACCTTCGACGGTGCCGATGATGACCATCTCCGAACCATCCAGGGTCGCCAGATTCACGGTCTCTCCGCACTGCAAGCTGAGATTTACCATCACCGGCTTTGCCAACTCGAAGAGAATTTCGTCCCGGGATTTCTGGTGACGACGACTGAAGAGCTTATTCGAGACACGATAGGTCCCATCTGACGTTCGATCGACATATCCCCTAATCTTGAGGGTATTGAGGATCCGGTAAACCGTCGGCGGAGGCATTCCCACGCATCGCGATACCAACGCGAGATTTACACCGGAAGTCTCTCGCCTGAGCGCCTCGAGAATGTCTAACGTCTTGTGGAGCACTCGTACTTGAGCGGGACTGCCGGACGGACGAGTCTTGCTGGGCACGATTGAGTAACTTCGATTCTGAGAGGCCATAGCGTCGAAGAAAGTTACATCGTGAGAGTCACGAGGGTCCCGGCCGATAGCGAGATATACTGCTACTTCGATTTACGCTCCAGTGAGGTATGACCAACTCGCAAAGCAACATGAACCACGCTCGTGTGTTCTCCGCCGCGTGGCTTCCCGCATTGTCTGTTACTCTGGCGCTCGCAGCGCATGGACAGGAGGCCGCACCCCCTCGCCTGATTGCCGTTGACCTATCTCGATACAACAATGGACCGGTTCAGGTTGTAAAAGGGGACGGGTCGCTTGATGTGACCTGGAAAGACCGACGAGGCGGGGAGTGGCAAGCCAGTTTCAGCCTGGACGGCACGAAACCGCTGATTACGGCCATTCGCACGGGTGGCAAAGCGGTTCTAGAGCGTGCGCGGCCGGTCTATTCTGCGACCACCGGCAAACGGCGTGGCGGTTGGGACGCGTTCTTCGATTTTCCTCCCAGCCATCCCGAAGGCACACGATCGTTTCTGGGCGTTTTTCATCCCCGGCGGGTGCAGGTGGAGTCCATTGGTGACCGCGTAGAGTTGTCCTTCGACGGTATGGACCTGGGTATTTTCAGCGGTTCTATCCGATACCGGTTTTTCCCCGCCAGCGGTCTCGTCGAGCAAGCGGCTGTTCTGAGTACTGCCGAACCGGACACAGCGTATTTCTATGACGCCGGCATCGAGATGGGTGCGGATCGTGATAAGACCCCCGGCGGAAACATGGCGTCATCGATCTCGTACTTCGACCCTCTGGGTACTTTCCGGACGACGACTCCACCCTACGGCTCCGAACGCCACCCGCTTGCGGTTAAGTACCGAGCCATCGGTGCGCGTACGGAAAGTGGCAGCCTGGCAGTTCTCGCTCCACCTCACCGCTACCTGTTCGCGCGAGATTACACGACGAACATGGGTTATGTCTGGTACAGGTCATGGCGCGGTTTACGGGCACTCGGTATCCGACAGCTTCCAGACGACAACTCACCGTTTTATCCGTGGATGAACGCTCCTCCCGGAACGCAACAGCGCATGTCTCTCTTTCTCCTTGTGGGCACCGGACCTACGGAAGAGACGTTGGATGAAGTCACCCGGTATACACATGGCGACCGCTTCCCGAAATTAGAGGGATATCAGACGTTCGCGCCGCACTGGCATCTCGCTTACACGGTGCAAGCGATGGAACGAGGGCTGTCCTGGGAGCCCCCATTCAAATCGGTCATGAAGAGCGTCGGGATCGATTCTGCCATGATCATGGATTTCCACGGCGACGGCCATCCGAGCGACCTCACTGAAACACGGCTGCGTGAGTTGAAGGCTTTCTACGAGGCGTGTCGTGCACAATCCGACTCTCAGTTTCTGCTGATTCCCGCCGAAGAGGCCAATACCATCTTGGGCGGGCATTGGGCCCTTGTTTTCCCGAAGCCTGTTTATTGGTTTATGGATCGCAAGCCCGGCGAACAACTCCAAGCAGCCGACGCGAAATATGGTCAAGTCTGGCGAGTTCACACACCCGAGGACGTGTGGAGCATGATTTCCCAGGAGCACGGATACGTCTATCAAACCCACCCACGGACAAAGGGCTCCACCGGGTATCCCGACAAAATCAAGGACACGTTCTATTTTCGTGATCCCCGCTTTCTCGGGACCGGTTGGAAGGCGATGCCTTCCGATTTGTCCTCCCCCCGCTTGGGCGAGCGTGCGTTCCGCATCCTGGATGACATGAATAACTGGGGTCTCCACAAACGCGCAATCGGCGAGGTCGATGTATTTCAGTTGGAAGCTACACACGAACTTTACGGACACATGAACGTCAACTACGTGCGCCTTCCGCAACTGCCGTCATTTGATAACTACGGACAGCTTCTCGATGCGGTAGCGCGCGGTGACTACTTCGTGTCCACGGGTGAAGTTCTGTTGCCGTCGATCAAGGTAGCAGCCCAGGGAAGCGAAGGCATATCGGTCACTGCGGACGTGAGCTGGACGTTCCCTCTCGAAATGGCCGAACTTGTCTGGGGCGACGGCACGAGCACTCATCGCAAGATCATTCCCCTGTCCAGCACGCACGAATTCGGAAAAGCACAATTCACCTGGACGGAAAACACACCAGGCTGGAAATGGGCTCGAGTAGCAGTTTGGGACTCGGCCGGGAACGGCGCCTTCACGAACCCGGTGTGGAAAGATGTCCGGGACGTAGCCCCGGGACGCTGATGCGAACTCTGATTCCCTTGCTGCTACTCCTAGCCGCGATAACAGCCACCGCTCAGGAGCGTTCCAGCCGAGTGGTGTTACTCGACGGTTACCACAATGCCGAAACCAAAGCTCCTCTCCACTATCGATGGGAAGGAACCGACAACGGAGGATTCTCCCAACTCGGCGATCTCCTCAAAGGCCTTGGTGCGGAATTACGAACGGCCACGACAGCGCTGACCCCGGACACTCTTGCCGGTGTTCGATGTCTGATCATCGTTGATCCTGACACTCCGGCAGAATCCGACTCTCCACATTACATCTCCGGGGGTGAGGTGAAGGCCGTTTCCGATTGGGTGAATCGAGGCGGGCGTCTGGTCCTGCTGGGCAACGATAAGGGCAACGCAGAGTTCGAGCATTTCAATCGGCTATCCACGAAGTTCGGCATCGAATTCGTAGAAGAGAGCATTCCAAAGGTCAAAGGCAAGGGCATCCTCGAAGCCGAAGGACAGGGCAGTATCTTCGCGGGGGCTCCCCGATTCTATGCGGTCGAGCTAGCCCCGTTGCACCTGTTGAAACACGACCGTGCCGACGTGCTGCTTTCTTATCAGGGCACGCCCGTTATGGTTCTTGTCCATCAAGGGCGAGGTCTGGTGTTCGGACTCGGGGATCCCTGGGTGTACAACGAGTACATCAAGCGTGACGACAACCGCGAAATCGCGCGCAAGTTATTCGCCACCCTCCTGCAATAGCCAGGGATGATTGTTCAAACAGGTTCTTCCGACAGAAGATCCACGGAAGCAACCATATTGTTGCCAGGTGTTGTACTCGATCCGGGATGCCGCACGCTGAGCAAAATGCAGCGCCAGTCTTCGCGTAGGGGTGCGATGTTATCCTCGGCCCAGGCGAGCAGCACGCTGAAAGATAGCGTAATCAGAAGTGCTTCATCACCGGGCTGCAGACTGACAAGAACGTCCGATTGCGACAGCGGCAAGCCCATGGCAGTCTGAACCGCAGAGATCATCTCCGTTGTGCGGATCAAAGAGCACGGATTCCCGTTCTGCAGCCAATGCCTAGCAGCTTCGTAGTTGAGTGACGTCGCCGCGTACACTGCTGCCGCCCGTGGTAGATGCTCTATAACGAAACGGCTCATCTCAGGATTATACGGGCCGAATCTTTAGGTAAAGCGGCAAATGCGTTCGTCGGCGATAGCACGAAGTCCCGAACCGGCTAAGTTCGATCAGTCTGCTCTTGAGTTCCAAGGGTTCTAGAACACCTTACTCCCAGCGATGCAATTTGCATGGTGCATTAGCGATCGTAAGCTCAATGCACTATGCTCACTCGCGCTGCTGCCTTTTGTTTCAAACTCGAACAAGCTTGGTGCAGGTTTATGCACGATAGCCCGATGTGGCCGATCAACGGACGATATCAATGCCGCCGCTGCTTCCGCTACCATCCGGTTCCTTGGGAAATGGAAAAGAGGGACGCATTATCCACGCCCACTCTCCTGGGCGAAGATACCCCACTGTTTGTCTAGGTTGAACTGGACGAATAACATGAGCCGGTCTGTTCCGACCGTGGAAATGGATCAGCGGCTGTAGGCCCGTCGTTGCTGATTCTTCTTGTGGCGATCATAGGCGAAGCCACCTGCGCCGCCCGCCGCTGCACCGATTGCGGCACCTTTGCCTCCACCGACTAATGCGCCTACAGCGGCTCCTGCTCCGGCGCCAATGCCGGTCCGTTTGAATGTCTTCTTCTTGCCGTCGCGCTTGACGTATTGCCTGCGTTGCTCATGCCGATAGTAGTGACGCGATTGTGCTTGTACCGGTCTTGCGCTACCGATGAGCCCGCTTAGAGCGAGGCAGGCAATCATCAATTGTTTTCTCATACCCTTATTCCCCTCCTGCCTGCATTCCTAGCAAAGCGAATGCCGAAACCAAGTACCAATGTGCAATTCACTCTTCGCATTAGCTTTCTTCGTTCAGTACTACAACCACGACTCGTCTCGGGGGAGGTAGAAACTGCCGAGTGCCGTCCGGCCGGATCGATCGATGACTTGGTCGACCTCAAAGACAGCCAGGAGCCCTTGCTGCGGAACGTAGGCGATCTTAATGCGCCGAATCAGCGCTGTCCGGCTCATCGGCTGCCGCGACCGGCAGTACCAGATCCACTGCCGCGGCTGCGGCAATCACGGCCATGGGCGCGCAAAGAGCAAGAAGCGAGAAGCGGTTTTCTGCGATAACGCCGCAAACGGCACCGCTGAAGAAGCCCAACCATAATCCGGCAGTCAAGAGAGCGTGTTGCACTGACCTTTGACGAAGAGAGATGCGGAATGCGGAAATAAACCGTTTCCGATTACGTGCGCGCGTGCGATCGTACAACCAGAAGCCATAATCGACAAGAGCCTCTGAGCACTTCGTGAGTGAACCAGTCAGATACGTTGTGTACACCCGGAGTCCGTTGATGCGTGTCACGGTGACTGTCTGCACACCCATGGCAGCTGCGGGCAGAGACACCAGTAAGTATCCGGCCAACCCACCTGGGATGGCCGGCTGGCGACCGCGAAGCCAGTGAGATCCGAATACGATGAAGGCAAACAGCAGTAGCAGCTCAGTCACGAGTGCGATTGCAAACGAAGAATGGAATCCATGCCGGCGCGCGGCCTTGGTTGTGGCAGCACTATACAGTAAGCCCGCAAAAAACGGAAGGATCACCCAGCCGTGATGCCACGCCTGCTGCCATTCGTCCCTGGCAGTCTCAAGCGCGAGTGACGCAGTGTTCCCGGTCATATGCGACGTATATACGTGGTACAGGACCAGCCAGCTTACAGCGTCGACGAATCCGGCAGCCCAGGACATGAAGACGGCAAGCCACGCTTTCGGGTGTCCGGGAAGAGGTCGCCTCTCTCTGGTGGCGCATCGTTGTACGCACGGTTGAGAAGGCATCTTCCCAGATCAGGCAGCTGTTCGGCAGAATCGATCAGGTCCGATTTCGACCGTTACGCCACCACAATCCGGCCCCGGCCGCCAATGCTCCAGCTGCCACAAGTCCGACCGGAACTGGAGGTGTGCGCTTCGTCTCGATGTACTTTGCTTCGGGGACTCCGTCCGGAGGTCCAGCCGGGCCCTCGGCCAGCCCCATCTGCAGAACCTGTGCGAAGTGCAATGCACGACGGTCCGTTTCCTGGCGGATCATCTCGCGGCAGCTAAACCCATCCGTGACGATCAGTTCATCGCGCGCGGCCCGGCGAACGGTGGGCAGCAGCACTCGTTCCCCACATGCAAGACCGACATCATAATGATCCGCTTCGTAACCGAACGATCCTGCCATGCCGCAGCACCCGGATTCAGGAACGTTGCAGTCGAGGCCTGCTTTCTTGAGCAACTCGACTTCTTCCTCAAAGTGAAGCTCCGACTTGTGATGGCAGTGGCCGTGGACGAGAGCTTTCCTTTTGAGCTCGGGCGGACGGTAATCCTTTACATGGTCGTGCAGGAACTCACTCAGGATGAAGCTCTGGGAACTGAGCCGCTTGGCATCCTCATCATCTGCCAGCAGGTTCGTCAACTCGTCCCGGAACACGGTGGTGCAACTAGGCTCAAGTGCGACGATCGGAATGCCCATCCGAATTGGCCGACGCAGTGTGTCCACAATCTGCTTCAGCAGCTTCTTCGCGGTGTCGAGCATTCCGTAATCGTAGAGCGGCCGCCCACAACAGAGGCTCTGGCGGGGGACGCGTACGCGGAAACCCGCATGCTCAAGCACGTCGACCGCGGCCTTTGCCACTGCCGGCGTAAAGTGATTGTTAAACGTGTCAGGCCACAGGATCACTTCGGGTTTTTCGTCGTGATTGTCCTGCGCGCGCCGGGCAAACCACTGTTTAAATGTCTGTGGCGCGAATGGCGGAATGTGGCGCTTCTGGGAGTAGCCGCCGGCCAGCTTCGCGAGGCTGCTCAGGCCAGGTGTTTGCGTGAAGAAATTAGCCGTTCCCGGCATGTGCGCCGCGGCGCGCGACCACCAGTAGATAAGACCAGACGTATAGGCGTACCGTGGCCGCAGCCGCCGCTCGTAGTAGTGCGAGAGAAACTCGGCTTTGTATGTCGCCATATCGACCTGCACGGGACAATCGTGTTTGCAACCCTTGCAGGACAGGCACAGGTCGAGTGCTTCACGGACCGCGTCGCTGCGCCACCCGTCTTTGATCACGTCGCCGCGCATCATCTCATTCAGCAGGCGCGCTCGACCGCGGGTGGAGTGTTTTTCTTCGCGAGTGACCATGTAACTCGGACACATTGTCGTGTCGCCGCTCTCATGCCGGCGGCACACACCGGCGCCTACGCAGCGGTCACTCGCGTACCCGAAACTATGGTGATCGTCCGGGAAGTGGAAGTGCGTCTCTACGTGACGCAACCGGTAGTTCGTGCCCTCGCGAAGGTTTTCATCGACACGATACGGGGCGATTACCTTTCCGGGATTCATCTTCCAATCGGGATCCCAGATGGATTTGAACTCGCGGAAAGCGTTGATGATTTCGGGACTGTACATGCATGCAAGCAACTCTCCGCGCGCCTGCCCGTCGCCGTGCTCACCGGAAAGCGAACCTCCATACCTGACAACCAGGTCCGATGCTTCTCCGAGAAAACGCCGAAATGTTGCGAGCCCTTCGGCGGTCCGAAGATCGAAGGTGAGACGCGTGTGTACGCAGCCCTGGCCGAAGTGCCCGTACAGCGGCCCTTCGTACCCGTATTTGTCTATCAACTTCTGGAAATCGCGCAGATAGGGGCCAAGTCTGTCCGGCGGAACCGAGGGATCCTCCCAGCCTTCGTGATTCTCCGGCATATCGGGCACTTTTGCCGTTGCCCCAAGACCTTCCTCGCGGAGATGCCAGACCAGCTTTTCTTGCTTGTCATTGTCGAAGAGCTTCATCGAAGGCGCGTTGCCACGCTTCTTAAAATCCTCCATGCAAGCATGGGCATTCCCGTCCGATTCGCTTTTATCCTTGCCGCCGAATTCGACCAACATCCAGGCGTGACCTTCGGGTAACAGTTCGAGATGGGGCGGATGCAAGCCCTTCTTCTTCATGTAACGGATGAAAGTGTCGTCCAGAGCTTCGAGGCCGACTGGATGAAATTTGCGTGCCTCCACCACGTTGTCTGCCACGGAAAATATATCCGGATATCCAAATACGAGAAGCGAGCGCGCTGGAGGGTTGTAAACCAGCTTTGTCTTCGCCTCGAGCGTCAGGGCGCATGTGCATTCAGTGCCCACCAGGGCTTTTGCCACGTCAAAACCGTGCTCCGGTAGTAATGCAGGCAGATTGAAGCCGGATACGCGCCGCGGAATCATCGGGAATTCTTTCCGGATCTGCTCGGCGTACTTGTCGCGGAGGTTCTTCAAAGCACTATAGATCTCGCCTTTGCGCCCGCCATCCCGAATGATACGTTCCAGTTCGGCGTCGCTCGTAGCTCCTACCGTCATGCGAGTGCCGTCGTAAGTCACGACGTCGAGCTCGTCGATATTGTCGACGGTTTCGCCCGCCATCATCGAGTGAATGCCGCAGGAGTTATTTCCGATCATGCCGCCCAGGGTGTTGCGACTGTGCGTTGCGGGATCCGGACCAAACGTCAAGCCGTGTTTCCCGGCCGCCTTGCGCAGTTCATCGAGCACAATCCCCGGCTCCACGCGCGCATAGTTGGCGTGGGGATTCAGCTCGGTGATCCGGTTCATGTACTTCGAAAAATCGAGCAGAACCGCCACGTTGACCGTCTGTCCGGGGATGCCCGTGCCGCCACCGCGAGCGACGATCGGCGCCCCGTAATGGCGACATACAGCAAGGGTGTGCAGAACGTCCGCGGCGTCTTTCGGAAGCACAACCCCGATGGGCACCATGCGGTAATTACCCGCATCGGACGCATACATGCCGCGGTCGCCGTCGCTGAAGCGCACCTCACCCTTCAAACCGGCGCGCAGGTCTTTCTCGAGCTCCGCGATCGGGATGGTTTCGGTGCCGGTCGTGCCCGTCTGCAGGCGGGCGTGAATGTGCTCCGGAGGCGTCTTAAGAGTGATACGGACCAGAGAATCGCTGACGTGTGTTTCCTTGCTCGGCATAGCTGTCTTGAATTAGAAAAGATTTCCCTCCCGATCGAACGCAACAGGTGCGGCCGCATCGAGGACTTGGAGTTTCGGGGTGCGATTGACCTCGTTCAGCAGGGTGTCGGAAACCCAGAACTCATCGAGTGAGGCCGTGTTGTTGATGCGGCAGACCCGCGGATCCGGACCCGCTAGAGACGAAGACAATGCCACCTCTATTGCTTCGCGATCCGAATCAAGTGCGAGCGGAAGCGGACCCTCTCGAGTATTGCCGCCCGGCTCGGACGCGGTCAGAAGATTGACGTAGCTGACCGCCGGATCGAACGCCTCTGCGAACCGGCGAGTGGTGAAATCGGCCATTCCGATACCAAGGCCGTTTCCGAGTGAGGCGTGCGTGAGAGAAAGAACGACGATGCGCTTGTAATTCGGCTCGTGCGGCGCGTCGGAGTTTCGCCAATGTCGGACGACGTTTGGGTCCATTCCAGCGCCCGAAATGGTTTTTCCAAGTTCGTCAACCACGAGGAGATCGAGTTCCTCGAACGGGATGTGGGCGAGATGCCGTTTGGCAATACGCAGCAGGCGCATATCGGCTTCGAGGAACGCATCGTATGACGGCGGCACTACCTCGATGAGGCACGGTTCGCGGAAGCCGTTCTCTACGACCGCGACACCACACAGGACCTTTGTTTTCGCAAGTTGGATTTCCGGGACGGCACGCACGGAATCCCATAGACCGTGACTGTGTGCCTCCTGAGCGCCGGCCTGCTTACCCAGGCCGATCGTACACATTTTGAGCAGGCCAGACGCGAGATCTGCGGCTGATTCAGGGTGTGTTTTTGTCCGGCCCAGGACGATAACACCATCGGCCTCTGCTGCAAGGCGGTCCATGTGGGCAGCTGCGCCATTTGTCGCGCACCCTAAGTCGCGGGTTTCCATGGTGGCACGTATGGGAGCGCCTGTGGATTGGCCGGTGATACCGAGGCGGTTCAGGATCTCGGTCTGACCTTCCGGCGTTGCCCCGCCGTGACTGCCCATTGCCGGGATGATGAACGGTTCGCCGCCGCAGGATTTCACGGCATCAGCAATGCCGGACAAGAGCTCGACGAATCCACCAATACCGCGGCTTCCGGCAGTTATCGCGATTCGACTCCCCGGGTTGATCTTTTCGCGTAAGTCAAATCCGAGGAGCTTGCGCCTGACGTCCGCCGCGACGTCTTCGATGCGATCCGCCGGAAGACTTTGCCGGACACGCGCCATGGCGGGCAATTCCCGGTGCGGGAATGGCATCACCGGTCTAGACGACCTCACGTACCTTATCCTTTAAAACGGTCTTGATGATGCTCCACCGATCCTTCTCGCCTCGGAGCAGCGCTTCGGCAAACTTCGCCGCCTGCTCCGTATTGACCTGACCGGGCATGGGTGGTTCGTTAGGATCTACAACGGCTTGAATCACGGCCGGCCCGCGGTGTGCGAGCGCTTCCCTCAGAACTGGTTCGGCCTCTTCGGGCCGCTCGATAGTGAAACCCTCCGCGCCGCAGTTGGTGGCGAAACCAGCAAAATCAATGGGCTGCAACTGAACCCCGAACTGAGGGTTGCCGTCCAGCACCATCTGTTCCCACTTGATCTCGCCGAGAACGTTGTTCTTGATAACAATCACCTTGACGTTCAGGTTGTACTTGACGAGCGTTGCAACTTCGCCCATCAACATCGTCAGTCCGCCGTCGCCGACAACGCAGACGACTTGACGCCCGGGATAAGCTACCGCGGCTCCGATACTGTATGGCAACCCGTTCGCCATGGTGGCGAGCGAACCGGAAAGAGAAAACTGCATGTCGTCGCGCATATCGATGTATCGCGCCGTCCAGGTCGCGATGGTGCCACTGTCAGAGGAGACAATCGCATCGCGGTCAAGAAGCTTATTCAGGTGATAGGTGACGACCTGCGGCTTCATCGGCGTATCGGTCCGAGTGCCGCGCTCCTCCATTAGCTTGTTCCAGCTCTCCATTCGTTTCTGCGATGTTGTGAGAAACGAATTGTCCTTCTTAGGTTTGAGAAGCGGAAGCAAGGCGCGCAGAACACTACGGCAATCTCCGATCAAGCCGACGTCCACGGGGTGCCGCAGGCCGATGCGAGTCGGAGCTATATCGATTTGGATGGATTTCGCTTTACCCGGCTTCGGATAGAACTCCAGATATGGAAAGCTCGAGCCAGCGATGATGAGCGTGTCACATTCCTGCAGCGCATCCTGGGACGGCGCTGTTCCGAGCAGACCAATGCCGCCGGTCGTATATGGATTTTTATCGGGCACGACTGCCTTCCCGAGGAGGGGTTTGATGACCGGACCGGTTACTGTTTTCGCAAGCTCCAGAACTTCGTCGCGCGCGTTGAGGCAGCCGCGGCCCGCCATGATCGCGACCTTTGACCCGGCATTGATGAGCTCAGCGGCCTGCTCGAGCAACTTCTGCGGAGGCAATGGGTGGGAAGCCGCATAGAAGTCCGAGCTGTGCTTGGGAATATTGGCGGAGGAACGTTCTCCTTTTGAGGAGGTCCATTCCTGAATGTCCTTGGGGATCGTGATGTGTGCGACCGTGCGATACGCGAGCGCGGTCTTGATCGCTTCGTCGACCACGTTCACCACGTGCGCTGGACCCATCACACGCTGGTTGTAGGCCGCCACGTCCATGTAAAGCTTGTCGAGGTCCACGTCCTGCTGGTAATGTGTTCCGATCAGGTCGTGGAAAGTGTGACCGGTAATCGCCAGTACGGGCTGTCCATCGCATTTCGCATCGTACAGGCCGTTGAGCAGGTGAATGCCACCGGGGCCCGACGTTGCCAGGCAGACACCGAGGCGGCCTGTGTACTTCGCGTAACCACACGCTGCAAAGGCAGCCGCTTCTTCGTGCCGAACCTGGATAAATTGGATGTCCTTCTCACGCGTTCGAAGTGCCTCAAAGATTCCATTGATGCCATCGCCGGGGAAACCAAAGATGGTTTGAACGCCCCAGTCGACCAATCTCTCAATCAGAAGATCCGCTACTGTTTTCGCCATGTTGTCCGTCCTGGCTATCGCCCGCATCCCAAATATAGGAAAGAACACCTCAAGGCGGGGTCAAAAATCGGCGAGCGCGTGTCAAGAATCCGTCAAGACAGATGCAGGCCGCCAACCCGTGTCTCTTAAGCTTTAGACATGTTGTGGCGTATCGGTGTAATTGGAGGCTTTCTCTCCGCAGCGCTTACGGATCGCACACCGAGTCGGCGGACAAACCGCGCCCATGCGTCACGCATCCAGCGGCTCTATCCGCTCACGAGGTCTCTCACGCTATCCCACGATATGGACGAGGTTGTCTACACCTTAGAGCGTCATTTCGTAGAAGCGTTCGGCCTGCCGCTCGCGATTCTGCTAAGTGAGGGCGACCAACTCGCGATCCGATTCTGCAGCCCAACGCTGGCGCTCGACCAGAGCGATTTTGCTACGGCCCTTATGGCGGTGCAGTTCGGAAGACGGGTGGGGCGGGGCACTGCCGACCTTCCCGACTCACAGTCATCATTCGTTCCACTATCCACATGGCAAGGGCCAGTCGGAGCCATCGGTTTCAAGGGGAACTCGGACCAGCAATGGATCGCCTCCGGCGAATGGCCCGTAGTAGAGAACTTCGCAAACCAGGCTGCGCTGGCCGTACTTCGCGCGCGGCTGGGCGAACAAGCACAACGGGCCGCCGCGCTGTCGCATGCGGACAAACTGCAGAGGGCGTTACTGAATTCGATTTCGCACAACGTTCGTACGCCGCTCGCGTCCATCATTGGCGCTTTGAGTGCACTCCAGGAGAATGAGTGCGCTCATACATTGAACGAGTGGACAAGACGGGAGCTGGTGGACACCGCGCGCGCGGAGGCAGAGCGATTGAATCACCTCCTGACAAACCTTTTGGACATGAGCCGCCTGGATGCTGGAGTTCTTCCGGTGCGCTTAGACCCTTGTGACGTTGAAGATGTTATCGGTGCGGCGCTAGAGCAACTTGGCGGGCCAACGCGCCAGCGATCTATACAGGTGGATACAACCCGGGATCTGCCCTTCGTACAGATGGACTTCGTGCTTGTGGTCCAGGTGCTCGTCAACCTGCTCGATAACGCTTTGAAGTATTCTCCTGAGAATTCCCTTGTCGCTATTCGGGCGCAGGTTTCAGGGCAAGAACTGGAAATTTCGGTTCTGGACGACGGAGAGGGCATTCCGGAGCGGAATCTCAGAAGCGTGTTCGAAAAGTTTAATCGCGGCGATCGAACGGGCGAAACGGGCGGGATCGGCCTCGGTCTATCCATTTGTAAGGGCCTGGTTGAGGCTCATAACGGAAGGATCTGGGCGCAACGCCGCGACCCGAATGGAACCACCATCACATTCACCATTCCCTGCCGCTGATCCAGGCAAGAAACGTGATCTCAGCGAGGGCCAGGGCACGCGGGTGCTCGTGATCGACGACGAGCCTGCGATCCGACGTTTCCTTCGCGCATCGCTTGGGGCTTGCGGTTACGAGCTCTACGAGGCGGCCACGGGCCGCGACGGAATTCAATCCGTTCCCATGCACCATCCTGACATCGTCATTCTTGACCTCGGATTGCCGGATATGGATGGCCTCGATGTCATACGGTCGCTTCGCGAATGGACCCAAACGCCCATACTCATTTTGTCTGTTCGGGAACAGGAATCGGACAAGATCCTGGCGCTGGACGCAGGGGCGGACGACTATCTGACGAAGCCGTTCGGAGTCGGAGAACTAGTTGCACGTATTCGAGCGGCACTGCGACGAATCCGCACCCCAGAAACTGGCGCGGTGTTTACAGCAGGCGATCTGGAAGTGGATCTCGCTCGGCGAATGGTCTTACTGAATAGTAGAAAAGTCCAACTTACGCCAACCGAGTACGATCTTTTGAAGGTTCTTATTCGCCATGTAGACAAGGTATTGACCCATCGGCAGCTGATTCGGGAAGTTTGGGGCGGAACCTGCTACGAAGACGAAATGCACCTTCTTCGCGTAAACGTGAGCAACTTGCGCCGCAAATTGGAGGCTGACTCTGCACGCCCCCGCCGCATTCTGACTGAGCCGGGGGTCGGATACCGACTTCGGGCCGAATCCTAAACGCGGCTGCCTTGACGAAATCTTGACGCGATACCTCGCATTTTTGATCCTGTTTTGATCTTTTAGGAAGTAAATTGGCTTCGTGGTCTGCTGTTCGAGCAGGCTCGACCTGCAAGAAACTATGGTCCGAGATGAGTTGATCCGGCGCGCGCTCGAGCAAACGAATTGGGACTTGTTGGTTTGTGCAATGCCGGCGAACGTTCTTTTGCTGTCCGGCTACTGGCCGGCCGTCGGATATTCGGTGGCACTCGCGACCCGCGATGGGCGGTTGGGACTTCTGGTTCCGGAGGACGAGGACGATCTGGCTGAACAGCAGAGCTGGGTAGACGACGTGATCACGTATGCGCCTGCCCCCATTGACCACCTGACAACCGCGGAAGAAACCGTATACGAGGCATTTGTAAGACTGAAGCACGAGCTAGGGATTGAGGCAGACCGGATCGGCTTCGAACAGACGGACGCCTTTGAGCCCGCGGCTTATGCTCCACAGATGTTG
>Ga0308175_100001366_pt1 | contig 16476 bp, 13 predicted proteins | sample PhyCR1_3_FD_203893 | JGI IMG/M metagenome (GOLD analysis project Ga0308175, IMG submission 203893) | Soil microbial communities from UC Gill Tract Community Farm, Albany, California, United States - DLSLS.C.R1 | ecosystem: Environmental > Terrestrial > Soil > Agricultural land | place: USA...
CAGTGGCAGCGTAAGGAGCGGCCGCGAGATCTAGTGAGAGACCGCCTAAGTTCGGGTGACTGCGGGATTAGTCCGGCTCCTCGACCGCAAGAGCGGGAAATGAGAGCGATTATCAGGTAGCAGCACCCACTGAAACGAGAACGCCAACTGGCACCGAGCGATTTGAGAGCTCATGAAGAGTGCGGATGGAAGGATGGCGACAGCAGGCGATGTCTCTGCGGGAAACTTACTAGCCGCTCGATCTTCGAGATGCAGATACGGACCAAAACCGCGCGCAGCGCGCAGAGAAAATCACGACGATATCAAATCGCTATTGACACCGACCGGCCTTCTTATGGAAGGTACTTCGGGGAAGTCAGCCAGCAATTTCGGTCATCGGAGATTTTTTGTGTGAATGAACCGCGGTCCGCTTCGTGCAGCGAATACAGTCCTACTGCAGATGCCTGCGAAGAGATGCGCACTCACGTAGCGAATTGGGATGGCAGAAGAGAACGTGCGACTTCTGTCGAAGAGGAATCTTAGACGCGCGGCTGAACATGGTTTCATTTGGGCCAGCGTAGGCACTAAACAACTTGCTCGAGCGCGGAGAGAAGGGGCTACTGTTCCGATGCCACCAGAATCGATCAGTTATGAATTCGTAGAAACAGGTACTGCCACTCAATCCGCTCGGCGACCCTCGGCCTGAGCGTGTTTGCTCCGCCAGTCGCAAAATTCACTCAGGGCACGCAAAACCGCGCAACAGTCTTCACGGGGTCGAAACGTCGGAGCCGCAGAACGGGCCTTTCAGTGGCGGGAAACTCGGCAATTCCGGCCGGCGCACGGCCGGTGGCCACCAGAAATGGATTGCCCGCTTCTGTAGCCTCGCCAGAATGTGTCGGCGGTATGCCTGGCAGTCTTTGTTCGCTTATTCCGGAGGATGTCCCTCACGGTTCCGGTCTGCAATCCATAGGCACGCATAGGCGACGAACGGGTGAACTGATACACTCTGACGATTGCTCATAAGCGCGGAGGGTCGTTTGCCATCGCCGAAAGATGTCAAGGTCCGGTGTATCCAATGCAGGGACTATTTTTTCACGACTAAGCAGCAAGCCAAGAATAATCGTCGGTTCTGTAACCCCACTTGTAAGCATGCGTGGCAAACCGGCAAACCACGTTCGGATCGAGGTAGCCGGGCCATCATACTGAGGTGTAACTTTTGCCCAACAGCGTTTCCCGCCGGTGGCAGGAGCCCTGACGGGAAACGACTCCCGCAGAAGGATCGTCGATTCTGCTCGAGAAGCTGTTCGGCACGAGCGAAACTGAATACCAGCGGAGAATGCAAGGAGTTATTAGACAGCGACATCGACTGGATTTCAAAGTACTTCGAAGGAGACGGAAGTGCCTTCGTGCGGTTCCAGGGAAGCAGCTTGTTGTTTGTTGCCACTATTGGGAACACTGATCGATTAAAGCTGAACAAGGTTGCCGAACTGACCGGAGTTGGAACACTTGTTCCAAGAAGGACCAAGGTTCAGAAGCACAGGACCGTGTGGAACTGGCGCTGCTTTGGCAGAAGTGCCATCACATTTTTGAAACAGATTCGCCCCTGGCTATGCATAAACGCACCTATCGCCGATTTTTTGCTTCAGTGTTGGAACGAGATTGCGCGCGATCGGAGTCTCCTCTACAGTAGGGACTGGCAGAGCCGCGTCGTGCGCCGCTCGAAGGAGCTGAATGGGAAGGGGCCAGCTGGTGTGAGAGCTAGGGCTACATCTCACGATAATTCAGATTTACATCTTTTCAATGACCCAGCGCAGCCACTGAACCTGCAATACGAGTGCAAGCTTGTACTTGGGATATGCGATCTCATTGACAGCTCCTTCGAAACTCGCCGCCCGGAACTTAGTCGTCTATGCCCCGTTTGCTTGCGGCGCTTGACACGCTGCTCGAATTCCACTCAGATCGGGTGCAGTAGAGGTTGTGCTTATCGCCTCAGACGCAGACGCGGTAGGCGTTGTCGTGTTCTCACGGGCGCACAATGTCGGCAATTGGCCGGCTTTTTGGAGGCGGAAGGCGCGATCAGCATAGCCCGTAGCAGTGGGACTGTACATGCACGCGTCGACATCGCCAATACCGAAGCCGACACGATCCGAGCCATCCAGGAAGCTACGGGAGTTGGCTCGGTATGCGCTATGAGCCGCTACGGAGCAAAAGCCGCTCCTGGAGTGAATTGGCGGTGTACGGCAGATGCAGCCCACAGCTTTCTGGAGCAGCTCTATCCATATCTCGACACGAAGCGGCCTCAATGTGAACTTGCCATGGCTGTCCAGGAGCGCCTAGGACATGTGCCAAGTAGATGTGGCGACCGAAGATGGCAGGCGGAGGCACTTGAGGCGTCTATCGCCTTGAACGCGAAGGGAACGAGACCGGAGGCTTTGTGCTTAGAAATTTGGTGTGGACTGATCGAGATTTTAGATCGCGGGAAAGGAGCTGAGGTGTTGATGCATAAGTTTGACCGCAGCGGGCGACAGTAGCGGAATTCTACACTGGCGCAATCAGGCGCACGGCTAGCGGCGTTTTGAAGATATTAGAGCTGCAGGCATTCTGCCGCGAGCGGAGGGGGCAGAATGCCGGACAGGAATCTAGCTGAAACCCAGCATCTCCGCTATCGTTCGATCGATGTGGTCCGGGTACATGGCGGAGCGGGTAAGTCAGCGCTCGGTAAATTGAATCCCTTCTCTCTGTTCGCCGCGTCGGCAACATTGACTGATTTTCACAAGGGATTCATCCTGCCGGCCGCCAGCCGGAGGGAGAATTCTGCGTGCATGATCACGTGGGATATACTTCATATTCCAAATCTCTGGGTGAAGATCGTTTCGGCGCAAGCTTCGGTCGGCTACGGAGATTGAATATGTGACGTGCGTTTGTCGGCCGAAGCAATTTAAAAGCTGTCCCGTGCGGATCTGGAACTGGTCTTTCGGAACGTAGCGGCGTGTGTTCACGGGCCTGGGATCGTAGCCCGAGAGGCTTCGCTGTCTCGAAGCCTCTCAACGACCAATATATCGGTTTCCCTCGGTATCCTCCAGCAAGACGATAAGGGCGATGCTGGAATCAAACGCGCTCTTTTATAGAGGTCGATTTAGCATTCAGGTTTTGCGCTTCCTTCAGAAGTGAGCATTCGCGCTCTGTCGATCGTGGGATTCACGGCCTTCGGCCTGCGTCGATTACCAGCTACTTCATAGCACTTTCCGCCTCAACTGTCTGAATGACCTTGTAAAAAGTGAGGACACTCAAAGGATCGTAAGAGATCCAGTTTACGTTGCCGCTATGGCGAGCCGCGGCTTGGTCGAATGCCTTCCATGCAGTGTCAAGCACAGCAGCTGCCGGGCCCAAAACATCAAACCGCCGCCGTACGCTCCTGTCGCGAACACCCTCCCAAAGATATTCGGAATCGATATAAAACTCGATCTTTTTACCGGTCGGCAACATTTGCAAAACATCGGTACAAGCCCACAACGGTGCTAACCACCTCGTTCCTCCTCCCCGGCAGCCAGCCCAGGCTCTCGGCCTGTCATCCCAATCGTCTTTGCGGCAGGACCAGCGCGCTTCTCCGGATCCTTTGTCAACCCAAGTACTGCAATAAATGGTTATCATATTTTTTCCTTCTTCCTTTCTTCGGCACGAAGATTGAAAATCTTCGTTATGCATCCAAAAACCGTGGAAAACCTGCTCTTCTTAAAAGCTGGTCCGAACTGGGCGAACCTACGTACCGAGTGCGCCGTCCAAGAACGAGGGCTCGCGGTGACTGGCCAATCGAGCAGCAATCTACCTTGGGCTAATTTAGAACGTCGACTGACATTGTCCTGCGCGCCCGCGGAGGAATCGGCGTCTGGCAGGGAGCCCTGGATGTCCGAGCTAGGAGGGCCTTGCTGAAAAACGTGCAATTCCGCAATAACTCGTAGACTCAGAGGAGCCGAGGCCGCCTCATCTGACTCGGCATCTTGCGCCGGTTCAGTAACCGTGAGCGTACATGTTAGCTCAACAGGACTGCCGGGTCGTCCTTAGCAGCCGGTGTAGGCTAGTCAGCTGCTTTTGCGACTTTTCGCTTCGCCATCGTAATCCTGCGGACCAGACGGGTGACCGTGCGAGGACAGTAATAGATCCACTCGATGTCTTCGTGGCGAGCCACGGCGTTATCGAGTGCCTGCCAAGCTTTCTCGTCCGATGCACACAAAGTGAAACCGTGCGAGAGGTGGTAGCGGTATCGCCTTTTCTTGTTATCGACTCCCTCGTCGAGATAACGGGCATCCACATAGAACTTTACGAATTGGCCGGGCGGGAGCTTTTCCAAGGCATCGGTACAGGCCCACAACCGGGCTAATGCGTTGAAGCCCGGCTTGCACTGGCCAGTCTTCTCGATCGGCTTGCTGTCCCACCCCTCAATGAGGTATGACCAGTGCACGTTTCCGGATCCTGTATTGTCCGAAGTACAGCAATAGATGGTTATATTCTTTTCCGTCATTCTGTTTTTCTTAGGCGAGAACATATTCTGCCCTATTCCTTACTTCGGCACGAAGATTGCAAACCTTCTGTACGTCTCAAAAGAAACGTAAAAACTTGTGCTTTTAAAAAGCCTGGCTTGGACTAGCCAACCTACAGAGCAATGGAACCATCCACGAGCAAGGCCTACAACACCCCAGCGACCCGGAAAGGCGAGTAGGAGATGGCGCCAGCGCACCAGCCGGAAGGGCCGGAGGTCTGCTGTTCGGTGAGACCACCCGCCAAGCGAATCCTGAATGGGTCGGCACAGGGCACTGGACGTGTTCGGAAACGGCATTTTCTTCAGGCCGTCGATCTGGGATTCCTTAACTTGGATGTTTACCGCGAGAGTCATATTTAAAGCCACATCTACTTTTTCGGCACCGCAGCGCAGCAGCTCCACCACAAATACCTATCTTTGAAATAAATTTGGATCACTGGAAACTTCTCTCCTTACCGCCTTCGGCAGAAACGCTGGCGCTCTTCCGCTTTCACCAAGGATTCAGCAATTTTGATGTTTGGGGAGACGGGCTGGCGTAGGTCTGCTGTTGGCGCCCGATCTGAACCGTTCGCTCAGCCTGGCCATTTGCCGCGCGGGAGCTACCGCTCCCGCCGCGGCAGTTCACCAAGAGCAGCCGGACGAACTAGCCGCCTTGCTGCGTGAGTTTCTGGTGCCAGTGAGTTCAATCAAAAATGCTGCCTGCGTGCCGGTGCGCAAGCCATCGAAATTGCCACTGGCCGCGTTCAGCAGACAAACCAATCTCCTGAAGCTGGTCACACTGTATTCTGTACTGTCGCAGCACACTGACTGACCAAACCGACCAACATATGTTCGCTTGGCACTTCGGCTCGTGAGCGGCTGATCATTCGTTCCCCTTTACTGGAAAGCGCAGCCCGAATTCCTCGTTTGATCACACGGCGGTCAGCAGTATCGAAAGCGGAATTATGAGCGCCCTTGGCCATAGCAGGCGGGCGACCAGCCCCCGTGGGCTCGCATCTTTTGTGGCTAATCATCCCATCAACGACCTGGTGCCCGCGCGCCTGATTTCCAATTCGGATCTCGCGGCCGAGGGTCTCGGGGACTCCGAAAGATTCGCCGCTTGAATGACCATGGCGGGAGGCCTCTGAGCACTACTGGCGTTAATGCGGTAGCATGGCCCGTCGGCGGATCCTCTTGGCACGAGTTAAAGGCTCCCGAAAAACGAAGCGTCTTCGCCGACGTTAGTCGTACCCACGCTCCGCTGGCAAAGCCTCAGGATTCCTGAAAATGCACGTGTCCCTAACTGCTAGCGTAAGCTCGTGGTCCAGTAGTATGTCCACAAGAAATCGAGGCTGCTGAAGCAGCCTCGATTTCTTGGAACCCTTTTTCTTGGAACCCTTTTAAGTGGACTGTAGTTATTCCCCGTTCGGATCGGGTACCCGGCGGCCCGCCTCGCGATGCAGACTCTCATATTCCCTTAGTAACCATTCATCATAGTAGAACCACTCGATCGGATGGCGAGCCGCTAAGATGTCGAGTTCTCCCCAAGCGCGATCAAGCGGTTCCGGCGAGATACGAGAGTCATTCAACTGACGCGCCTCCTTATTATGGATACCCTTAACGACGTAATCGGAATCCGTAAAAACCTTGACCGTCTGACCAGGCGGGAGAACGGCCTTACCCCCCGGGAGCTCACGCAGAGCTTCAACGCATGCGTGTAACTGGATTAGCGGGGCGGTTACCCGTTTTCCTGCTTGCTGAATGGGGTGGAGGCTCAAACCCCAAATTAAATAGCTCCAGCCTCCAGGTCCGTACGCGTCCTGGATGGAGCTGGTGCAGAGAATCCTAATATCCCGCCTCCTCACAAGTATCGGGGGCAGTCCGTGCCCTACTTCAATTACCCATCCATTGTGGTACGCAAACTTTTGCATAAACACCTTTCTGCCACTCCGTGGCATTTAGTACTTCGGCAGACCTGGAGGTCAATTTCGGGAAATTTATGGTTCCCAAAATTCTTCACAAGTCCTTCTGCCAAACGGGGGCATCTTATACTTCGGCAGACTTGAGCTCAGCTTCGGGAAATTTAGACAAATCTTTAGGAGCGGAATGGGCCCGACGTCTCCCCAAGCCCGATCCCGGATCCAATAACTCGAAGATGCATATCGAAGCCTGTGTTTCCTGCTTCGGCACCCTAGCGAAGCGACTTCGGCACAAAATATTTTGGAATTTAGTGCCGAATTTTTTTCTGCAACCGCACGAAAGACATACTAAGCACATATTTCCGGGGAGTGATCCCCGGCGGGTGTTAAGACGTAGCCGTGGAGTACCGGACAGCTCTGAGAAAGCTAGTCCGGGAAAAGCACTCGTGTGGGAGGCGGAGGCTTGGAATAGTAGCTGCCCGCGAACGGACCAATCAGTTTTAAGCTCCTGGAAACCACTGGCGAGATTACACGTTCCCTCGGCCCGATAGGACCAAGGCTTGAGACTTGCCTGCGAGGCAAGCCAAGTCCCAGACCAAGCGAGGGAGTAGTAGGCAGGGCACTGTCGCGCCCAAGCTCGAAGTCGACAGTCGAAACGAAGCAGGCGACCGATGGGTGGTGTTTCCTTTGATATCGATCCTTAGGGTTAAGGATCGGTGTCTTCGCTCCGCTGCTCCCTCCGGATGGTAGTACGGACCGCCAGCCCGAACGGGCTCGGGACGTACGGACAGAGGGAGCAGCGAGCAGGGAACAATGGCGGAGTGTGCCCGATGGGCAAGCACGGCTCGAGCAAAGAGAGGGTACTGGGCAAAACGGCTAGGACTCTTCCCACCTAGGTCGACCAAGGTCGTGATACCGGAAGTTGATGCTGGGCACCATATCCAATGGATGCTCCTATCCAGCCCCGACGGGCACGACCAGCAAAATAGCCCATCGCTGTAGGTCTTCCGTCGGGTTCGCGCCCGGTTGATCCAGTCGGCAGCACGGCAGTAGTCCCGGCCACTGGATGGTCGGCCCCGCTACCGTGCCGCCGTCCGCTGAAGGTAGATCCGCTGTTAATACCGGAGCTGAAGTTTTCACTCACCCGGGCCATTTGCCGCGCGCGAGCCACCGCTCGCGGCCGGCATGGTCAAAATGAGCAGCCAGCATTAGATTAGGATCTTTGTTCCGCAAGTTGCTGGCGCCGTGAAGGCAGATGATGCTGGTTGTCTTGCCGGCTGCGCACGCGCCGACACCCTATCAGCCTGTCTCTACCGGGCAGGCCGATCTGCCGACGCAGCGAGAACTGTGCGGTGTACCGTCCCAGCACGCTGCTCGAGCAATGCGACCCAGGATGTGCCCAATTACGCTTCCACTGATCAGTGGCTGGCCTCGCTTCCTGCGCTGGAAGCCGCAGCCCGAACCCCTCGTTTCACTACACACCGACGATGCTAAACGTGACGTGGATCTGCTATCTACGTCGACGCGGTGGGATACACTTTTTGGGAAGCGTGGAACGATGAAAAGCAATAGACGCCAGTTCGTACGAACACTTGGAACGAATTCAGCTGGAATCGCGCTGGGCGCGACAGCCGTAGCGGCGAGTCCGCATATGGCTGCGGAAAAACAGGATGAGCAGAACCTGCTTCTAGGCGAGAACATTGCGCTAACTCAGACTGAACACGGCAAGGTCAGAGGTTACGTTCTGCGGGGAATCCATTACTTCCTCGGCATGCCTTACGGAGCCGATACGTCAGGCGCAAACCGTTTCATGCCGCCGCAGAAGCCAAAGCCTTGGGCGGATGTGTATCCGGCGGTTTGGTGGGGCAATTCGGCGCCGCAAAACATGGAGAACCGCTACCAGAGGAACTACTCTTCTTTTCGGGATCATTGGAACTATGGCGACGTAAACGAGGATTGCCTGCGCATCAACGTACAGACGCCAGGCATTAACGATGGAAAGAAGCGGCCGGTACTGTTTTGGATCCACGGAGGAGGGTTCTCGAGCGGGAACGCGATTGAACAGGACGGATACAACGGCGAGAACTTTGCGCGTTTTGGCGACGCGGTGTTTTGTTCGATCAATCACCGGCTAGGTCCTCTGGGCTTTTGTAATCTGGCGGGCGTCGGCGGAGAAAAATTTGCGGAGTCGGGAAACGTTGGGATGTTGGATATTGTGGCCGCGCTGCAATGGGTCCGCGACAACATCGCGAACTTTGGCGGCGATCCCGGCAACGTCACGATCATCGGACAGTCGGGTGGCGGTGCGAAAGCCTGTATTCTGACGGCCATGCCTTGTGCGAAAGGACTGTTCCATAAAGCTGTTGTGCTCAGCGGGGCCGCGCGGAAGGCCGGGGACAAAAGCTATTCGGAGGACCTTGGCGCCGCGGTGGTCAAGGAAGCAGGGCTGACAGGGAATGACTTGGCTAAATTGCAGGCGACGCCGTGGAAGGACTTCTATGCCATTGCCACTCGAGCGCAGCAGGCGATGGCCAAGAACGCGGGCCCGGGCAGCGGATTGACACGCGGATTCGCCCCGGTTGTAGATGGCAAAACTTTGCCGCAGCATCCCTACTTCCCGGTTGCGGCGCCGACTGCCGCTGGCGTGCCGATGATTATCAGTTCGGTTGAGAACGAACAAGCGCCGAATATGGGCGATTTGTCAATGCAATCGATGACGTTAGAGCAGGCTATCGAAAGAGTTCGAGAGAGAGCAGGTTTCGGTCCGGGCCTTGGAGACAAGGCAAAGGATGTAGTGGAGGCCTACGCAAAGGCGTTCCCGGGACGCAAACCGGTCGAGATCTGGTCGCTGGTGAGCAGCAACCGGCAAAGCGTGGTGGCGTTGGCGGATGCGAAATCGAAACAGCCCGCGCCGGTGTTTGTGGATTGGTTCACCTGGCAGCCTCCTTTATTCGAGGGCCACATGGGTGCGTTCCACACGCTCGACATTTGTTTCTGGTTCTACAACACAGATTTGATGCTGACTCACACCGGCGGCGGCGCGCGACCGAGAACGCTGTCGGCCAAGATGGCGCGTACGCTGTTGCAGTTTATGAAGACGGGCAATCCAAATGGAGGCGGTCTTCCTCACTGGCCGAAGTACTCGTCCGAGCGAGGGGAAACGATGGTCCTGGACGATACCTCCGAAGTGAAGGACGACCCGGACCGGGAGGCGAGAAAAGCGCTGCCCGCGTTGGCTTAGACGAGGGTTCTGGCGCCGCCTTCGAGGCGGGAGTCGGTCCGTTTGCCTAGAGCGTATTTAGCAACCCTGTCAGGACTTCTACCGTGCGCTTCCGTTGACCGTGATGGAGATTATGTGCGGCTCCATCACTTCCAGCCCCCGTGGGCTCGCATCTTTCTGGAGTAGCCATTTCATCCATGACCTCGTGGCCACGCCCTTGCTTTCTGTTTCGGGTCTCGCGGCCGAAATTCCGGGGAACTCCGAAACGTTCGCCTATTGGATGACCATGGCGGAACACCTCTGGACTCTACTGGCGCTAATACGCTGGATTGGCTCGTCAACGGGTCCTCGTAACGCCGCCTAGACAACCCGAAAGACGAAGAGTCTCCGCCAAAGTTAGTCGGACTGAGCTTGGCTGGGATGCTTCTGGTTCTTGAAAATTAAGGTGTCCTTACCTACCTGTTGGAGTAAGATCGAGCACAAATAGAATGTCTGTTGAGGAGGAGCTGGTTTACCAGCTCCTCCTGCAGCTTTTTAGCTGGGCTCCAGTTATCGATCTTTGGGATTGGGTACCTGGCAGCGCGCCGCCCGATGAAGACTCTCGTATTCCTTGAGTAACCATTGATCAAAGTAGAACCACTCGACCTTGTGGCGAGCCGCATAGAATTCGAGTACCTGCCAGGCGCTATCAAGCCATTCCGGGAAGGTGTGAGAATCTTTCCACTGACGCGCCTCCTTGTTATGAACACCCTTCACGACGTAATCAGAATCCGTAAAAATTTTCACGGTCTCACCAGGCCGGCGAGTGGCGTTGCCATCCGGGAGCTCAAGCAGAGCTTCGATGCATGCGTGTAACTGGATCAGCGGGGTGGTTACTCCTTCTGACGTCCCAGCTTTCTGAATGGGTTTGTTGCCCAAGCCCCAAATTAAATAGCTCCAGCCTCCAGGTCCGTACAGCTTCTGGATGGAGCTGGTGCAGAGAATTCGAATATCCATCCGCTGCTGCAAAAGAATACGAGGCAGTCCGCGCCCCATGTCAATCTGTACTCCAAAATGGCTAACAATCCTTGCCATAAAACCTCTTTCTGCCACAGTTGTGGCTACTGATACTTCGGCAGCCGTGCGGTTTGTTTCGGGGATCTGAGACATTTTTTCGGACCGGAAGAGGTAAAGCTCTCCCTCAGGCGCGATCCCGGATGTAATAACTCGAAGTTGCATATCGAAGCTCTGTTTCCTATTTCGGCACCCTAGCGAGGCGACTTCGGCACGAACGCCAGATCCACCGTGCGACTTCCAACGGGCAAGGACATCCCGCTCGGCATCGAGATTATGTACAGGAGTGTTTCTAAATCGAACCACATGATAGGCCGGACACTAACAGGAGATTCAGAAGGGAGCGGCAATCTCGATTTGCTACACCGGGAGTGCAAACAGCCCGAGTGTTGCGAAAGAAACTGCCGTGCCCTCTTCGATCGTAGTCAAGCTGAATCGTTCCGAGCAAATCCAAATTCGGAAGCAGATGCGGCGTTTGCGTCTGCTGTGTCCGTTATTGCGACTGCATATTCTGTTGCTTTTGGCCCAACATCGTTCGCCCACCGATATTGCTGACTGGTTGTTTTGCTCACGTTCGTCAGTCTATGAGGTGGCGGCCTGCTGGCGCCAAGGTTGGAGACCAGGGCGGGTCGAAGTAACAGCAGAGACTGACTCGGTTTTGCTGCTGGCGCCCTCGCTCCGCCGCAGTTTGCTGGCACTGCTTGCCAGACCGCCTGCCGCAGAGGGCTGGCAACGTACGCGGTGGAGTTGCGCCAGTTTGGCGCTAAGTTTGCACGCCCGACGTGGGTTGCAAGTCTCGGCCGAGACGGTGCGGCGCTGGTTACATCAGTTGGGCTGGCGCTGGAAGCGAGCCAAGCTGGTAGCCAAAGACAAGGATCCCGAGCGGGTTCCCAAGTTAGCCCGCATCCGCCTGATCTGGGAAACTTTGCGGCCTCGTGAGGCGCTGCTGTTTGCCGACGAATTGGATATTCACTTACTGCCCAAGAGCGGCTATCAATGGATGCCCCAAGGCACCCAAGTCGAAGTGATGACACCGGGCAAAAACCAGAAGCACTATCTGGCGGGAGCCTGGGACAGCCATACCGGAGTGGTACACCACTGCTGCGGATCGCGCAAAACCAACCAACTCTTCCGGGATCTGCTCGATGCACTCACACGCCACTATCCCGCGCGTTTCTACGACCGGGTTTATGTGGTCGTGGATAATTACAAAATCCACAAGGCGCAAGCCGTCGAGCGCTGGTTAGCCGCTCAACCGCGTTTCCATCTGCTCTGGCTTCCCACCTACTGCCCGCGAGCCAATCCCATTGAACGTATCTTCGGCGATGTGCATGACAAGGTCACGCGCAACCACAAACGAAAGCGATTATCCGATCTGGTGGCCGACGTCGATCGCTATCTGCATCAGCATGGACCTTGGCCCTATCAACTCTCCACTACCTATCAGGAGCCAACCATCACTACCATGCTGAAGGAGTTGCAGCGTACTCAGCAGGTTGCCTGAGTGTCCGGCCTCCGATGTGGCTCGATTTAGCAGATATTGCTGTTGAACTACTGCACTGTTCCGTGGTGGCTAGCGGCTCATCCCATCTGGTACGAAGCTTATGCCGAGTTTTCCGGCGACCGGCAGAAAGTCAACGTATTCTGCATGCGCAGCATGGGGAGCGGCGCCGCCTTTCACCGTGCCTATTTCCATGCCACGCAACAAGCGTTTCTGGAAGCGCATGAGCTGGCGTTCGCCTGGTTTGGCGGAGTGTTCGCGCGCCTTCGCTACGACAACTTGCGTGCAGCGATAAAGAAAGTGCTGCGCGGCCACCGGCGTGAGGAAACGGAGCGCTTTGTTGTGTTCCGGTCGCACTGGGGGTTCGAAGCGGAGTTCTGTAATCCGGCAGAAGCTCACGAGAAGGGTGGGGTGGAAGGCGAAGGTGGATACTTCCGCCGCAATCACTTGGTACCGACGCCGCAGGTTCGCGACCTGGCGGATCTGAATCAGCGTCTGCTTCACGGTTGCGCTGAAGATGCACAGCGCCGGATCGGAGAGCGGAGCGAAACGAGCGGCGCGTTGATGATCCGGGAACGTGATTTTCTACGTGCTTTGCCCAAGCAAGGAGTGGATCTGACGGAGGTGAGTTTCCCGACTGTGGATAGCGGCGGGTGCGTGATGGTGCGGACGAATCGTTACTCGACACCGTTGCGGCCGGGCATGTCGGCACAGGCGAAACTGTATCCGGCTTATATCGAGATCTGGAGTGAGGGCCAGCGCGTAGCGCGCCATGAACGTTGTTACCAGCGCCGTCAGCAGATTCTGGACCTGGAGCATTATCTGGAGCCGTTGAGCCGCAAGCCGGGAGCGTTGGCCGGCTCGACGGCGTTGGCGCAATGGCGGCAACAACAGCGCTGGAAGGACAGTCATGACCGTCTCTGGCAAGCCTTGAACGCGCGCCACGGGCGGCAAAATGGAACGCGGCTGATGCTGGAAGTCATCGGACTCGGCCGCGAGCACGGCTACGAGCGGCTGGAAAACACCATTGAAAGAGCGCTTAGTTTGGGCTGCTCGGATGCCGAGGCCATCCGTTATCTGTTGCTGGAGAGCCGATTAGCGCGGCCGATACCAGAGGCTGTGCATTTACCGGAGCTGATGGAATACGATCGGCCGCTTCCCGATTGCGGCGATTACGATCGCTTGCTGAGCGTGGCGGAGGTACGGGCATGAGTGCAGCGGATCGGACCTTACGGGAAGAGTCGGTTCGACAGCACTGTCGCCTGTTACGGCTGCCGGTGCCACGGCGGCGACTTTTGCTTCGCCCAAAAATCTCTCCTCATGGGTGGGCGCGTGTCCTGGAGACGAAGAGAGCGCGGGAATGAACAAGAGCACCCGCCGCCCCGGGGGTAACCGTCACATGCGACGAATCCTCAACCAGGCGGCTAACGCCGCGGTCAAGCAAAAAGGAAGCATCTTCGAGGTTGTGTATCGTCGGCTGGTACCGCGTCTGGGACACGGGCAAGCCATCGGAGCAATTACGCATCGGCTCTGTCGATTGATTTGGATCATTCTGCACCAGGGGGTCAGCTACGAGGGACGACGCCCGGCCGTAAGCCAGAAATCGAAGCGACGCCGCATGACAAGAATGATTAGGGAACTTCGTACCTTCGGCTATGAAGTACAGCCGCTGGGTGTTCAAGTGGGCACCGCTTGATTCCGACGCGTGCATTTTCGACCTTGCATTTTCGACCTTGCATTTTCGACCTTGAATCCTAACGTTAGGGTGGATCTATCCGGGCCGTAGCTTTCCACTTCCCGTATAGCGAGCATTCGAACCCAATTCGGAAACAAGCCCGTCCATCTTCGTTTCAGTTCCCAGGCGAGCCGCAGCTGTCGAACAGGCGATCTCTCTCCGGGAGGACACACGACGTTTCTGCCGCGTGCCCTCCCGGCTTCGATCTACTTCACCGTAACGCTGACCGTCTGGGTATGGACGTCCGAGCCGGATTTCGCCGTGAGTGTCCACTTGAACGTTCCGACGTTGGCGTTCATGGGGTGTTCAGGGTCAGGATTACCTTGGCCGTGCTGGAACTGCTCAGAGCGACCGATGTTGGCGACACGGAGCAGGTCGAGCGCGGAGGCCCTCCGCTGCAGCTCAGCGCGACGTTCCCACTGAACCCCGATGGCTCTGTTCTTGCGAGTCTTCGTGTCGTATCGGCTTTGTACTGGACGTAGGGTCGCAGTCGGACTGAAAACCTTGGCAGATCGCGCCGTTAATCAGGATTTTGAGCAATCCCGTGGAATTCCAGATAAATGGCATTAATTTTGGATTTGTCGCCATCGAGCACTTCGATCTCCCAATCGGTGAAGGGGCCAATATTCTTCAGGTAAGGGAAATTCTCGGTGTCTCCTTCTATCCTGACGAGAGGAAAGTCTCCATCAATGCCATGTTTCATGGCGACATCAGGATTGGCCACGTGGCCGGTGCTATCCCAGGCAAGCTTGCCCGCCTCATATTTGAAGCGACCTTCGGTGAAGGTGTGAACAAAGGGGACGAGCGATTTGTCGGGCGCGCGAACTAGCTCATCACCTTTGTGTCGCAGTCGTATCTCAACGAGACCGTCGCTAATCCCATCAACCCACGCGCGCACCCGCTTGAGGCGGACGTTACAGTAGTCCCAGAAGGGATTATCCGCCTTTGTGGAATTCTTGGCGGGCGGCGGCACGGTGAAGGTCGCTACACCTGTATCCCTGAGTTGCGCAAGCTCCTTACGATAGCGCGGCATAAGGCTACGTCCTGCCAGCGACGCTGCCGTGCTTATCAGTTCATCTTTGCGTTTCGAAATCAGCCGTTCAACGAATTTCTTCGGAGATTCGGTCCGCAGAAGCAAGTCTTTCACGAACGATAACTTGGCCAACCGATCGCCGTCCTCAGCCCCCAGCTGTTGCTCTCCCAAATCAACCGATTTGTCACCCTTTTGATTGAAGATACGAATACGAAGCGAGTCCCCAACCATTGCTAGGATCACGGCATTGCGGCCTTCATTTTGCAAGTCGCCCAGTGACTTGACCCATGCGAGAAATAGCGATGGCTCCCCGAAAGGGGGCCCTATGACACTTGCGAAATTGAGATGGAGAGACAAGTCGTGAAGGAGCCGCCGCTGCTCTTTTGGTTCCAACAAAAAGTTCCTAAGGACAGAAGTTGAGTGTGTCTTAAGCTCGTTGACCAGCTGTATCATTTCCCCCTCGGGATGTGCCGGTTGAGGATCTGTCAGATCTTTCGCATTCTTGTCGATGACCCGCTGACCTTGGTCATCGAAGATACGGAGGTGAAGCGACCGCCACTCAGGTCGCCACTCAGGTCGAGAGACCAAGGCAACAATCACGGTGCTACGACCTTTGGCCGGGATATCGTCCATTGAACCCACTAGCATGCTGAGATAGAGCCCCTCGGTTGAATAGCCGGCGACTATCCCTGCCTTACGCCTAATCTCGTCCTCGTCTTTCTGATCTGGAAAGTACGGAAGCGTGTTCTTCAGGATCTTCCAGGCCGCCTGCCCTTCAGGGCCACTGCTGGTCTCCTCCAACCACTCACTAGCTCCTAGGGGTACAGTGTCTCTATTCTCATTGAAGATACGAATGTGGAAACCTTTTGACCTCCTATTGACGGCTACGATTATGGTTGCAACGCCCTGGTCTGGAAGTACCTGGTCATCCGACATCAGCACGAGGCGGTAGCGGTTCGGTCGTAGCCGGATCGGACTGTTTGTCAACAGGCTTATCGCTTCGCCAATCAGGTTTAGTTCCTTTACATCCGGATCGAGTTTTTGCTCTACATCCGAATCGAAAGAATTAAGCCAGCCTGAAAGCAGCGTCTTGAGAGCAGTGAGCGATTCGCCTTGCAGTAACTCAGGCTCCGGCTTATCGACAACCTTTTGGCGATTCTCGTCGAAGATGCGAACGTGAAGTTGGTCGTGGACGAGCGCCAGGTAAACCATTTCATGGCCGGTATCCGGCAGCTCGTCGATTGTTTTGACGGACATTATTTCCAAGTCCGGGCCAGGTTTCAACGGGAACAACACGCCTCCCCCCGCGTAGTCCGCCGCTAAGGGCGGGAAGTGAAAGGGGGGCTTGTCGCCCTCACCCTTCATTTGGCTTCGAATACCGGTAGTGCGCTGAAAAAGAAGTTCTTCTTCTGCCGCTTTCAGTGCTTTGGAATCGACTTGATTGATGCTTCCCAGATTCAAAGTACTGCGGAGACTATCGTCCGGCTTCAGAGCCCAGAAACTATAGGCGCGGCTGGCTC
>Ga0308175_100001367_pt1 | contig 16473 bp, 16 predicted proteins | sample PhyCR1_3_FD_203893 | JGI IMG/M metagenome (GOLD analysis project Ga0308175, IMG submission 203893) | Soil microbial communities from UC Gill Tract Community Farm, Albany, California, United States - DLSLS.C.R1 | ecosystem: Environmental > Terrestrial > Soil > Agricultural land | place: USA...
CACGGGCGCAGACCGCCCGGCACTCGGCCTCCTGCTCGGACACCGACCGCCCACGCTGGTCCCGGTCCTGGGACACCCGGGTGTAGATCGCCGCTCGCACGTCGGGAAGGCTAGCGCGATAACACCGGTTGAGCTATCTTGTCACCGGCGAAGGCAACGGCGGCGATCAATCCCACCGCGTACTCCGCCGTTGTCATCCCGTCGTCGCGCCGGTACATCGCGCGAAACTTTCTCAGCACCCGTGCTCCTTCCGTTCGTCGCCGCCCGGTGCGGCGTGCGATGACGAGCTTTCGCCGCCGGCGACGTGCCGCCCAGAGCCAGTTCACGATCTGTGGACAGATCCATCCACTGTGGATGGTGAGGCGAATCTGTCAGAGCCATGTGGTAGGTGCGCCAGGCTTTTCCACAGCCGGCGCCGTCATCCACAGAGCGAGGTCTCGGGCTATCGGCACCGAGGCCGAACGGGTTCGCTGTCGTCCGAACCCGTCCCGAGGAGGAGCGATGACCCGACAGCCCCGTCCGCTGCTGTTGACCGCGGATCCTGAGTTGCTCGACCAGTTGCTCGGGCTCGCCGCTGCTGCTGGTGCTGCCGTGGACGTCGCGATCGAGCTGACGACCTGCGGTCCACAGTGGACCGATGCACCGCTTGTGCTCCTGGGCGTCGACATGGCTGCAGCAGCGGCCGGACGACTGGAGGCCCGGGCCGGTGTCCTGCTCGTGACCTGTGGCTCCACCTCGCCGGAGCTCTCGAACGTCGCGGACACGGTGGGCGCAGAGGAGGTGATCTGCTTGCAGCACGGCGAAGCCGATCTGGTGGAGCGGCTGGCAGACGCGACCGAGCCCCCGGTGCCCGCCCGGGTGATCGGGTTGGTCGGCGGCTGTGGCGGAGCCGGCGCCAGCACGCTCGCCGCCGGGCTCGCCCTGACGGCCGCTGGACGAGGTCCGTCCTGGCTGGTTGACCTGGACCCGCTCGGCGGTGGTGCGGACACGGGACTCGGCGCCGAGCTGTCCGCAGGAGCGCGATGGAACGATCTCCAGACGCTCACCGGCCGCCTGTCGCCGCATGCTCTGCGCGCCGCGCTTCCGGCAGTCGCCGGTGTCACTGTCGTGGCCGTCGGTGGGGACGCGGTGAGCGAGCTGACGCCCGAGGCGGTGCGGGCGGTCGTCTCGGCGGCAGGACGGGGCGGAGGAACGACCGTGCTGGACCTCGGCCGGCATCGCACAGCCGCGCGGGACGTTGCGGTCGCCGCCGCCGACGAGCTGCTTCTCGTCGTGCCGGCCGAGGTGCGAGCCGTGATCGCGGGCCGCAGGGTCTTGGAGTCGCTCGCGCCGCCGGGGCCGAGACCGCGCGTCGTCGTTCGCGCCGTTCCGGGCGCCCTGCCCAGTGAGGAGGTCGCGCACGGCTTGGGTCTGCCGCTCGCGGGCGAGCTGCACGACGAGGTAACCGTGCGTGCCGCGACGCAGATGGGCGAGCCGACCGCACTGCTGCGGAACACCGAGCTGGCCGCACTCTGCGAGACGATCCTCCTGGTCCCGGCGGCGATCGGGCTGGCGGCATGAACACTGACGTCCTCGATCGGGTACGCCGACAACTGGTCGACGCCGGTACGCCGCCGCGACGCTCGGCACTGGCCGCGCTGGTCCGCCAGGACACCGGCGGCCTGGCCGGCCATCGACAGGTTCTCGGGCTGGTCCGGGAGGCAGAGTCCGAGCTCGCCGGCGCCGGCCCGCTCCAGCACCTCCTCGACCAGGCTGGAGTGACGGACGTACTGGTCAACGGACCCGACAGCGTCTGGGTGGACCGGGGCGGCGGTCTGGTTCGAGCCGACGTCCGCTTCACCGACGAGGCGGCGGTCCGTGGCCTGGCCCAGCGACTCGCCGCCCTCGCCGGACGGCGTCTGGACGACGCGAGCCCCTACGTCGACGCGGCGCTGCCGGACGGGACCCGGCTGCACGCGGTGCTGCCCCCGGTCGCGCCTGCAGGCACCTGCTTGTCTCTGCGGACGTTCATGGCCCGCGCGTTCACGATCGACGATCTCGAGCACGCCGGCACACTGTGCAACGGCGCTGAGCTCCTCCTCCGTGCGATCGTGCGCTCCAGGGCGGCCTTCCTGGTCAGTGGTGGCACGGGCAGCGGCAAGACGACGCTGCTCGCCAGCATGCTGGGGCTGGTCCAACCCGCCGAGCGGCTGATCCTCGTCGAGGACGCCGCCGAGCTACGGCCCACGCACCCGCACGTCGTGCGGCTGACCGCCCGGCCGCCGAATGTGGAGGGCGCTGGAGAGGTGTCGCTGCGGGACCTAGTGCGGCAGGCGCTCCGGATGCGGCCGGACCGGCTCGTCGTCGGCGAAGTCCGTGGTGCGGAGGTGGTCGAGCTACTGACCGCGCTCAACACCGGTCATGCCGGCAGCGGTGGCACGCTGCACGCGAATAGCGCAGCGCAGGTGCCGGCCCGGCTGGAGGCGCTCGGCGCACTCGGGGCGCTCGATCGGCATGCGGTGTGCAGCCAGGTCGCCGCCGCTCTGCAGGTCGCGATCCATCTCGACCGGCTCAGGGATGGGAACCGGGTGCTCACGGAGATCGGCGTATTCCAGAGAGTGCGGGACGGGATGGTCGTCATTCCGGCGTGGCGGTACGACACCGGCCCGGTCGCCGGTTGGGACGTGCTCACCGAGATCCTCGGCCCTCACCTCGTCGGGAGCGTCCGATGACCGCTGTCGCGATCGCTGCTCTCGCGATGGTGGCCGGGCTCCTGCGTAGCCCCTCCCTTGCCGCCGCTCGGCTGCGGTCATTGGAGCGGCGTGCTCCCGGCCCTACCGTCCCACGGCCTACGGTGCCGAGCGCCCGAGCCGCCGTGATCGTGGCAGCGGTCGGTGGTGGAGCCGGGCTCGGCGGGTGGGCCTGGCTCGGTTACGGCGCGACCGCGCCGATACTGCCGACGATCGCCGGGGCGGTCGTCGGAACGACGGCCACCGCTGCAATCGGGCGAACGGTCGCCGATCGGTCCCGACGCCGAGCCGAGGTCGCTCTCACCGAGGCGGTCGGCGGCTTGGCTGCGGATCTGCGGGCGGGTCAGCAGCCGGCGGAGGCGCTGGCGGCACTTGAGGGGCCAGCGAGCCAGCATCGCCCGGTCGACGCAGTGTGGGCGGTGTCCCAACGCAGCGGCGCACCGGCCGCCGCAGTCCTCGACCGCGTCGAGCAGGACCTCCGAGCCCTGCAGGACCAGCGCCGCGAGGTTTCGTCCGCTCTTTCCGGCGCTCGCTCCACCGGGACCCTGCTGGCAGTGCTGCCACTGCTCGGCATCGGCCTCGGAGCAGGGATGGGAGCGCACCCGATCGCCGTCCTGCTGGCCCAGCCGCGAGGGCAGGTGGCTCTGCTGGCCGGCGTCGTGCTGGAGGCACTCGGAGTGTTCTGGACGTCCCGGATCATCGCGTCGGCTGAGGACAGTCGATGACTGTGCCGTTGGTGCTGGCCGCGATGGGACTCGCCCTCGTCGGTCGGCGAGAGGTGCGCCCGCGGCGCTCGCGGCCGCGTCGGATCAGCGGTCGACGGATCAGCGGTGGACCGACGACCCGAGCAACAGCGGCGGGGTTGGGAATCGCGGTCACGCTCGTGGTTGGCGGCGTGCTCGGCGTCGCCCTCGGCGTGGCCGTCGCGGTCGCCACGGTCCGCCTGATCCCGCGGCTCGAGCCCGCCGCCGCCCGCCGGCGCCGCCAGCACCGGACCGCCGAGCTGCCGCTGACGCTGGATCTCCTCGGCGTCTGTCTACGGGCCGGGATGCCGCTGGTCGCCGCGCTGGAGACGGTCGCGGACGCGTTGGCGGGGCCGTTCAGCGATGACCTGCGCGTCGTAGCGGGGCTGCAGCGGCTGGGTGCGGCACCGGCGACCGCGTGGGCCGAACTCGCGTCCGATCCGGACCTTGCGCCGGTCAGTCGCGCGGTAGCGCGGTCGGCGGAGAGTGGCAGCCGACTGGCCGCGGCATTCGACCGCCTTGCCGCGGATCGTCGGTCAGCACTCGCCTCGGCAGGACTCGCCCGGGCCCGAAGTGCCGGCGTGGTCGCGATAGCGCCGCTGGGGTTGTGCTTCCTGCCGGCGTTCGTCTGCCTCGGCATCGTTCCGATCGTGCTGTCCCTCTTCGGGGAGGTGCTGCCGGCATGACCGCGAAGACGAGACGGCCCCCGCCTGGGGGGATGGCGGGGGCCGTCGAAGCCCGGCTCCGGGGGGTTGAGCCGGACGCGCACCGTGAAGCGGCTCAGCGCACACTTCACACGCTTCATGTCTACCCTCTCCGGCTCACCGACACACAGTGGCCGTGGGCTCATTTTCATCGGATCGTTAAGGGCGGCTGCTCCTATGCTCTCCGTTGTGCACCGCTCCGCGGCATTCTTCGACCTGGACAAGACGATCATCGCCAGGTCGAGTGCGCTGGCGTTCGGCAAGCCGTTCCGAGCGGGCGGCCTCATCAATCGGCGGGCGGCGCTCAAGGCCGCCTACGCGCAGCTGGTCTACCTCGTCGCCGGAGCGGACGAGGACCAGATGAACCGGATGCGGGACTACGTCACGGAGATGTCGACTGGCTGGGACGTACAGCAGGTCAAGGAGATCGTGGCGGAGACCCTCTTCGAGATCGTCGACCCGTTGATCTACGCCGAGGCAGCCGATCTGATCGAGGAGCACAAGGCCGCCGGCCGCGAGGTCGTGATCGTCTCGAGCAGTGGCGAGGAAGTCGTGGCGCCGATCGGGGCACTGGTCGGCGCGGACCGGGTGATCGCGACCCGGATGGTGGTCGAGGACGGGCGCTACACCGGCGAACTGGCCTTCTACGCATACGGACCGGCCAAGGCCGAGGCGATACGGGAGGTTGCGGATGCCGCCGGCTACGACCTCGCGAACTGCTACGCCTACAGCGATTCCTACACCGACCTGCCGATGCTGGAAGCGGTGGGTCACCCGACGGCCGTGAACCCGGACCGAGCGTTGCGCCGGGCGGCACGGGAGCGGGAGTGGCCCGTGCTGGTGTTCAGCCGACCGGTGTCGATGCGGGCCAGGCTCGCGAGCCTGCGGGCCCCCCGTCGTCCGATGGTGGGCACGGCAGTAGGCGTAGGGGCCGCGGTGGTGGGACTGGCCTGGTACGCGACCCGACGGAGGTCGGCCGGACCGGCGCCCGAGCAGACCGGACGAAGGCGCACGGGCGAGACATTGGCAGTACGACGGTCTTCCGCCGCCCGCTGATCGGGCGTACAAAGAACAGCACGGAAACCGGTTCGCTGGCGGAGTTTCCCTCGGTGAGCTCGATTTCCGGGCACGGACGCCGGGCACCCACGCGCGACCAGCCGCGGGAGGCACGACGGGTCCGACCTCGGTCGGTGGCCGTCGAGATGGTGTGCACGCCTGGTAACCCGGTCCGTCCGTGCGCGGCGGCGCCTCGTCGACGGGGCGCCGTTCGCGTGCCAGCCGCGGGCACCAATTCAGCCCCGCAGGACGGCCTCGCAGATCGCCAGACCTTCCTGGGCACCCAGTTGCACCGCTGTCGCGTAGTGCCGCAGCCACTCAGCGACTCCGGCTGGCTCGCCGGTGGAGTACGAGCTGAGGGCGGCCCGGTAGTCGCTCGCATGTTCGAGATGGCCGACCTCCGGGACGCTCACGGACTTCGGGTCGACACCACGGGTGATCATCGTCAGCCGGGCAGCGGCGCGCGCGACCACGCCGTCGACACTGCCGAACGGGGCCACAGCGACCAGCTCGCCGTGCACCACTGCGGCGAGCAGGATCCCGGGCGTGATCCGGCTCCCGGAGACGAGCCGGGCGAGGGCGACGAGCCGATTTCCGTCGGCCGTCGCCGCAGGACGGCCGAGGTGTTGGTCGGGGACAGCGCCGGCTGCGGCGAGGACGTGCAGCCGGGCGATCGCCTGCAACGGAGCGCGCTCCCAGACCGGGACGAGAGCACCGAGACCGGAGCTCACTCGCAGCGCGCCCAGCATCACCGGGTCGTGGATCTCGCCAGCGCGCAGCGAGGCCAGGGAAACTGTGCTGCCCTCGAGGGCCGCCGATGCGCGGGCTCCGCGCAACGCCGACTCACTGCTCACCGCGGCGCTCTGGCGGCGGAGCACCCGGTGGTTGAGCAGACGGTCGACCGCCTCCCGGGCGGCAGCCAAGGCGTCAGTGACGCCGGGAAGATCGAGCAGCGGGGACAGCGGGTCGGTCGCCCCGGGCGCCGGGCGGGCGAGTGGTGGCGGCACGATGTCAGGCTAGCCACCGCCCCGGCGTCGCCGCGGTCGCGGGCGCCGCGGCACGACGGGCCTGCCGGGATATCGCCGGGTGCGGTGGAGGCCGCCACCAGGTCGTTCGCTGCCATATGCAGCGATATTCCGAACCGCTGGTCGAGCACGGACGACCGACAGTCGCAGGCATGGGTGACCTGTATCGACGGCGGGCATAGGGTTTGCAGCGAGTGCGGCCCAGCGCAGGGCCGGCCAGCTGGGAGGAGTGCGGTGACAGAGATCAACGACGCGACACTCTCCAACCTGCTTCGCGAGAACCGCCGTTTCGAACCCCCGAAGGAGCTCGCCGACGCCGCCAATGTGAAGGCGGACGCATACGAGCGGGCCAAAGCCGACCGCCTCGGGTACTGGGAGGAGCAGGCGGAGCGGCTCACTTGGGCGAAGAAGTGGGACACGGTGCTGGATTGGCAGCCGCCGTTCGCGAAGTGGTTCGTCGGTGGCCAGCTCAACGCGGCGTACAACTGCGTTGACCGGCACGTCGAGGCCGGTCGCGGCGACAAGGTGGCCTTCCATTGGGAGGGCGAGCCGGGCGACATCCGCACGATTACGTACTCGGACCTGCTCGGTGACGTCTGCAAGGCTGCGAACGCGCTGACCGAGATCGGCGTCGGCAAGGGCGACCGGGTCGCCATCTACATGGCGATGATCCCGGAGACGGTCGTCGCGATGCTCGCCTGCGCTCGGCTCGGCGCGATCCACACGGTCGTCTTCGGCGGGTTCTCCGCTGACGCGCTGCGCAGCCGCATCCAGGACTGCGACGCCAAGCTGGTCATCACGCAGGACGGCGGCTACCGGCGCGGCGCTCCGAGCCCGCTGAAGCCGGCGGTGGACGACGCCGTGAAGGACACCCCCGGTGTCGAGCACGTGCTCGTGGTGCGGCGCACCGGGCAGGATGTCGAGTGGAGCGAGGGCCGCGACGTCTGGTGGCACGACCTGGTCGACAAGCAGTCCGAGCAGCACACCGCCGAGCCGCACGACGCCGAACATCCGCTCTACGTCATGTACACCTCGGGCACCACGGCGAAGCCCAAGGGCATCCTGCATACCACCGGCGGCTACCTCACCGGCGTCGCGTACACGCACAACGCGGTCTTCGACCACAAGCCGGACAGCGACATCTACTGGACCGCGGCCGACATCGGCTGGGTGACCGGCCACTCGTACATCGTGTACGGGCCACTGGCCAACGGCGCCACCAGCGTGATGTACGAAGGGACGCCGGACACTCCGCACCGCGGCCGGTGGTGGGAGATCGTGGAGAAATACAGGGTCACGATCCTGTACTGCGCACCCACCGCGATCCGGACGTTCATGAAGTGGGGCGAGGAGGAGCCGGCCAGGTTCGACCTGTCCAGCCTGCGGCTGCTCGGGAGCGTCGGCGAGCCCATCAATCCCGAGGCCTGGATCTGGTACCGCAAGAACATCGGCAGCGATCGGACCCCGGTCGTCGACACCTGGTGGCAGACCGAGACCGGCTCGATCATGATCAGCCCGCTGCCGGGCGTGACCTCCACCAAGCCGGGCGCGGCGATGAGGCCTGTCCCGGGCATGTCCGCCGAGGTCGTCAACGACGCCGGCAACGCGGTGCCGAACGGTGCCGGCGGCTACCTGGTGCTCACCGAGCCGTGGCCGGCGATGCTGCGCGGGATCTGGGGCGACGACCAGCGCTACAAGGACACCTACTGGGCCCGGTTCCAGGGCGTCTACTTCGCCGGCGACGGCGCGAAGAAGGACGAGGACGGCGACATCTGGCTGCTGGGCCGGGTCGACGACGTCATGAACGTCTCAGGCCACCGGATCTCCACCACCGAGGTGGAGTCCGCGCTGGTCAGCCACCCGAAGGTGGCCGAGGCGGCGGTCGTCGGCGCGAACGACCCGACCACCGGCCAGGGCATCGTCGCGTTCGTCATCGTCCGCGGCTCGGTCGCCGAGGACGAGGCGTCCGGTGAGGCGCTGGTCAAGGAACTGCGCGAGCACGTGGCCAAGGAGATCGGCAAGATCGCCCGGCCACGCCAGATCATGGTCGTGCCCGAGCTGCCCAAGACCCGGTCCGGCAAGATCATGCGCCGGCTACTGCGCGACGTCGCCGACGACCGCCAGCTCGGTGACGTCACCACGCTGACCGACTCCTCGGTCATGGACCTGATCAAGGAGAAGCTGCCCAGCGCGGCGGGCGAGGAGTAGCCAGCCGAGGTCGCCGGCGGGCGAGGAGTAGTTAGCCGAGGTCGCCGGCGAGCGAGGCTTCCTCCAGATCGACCGCGCGCTGCACCCGCCGGCGCACGTCCTCGCTGATGAGGCCGGAGTCGCGGAGCCGGACCAGTTCAGCGGTCCCGGTTGCCAGCAGGTCCCGGCGTAGTTCGCGGTAGACCGCGCCGGCCTCCGCCGTGGAGGCCGGCGCTGGAGGGTCGGGTGCCGGATTCGCGGCCTGCTGCGTGCGGGCGACCTGCGCGTCGAGCGCCCGCAGGAGGCGCTCGGAGACGGCGGGCGGCGCTGCCTCCAGTTCGAGCAGCTCCTGCAGCCGGGCCCGCTCGGCGACAGCGACCGCGTGCCGGGCGAACACCTCCTCCCGCGCCGCCCGGGCCGGGTCGTCGCGCACGCCGAGCCGCCGCGCCAGCGGCTCCAGCGTCAGGCCCTGCACGACCAACGTGAGGATGATGCAGCCGGTCGCCAGGACGATCAGCAGGTCGCGGTCCGGGAAGGGGCCGCCGTCGGACACGGTGAGCGGGATCGACAGCGCCGCCGCCAGTGGCACCACCCCGCGGGCGCCGGCCCACCAGACCACGGCCACCCCCCGCCACTCGCGGCGGACGATCGCGGACGGCGCCACGAACAGGATCCGCGTCAGGAGCAGCGTTCCGGCCACCGCCATCGTCACCGGCAGCCAGGACAGGTCCGGCAGACCCTCGACCAGTCCCGGGAACTCCAGCCCGATCACCGCGAAGACGACGCTCTCCAGCACGAACACGACCACCGCGTACACGGTCGCGACCTGCAGGCGGACCGGGCCGCTGGACAGGCGCACCGAGCGAGCGCCGAGCCACACACCGCAGATCACCACCGCGGTGACGCCTGACGAGTGGGCCACCTCGGCGAGGACGAACGCCGCGTACGGGGTGAGCAACGCGATCAGCATCTCCAGCACGGCGTCCTCGGTCCGCCGCCGCAGCCAGGCGGCGACCACGCCGACGGCAACCCCGATGAGCACCCCGCCGCCGGCGAGCCAGACGAACTGCCCGACCACCCCGATAGGGCGGACCGACCCGGCGGCGGCCACCGAACCCGCGACCGCCACCCGGAACAGCACCAGCGAGGTCGCGTCGTTGAACAGGCTCTCCCCCTGCACGAGCGCAAGCAGCCGGGGCGGCAGGCCGAGCCGGCGGGCCAGCGCGCTGACCGCCACCGGGTCCGTCGACGCGAGCACCGCGCCGAGCACCAGCGCGGCCGGGAACGGCAACTGTGGCACCAGCGCCCACACCACGGCCGCCACCGCGAACGCGGTCAGCGCGACCAGGCCGACCGCGAGCACCAGCACCGGCCGCAGCACCTTGCGCAGCTCCGGCAGGGCCAGTTCGGTCGCGGCGGCGTAGATCAGCGGCGGCAGCACGACCAGGCTGACCACGTCCGGGCTGACCTCGATCGGCGGCACCCCCGGCAGCAGGCCGACGAGCAGCCCGGCCAGCACGAGCAAGGCGGGTGCCGGCGCGCGCAGCCGATCGGCGACCGTGGCCACGACCGCGGCCAGCGCCACCATCCCGAGGACGATCTCGACGGCGTGCACGCTTCTCCCCCCGAACCGAATCGGACGCCGACCAGAGTTCCCGGCACGCCGAGGGCAGTGTACGGGTGGGTCGCTGGACCGGTCCGCTGCCGAGCCGGGATGATTCCCGCCACGACCTGCGAGGAGGCGCCACGGTGAGCACGTTCGTACCACCGGATCCGGAACCGTCCGTCGGCGAGCTCGTCCGGCGGGCATCCGAGAACGTCTCGACACTGGTCCGCGCCGAGATCGAGCTCGCCAAGGCCGAGCTGTCGACGACGGTCAAGCGGGCCGGCGCCGGCGGCGGGATGATCGCGGCAGCCGTCGCGATCGTTCTCTTCTCGGTGCCGTTCCTGTTCGTGGTGTTCGCCGAAGGACTGGTCGCCTTAGGGCTGCCCCGCTGGCTGTCGTACCTGATCGTCTGGGTGCTGTTCCTGCTCGTGGCCGGCGCCCTCGCGCTGATCGGGCGGTCGCAGTTGCGGAAGATCCGACCGCCGGAGCGGACGATGAAGACAGCCAAGGACACGGCCACCTGGGCCCGCCATCCGACCTCGCCGCCCGCGCCGCCCGCGCCGACCGCGCCGACCCCGTGACCCCGGACGACGTGGACGTCTCCGCGGTCCTCGTCGACGGCCCGTGGACGCACCGGGTGGTCAGCGCGAACGGCATCGGCCTACACGTCGCCGAGGCAGGGACCGGTCCGCTCGTGTTGCTGCTGCACGGATTCCCGGAGTTCTGGTGGAGCTGGCGGCATCAGCTCGTCGGGCTGGCCGATGCCGGGTTCCGGGTGGTCGCCCCGGATCTGCGGGGGTACGGGGCGAGCGACAAGCCCCCGCGCGGGTACGACGCAGTCACGTTGGCCGCGGACCTCGCCGGGCTGGTCCGGGCACTGGGTGAGCGGGACGCGACGATCGTCGGGCACGACTGGGGCGGGCTGCTGGCCTGGACCGTCGGCACGCTGCATCCCCGGGTGGTGCGCCGGCTAGCCGTGCTCGGCGCCGCTCACCCGGTCCGGCTGCGCGCGGCCATGCTCACCGACCCGCGCGGCCAGCTGCGGGCCAGCGGGTATGCGTTCGCGTTCCAGACCCCGCGTTACGCCGAGTCGCTGCTGACCAGGAACGACGCCGAGTACGTCGGGGAGTTGCTCGAGCGTTGGTCCGGCCCGACCTGGCGGCGCAGCGGCGACCACTACGAGGCGATCCGGCGCTATCGGGAGGCGATCCGGATCCCGAAGACCGCGCACTGCGCGCTGGAGTATCACCGCTGGATGGTGCGTTCGCAGCTACGGCCGGACGGCTATCGGTACGCCAAGACGCTCTCCCAGCCGGTCTCCGCGCCCACGCTCCAACTGCACGGCGCGCTCGACTCATGCACGCTGCCGCGCACAGCGCTGGGATCCGGTCGGTACGTCGCGGCCGCGTACGAGTGGCGGCTGATCGACGGCGTCGGCCACTTCCCGCACGAGGAGGCACCCGATCTCGTCACCGGCGAGCTGGTGCGCTGGGCGAAGGACTAGGCGCAGTCCCCGGTCGACACCTCGGCCGTCGAGCTGGCGCCCTTCCGCGCGTCGGCGGCCACCTCGGCAGCGGTCAGCACGAACCCGGTGAACTGCTGGTCGACCGCGGCCGCGAAGATCACGCCGAGCACGCTGCCGTCCGGCGCGATCAACGGGCCGCCTGAGTTGCCCGAGCGCACGTCGCCGTAGATCGAGTAGACCTCGCGGGTCACGGTGCGGTCGTTGTAGATGTCCGGGCCGCGGATCTCCATCCGGTCGCGGATCCGGGCCGCGCCGGCGAAGAACGGGCCGTCCTCCGGATAACCGAGCAGGATCGCGTCGGCGTTCGTGTCGACCGGCCGGGACGCGAACTGCAGCGGCCGCAACCCGAGGTCGGGCACGTACAACACCGCGACATCGCGATCGGGGTCGTAGAGCACCACGGTCGCCTCCCGGCGTTCGCTGTCGACCTGGACAGACGGCTGGTCGATGCCGGCGACGACGTGAGCGTTGGTGATGATCCGGTCCCGGGCGTACACGAAACCGGACCCTTCGACCCGGCGGGCGCACGAGTCGGCGACACCGGTGATCTTGAGGACCGACGGGCGTGTAGTCGTGACCACCGGGCCCTGCAACAGCTTCGGGTCCGGCCGCGGGACGCTGCGCACCCTCGTCGGGACCAGCGGCCCGAACACCTCAGGGAAGTCGTACGAGCGGACCGCGTCCCGCAGCGACGAGTAGAGCGTCCGGACCTGCCGGGGCACCACATCGTCGACCCCACGGATCACCTGGCTGTCGCGGACCGCCGATGACACCCGCGGGTAGGGCGCCGAGGCCAGCGGCGTCGCCACCATCCAGAACACCAGCAGCACCGCGACCGCGGAGACGACCGCGCCGAGGGCCGAGTCCACCGCCTGCACCGGACGCCACGTCAACCGGGACCGCAGTTGGTTGCCGACCGAGACCGCCAGCACCTGACCGAGCAGGGCGACCGCGAGCACCACCGCGACCGCCACCGCGATCCGCCACGACGAGTCCTGCGACAGCTGGTTGGCTATCGGATCGGCGAGCTGCGCGCCGATCACCGCGCCCCCGAAGAAGCCGAAGAACGACAGGATCGCGGTGACGAAACCCTGCCGGAAGCCGCCGATGGCGAACATGATCGTGGCGACGATCAGGACAAGGTCGAGCACGTTCACTTGGCTGCCACCACGAGCCGCCCGACCTGGCCCTGCGCCTCGTGGATCGAGCAGAAGAACCGGTAGTCGCCCGGCCGACCGATCGTGAACCGGATCGTGTTGGTCTGGCCGGCCGTGGTCAGCGGCACGCTGGCACCGGGCAGCTGCGGGGCCTGCCAGGTGTGCGGGGCGCCCGTGCCGACATGCTTGAGGGTCAGCCGCACCGGCCCCGGCTCGGCGTTGATCACCGACGGGTGGAAGCGGAAGTCGTCGCCCGCGTCGACCTCGACGGACTGGGTGCCGTCCGGGACCGGCGTCAGCGTGACGGCGTTCGGTTGGCGGGACTCGCTCCGGCCCGGGCCTTCCGGCTGGCCGCAGGCGGCGAGGACGAGCACCAGCGCGCACCCGACGGTCATCCTGACCGCGCCCGCTCCCACGGCGCAGACGGTACAGCCCGCCCCTGTACGCCCGGCCGGGCAGTGGGCAGCCCGGCCTCACCGGAGTCCGGCGGCATCAGCCTGGCCGCGCCAAGCCGTTACTCACCGGCCGAGCGCCGGCCGACCGATACCCCGAGCGACGTACGAGCTGGGTCGGGCGGGTTGGATCAGCTCGGAGTGCCGTGGTCGTCGGCGGGAAGAACCTCCTCGGCGGCGGGGCCGTCATCGCCTTCCGGCGGTTCGCTCGCTGCTGGCTCCTGGAACTCGGGCAGTTCCGGGCCGTCGCGGGCGGCGGTCGCGTATGCGGGTGGCACTCCGCGCACGGCCAGGTCGAGCTGCCGCTGCGGCAGGTCGCGGACATCGTCCGCGTTCCACGGCCGGGCCCAGCCGCCGAGCTCGAGGAGCCGGTCGAGCACCGCCGCGGTGAAGCCCCAGACCATCATCCCGCGCACGGTGAACGCCGGTCCGGCATAGCCGGACGGACCGCGGATCCGGCACCGGTTGGTTGGGTCGGCCAGCTCCGCCAGCGGCACCCGTTCGACCCGGGCGACCTCGCCGGGATCGACCACGCCGACCGGCGCGGGCGTGTGCCACCAGGCCAGCACCGGCGTGACCAGGTATCCGGTCGGCGGCAGGAACAGCTCGGGCAGCAGCGTGACCACCTCGACGCCGGCCGGGTCGAGGCCGACCTCCTCGGCCGACTCGCGCAACGCGGTGAACACCGGCCCCTCGTCGCCCGGGTCGACCGCGCCGCCGGGGAACGCCGGCTGCCCTGCGTGCTTGCGCAGCCGGTCGGACCGCTCGATCAGCAGCAGGTCAGGGCCCGGCCCGAACAGGATCAGCACCGCCGACCGACGTCCGCCGTCGGGAGGCGGCGGCGGCGCGCCGATCCGGAGGAAGTCGGCGGCAGTGGTCGATCGGACGGCCTCGACCAGTGGCCGCAGCCACCCCGGCACCGGCTCAGACATGGACGCCGAGCCTGTCCTGGACCAGCTCACGCAGGGTCGTGTCGGTGAGCGGAGCGCCCTGGTAGACGTACGCGACGGCGCCGTCGGCCCGGACCAGCACGGTGACCGGCAGCCCGTTGCGGCGCAGCCCGCGCTCCAGGTCCCCGTCCCGGTCCTGCAGCGACGGGAACGGCAGCCGGCTGTCGGACGCGAACGAGATCGAGTTGGCCGGCACGTCGAGGCTGGCCACCCCGATCACCCGCAGGCGGTCGCCGGCGGCGCGGGACAGCCGGCCCAAAGCCGGCAACTCCTCCCGGCACGGCCCGCACCAGCTGGCCCAGAGGTTGACCACCATCGGCCGTCCGGTCAGCCGGCGCAGCGGCACGGTCACCGCGCCCTCGGCGGCGCCGAGGCAGGGCAGCGACAGGTCGGGCAGCGCGCCGGCGCCGGCCGGAGCGCCCGGGGCCGGGCAGGCGGCGAGCACCGGCTCGGTGCCGGCCGACGACGACGGCGTGGCCGACGACGCGTTCGACGTGCAGGCCGTGGCCAGCACGGCGATCGCGACGACCGCCCACACCGCACGGGTCACCGCGACACCGCCACCTGTGCACCGGTCTTGACCAGCTTCGCCGCAACCTCCGGGTCGACCGGACCCAGCCCGTACGAGGGGCAGTCCGAGGCGAGCGCGCACGCCCCGCAGGCCTGCTTCCTGGCATGGCAGATCCGCCGGCCGTGCCAGACCGTGCGCTGGGAGAGGTCTGTCCAGTCCTTCTTAGGGATCATCTCGGCGACGGCGCGCTCGACCTTGACCGGGTCGGTCTCCTCGGTCCACCACCAGCGCCGGACCAGCCGCGCGAAATGCGTGTCGACGGTGATCCCGGGCAGCCGGAACGCCTCGCCCAGGATCACGTTGGCCGTCTTGCGACCGACACCCGGCAGCGTGACCAGCTCGTCCAGGGTGCGCGGCACCTCACCGTCGAACCGCTCGACCAGCGCCTGGCCGAGGCCGATCAGCGCCGACGCCTTGTTCCGGAAGAAGCCGGTCGAGTGGATCATCTCCTCCAGCTCGGCGCGGTCGGCGGCGGCGTAGTCGGCAGCGGTCGGATACTTCGCGAACAGCGCCGGGGTGACAACATTGACCCCGCGGTCGGTGGACTGCGCGGACAGGATCGTCGCGACGATCAGCTCGAGCGGAGTGGTGAAGTGGAGTTCGGTGAAGGCGTCCGGCCAGATTTCCCCTAGCTTGCGGGTCATCCGGCGGGCCCGACGGGTGCGCCCGAGTCGCGTCTCGGAGGCGAATCGGCGGGTGCGGGCAGCCGGGGTGGTCACGGCGGTCAGCGTACGACCCGGCTCGGACAGTCCTGGCTCTGGCGGTGCTGGTCCGGGCGTCACGCGACGGTGTCCACAGGGTGACGAAAGGCCGAACACCACGCTGGTATGCGCGCCAACAAGCTGCAACAGACGGTAATAGGGCAGGATGGCGGCACTATGGCTGGTCTGCTAGTGGTGTTCTTCCCCTTCATACTGCTCGGCTTCATGATCCTCATGGAGCGGGTGGAGGGGCCGCTGCGGACCGTTGCGATGGAGGACCGGGTCGAGGAGTTTCTGGACGAGGCGCGGCCGGAGGAGATGGACACCTTCGTACGGGACGGGCTGCCCGCCGCGCTGAACGAACGTGAACAGCGGCGCAAGTTGTCTAGATTGCTGCCACGGCGCCCGATGCGCCGCGGTCGACACGCCGCCCAGCGCCCCTGATCCCACCCACCCCAGACCGCGCCCCGCCCTGGACCCGCGCCCCGCCCTGGACCCGCGCCCCGCCCTGGACCCGCGCCCCGCCCTGGACCCGCGCGCCGCCCTGGACCCGCGCCCGGTCGCTGCTCAATCACGCGGCCGACGGCGTGGGCAGCACGTTAGCCACGTGGGCAGCGCGTTAGCCGCGTGGGCAGCGCGTCAGCCGCGTGGGCAGGGGTCAGCGGTGGAGGCACGCACGTCGGCGAGGCCGGCGGCCGATCATGGCGCCCGCGCCCGGTCACGACGCCCGCGGCCGGGCACGACGCCCGCGCCGAGTCACGACGCCGGCGGCGGCGGACGGAGGCGGCCGACGGTCGGCAGGGCTGATGGGAGTGCGGTACGGCGGGTGGCTGGCGGAAGGGCGGGGGTGCCGGCGGCACGCCTAGACTGCCAAGCGCGGGACCCGCGACGATCATCGGCGCGGGAGTCTTGCGCAGGGGCGGAGGGGTTCTCGCATGGATGAGGTGTTGGCGAAGGCGGGGCTGTTCCAGGGCGTGCCGACGGAGGACGCCGAGGTGATCGCCGGACAGTTCGACATCATCGACTTCCCGCGCGGCACCGTGGTCTTCCACGAGGGCGAGCCCGGC
>Ga0308175_100001368_pt1 | contig 16460 bp, 9 predicted proteins | sample PhyCR1_3_FD_203893 | JGI IMG/M metagenome (GOLD analysis project Ga0308175, IMG submission 203893) | Soil microbial communities from UC Gill Tract Community Farm, Albany, California, United States - DLSLS.C.R1 | ecosystem: Environmental > Terrestrial > Soil > Agricultural land | place: USA...
GGTCATCTTCCGGTGGCGCTCCCAAATCACTCAAAGCTCATCAGACCGGCGCCGAGGTGTCAACGTAGGGGTACGACATTCCCAGTATTTGGGACTTCTTCGGAGGCTCGCGCGGTCGCCGGGTGCGATACACCTCCTGCGTGACCGCGTTCCGGCTAGGCGACGAACCAGTAACGCTAGAAATTTTGACCGCCGTAGCGCGCGGCGGCCGCAGGGTCGAGATCGGCACGCGCGCACAAAGTGCGATGCAAGAAGCGCGTGCTGTCGTCGATGCCGTCGTGGCCGGCGGCGATGCGGCGCCCGCGGTGTACGGCGTCAACACCGGCTTCGGCGCCCTGGCGGAGGTCCGGATCTCGGCGGACCAGGTCACCCGGCTGCAGCAGAACCTCGTGCGGTCGCACGCCGCGGGCGTCGGATCCCCGCTGCCGCGCGACGCGGTGCGCGGCATGATGCTGCTCCGCGCGGCGGTGCTCGCGACCGGCCGCAGCGGGGCGCGCCCGGTGTGCTGCCAGCGGCTATGCGACCTGCTCAATGCCGGCCTCCACCCGGTGATCCCGTCGCGCGGCAGCGTCGGCGCCTCCGGGGATCTCGCGCCGCTCGCCCACCTCGCCCTCGGCATGATCGGCGAGGGCCAGGCCGAGCTCGGCGGTGAGATCCTGCCGGCGGCCGAGGCCCTGCGCCGCGCCGCGATCGAGCCGCTCGTGCTCGAGGCCAAGGAGGGCCTGACGCTGCTCAACGGCACCCAGCACATGACCGCGGTCGGCGGCCTCGCCGTGCTCGACGCCGAGATCACCTGCCGGATCGCCGATCTCGCCGGCGCGATGTCGCTCGAGGCCTTGAAGGGCACCGTGCGGGCGTTCGACCCGCGCGTCGTCGCCGCCCGCCCCCACCCCGGCCAGATCGCCGTCGCGGCGTTCCTGCGCGAGCTGCTCGCCGGTTCGGAGATCGCCGAGTCGCACAAGGACTGCGGCAAGGTCCAGGATCCGTACTCGCTGCGCTGCATGCCGCAGGTCCACGGCGCGAGCCGCGACGTCCTGGCCTTCGCGCGCACGGTGCTCGAGCGCGAGGCCGCGTCGTCGACGGACAACCCGCTCGTGTTCGTCGACACCGGCGAGATGATCAGCGGCGGCAACTTCCACGGCCAGCCGATCGCGCTCGCCCTCGACGCCGCCGCCCTCGCGGTCGCCGAGCTCGCCAACATCAGCGAGCGCCGGATCGAGCAGCTGGTCAACCCGCACCTCTCGAGCGGCTTGCCGCCGTTCCTCGCGCCCGACTCCGGCCTCAACTCCGGCTTCATGATCGCCCAGGTCTCGGCCGCGGCCCTGGTGTCGGAGAACAAGATCCTCGCCCACCCCGCGTCGGTCGACTCGATCCCGTCGTCGGCGGGCCGCGAGGATCACGTCTCGATGGGCGCGACGTCGGCGCTCAAGCTCGCGATGATCCACGATCACGTCCGCACGGTCCTGGCGATCGAGCTTTTGTGCGCGGCGCAGGGCGTCGATCTACGCCGGCCGCTCACGACGACCACGCCGCTCGAGGCGGTCCACGCCGCGATCCGCGCGCGCGTGCCGGCGATGATGGTCGATCGCCCGATCGCCCCCGACATCGCCTCCGTGCGCGCCCTGATCGACGACGGCTCCCTGCTCGCCGCGGCCGCCCGCGCCGGCGCTCGGTCCTAGCGCCTCGTCCGCCGCCGGCACGCGAGCCACATCCGACACACAAGCCGTCACGGCAACGACGCGGCCGCGATTCCCCTGTTCACCATAGGGATGGTGACAAGCATCGGCTGTGAAAGATGACTCGTGACCAGCTCACCGCGTCGCGAGCGAAGGCGGCGCGCCCGCCCGCTGCTCACCGGCGACGAAGATCGCGTCGATCAAGCGGGTCGCAGCGCCGTAGCGGTACGGGACGTACGCCGGATCGTCGCACGCCCACAGGATCAGGTCGCCGCGCGCGCCGCCGGTGATCGTGCCGGCGCCGGCGACGCCGAGCGCGCGCGCCGCGTGACGCGTGACGCCGAGCCAGGTCTCCTCGATGGTCATCCCGAAGTGGGTCGTCGCGAGCCACATCTGGATCGGCAGGGTCTCGCAGTAGCTCGAGCCCGGGTTGAGATCGCTGGCGACCGCCATCGCGATCCCTCCGCGGCGCAGGCGGTCCACGGGCGGCACCGGCAGCCGCAGCTGCACGCACGCACCCGGCAGCATGACGGCCACGGTCCCGGCGTGCGCCAGCGCTGCGATGCCGGCATCGGAGATCTGCTCGACGTGATCGGCCGACAGGCCCGACAGCTCGCCGATCAGCTCCGCGGCGCCCAGATCGCGAAACTGGCCGGCGTGGCCGCGTACCGCGAGCCCCGCGGCGCGGGCGGCGGTGAAGATCGCCCGGCTCTCGGCGAGCGTGAACGCGCCCTCGTCGCAGTACGCGTCGACCGAGCTCGCGAGCCGGCCCTGGGCCACGCGCGGGATCAGCTGGTCGCACAGCTCGGCGACAAACTCGTCACGAGTCGCCGTGCGCTCGGGCGGCACGAGGTGCGCGAGCAGCGTGGGCACCACGCGTTGCGTTCGCGCGGCGGCCGCGGCGGCGACGCAGCGCAGGAGCCGCAGCTCGCCCTCGGTCGTCAGGTCATAGCCGCTCTTCACCTCGATCGTCGTCGTGCCGCCGGCCAGCGCCGCGTCGAGCCGCTCGGCCAGCGCCGCGATCAGCGCGTCTTCGGTCGCCGCGCGGGTCGGCCCGAGCGACGCCGCGATCCCGCCGCCGGCCTCGGCGATCTCGAGGTACGACTTACCGGCGGCGCGCATCCCGTACTCGCCGGCGCGATCGCCCGCGAAGATCGCATGGGTGTGGCAGTCGACGAGCCCGGGCGTCACGAGCCGGCCGCCGGCATCGAGCTGCCGGCCGCCGCGCGGGCGCTCGGCATCGTCGCCGACCCAGCGGATCGCCCCACCGGCGATCGCGATCGCGCCATGATCGACGAGCCCGAGGCCCGGCCGCGCCGGATCGCAGGTCATCACGCGTGCGTTGTGAATCACCAGATCACTCATCCGTTGCCTCCCTCATGCGCGTCGGGGGCGCTTCCAACGTGAGACCTGCCCGGCAAGCTTCCTGATCGGCGCCTCGCGCGACGCAACGCGCAGCGCAGCGGCGCGGGCTGGGTCCGGCGCGAGATAAATTCCCAGGCCGGGTGGATCGGGCGTCGGCGAGTCGTGGGGATGGCACTGCCGGTCATCGCGATACGGTGGTCAACAGACGAGCGACGGGCCCAGACCCGCGACGCAAGCAAGCGTGTGCGCGGTCTCCCGAACGGCCGCTCAGGCGACCGCGGATGGGGATTTTCATAGCCGCGACGGGCCCAGACCCGCGGCGCAAGCAAGCGTCTGCGCGGTCTCCTGGAACTGCGCGCGGGAGTAGAACGCGGGCGAGGCACGAGCTGGATCAATCTCGCCGCCGCCGCGGGATCACGACGCCGCGCTCGTCGGCGGTGCGGATCGCCTCGTCGTAGCCGGCGTCGGCGTGGCGGATGATCCCCATCCCCGGGTCGCTGGTGAGCACGCGCTCGAGGCAGCGCGCGGCGCGCGGCGTGCCGTCGGCGACCACGACCATGCCGGCGTGCAGCGAGTAGCCGATGCCGACGCCGCCGCCGTGGTGGAACGAGACCCACGTGGCGCCGGCCGCCGTGTTGACGAGCGCGTTCAGGATCGCCCAGTCGGCGACCGCGTCGGTGCCGTCCTTCATCGCCTCGGTCTCGCGGTTGGGCGACGCCACCGAGCCGCAGTCGAGGTGATCGCGGCCGATCACGATCGGCGCCTTGACCTTGCCGGTGCGCACGAGCTCGTTGAACCGCAGGCCCACGCGGTGGCGCTGGCCGTAGCCGAGCCAGCAGATCCGCGCCGGCAGGCCCTGAAACGCGATCCGCTCGCGCGCCATGGTCATCCAGCGGCTCAGCATCGCGTCGTCGCGGATCTCGTCGAGCACGGCCTCGTCGGTGGCGCGGATATCGTCGGGATCGCCCGACAGCGCCGCCCAGCGGAACGGCCCCTTGCCCTCGCAGAACAGCGGCCGGATGTACGCCGGGACGAAGCCGGGATAGCTGTTGGCGTCCCTGGCGCCGCCGAGCTCGGCCTGCGCGCGCAGGTTATTGCCGTAGTCGAACACGTGCGCGCCGGCGCGCTGCATCGCGACCATCGCCTCGACCTGGACCGCCATCGAGGCCCGCGCACGCTGGACGTAGCCCTCGGGGTCGCGCGCGCGCAGCTCCGCGGCCTCGGCGAGCGTCATCGCCTGCGGGATGTAGCCGACCAGCGGATCGTGGGCCGAGGTCTGATCGGTGACCAGATCCGGGGTCACGCCGCGGCGCACCAGCTCGGCGTAGACGTCCGCGGCGTTGCCGACCAGCGCGATCGAGCGCGGCGTCTTCGCGCGCCGGCACTCGTCGATCCGGCGCAGCGCGGTGTCGAGGTCGGGGGCGATCTCGTCGAGGTAGCGCGTCGCGATCCGCCGCTCGACGCGCGCCGGATCGATCTCGACGCCGAGGAAGATGCCGCCGGCCATCGTCGCCGCCAGCGGCTGGGCCCCGCCCATCCCGCCCAGGCCCCCCGACAGCACGAACCGGCCGGTCAGATCGCTGTTCCAGTGCGTCTTGCCCGCTGCGGCGAAGGTCTCGTACGTGCCCTGCACGATGCCCTGCGAGCCGATGTAGATCCACGAGCCGGCCGTCATCTGGCCGTACATCATGAGGCCCTTCTGCTCGAGCTCGCGGAAGTGCTCCCAGGTCGCCCACTTGCCGACGAGGTTCGAGTTGGCGATCAGGACGCGCGGCGCCTCCTCGTGGGTGCGGAACACGCCGACCGCCCTGCCCGACTGCACGAGCAGCGTGTGGTCGTGGTCGAGCCGGCGCAGCTCGCGCACGATCGTGTGGTAGTCGTCCCAGCTCCGCGCGGCCTTGCCGGTGCCGCCGTAGACAACCAGATCGCCCGGCCGCTCGGCGACGTCTGGGTCGAGGTTGTTCATCAGCATCCGCAGCGCGGCTTCTTGCTGCCAGCCCTTGCAGCTGAGCTCGGTACCGTGGGGCGCACGAATCGGATCCATGGCTCCTCGTAGCATTATTCACGGCCCGGCTATAGGCCGTCCGAACAAGCGAAGGGCGCACCGGCAAGTGCGCCCTTCGTAAGCAAACTACGTGAAAAACCAGGAAGCTACGCCTAGGAGACGACCTCGCTGGACTCGGCCTTCTCGAGCTCGACCTTGGCAGCTTCCGCGATGAGTTCGGCCTTGACCGGCTCGGCCTTGACCGGCTCGGGCTTCTTGGCGGTTGGCGCGGACTTCCCCGAGGTCGTCGCCGGTGCCGGAGCGTTGCCGATCCGCATGCCGTAGAACGACCGCCAGGCGAAGAACATCGAGATGATGAGGGAAATGCCCGCGATCGCGTAGCGGACCCAGTCGAACACCGGCTCGGGCGTGTGGACGACCTTGCCGTACGCATCGTTGCCGAGCGCCTTGTTGTGGAGCTCGACCGCGAGGCCGACCGCGAGCACGCCGAACAGCGTGGTGAACTTGATGACCGGGTTGAGCGCGACCGACGACGTGTCCTTGAACGGATCGCCGACCGTGTCGCCCACCACGGTCGCCGCATGCAGCTCGGTGCCCTTGGCCTTGAGCTCGGTCTCGACGATCTTCTTGGCGTTGTCCCAGGCGCCGCCGGCGTTGGCCATGAAGATCGCCTGGTAGAGGCCGAACAGCGCCATCGAGATCAGGTAGCCGATGAAGAAGAACGCGTCGATGCAGGCGAACGCCAGGGTCGAGAAGAACACGACCATGAAGATGTTCTTCATGCCCTTCTGCGCGTAGAGCGTGCAGATCTCGACGACCTTGTTCGAGTCCTCGACCGAGGCCTTCGGCGAGTCGCTGTCGAGCTTGATGTTGGCCTTGATGAACTCGACCGCGCGATACGCGCCGGTGGACACCGCCTGGGTCGACGCGCCGGTGAACCAGTAGATGATCGCGCCACCGGTGATGAGGCCGAGCAGGAACGGCGGGTGGATCATCGACAGATCGCCGATCAGATCGGCCTGGAGGCCGTTGGTGACCAGCATGATGAGCGCGAAGATCATCGTGGCGGCGCCGACCACGGCGGTGCCGATCAAGACCGGCTTGGCGGTCGCCTTGAACGTGTTGCCCGCGCCGTCGTTCTCCTCGAGGAACGCCTTGGCCTTCTCGAAGTTCGGCTTGAACTTGAAGTCCTTCTCGATCTCGGCCTCGATGTCCGGAATCGACTCGATCACCGACAGCTCGTAGACCGACTGCGCGTTGTCGGTCACCGGACCATAGGAATCGACCGCGATCGTGACCGGGCCCATGCCGAGGAAGCCGAACGCGACGAGGCCGAACGCGAACACGGTCGCGGCCGCCTGGTAGGCGAAGTCGGAGCCCGGCGCCCCCATCGGCGTGCTGGCCAGGACGTTCAGGCCGCGCAGGACCTCCATCAGGCCCGGCATCGAGGAGATCCAGTACGCGAGGGCCATCAGCGCCGAGATCACCAGGCCCATCCAGTACGCCGAGAAGTTACCGGCCGTGAGACCGGCGAGGATGTTGAGCGACGGGCCGCCTTCCTTCGACGCGGTCACGACCTCGCGGACGTGGCCGGAGTTGACCGACGTGAACACCTTGACCAGCTCGGGGATGATCGCGCCGGCGAGCGTGCCGCACGAGATGATCGCCGAGAGCTTCCACCACAGGCCGAACGGCAGCGTCGAATCTCCCTTGCCGATCAGGAAGTACGACACCAGGAACGTCAGGGCCACCGAGACGATCGACGTCAGCCACACGAGGACGGTGAGCGGGTGCTCGAAGTCCATCTTGTTGGCGGCGGCGTACCGGGCCTTGGTGAGCGCCTCGTTGATCAGGTAGCTGCCGACCGAGGCCAGGATCATCATGATGCGCATCGCGAACAGCCACACCAGGAGCACCGTCTGCGTCCACTCGCCATCACCCGCCCGCGGAAACGCGACCAGGATGAAGGTGATGAGCGCGACGCCGGTGACGCCGTAGGTCTCGAAGCCGTCCGCCGTGGGGCCGACCGAGTCGCCGGCGTTGTCGCCGGTGCAGTCGGCGATCACGCCGGGGTTGCGGGCGTCGTCTTCCTTGATGTTGAACACGATCTTCATGAGATCCGAGCCGATGTCGGCGATCTTGGTGAAGATGCCGCCGGCGATGCGGAGCGCCGCGGCGCCGAGCGACTCACCGACGGCGAAGCCGATGAAGCACGGACCGGCGTAGCTGCCGGGGATGAACAGCATGATGGCGAGCATGAGGAGCAGCTCGGTCGAGATCAGCACGGTGCCGATCGACATGCCGGCCTCGATCGGAATCGCGTAGACGCCATAGGGCTTGCCGCGCAGCGAGCTGAACGCCGCCCGCGAGTTCGCGAAGGTATTCACCCGGATCCCGAAGAACGCGACGAGCGAGCTGCCCAGGATGCCAATGACCGAGAACGCCGCGATCGCCAGCACCTTCGGCAGCGGCACCCCCTCGAGCGCCGCGAAGTAGACGACGATCACCGTGGCGATCAGGACCCACAGCCATGCGATGAACTTCGCCTGGGTCCACAGGTAGGTCTTGCACGTGGCGTAGATCAGCTCGCTGATCTCCTTCATCGCCTTGTGGACGGGGAGGTTCCGCAGCTTCTGGTACTTCATCAGGCCGAACAGCAACCCGATGGCGCAGACCGCGAGGCCGATCGCCAGGATGTTCCAGCCGGTGGTGCCCAGCATGTGCACCTGCCTGAAGTCTGGCAGCACGAGCTGGGCTTCACTTCTGGGGCGCGTAGACGCGGCCTTCGCCGCGCTCTCGGCGGTCGTTGCAAGCCATTGAACGATCGGGGTCATGGCCGGCGTTATAAGGATGAGGCGATCGGAAGCGCAAGGGGCTTGGGCGACGCAAGCGGGTGATGGGGGCGTGATGACAAAGAGAGTTTGGTGACCACCACAGGCGAACCGTGTTATGGAATGGTGCCCGGAGCGTTCGTCCCAGAACTCCCCGCTTCTGTCGGATACTCATGGGACTGCTGCCCCCTCACACTCTTCCCGCTCTACCACCACCCGTCCGACGCCGGTCGCCGGAGGTCCTTGCGCCGGCCGGCGACCACGACACCATGGCGGCGGCGCTCGCCGCGGGCGCCGATGCGGTGTACTTCGGCCTCGACGACGGCTTCAACGCGCGCGCCCGGGCGACCAACTTCGCGTCGGATACGCTCGCCGAGACCGTCGCGTGGATCCATCGCGCCGGCGTGCGGGCCTACGTCACGCTCAACACGCTGGTGTTCGAGCCCGAGCTGCCGATCGTCGAGGAGCTGATCCGCCGGGTCGCCGCCGCGGGCACCGACGCGATCATCGTGCAGGATCCGGCGGTCGCGCTCCTGGCCCGGGCGATCTGCCCGGCGCTCGATGTCCACGCGTCGACCCAGATGACGGCCTCGAGCCCGCTCGCCGCCGAGCTCCTGCGCGGCCTGGGCATCGTGCGCGTCGTCGTGCCGCGCGAGCTGTCGGTCGACGAGATCCGGCTGTACACCGCCGGCACGTCGCTGCCGCTCGAGGTGTTCATCCACGGCGCCCTGTGCGTGTCGTGGAGCGGGCAGTGCTTGTCGTCGGAAGCCTGGGGCGGCCGGTCGGCGAACCGCGGCCAGTGTGCGCAGGCTTGCCGGCTGCCGTACCACCTGATCGTCGATGGCCACGAGCGCGATCTCGGCGACCTCGCCTACCTCCTGTCGCCCAAGGATCTCGTCGGGCTCGACGCCGTCCCCAGGCTCGCCGAGCTCGGCGTCGCGTCGCTCAAGATCGAAGGCCGGCTCAAGGGCCCGCACTACGTCGCCACCTCGGTCGCCCAGTATCGCGCCGCCACGGCGGCCATCACCGGCGAGCCCGCGCCCGCCCTGCCGGTGAAGATCCCGCTCGACGAGGCCTCGCTCCACATCGCCTACAGCCGCGGCGTCACGCGCGGCTTCCTCGCGGGCCCCGATCACCAGACGCTCGTCGAGGGCCGGTTCCCGCACCACCGCGGCGTGCCGCTCGGCCGGGTGGCGCGGATCGAGGGCAGCTCGGTCCTCGTGGTGCCCGATCCGGGGCAGCGGCCGATCACCGGTGGCCGGGCGATCACCGCTTCGGCCCCTCCGGCGGCTCCGGCGGCTCCGGCGGCTCCGGCGGCTCCGGCGGCTCCGGCGGCTCCAGCCGCCTGGGCCACCCGACGCGGCCAGTCCGAGCAGGCCGAGCAGCCCGACGACACCGACCTCCGCACCCGCGTGGTGCCGCGCGCCGGCATGGGCGTCGTGTTCGATCGCGCCCGCCCCCGCGACCCGGAAGAAGGCGGCCCGATCTTCGCGGTCATGGACGATCCCCTGGGCCACTGGCTACGGTTTGGCCGGCCGGGCCCGGATCTCGCCAACGTGCAGGTCGGCAACCTCGTGTGGATCACCTCCGATCCCAAGGTCACGCGCGCCGGGGAGAAGGCCGCGGAGGCCGGGCGCCTGCCGCTCGGCCGGATCGCGGTCGACCTGACGGTCCGCGGGGCGGTGGGAACGCCGCTCGAGGTCGTGGCCGTCGCGCGCGGGCTCACCCCGCAGGGGTTTCCCCGGGCCAAGGAGTCGCAGGGCCTCTACCCCGCGGTCGATCGGCGAAGCCCGATCGAGGAGGGTGGAGACCCCGACGGTTGTGCCGGCGGGGCGGGGGGCCTCCCCCGTGGGGTCGATCGGCAAAGCCCGATCGAGGGGGGTGGGGACCCCGACGGCTGTGCCGGCGGGGCGGGGGTCCTCCCCCGTGGGATCGATCCGTTGCCCTCGGTCACCGTCCAGGCCGGCACGCCGACGCTGCTGCAGGCCGCCAAGGGCGTCGGCCTGTTGCCGAACGTCGTCGTCGACAAGCTCGGCGCCTTCGGGGGCACGCCGTTTCGCCTCGGATCGATCACGACCGAGGGGCTCGCCGCCGGGCTGCACGTGCCGATCAGCGAGCTCAAGGAGCTGCGCCGCGTCATCGTGCAGAAGCTCTGCGCCGCGATCGCCCGCGGCGATCGCCCGGTGGCCCAGCGGTCGGTGATCGAGGAGCTGCGCCGGGCGTGCCGGCCGGTCGATCACGCGCCGGTCGATCAGGCGCCGCTCGATCACGCGCCGATCATCGTCCCGCTGTGCCGCACCGACGCCCAGCTCGACGCCGTGCTCGCGGCCGGCGCGACCGAGGTCGAGCTCGACTGGATGGAGCTGGTCGGGCTCGGCAAGGCGGTCGCCCGTGCACGCGCCCGCGGGGTCCGGGTCGGCGTCGCGACGATGCGCGTGCAGAAGCCCGGCGAGGAGCGCATCGATCAACACCTCGCGAGCCTCGCGCCGGATCACGTGCTCGTGCGCAGCTGGGGCTCGCTGGCGGCCTTCGTGCGGCTTCCGCACCCGCCGATCCTGCACGGCGACTTCTCGCTCAACGTCACCAACTCGATCGCGGCCGGCTGGGTGCTCGAGCACGGCCTCGCCACGCTGACCGCCGCCCACGATCTCGATCGCGAGCAGCTGTTCGCGCTCCTGGCCCGAACGCCGCGCGGCCGGATCGGCGTCACGATCCATCACCACGTCCCGACCTTCCACACCGAGCACTGCGTCTACGCCCACCTGCTGTCGACCGGCCGCGACTACAAGACCTGCGGGCGGCCGTGCGAGCAGCACCAGGTCGCCCTCCGCGATCGCATCGGCCTGGTCCACCCGGTCGTGGTCGATGTCGGCTGCCGCAACACCGTGTTCAACGCCCAGGCGCAGAGCGCGGCGAGCCTGGTGCCCGAGCTGCTCGCGCAGGGCGTCCGGCGGTTCCGGGTCGAGCTGGTGCGCGAGACCGCCCAGGAAGCGGCCCGCGTGTTCACCGACTACACCAAGCTCGCCGCCGGCCAGCTCGACCCCCGCGAGGTCGTCCGGCGCGCGGCGGTGCACGAACAGTTCGGCGTCACCCGCGGCACGATGCGCACCCTGACCGTGCTGCGCTGAGCGGCTCGCCGATCGCGACACCGATGTCAGGAATTGGCCAGTTCAGGCGATCTGGCCCACCAGCGTTCCACACCGGCATATCCTGGTAAACCAAGCCGCTGTGCATGGTTCGCCGACGCGTGCGACCTGGCATTCCAGCTGCTCTTACCGGCAGCATGATGAAGACGGTCCGTCCGCTCGCGCTCCTTGCCACCGCGCTGCTTGCCGCGGCGGCCCCGGCCGCTCCGGCCTTCGCGCAACCGGGCGCGATGGATCCTGCCGTGACGGAAGCCCCGCCGCCCGTCAATGCCGGTACCGTGGTCATCGTGACCCCGCAGGCGCCGGTCGTCGCCCAGCCGGCCGGTCCCCAGCCGATGGCGCCGGCCACCTCGCCTGCCCCGCAGACCGATGACTGGAACAACGTCTCGCACATCAACGGGCAACTCGTGAAGGTCGGCGAGCACGGCGACTACCTCTACAACAACGGCCATACCACGAACATCGCGGCCAACCCGATCGGCTGGATGTTTGGCTTTTACGGCATCAGCATCAGCCACGCGGTGCATAGCAACGTCGCGATCCGCGGCGACGCCAACATCTTCTCGTTCTCGAACTCGGGGGGCTACGAGGTCGGCGTGAGCGCACCGATCTACTTCCGGCGCGTGTTCCAGGGGCCCTTCCTCGAGCCGGGGCTCATCGCCCGGAACCTGACCTGCAACGGCTGCGACGCCGGCGATCCGAGCATCGGCCCCGAGGTCCTGTTCGGCTGGCACTGGACGTTCGACTCGGGGCTCAATGTCGCCATGGCGGTCGGCGCGATGCGCAACATGAACGGCCACTCGAGCTCGATCGACGCGGAGCCCGCCGGGTACTTCCGGATCGGCTACGCGTTCTAGTACAGAGGAGCACGCGAACCCATCGCACAACCCGCCCAAGCGGATCCCGCGTTGGACCTGTCAACGAGACTTGTCAAACACCGCGCGCTTGTACAACTCGGTGAGCACGCCAAGCCGATCGTCCGAGGTGATCCAGCCATCGAGGTCGGTCGCGTCGACGGGGATGACGAGCGCGTTCGTGGCAGAGGTCTTATCTGCCGCGCGTTGCGCATGAAATGCGTTGGTGAAGCCACCGATCGCGAAGAAAAAGCCGGTGGTTGCGCGACCATACTTGGTCGTGAGCTTGCGATGAAAGCTGCTGTACTCCTGCGGGCCGCACTTCGACGACCAGTTCTTGCATTCGCCGAGCACGTAAGGTGATCCATCCTTCACCCAGATCGGATCTTCGGAGCGGTTCTCGACGACGATGTCGATCTCCTCCAGCTCATTCTGGACGCGTGTCTCCACGCGTTCAAAGCCAGGCGTCGCGCGGAACAGGAGCCGGACGAGCTCTTCGAGCAAGACGCCTTTGCGGTTGCGATCGGTCTCGGTGCGCACGCGATCCCAGGTCTCACGCAGCTCACGAACGACCCCGTCCTTCGAGAGCAGGGCGAGCCGGCGCTCGCTCGTCACCTCGACCGCGTTGCGCACCTTCGCGCGGAGCAGCGCATCGAACGCCCCATTCTTCACCAGGTAGTCGTAGACGCCGAGCCGGAACGCGCGCTCGATGGCGTCGTGCGCGGCGTATGCCGTGACGACGATCGTCTTCGCGAACGGCGCGAGGCTGTGGACCTGCGCGATCAGCTCGAGGCCATCGTTCGAGCCACCCGGCCCCCGAAGCTTCTGATCCAGCAATACGACGTCGAGCATGGGCCCGAGGGTCTTGAGTACCTGGACCGCGTCCTCGGAGGTGTGCGCGACGGTCACGGCCAGCCCGAGCGCTCCCAGCATCTCCTGGTAGATGACGACGAAGTCGCGGTCATCGTCGATGATGAGGATCTGTCCGGGTGGCTTCATGACTTGGTGTCCTCGGCGATGGAGATCACGAACCTGGCCCCGCCGAGGTGGCTCGCTTCACACCATACCTTACCCCGAAGTGTTCCTTCGACGAGGCTTCGTACAAACGCCAGGCCGAAGCCGTGACCCGGCCCGCCCCGCGTCGTGTAGCCATCGTCGAAGACGCGCTCGTGAAGCTCGGCCGGGATACCATCCCCGCCATCATCGACCACGATCTCGACGACGGCGTTGTGCGCGTGAGACGAGACCTGCACTGGACCGGCGGCTGACGTTGCCTGCAGTGCGTTCAAGACGAGGTTGGAGACAGCTCGCACCAGGCGAGCGCGCGGTGCGCGCACACGGTGTACCACGTTCGATGTCACTTCGACCCGCTCTCCGCCGTCAGTCCAGCTGATCGCCTCGTTGACCACATCGGCGACGTCGCAGGACGTCACAGGCTCGCTGATGAGGTCGCTCGTGGCAACGAGCTCATCAACAAATTCCAGCACGCGAACGACGCCGCGTCTGGCCTTCTCGACCCGCCCTGCGGTGTCCGGCTCTGTGCTGGCGGTACGCAATGCGTCCATGTGGTGCCGCACAGGGACCAGCGCGTTGCGGACCTCGTGGGTGATCAACCTGGTGAGTTCGCGAGTCGCGTCGGCCGCTACTGCGCCACGGCCATAGACGACGACGGAGCTCTGGTCTTCGAGGAGCGCAGCCACCGCTGCGGGCCATGGTCCTGGCTCCAGCACGGCATGCACGAGATCGCGCATCCCCTCCTCCACCACATAGCCATCGACGTCTTCACCGGGCTCAGCTCGCAGGGGCAAAAACACCTCGAGCTCGACGAGACGTGTGCACGTCGGTAGCGAAGGAGCGAAATCCTGCTGGTCTACATTGAATACGATTTCGATACCGGTCAGCGCCTGTTTCAGGAGCTGCCGCGATGCGCGCCACGGGTCCCAGCGCCCGGCGTTCTGCGATACCTCGACCGTGAGCAACCAGCGGATCGCATCCCTGCCCCGCAACCGAAGAAATGCTCGACCAAGGCTCGTGACGCAGGACCCGTGTTGCGGCTCGACACCGACGAGCTGATTCTCGAGCGCATACCGGGGAACGCGGAGGTATTCGAAGCCATCGACAATGCGCTGAAGCTCCAGCTCATCGATGATCCCCCCTCTGGAATCGACACAGTCGATCGCTTTATCGAGCGCTCGAGCGGCGAACTCACGCATCGCCTGGTCACCTCTTGGAGCAAGCGGGGATGGCACGGTCTCGAGATATCTTGCGAATTGTGCAACCTGTTCGGGCGTCCATTTGTGATGTAAGTGTTCGAGCCACTCATGGTCGAAGATGTGCCGCCAATGGTTGCTCCCTTCTTGTCCCCGTAGCCGATCGAGGAGGTGACGATACAACGCCGCGTCGTCGATCTTGCGCAGCTGGATCGGAGGCGCGGGAGTGCCCTGAAGCAAGCCCTCCAGGTACGTTCGGAGACGAGGCTCGAAGCGCACGACTGATAGTAGCGCAGCGTGGTCAGCGCCGGTAGCGCCGGCCGGCGGCGCGGGACGAGCACGCACAGATCGGCAAGGGTGAAGGCGAGCGCGCCGGAGGCGTCATTTGAGGCGCGGCTGGCGTGGATGCCGAGCAACTCGTGCTGGCCACGGTCGATCCTGCCGCTGAACCGTACTGGCCCTGAACCGCCGCCGTCACGCCATCGTCGTCACGCCGTGGCCGAACCATAGCCCAGCCCGCACCGCCACGGCTTGCGGCTATGCTCCCGAAGGCGATGCCCGGGCAGCGGTTCGACTACAGCGGCGAGCGGCAGCGCCACGAGAAGCTCGTCGGCCGCGCGGAGCTCTTGGCCCGCCTCGATCAGCTGCTGGTCATCGGCGAGGGCGACCGCTGGGTCGTGATCACCGGCGGTCCGGGGATGGGCAAGAGCGCGATCCTGGCGGCGTGGCTGGCGCGCCGCCAGGCAGCCGGCGTCACGGTGCCGCATCACTTCATCCGCCGCGGTCAGTACGACTGGGACGATCCCGCGCAGCTGGTCGGCTCGCTGGTGGCGCAGCTCGAGGGGGGCTTTGCGGCGCTATGCGAGCCAGAGGCCGATGCGCGGATGCATCCGGCCGCGCGGCTGGCCCGGATGCTGTCGCGCGTGTCGGAGCACGAACTCGCGGCGCGCGGCGAGCGCCTGGTCGTGCTGATCGATGGCCTGGACGAGTACGACCCGCCTGCGAAGGCGCCGCCGGGCGATCCGCTCACCGCCTTTCTGCCGCATGTGCTCCCGGCGGGAGTGAGCCTCTTGTGTGCCTCCCGGCCGCATCATCCCTACGTGGCAAGCCTGGCCGCACGCGATGGCGAGTTCGTCCAGATTGATCTCGATGACCCAGCGAGCGCCGCTGACAACGAGGCGACGGTCCGTGCGTTCTGGGAGGGTGCAGCCGGACCGCTGGGCCTGGATCCGCACGACCGCGAGGATGACCGCTTCCTCGACGAAGCGGTGGCGCGCGCCCTGGGCAACGTGCAGCACGCCGTGCAGCTGCGTAAACAGCTGGCCGCGCTCGGCCCGGAGCAGCGCCGCGCGGCGCGGCACCGCCTCGAGGACATTCCCCGTGGGCTGGAGGCTCTGATCGCCCAGGCGTGGGAGCGCATCGCGGTCGCTCCGATCGTCGTGGACGGTGTGGGGATCCTGTGCGCCGCCCGCGAGGCGCTCTCGCTCGATGAACTCGGGGCCGTGGCGGGCTGGACCGGCCAGGCCGAGCGGCAGGCCTTCGTCCGCGGCGCGATGGAGCTTCTCGTGGAGACCCAGCGGCCGGATGGGACGCGCGAGTACCGGATGCACCATGATATGATCCGCGCGCATATCGCCCGCGTGATCGGTTCAGCCGCGCTGTCGGCGCATCATCGCTCGTTGGCGCGGCGGCTGGCGAGCTGGCCATGCTCCCCCGAAGCGTCGTCGAGGCGCTACACCCTGCGGCACGCCGTGATCCATCGCGTGGAGGCCGGTGATCGGGCGGATGCGTGGCGACTCGCGGCCGACGTGAGCCTCTTGGAAGCCAGGTGTCGCGAGCTCGGCGTGGACGAGGCCGAGGCCGATGTGACGAGGCTGGCCATGCGCTGCCGCATGAGCGGAGACGAGGCGCTTGGCCAGCGCGCCGACGACTTGGCCCGAGCGCTCGCGCGCGAGTCGCACTGGCTGCGCGCGGCTCCGGAGGCGACGGCAGCCCTGGTATGGAATCGGCTGCGGCGGTCAGGTTGGGGCGCGAGCGACCTCGATGCGCTTCGGGTGCCCGATGGTGTGGACTTTCTGCGGGTGCGACACACGGCGACACGCGAGAGCCCAGCGCTGGTGCGTGACCTCGTCGGTCACACCGCCGGGGTAAAGGCGTGCGTGGTGACTCCGGACGGCCGGCGTGTGGTCTCGGCGTCCCATGACAAGACGCTCAAGGTCTGGGACCTCGAGACCGGACGAGCGCTCGCTAGTTCTCGCGTCAAAATAGCGGTTCGCGCCTTTGCACCGACGAGCCTCCCACGCGGTACTGGCTCCGGAACTTGTCCGGTCTGACCAATCACGCGCCCGAACCTCGTCGGGCTGGTTGAAAAGC
>Ga0308175_100001369_pt1 | contig 16445 bp, 18 predicted proteins | sample PhyCR1_3_FD_203893 | JGI IMG/M metagenome (GOLD analysis project Ga0308175, IMG submission 203893) | Soil microbial communities from UC Gill Tract Community Farm, Albany, California, United States - DLSLS.C.R1 | ecosystem: Environmental > Terrestrial > Soil > Agricultural land | place: USA...
TTCGTCCCCGCCGATTCTTCATCCATGTAGCGGACCTCGGCAGCCGCCGCGCGATCGCTGATCGTCCAGTCGGGATGGAGTGCCTTCAGCTTCGGCGTGACGGCTTGCGCCAATGCATCGCCCTTCAGACCTGCCTTGCGACCATCCGTCACCAGCCGGCGAAGGTCGAGCAAGTAAGCGCGGAAATCGTCGACATCCTTCAGGTTCGCGACGTCGCCATGCCCCGGGACGAAAATTGTATGCGCCGCATCCGGCATGTGCTCGAAGTCGGCGTCCGTCGCGGTCCATTCCTTCACCGAGCCATCGATCAGGTTCGGAGGAATTTTCCGCCAAAGCATGTCGCCGGTGAAAAGCACCTTGGAATCCGGGACGAAGACCGTGAGATCGCCGCCAGTGTGGCCGAGAACAGTCCTGACCACGATCTTTCGGGAGCCCAGCCACACCGTCAGGTCCTTGTCGGTGGTGACATCCGGCAACGGCAGCGCCGCAATCTGCGCCTTGAATTCGGCCGTGATCTGGGGGCCGAGCAGATGGACGTTCTCGGTCCGCACCCAGCCGCGCACATTGCGGTGTGCGATGATGACCGCTCCAGCATCGCGCAGCGCCTGATCCCCGCCGGTGTGGTCCAGGTGATAGTGCGTGTTGACGAGGTCGCGGATCGGTTTGGGCGTCAACCGATGGATCTCGGCGACAAGGGCGCGGGCGGCATCGAGGTTGAAGAAGCTGTCGACCACCAGCACCCCGTCGTCGCCAATCACGAAGCCGGCGTTCGAACCTGCTCTGTGCTGCGGACCGTCGATCGCCGCATAGACGCCGGGTGCGACCTGCTTGAGTGCGAAGGGTAGCGGCGAAGTTGAGTGTGGCTCGGCGGATGCCGCGCCGGTCGCCCACACGAGCGCGGTAAGTCCGATCAGATTTCTCTTGGCGCGGTCCATCACTAAAACCAGAAACTCAGGACGCCGCAGAGCAGCAAAATCAGGCCGGCGGCGAAAATCTTGTCGGCAAGCCGCTCGAAAGCATCGTTCGATTTGCTGATCGCCCAATGGGACGCTCCGCAAGCACCGAGGAAAAGTAGCGCTGCCACGAACGACAGCTCATCGGCGAACGTCTCTGCAGCTTTCCCGGTAATATGCACGGCTGTGACGATAAGGAGCGCGACGCCGAGCAGGGTGGCTGCGGAATCGATGATGTAATGGGACCGCATCGAAGCCCTCCCAAACGGTTAAATTCAGCCCTACCGGACGGGACACGCTTTTCAATCACGATCGCGTTATAGGCCCGCGCATGGCCGAGCCATCGCCCCGCAAACTCATCGGAGCCGCGCTGATCGTCGCGATCATCGTTCTTTGGGCGACGTTCGTCGCAAGCCTGAGCCCCTTCGTCGGCAAATGGCCTGTGCTGGTGCAGGCGCCATATTATCTGTTCGTTGGAGTGGCGTGGGCTATCCCGTTGAAACCATTGATCCGATGGATACAGACCGGTTCGTTCCGCGTTCGTCACTGATTCCGTTGTAACGACTGTATTATACAACTATATCACTTGATAAATGGCTGAACTTCTGACCTTCTCCCGCCCGTTCGACGGGCTTATTGGCACGATTGCGCATTTGCGCGAGCGCGGGCGTGGCCTCATGCACGCTCATCCGCGGGAAGCGGTCGGCGCCGGAGTCTTGGCGTTCGTCGGATTCGTCGCGCTGGGCAGTATCGCGATTCCGAATCCCGCGACGGCCCCAGCGGCACAAGCGGCGCCCCCTGCCCCACCGCCGCTGATCCTGAAGGCGATCGCGCCCGATCAGGCGCTGAAGCTCAATGCCGAAATCCCGGTGACTGGCGGACCCAATCCCGCTGCTAGTCCCTTCGTATTCAGGGGGACATCCGCCGCGCGCAGCCAGGCGCTGAACTGCCTCGCCAGCGCGGTCTATTACGAGGCCGGCAACCAGGACGAGAATGGCGAGCGGGCGGTTGCGCAGGTCGTGCTCAACCGGGTCCGCCACCCCGCCTTTCCAAACACGGTCTGCGGCGTCGTTTACCAGGGTTCGACCCGGCCGACCGGATGCCAGTTCACCTTCACCTGCGACGGATCGCTGGCGCGCCAGCCCGACGCCGAAGGATGGCGCCGCGCCTACAAGATTGCCGAAGATGCGCTGGGCGGCCTGGTCTACGGACCGGTCGGCTGGGCGACCCACTATCACGCCGACTATGTCATGCCGACCTGGGCGTCGAGCATGGCCAAGAACGCGATCGTCGGAGCTCACCTCTTCTATCGCTGGGCCGGAAGCTGGGGGAAGGCCGCGGCCTTCACCGACGCTTACGCAGGACGCGAGCCGAATGCCGCAGTTTTGCGGACTGCCGCGCTCGCAGCGCCGCACGTTTCCCCGGTGGTTAGCCAGAATGGCCTTGCCGCTGCGATCAGGGACATTCCGGGCGCGGAGCCGCTGAAGCTCGCGCCGTCGATGAGGGGCGACAAGCGCGTAGCGGTCCGGTTCAACCTTGTTGCGCGCAAGGCTTCAGAGGACGCGCCGCACGTGGATTACGAGCAGAAGTTCGCGGCTTCCGACAACCTCAAATGGGCGCTGTCATCCGAAACCGTCGGAGCGAACGAACAGCCACTTGGCAAGGGACCAGCGACACCTGGTTCAGGCAGCGGCGCCGGAGCGCAGCACTAGTCCTCATTCTCGGTATCGGCCTGCGCCACCGCCGGCGCGACCGGCGGCAATTGAGGCGCGAGCACCAGCTCGACGCGCAGCCTGATTTGATCGAGACGGCTGTCGATCGCGAGATAATCGTCCGACAAGGCGGACGCCGCACTCCATTGCCGTCCGGTGACCGCTAACGGCGCGAACGGCCCCTCGTCGCGCAGCGGATCGCGGTCCTCGAGCCCGATAACTGCATCATCAAAGGCAGCGCATTGATCGAGGAGCTGGGTCCCGGGCGCTTCGCGAAGACGTCGGTGGCAGTCATTGCTGGCATTCGCCAGCGCCGTTTCGTCCTTGGTGCGATAGAGGTGGAGCGCCTGCTGCACCGAGGAATCGATCACGCCGACATGCAGGGGTACGGCCACGGGATCGGCCGGTGACGGCGCCGCCTTGTGGCGGACTGCCAGGCCGGGGGTCGCGGCCGAGACGCTGCGGCTGAGCGGCACGCTCGGTCCCATTACCACTGCAAGCGCCGCGATTGCACCGCCAGCCACGAGCGCAGCGAACGGCCAGTGTCCGCCGTTGCGCTTCGCTCTGCGGTCTTCGTTGAACTGGAGCGGGTCGGTCGCCGCCCTGCCGCCGCGGAGCTCACGATAGGCGCGTGTGATCTCGGCTGTGCGGCTTGCATCGCCGCCAACCCGGTCCGGGTGATGCTGCTTGATGAGCCTTTTGTAGGCGCGTTCGATGGCCGCGGAATCCGCCCCGGGATCGAGGCCGAGAACGGCAAGTGCGGAGACGCGGCCGGCCATGAATCCGGCGTCTAATCCAATCCCCAACGATGTGGAAAGTGGCGCGAGTGACGGGGCTCGAACCCGCGACCTCCGGCGTGACAGGCCGGCGCTCTAACCAACTGAGCTACACCCGCGTTTTTGGATTGGTCAGACTATGGGGCGGCGACCTAGGAGAGGGTCTTTGGAGTGTCAACCATCGCAGGCTCCATTTCCTGCCGCTCCTCGACATCCTCCTCGTCGGGGTCGCCGATGTGGGTCAAGGTGCCGTGCTCGAACAGGAAACCGGCGATGTCCGGAGTTCCCGCCGCCGAGAAGATCGTCTTCATGATGATGAGCAGCGGGACAGCGAGAAGTGCGCCCGTCGTGCCCCAAATCCAGGCCCAGAAGGAAAGCGAAATGAGGATCGACAGCGGGCTGATGGTCAGGCGATGGCCGACGACCATCGGCGTGAAGAAATTCGCCTCGATCAAATGAAAGCCAACGAAGACCGCGGGTGGCAACAGTGCGCCCCAGACATCCGGATAGGTCATTAGCCCGCCAACGAAGAGCAAGAGTGCAGCGACGATCGGTCCGAGATAGGGGATGTAATTCGCTACCGCGACGATGCCGCCCCACATTACGGGCGAAGGCATACCGAGTAGCCAAAGCGCGCCGGCGGTCAGTGCGCCGAGTCCGATGTTGATGAGCGTGATTGTGCCGAGATAGGTCGAGGTCGCGTCGACCACTTGCTGGATTACGCGAGCGGTGGTGAGCGCGCCTTCGAAGCTCCCGCGGCTGACGATCGTGCGCTTGCGCATCGCGGTCCACCCGGCGAGGAAGAAGAAAATCACCAGCAGCGAGAAGAACAGCTGGATGAGCAGGTGCGGCGCGGACGTCGCGAGCAGTCCCATCAGCGACGTCGGCTGTTCGAGGGTGACCGTGCGCGCGTGGCTGACGTGGTTGATCTCGATCTGGTTGGTGATCCGCCCGACGAACCTGTCGAGGTTCTTGTAGAGGTCGAAGACGGGTTCGAGCGTCGAGCGGACCTTGCCGACCTTTGTCGGGATCTGCGCGACCCAGTCGCTCGCCGGGACGATTATCGTTCCAATCGCGAAGATGGCGATGCCGAGGAAGATGATGACGCAAAGCCCCGCCGACGCCTTGGATGGCATCCCTCGCCGCTCGAACCATTCCAGCAGCGGCACCAAAGCGATGGCGATGACTAGCGCGGCCGTCACCGGCATGAAGAATTCCGCTCCGGCGCGAAGCGCGAAGGGAAGCGCGACGACGACCCCGATTCCCGCGATCAGGGTCAGGCCTGCGAGCAGGCGGTCTCGCTTGGCAGTGATGGTCTCGGCGAGGACTCGGGCCTCGTCCGAGATTTCTCCTTCGATTTCCTGCTGCTTGCGGGTGTGCGCATCCATTCGCGCAGCATAAACCGGCGCCGAGCGGCTCGCCAGCGATCATCTTGCTCGATAGTCGGCCGGACTATCTGCGCGAGATGATGGTGCCCCTGGTCCGACTCGAACGGACACTCCGGTGAAGGAACTCGATTTTGAGTCGAGCGCGTCTACCATTCCGCCACAGGGGCACGCGAAGCCTAGCTAGCGACGCGCGTCCCCAGCGGCAACCGTTCGCTATTCGGCGGCGACGGCGGTTCCTCCGCCTCCGCCGTAGGGATTCGCCCCGTAGCGATTATCGCCCGGCGTACCCGGCAAGACCATGAAAACGAGCAGGACAATGCAAAGCACAAGTCCGACGAGACTAAGAAGTCCCAGCATGCCGATCGCGCCGAGGGTTGGCGCCCCAGCAGCGGCACGCGTCATCAGCGAAGCAGCGATGGCGTAGGGAACGAATAACAATAGCCACCAACCGCTTCGATTTGTGTCGTGAAGGCGGCGAACGCCTACCGCAATTCCCGGTATGATCGTCGCGAGCCAGAGCAGCGCCGTCAATGGCCCGTAGACCCCGAAGATCATACCTTTCAGACCCGTGATGCTTTCAACGATCATCAGGACAAGGAAGGCAATTACCAGGCCAAGGGTGTACCACCAATATTCCGCTCTCGGCGCGCGTCCACTGAAGTCCGCGTATTTCTCGAGGATTGGCCGTTTTGCCCAATCGACCGGCGTCATGCTGCTGTTCATCGACTTTTCTCCCCCTATTCGATTTGCCGGATGCTAACCCCTGATTTCGCGAGCGCAACTAATTGCGCGGGGCCTGCCTTCGATAGCTTAGCGCCTCTGCGACGTGGATGCGGCCAACCTGATCCGCGCCGGACAAATCCGCGATCGTTCGCGCGACGCGCAACACGCGATGAAAGCCCCGAGCCGACAGACGCATCGCTGCCGCCGCGTCGGCTAGAAGCTTCTTCCCGGGCTCGTCGGGAGTCGCGACTCTGTCGAGCAGTTCGCCGTTGGCCTCCGCGTTAGTGCGCGGGCCGTGTCCATTGTAGCGGTCAGCCTGAACCTGGCGGGCAGAGGCGACGCGGCGCGCGACTTCGGCGCTGCCCTCGGCCGGCGGCGGTAGAGTGAGGTCCGCAGCGGAAACTCCCGGAACTTCGACGTGAAGGTCGATGCGGTCGAGCAGCGGGCCGGAAACGCGCGCCTGATAATCAGCGGCGCAGCGCGGGGCGCGGCTGCAGGCCAGCGCGGGATCGCCGAGGTGGCCACAGCGGCAGGGGTTCATTGCAGCGACAAGCTGAACTCTCGCCGGGAAGGTCACGTGCGTATTGGCGCGGGCGACGCTGACGGAGCCGGTTTCCAGCGGCTGGCGAAGGGAATCTAAGACCGGCCGCTGGAATTCGGGAAGTTCGTCGAGAAACAGCACGCCAAGATGGGCGAGGCTGATCTCGCCCGGCCGGACTCGCAACCCCCCGCCGACAAGCGCGGGCATCGATGCGCTATGGTGCGGCGACCGGAAGGGCCGCTGACGTCGAATTTTGCCACCTCCGAGCTCGCCCGCGACCGAGGCGACCATCGAGACCTCGAGCGCCTCGCTGGGCTGCAATGGAGGCAGAATTCCCGGCAAGCAGGCGGCGAGAAGCGACTTTCCCGCTCCCGGAGGTCCGCTCATCAGCAGGTTGTGACCTCCGGCGGCTGCGATTTCCAAGGCGCGCTTGGCGACTTCCTGGCCTTTGACTTGCGCGAGGTCGGGTCCGCCGTCGGGCGCTTCGGCTTCGACCGGCGAGGGAGCGGCAACGAGGCTCGTTCCCTTGAGATGTGCGAGAAGCGCGAGCAGGTCGGGCGCGGCGATGACGTCGAGCTCTCCGGCCCAGCTCGCCTCACTGCCCTGCGCCGCAGGGCAGATCAGCCCCTTGTCGGCCGAAGAGGCATGGATAGCCGCCAGCAGCACGCCCGGCGACGCAGCGATGCGCCCGTCGAGGCAAAGTTCCCCGACCGCCACGTAATGCGACAGCGTTTCCGCATCGGTGGCTCCGATCGCGGCGAGCAGGCACAGGGCGATCGGCAAGTCGTAGTGCGACCCTTCTTTCGGGAGGTCGGCGGGGGATAAATTGACGGTGATGACCTTCGGCGGAAGCGCGAGGCCGAGAGCGGCAAGGGCCGCCCTCACCCGTTCGCGGCTTTCGGCCACCGCCTTGTCGGGCAATCCGACGATGGTGAATTTGGGAACGCCGGATGTCAGCTGGACCTGCACTTCAACGGCGCGGGCTTCGAGGCCGAGATACGCGACAGTGGCGACGGTGGCAGCCATCAGGCCCCGCCCCCCGAACGAACAATGCTGGTCAGACTTCCCCCTAGCTCGGCGGGGAAACGCTAGCCTGTTCGCGATACGTTTCGCAAGCGCTTGCGGCGAACGAGGTGTCTCACCACATCAACACGCATGTTCAGCAGGGGTCAGTGGCGTCGCTTTATCGACCATCCGGTGGTCGAATGGTCTTTGTTCGCGATCGGCGTGGTGCTCCTCGTCGTGTCACCGCTGGTGGGCGCAATCCCGGGCCCGGGCGGGATCATCGTCGCAGGCATCGGCCTGGCGCTGGTTCTCAAAACCAGCATGTGGGCCAAGCGGCGCTACGTCAGGTTCAAGCGTTGGCAGCCCAAGGCCGGACGCTGGACCGACTGGGCCTTGCGCAGGGAAAGCGCGAAGCGGCGAGAGGCGCTTCGAGGCGGCGCGAAAAGCGGTTCCGACAATTGACTTCACGACTCCTCTCCACTATCGGCGCGCACGACAGCGGCTGCCTCGTAGGGCGGCCCTTTTTCTTTGAATTCGAACTTAAAGGCATGAGCGATGAAGCGCACCTTCCAGCCGAGCAATCTGGTCCGCAAGCGGCGTCACGGCTTCCGCAGCCGGATGGCGACCGTCGGCGGCCGCAAGGTGTTGAACGCCCGCCGCGCCCGCGGCCGGAAGAAGCTCAGCGCCTAATCACGCTCAGCAAGCGCGCCGATTTTGTCGCGGCGAATGCCGGCCGGCGCGCCACGACACCCGGATTCGTCCTGCTGGTGCGCGACCGCGAGGATTCCAATCCCCAAATGCGCGTCGGCTTCACCGTCACGAAGAAGATCGGCGGCGCCGTCGTTAGGAACCGAATGAAGCGCCGCTTTCGAGCGCTCGCCCGCGAACTGGTGCCAGCGAAGGGCGTTCCCGGCGCGGACCATGTCATGATCGGCCGTTCAAAGGGGATAGAGCGCGATTTTGGCCTCCTCCGCTCCGAGCTCGCCGGCGCGCTCGATAGGCTCGGCCGGTCGTGATCGGACGCCTCATGATATTGGGCGCGAAGGCCTGGCAGAAAGGTCCGTCCCAGATCCTGCCGCCGAGCTGCCGCTATCAACCGAGCTGCTCGGCCTATGCGATCACCGCAATCGAGCGCTATGGCGCGGCGCGCGGGGGCTGGATGGCCCTGAAGCGCATCGGCCGCTGCCACCCGTGGGGCGGCCAAGGCTACGACCCCGTACCCTAGAGGATCGAGACCAAGTGAACGACAACAAGAATCTGATCCTCGCTGTAGTGCTGAGCGCGCTCGTGCTGCTCGGCTGGACTTGGGCAGCGAACAAATATTTTCCAAGCGCCAACCCGCCGAGCACGAAAGTCGAAGCTGGAAAGCAGCAACCGACGACCCAGCCCGGCGCCCAGCCAAACGTGCCGGCGGCTCGGAAGACCTTGAGCGTTTCAGCGGCGCTTGCCACCGACCCGCGCATTGCCATCCGGACTCCGTCGCTTCAGGGCTCGATCAACCTCAAGGGCGCACAGATCGACGACCTGCTGCTGGTCAACGAGAAACAGACGCTGGCCAAGGATTCCCCGCCGGTGCGGCTGCTGTCGCCACTTGGCGCCCCTAACGCCTACATCGCCGAGTTCGGCTGGAGCGCCCAGGGCGCGCAGGTTCCGGGGCTCGACACAGTTTGGACCGCGGACAGAGAGCAGCTCGTCCCAAACCAACCCGTGACACTGAGCACGCAGATGCCGGATGGCACCCGGTACCAGCTGAAGATCGCCGTCGACGACGGGTTCCTGTTCACGGTCCAGCAGAGCGTGCTCAACGCGTCGGCACAGCCGATCACGGTCCGCCCGACCGGACTCGTAAGCCGCTCAGGTGAATCCGCGGACAAATCCACATGGACCAACCACGTCGGGCCCATCGGTGTGTTCGACGGGAAGGCGAATTACGACGTCAACTGGAAGGACCTCGACAAGAACGGCAGCCAGCCCTTCAACAATGTCGCGGGGTGGCTGGGCTTTACCGACAAATACTGGCTGACCGCACTGGTCCCTGGCTCGTCGGTGTCGGCAGATTTCCGGCGTAGTCCAAGCGGCGGCTACCAGGCGGATTACGCCGCTGCGCCGACGGCCGTTGCTCCGGGGCAGACCTCGACCACGCAAGCCCGACTGTTTGCAGGAGCCAAGGAGAAGTCCTGGCTCGACCGCTACGAGAGCGCCGGCGTTCCGAAGCTCAGCAAGGCGATCGACTGGGGCTGGTTCGAATTCTTCATGCGGCCGATCTTCGACGTGCTGATGTTCCTCTTCCACACGCTCGGCAACTTCGGGCTGGCGATCATCGCGCTGACGCTGATCGTCCGGGCAATCATGTTCCCAATCGCGCAGAAGCAGTTCCAGTCGATGGCCGCGATGCGCAAGCTTCAGCCGAAGATGAAAGCGATCCAGGAGCGCTTCAAGGACGACAAGCCGCGCCAGCAGCAGGAGATCCTGAAACTCTACCAGGCGGAGAAAGTGAACCCGGCCGCGGGGTGCCTTCCGATCGTGCTTCAGATTCCGGTCTTCTACGCGCTCTACAAGGTGCTGGTTGTCAGCGTTGAGATGCGGCACCAACCCTTCATCCTGTGGATCAAGGATTTGTCGGCCGCGGACCCCCTGACTCCGGTAAACTTGTTCGGCCTCCTGCACTTCACGCCGCCGGCAATGCTCGCGATCGGAGTGCTGCCTATCCTGGTCGGCCTGACCCAGTTCATGTCGATGAAGCTCAACCCGCAGCCGATGGACCCGGCGCAAGCGCAGATGTTCGCGATCATGCCCTGGTTCCTGGTCTTCATCATGGCCCCCTTCGCGGCCGGGCTTCAGCTCTACTGGATCACCAACAACTTGCTGACCATGGCGCAGCAATGGTGGCTCTACCGCCGCTTCGGCCTTCACCTCAGCGACACGCATCCGGTCCACACATGAGCGGCGCGGTGGACCTGGAGCTCGACGAGCGTGCGCGGAAGCTGTTCGCCGGCCCGCTCGAGTTCTTGAAGTCCGCGCCGGAACTCAAGTTTCTTCCCGACCCGACGGTGCCGGAAATCGCCTTTGCCGGTCGATCGAACGTCGGCAAGAGCTCCCTCCTCAATGCCTTGGCCAACCGAAAAACACTGGCACGAACCTCGAACACGCCGGGCCGGACGCAGGAGCTGAACTTCTTTGACGTCGGCCGGCCCTTACAGCTGAGGCTCGTCGATATGCCCGGCTACGGTTTTGCAGATGCGCCCAAGGATTTGGTGAAGCGATGGCGCCATCTCGTGAACGACTATCTGCGCGGGCGGACGGTATTGAAGCGCGCGCTGGTTCTGATCGACTCCCGCCATGGTCTCAAGGAGGTCGATCGGGACGTGATGCGGATGCTCGACGATGCTGCCGTCAGCTACCATCTTGTGCTGACCAAAAGCGACAAGGTGAAACCGAGTGCGCTCGGCGCGCTTTACGAAGCGACGATGGTCGACGCCGCAAAGCACCCCGCCGCGCATCCGTGCATCTTCACGACCTCGAGCGAAACGGGTAGCGGCATTGCCGAGTTACGAACGGCAATTCTCGACGCCGCAACCTCCTAGGGAGAGTGGATTGCTCAAGCTGATTATCGGCAACCGGGCCTATTCGAGCTGGTCGATGCGCGGCTGGCTTGCGGTCAAGCAATCGGGCGAGCAGTTCGAAGAATATGTCGTGCCTTTGTTCGACGACAAATGGGAAAAGAGGCGCGAGGGCGACGAATTCGCTCCTTCCCTCGGCAAGGTTCCGATTCTGTGGGACGGCGACTGTGTCGTCTGGGACAGCCTGGCGATCATCGAATTCCTCTCCGACCGGTACGGAAGTGCCTTCTACTGGCCCGAAGAGGAGACCGCGCGCGCGGTCGCTCGATCGATGTCGGCCGAGATGCATTCCGGATTCGCGAACCTTCGCCGCGAGCTGCCGATGAACGTCCGCAAGAGTTTCCCCTCTCGGGAGCTCAGCGAGCCGGTCCGGGAGGAAGTAGACCGGATACTTCAGCTTTGGGCCCAGGCGCGTGCGCGCTGGGGCGGGACAGGCGAATTCCTGTTCGGCGACTGGTGCGCGGCGGACATGATGTACGCGCCGGTCGTTACGCGCTTCATCACCTATGGTGTCAAAGTACCCAATTTCGCCGGCGTCTACATGAAGGCGGTTCTGTCCCACCCGCATGTCGCCGAGTGGATCGACAAGGCCCAGGACGAGCCCTGGGTCATCGAGCAGTACGAGGCCGCGTAACCCACGGATGAATAACCAGAACAGAATGGGCTCGGGCCTCGCTGTCGGCGTTGCCGTTGGCGTGGCCATCGGCGTTGCGATCCACAATATCGGCGTCGGCATCGCAATTGGCGTTGCGATGGGCATCGCATTCGGAGCGGCCGCCCGAAACCGGGGCGATCCGAATCAGTAGAGGCTGCCGTCCTTGCGTGCGAACCGGCCTTCGGTAGTCCACATCATGTCGATGTCGGAATAGCCTCCGCCTTCATTCTTGCCCCCGCTCATGCAGAGGAAGACGCAGTCGCGATCGGTCTCGTTGATCAGGTGATGCCCGTTGGTGCTGCCCTTGGGCCATGCGGCGCAATCTCCCGGCTTGAGTTCGATCCGGCCGTCGTCCTCGACCAGAACCGCTTCACCCTCCAACATCACGAGGAACTCGTCCTCCCCATTGTGCCAGTGGCGCTGCGACGACCATGCGCCCGGCTTCAGCGTAACGTGGCTGACGCCAAATTCGGTAAGGCCGGTGGCGGGAGCGAGGCGGCGGTACCACCTCCCCTTCACGTCCTCATTGAACGGCGGCGGATAACCCGTGCGGTTGACCTGTTCGATGGACTGGAGGTCGATCTTGGGCATGTTCTGTCCCTCTGCTAGGCGTCGAAAATGTCGGTCGACCCCATCGCCCTTGCGCAACATCTGATCAACTGTCCAAGCGTCACCCCGGCGAGCGGCCAAGTGTTCGACGTCCTCGAAGTCGCGCTGAAGCCGCTCGGCTTCACCGTTCACCGCTGGGTGATGGGCGGGCCACCCGATGGCCCGACCGAAAACATGGTCGCGACGCGCGGCTCAGGTTCACCGCATTTCGGGTTCGCGGGCCATCTCGACGTCGTGCCCGCCGGCGATGGCTGGAGCGGCGATCCGTTCGCTGCCGAAATTCAGGATGGCCTTCTGGTCGGCCGCGGCGCGAACGACATGAAGAGCGCCATCGCGGCCTTCGTTTGCGCTGTGTCGCGTATCGAGCAGGGCGCCGGGACTTTGTCGCTACTCATCACCGGCGACGAGGAAGGCTATTCTACCTACGGCACTCCCCGGATCATCGACTGGCTCAATGAGCGGCAGATCAAGCCCGACATGATCCTGATCGGCGAGCCGACCTCGGTCGCCCGTCTTGGTGATACCGTGAAGATCGGGCGCCGCGGGTCGGTCAATATGTGGATCGAGGTGCCCGGGGTTCAGGGCCATGTCGCTTATCCCGAGCGCGGCAAGAATCCTGTACCGCCCCTCGCCCGAATCATTGCCGCGCTCGATGCGATTCATCTCGACGACGGAAGCGAGCAATTCCCGCCGTCCAACCTCGAATTCACGTCGATCTCCACACCAACGAACGCCAGCAACGTAATCCCCGGCAATGCGACGGCGCAGCTCAACATCCGCTTCAACAACCTCCAGCGCGGTGCCGATCTCGTGAAGCTTGTGGAGGACATTGCGGAGAGAGAGGCACCGGGTACGAAGGTCAGGGCGCGAATTTCAGGCGAAGCCTTCCTGACGCCACCGGGCCAGCTCTACGACGTCGTCGTCGCGGCGATCCAGGAGGAAACCGGCATCAAGCCGGAGCTATCGACCAGCGGCGGAACGTCGGATGGCCGTTTCCTCATCCAGCTCTGCCCCGTGGTCGACTTCGGCCTTCCAAACGCGACCATGCACAAGGTCGGCGAGTGCGCGGCGGTCGAGGATATCACGCGATTGTCGCGTATCTACGAGCGGGTTGTTCGGAAGGTGCTCGCCTAAGCTACCGACTTGGACGCACGGCCGCGGCTCGTTGCCGTCCACGCGAGATATTCTTCCTCGAACATGGGCGGGGCGAAGATGAAACCCTGGACGGTGTCGCAGCCCATGGTGCGCAGGATGTCCGCCTGAGCGACGGTCTCGACCGCCTCTGCCACAACCTCGCAGCCAACCCCCTTGATCAGCTGGATGACCGCCTGGACCACGACCCGCGCCTTCTCGCTCGACTCGATGTCAACGATCAGCGACGGGTCCAGCTTCACCCGGTCGAGCGGCATCGAGCGAAGCCGGGCGATGTTCGAATAGCCGGTTCCGAAGTCATCGATTGCGATGTGCGCTCCGTCGCCACGCAGGCTTGCAATCTCTTCAAGTACGGCGGCGCTGGCTTCCATCGCCGCGCTCTCGGTGAACTCGAGCTCGACCATCGTCAGCGGAACGTCCGAATCTGCCAGCGCGTGGCGGAGCTTCACGAAGAAGTCGGGCCGATCGAGCTGGCGCGGGCTGATGTTGAACGAGACCCGGCCCGAATAGCCCTCGCGATTCCATGTGCCGAGCGTCGCGGCTACCTCGGCGGTTACCCAGTCACCAATCTCCGCGACCAGGCCGGTCCTCTCCGCGATCGGGATGAACGTGCCAGGCAGGCGCACGCCCTCGCGCGGATGGTTCCACCGAAGCAGCGCCTCGGCACCGCAAAGCTCGCCGGTGACCAGGCTCATTTGCGGCTGGAACGCCAAAGCGAACTCGCCGCGCTGGACGGCGGCCGTCAGCGCCTTCTCGGTATCGATCCGCTGTTGATGCTCTGCCGCGAGTTCGGCGTTGAACATGCAATGCTGGCCCCCGCCGGTCTCCTTGGCATGGTACATGGCGATGTCGGCGGACCGCATGAGCGATTCGACGCTGGTCCCATGCTCGGGAGACGTTGCGATCCCGGCCGAGGCTCCAATGTCGACGCTGTGGGAGCAAAGCTCGAACGATTCGGAGATCGAAAGGACGACGCGGCGCGCGACCCGTTCGATCTCTTCGTTCGAGGCGATTTCAGGAAAGAACATGGTGAACTCGTCGCCGGCAAGGCGAGCGAGTAGCGGCCTGCTTCGGACGCTGCCATTGTGTTCGGCATTGACGACGACCCGCAGGCGGTTCGCCACCATGATGAGGAGCTGGTCGCCACGGGCATGGCCGAGGCTGTCGTTGACCATCTTGAAACGATCGAGGTCGACGAACAGCATTGCCGACCTCGAATTCTCCAGGGCCTCGGTCAGCAGTTTGTCCGCCTCGGAGCGGAAATGCAGCCGGTTGGGAAGCGAGGTGACGGGATCGTACATGCCGAGGGCGTGCGCATTCTCGATCGAGGCGCGGACCTCGGTGAAGAGCGTGTCGACCGCCGTCGCGAGCTTCGGCATGGTCCGCCGGACGGATTCCGGCGCCGGTGAGACGAGGTCGCCCTGCTCCACCGCCAGCAATCGCTCGGCAAGCGCCGAGAGCGCCCGTGCATTGTCGCTGTTCGGTCGTTCGGAAGCGATATAGCTGATCAACAGGCAGAAACCGCCTGCGGCAAGCGCAGCGACGATCTTCTGGTCGAACTCCGTCAGGTAGAGGAGTGCGCCGAGCGAAAAGAGGAAGGACGCGAAGCCAGCCGCACACGACAGGATCGTGTTGCTGAACTTCTCGGCAGTGCCTGCTTTCATCTCGCCTCACGCGACGGCGTGCCCGCCTACGTCCACGCGCTACGCGAGGACGGTTAATAAACCGTGCGCGGCCTTCCCTGCCTTAGAATGATGTACAGGCTGCCCCCGCCACCGTGCCTCCGATGTGCGGGGCGAACGGCAGCGATCTGCACGGCGTGACGTGAGGCGTGCAGCCAATCATGGACCGCTGCGCGAATCGCACCGCGCCTGATGGGAGGCTCCCCGGAGCGCTGATGCCCGGTGATGAGGAGAATGACGCGGTCTCCGCGCGAAATTGCCTGCTCAAGCGCCCGGTCGATTGCGCGCCAGGCGCCGTCGAGAGTCATTCCGTGAAGATCGATGGTGCGATCGGGCTGGAGAGTGCCGCCGCGAAGCTTGCGGTCCCAGGTTCCGTCGAGCGTAGTCCCGAATCCTTGTTGCACCTTCGGAGTTGTCGGACGCTGAGTCGGTCGCGGCGCAGACTTAGCCGCTGCCGGGATTTTTGAATTCGCTTCAACGGCTTCCTGATCGTTCCTGTCACGCGACAGCGGCCGAATTGTAGAGGCGACTCGAGCCCAGAGGGCCGATTCCTCAGGGCTGAGCGAGCGCACGGGCCGCAGCGCCCTTCGGCAGAAGCAAATATGCGACGCCGTTCGCCGCCATTCCGCCCGCAATCTGAGTCGCTTCAGGCCCCGAGCCCCAGAATGTGTCGAAGCGGTTGGCACCCTTGATCGCTCCGCCCGTATCCTGCGCGACCCACAGGCCATAGGCCTCGGAGCGGTCTACCGCGAGATAGATCGGCGCTCCGAGCGGCACGAACTTCGGATCAGCGGCAACCGTCCCATGTGGAGTGAGCGGGACATTGAGCGCACCGACGGGCCCCGGTCCGTTGAGTATCTTGAAGAAGATATAGGAAGCATTTTCCCGCATCAGCTCACGTCCCTGATCGGGATTGGCGCGGATCCAGGCCTTGATGCTCTGCATGCTGGCACCGCCAGGTGGCAGAATGTTCCTGTCCCTCAGCAGTTTGCCGATCGCGGTGTAGGGCAGCCCATTCTGGTCGGCGTAGGCGATGCGGATGCTCGTTCCGTCGGGGAAGGTTACTCGTCCTGAGCCCTGAATCTCGACGAAGAACAAATCCACCAGATCGGCGGCCCAGGCGATCTCAAGCCCTTTGTTGGCGAGCGCGCCATCTTCGATCTCCGCACGGGTGAAATATGGACCACAGGTGCCCGTTTGATCGACGCGACCACGCCCCGTCGTTCCATTCGGCCGGGTGCAGCGGACGAGGTCGGGCGGAACGCCGTAGATGGGAGCATATCCGGGCTGGGGTGTGCGTGATCCCTGGATCTCTGGCTCGTAATAGCCGGTCGCGAACGCCTTTCCGTTGGCGACACGCACCCAGTCGAACCGGTCGCGGAAGAAGGCGGTCGCTTGCTCCGGAGCCAGAGTGGACGCTTCGGCGCAGAGCGGAGTCCAATCCTGAGGCTGCGCGAGGCCGGATTGATCCTGCCTCCGGACAAGCGCCGGACAGCTCGTCCGGAACGCGGTGAGAGCCCGCTGTGCCCATTGATCGTAGATCGTGGCAGCTGGCGGGACGACGGCCACGCCTGCCGCTCGAGCATTAGCAGGCGGCGGTGAAACGATAGGGACCGGCGCGGGCGTCGG
>Ga0308175_100001371_pt1 | contig 16439 bp, 13 predicted proteins | sample PhyCR1_3_FD_203893 | JGI IMG/M metagenome (GOLD analysis project Ga0308175, IMG submission 203893) | Soil microbial communities from UC Gill Tract Community Farm, Albany, California, United States - DLSLS.C.R1 | ecosystem: Environmental > Terrestrial > Soil > Agricultural land | place: USA...
CCGACTCCGGGGCCCACGGCTGGCGCCAGATCGCCGTGGAGATCTACGGCGGCCCGCTGATGAACTCCTGGCTCGACCGCGACCTCGGCCTGGCCGGCCGCCTGACCCTGCGCGACGGCTCGACGCGCCTGGTGAACATCGACCGCCCGCTCCTGCGCGTCCCCCAGCTCGCCATCCACCTGGACCGCACGGTCTCCACGGACGGCCTCAAGCTCGTCAAGCAGCGGCACCTGCAGCCCGTGTGGGGGCTCGGCGACGACGTCCGGGACGGCGACCTGATCTCCTTCCTGGAGCAGGAGACGGGCCTGGCCGCGGGCGAGGTCACCGGCTGGGACCTGATGACCCACTCCATCGAACCCCCCTCCTACCTCGGCCGCGACCACGAGCTCGTCGCCGGCCCGCGCATGGACAACCTCCTCTCCGTGCACGCCGGTACGGCCGCGCTCGCGGCGGTGGCGGCCTCCGGCGCCGGCCTGTCGTACATCCCGGTCCTCGCCGCCTTCGACCACGAGGAGAACGGCTCGCAGTCGGACACCGGCGCCGACGGCCCGCTGCTCGGCTCGGTCCTGGAACGCTCGGTGTTCGCCCGCGGCGGCTCGTACGAGGACCGGGCCCGCGCCTTCGCCGGCACCGTCTGCCTGTCCTCCGACACCGGCCACGCCGTCCACCCCAACTACGCCGAGCGGCACGACCCGACGCACCACCCGCGGGTCAACGGCGGGCCGATCCTGAAGGTCAACGTCAACAACCGCTACGCCACGGACGGTTCGGGCCGCGCGGTGTTCACCGCCGCCTGCGAGCGGGCGAGCGTCCCGTTCCAGAGCTTCGTGTCCAACAACTCCATGCCGTGCGGCACCACCATCGGCCCGATCACCGCGGCCCGGCACGGCATCCGGACCGTCGACATCGGCGTGGCGATCCTGTCGATGCACAGCGCGCGTGAACTGTGCGGCGCCGACGACCCGTTCCTGCTGGCGAACGCGCTGGTGGCGTTCCTGGAGGACTGAGCCCGGCCGCCCCGGCACGGTCGTTGAACACCCGTCACGAGCCGTCCCACACATGTTCGGGACGGCTACGGGTACCCGGACGGCACCGGAGATTCCGGAACCGGAAGGGGAGGCGACGACAATGGGCCTCGGCGGTTGCATCATCCTCATCGCCCTGGGTGCCATCCTGACGTTCGCGACGGACTGGCACATGCAGGGAGTCAACCTCGACCTCGTCGGGATCATCTTCATGGCCGTCGGGCTCATCGGCATCGCCACGTTCAGCGGCATCGCACGGCGCCGTCGGGTCGTGGTGCCGCCGACGCCGGTGGTCGAGGAGGAACCCCACCACCACCATCACGCCCGCGACGGCTACACCGACGGCTACGGCGTGTGAAGGTTCCCCTGCTCAGGGGCGGCTTTGTGACGACTGCCCGGTGCCGGGGAACGGTTAGCGCATGAGATTCCTCGTACGCGACCGGCTCCTCGGCATCGGTGACGACTACTGGATCGAGGACGAGCACGGCCAGAAGGTGTTCCTCGTCGACGGCAAGGCCATGCGGCTGCGGGACACCTTCGAGCTGAAGGACACCCAGGGGCGCGTCCTCATCGACATCCACCAGAAGATGTTCGCCCTGCGCGACACCATGGTGATCGAACGGGACGGCGAAGGCCTGGCCACGATCCGCCGCAAACGGCTGTCCCTGCTGCGCAACCACTACCGGGTGTCCCTGGCCGACGGCACCGAGCTGGACGTCAGCGGCAAGATCCTCGACCGTGAGTTCGCCGTCGAGTACGACGACGAACTCCTCGCCGTGATCTCCCGGCGCCGGCTGCACGTCCGGGAGACGTACGGCGTCGACGTCGTACGGGAGGACGCGGACCCGGCGCTGCTGATCGCGGTGGCGGTGTGCGTGATCCACCTGGCGGAGAAGGAGCGCGAGGACTGAGGCGGGGCCACGGCCGGGTGGGGACCCCGGCCGTGGCCCCATTTCCATCGGCTCGACGGCCCAAGCCCAAGTGGCGCACCCGCCCCCTGACTCAGCCGCCCCCTGACTCAGCCGCCAACTGGCGCACCGGTTCAGTGGCGTGGCGGTTCAGTGGCGTGGCGGTTCGAGCCCCATGACGCGGTCCTTGAGGGCCGGGAACTGCTCGCGGGTCGCCGCCACCTTGCCGGGGTCGAACTCCACGGTGAGGACCTCCTCGCCGGCGCCCGCCTCGGCGAGCACCTCGCCCCACGGATCGACCACGATCGAGTGACCCGCCTGCGGAACTCCGGCGTGCGTCCCGGCCGTTCCACAGGCGAGCACGAACGCCTGGTTCTCCACCGCCCGCGCCTGCGCCAGCAGCGTCCAGTGCGCACGCCGTCGCTCGGGCCAGCCGGCCGGGATCACCAGCGTCTCGGCGCCCGCGTCGACCAGGGAGCGGAACAGTTCGGGGAAACGGAGGTCGTAGCAGGTGGCGACGCCGAGGGTGGTACCGGGCAGACGGACCGTCACCACGTCCCGTCCCGCGCTCATCAGCACGGCCTCGCCTTTGTCGAAGCCGAAGCGGTGGATCTTGCGGTAGGCCGCGGCCAGCTCACCGGAGGGGGAGAAGACGAGAGAGGTGTTGTAGAGGGGGCCGTCCGGATCGCGTTCCGGGATCGAGCCGGCGTGCAGCCACACGCCCGCGTCGCTCGCCGCCTTGGCCATCACCTCGTACGTCGGTCCCTCGAGCGGCTCGGCCTCCGCGCCGAACTCCTCGTAGGCGAAGGCGCCGGTGGTCCACAGCTCGGGCAGGACCACGAGGTCGGAACCGGCCTGCTCCCGGATCAGAGCGGCCGTCCGCCGCCGTCGGGAGGCCACCGATTCGCCCTCGTCCACGGCGATCTGGATCAGCGAGGCGCGCACACTACCACCGTCCTGGCATTCGAGTCGTCCATACAGGCCTACGATCGTCACACGAAAGCACTGCCGGGGTGCCTCGGAGCAGCGTAACTTGGGGGTCCCCCGCTCGAGCGAAGTCGAGAGCCGGGGGAGTGCCACGACACCCGCCGAGTGCAGCCACCGTCCGCCGGCAACGCCGCCACAACCTGCCCGTGTACCGACCGCCGAGGGGTCCCGTTCCGTGAGTCTGCATCCCACCCTCCAGCCCTACGCCGACGCCTGGATCCACTCCATCGAAGCGATATCCGAGCTGGTGCAGCCGCTCCCGGAGGCCGAGTGGAACCGGCGGACCCCGTGCCCGGGCTGGTCCGTCCGCGACGTGGTCTCGCACGTCATCGGCCTGGACTGCGAGATGCTCGGCGACCCGCGGCCCATCCACACCCTGCCCCGCGACCTCTTCCACGTCACCAACGAGCACCAGCGCTACATGGAGATGCAGGTCGACGTCCGCCGGCACCACACGGCGCCGGAGATGACGGCGGAGCTGGAGTACACCGTCATCCGCAGGAACCGCCAGCTGCGCAACGAGTCCCGCGACCCCGGCACCAAGGTGCGCGGCCCGATGGGCACCGAGGTCACCCTCGAGCAGGCGATGCGTACCAGGGCGTTCGACGTGTGGGTGCACGAGCAGGACCTGCGCGCGGCCCTCGCCCGCCCCGGCAACCTCGACTCGCCGGGCGCGCACATCGCCCGCGACATGCTGCTGGAGGCGCTGCCCAGGGTCGTCGCGAAGGACGCGAGCGCGCCGCGCAGTTCCGCGATCGTCTTCGACGTGCACGGGCCCGTCGAGTTCCTGCGCACGATCCGGGTCGACATCCAGGGCCGCGGCACGCTGGAGACCGCGCCCGCCCTCGGCCCGGCGGCCACCCTCACCCTCGACTGGGAGACCTACGTCCGCCTGTCCTGCGGCCGGGTGACCCCGGAGGCGGTGGCGGACCGGGTGAAGACGGAGGGCGACCCCGAGCTGACGGCGGCCATACTGCGGAACCTCAAGGTGACGCCGTAGCGGAACGCGGGCTGCTCGCGGAGCGGGGGAGCTGCTCGCCGAACGCGAGGGGCGCCGCACGCGGGAGCGCGCTGAACGCGGAACGCGTGCGGCTCGCGGAACGGGGGCGTACGGCGGCACCGGGGGCGCGATATTCCGGTGACCGGCGCCGCCCGACTCACTAACGTGCCCCGCATGACCGACAACGACGGCCCGCCGCGGCTCACCCGCCTCACCTTCCACGGGCCCCTCTCCGACGCCCGGGCGACGGCGATGGTCCACCGGCTGGCCGCCACGCGGCCCCGGACCGTCCTGGACATCGGCTGCGGCTGGGGCGAGCTGCTGCTCCGCCTGCTGGAGGCCGTACCCGGGGCGCAGGGGGTCGGCGTCGACGTCAACGGCGAGGACCTGGCCCGCGGGCGGCGGAACGCCGAGGCTCGCGGGCTCACGGACCGCGTGGAGTTCGCCGAGGAGTCCGCGCTGGGCACGGGGCGCGGACCCGCCGATCTGGTGCTGTGCCTGGGCGCGAGCCAGGCACTGAGCACGGCCGCCTCCCCGACCGCCGAGGCGCTGCGCGAGCTGCGGCAGCTGGTGGCCGAGGGCGGGCGGGTGGTGCTCGGCGAGGGCTTCTGGGAGCGCCCTCCGGCCCCGCACGAGCTGGCCCGGATGTGGCCGGAGGCGTCCGCCGGCGATCACTGCGACCTGGGCACCCTGCTCGACCTCGCCGTCGAGGCCGGCTTCCGGCCCGAGTGGACGCAGACCGCGAGCCGGGAGGAGTGGGAGGAGTTCGAGTCCGCGTACCAGGCGGACACCGAGGTGTGGCTCGCCGGGCACCCGGAACACCCCTCCGCCGCCGCGGTCCGCGACCGCCTCGACCGGCACCGGGCACAGTGGATGGCCTATCGGGGCGTACTCGGCCTCGCCTACCTCACACTGATACCGGTGGCCCGCTGACGCGCTTCCGGGAGTCGTCCACGGGCCCACGCCGGACGCGCCCGGCGGGCCGCACCGGGCGCCCGCCGGCCACACGGTTCACGCGGGCACGTGGACCGTTTCCACCCGGCTCGCCACCAGGCGCTCCCGCTCCCGGCGGGCGGCCCGGCCGCGCAGGCGGAGGATCTGGCTGACGCCGAGGGCCTGCAGGACGAACACCGCGGAGAAGGCCACCGTGTAGTCGTCGCCGGTCGCGTCCAGGAGCACACCGACCGCGAACAGCGTCGTCATCGAGGCGATGAAGCCGCCCATGTTGGTGATGCCGGAGGCGGTGCCCTGTCGCTCGGGCGGGTTGGCGGGGCGGGCGAAGTCGAAGCCGAGCATCGAGGCGGGGCCACAGGCACCGAGCACCGCGCACAGCACCGCCAGCAGCCACATCGGCGCGTGCTCGGCCGGGTAGGCGAGCGTCACCGCCCACACCAGCGCGGTCGCGGCCACCGTGCCCAGCGCCAGCGGCAACCGGGCCGCGTGGTGCCGGGCCACGATCTGGCCGTAGACCAGGCCGATCACCATGTTGGACAGCACGACCAGGGTGAGCAGCTCGCCGGCCGTGGCGCGGCTGAGGCCCTGCGCCTGGACCAGGAACGGCAGACCCCACAGCAGCAGGAAGACCATCGCCGGGAACTGGGTGGTGAAGTGCACCCACATGCCCAGCCGGGTGCCGGGCTCCCGCCAGGCCGCCGCGATCTGCCGGCGGACGTAGACCGCGCCCTGGTGGGCGGACGGTGCGGGCTCGTGCCCCTCGGGGTGGTCCTTCAGGAACACCAGCGTCAGGGCGAGCACGACCACACCGGCCAGCGCGCTGCCCGCGAACGCGGCGGTCCAGCCGATGCCGTGCAGCAGCCTGGCGATGACCAGGGTGGAGACCAGGTTGCCGGCCATGCCCACCAGGCCGGCGAGCTGCGCGACCAGCGGTCCGCGCCGGGCGGGGAACCAGCGGGTGCCGAGGCGCAGCACGCTGATGAAGGTCAGCGCGTCACCGCAGCCGAGCAGCGCGCGCGAGGCCAGCGCCATGCCGTAGGAGGGCGAGAAGGCGAAGCCGAGCTGGCCCAGCGTGAACAGCACCGCGCCGAGGCTCAGCACCTTCTTGGTGCCGAGCCGGTCGACCAGCAGGCCGACGGGTATCTGCATGCCGGCGTAGACCAGCAGCTGGAGGATCGAGAAGGTCGACAGCGCCGAGGCGCCCACGTGGAAGCGGTCGACCGCGTCCAGGCCGGCCACGCCCAGGGAGGTGCGGAAGATGACGGCGACGAAGTAGACCGAGACGCCGATCGACCACACCGCGACGGCGCGACGGCCGCCCGGGGGGTCACCCGGCAGGGTGGCGCTGCTCATCGCACCTCACCCCGCGCGAGGTGCGAGAACCAGCTCACGTGCCGGTGCACGACCCCGACGGCCGCCTCCGCGTCACCGGAGCTCAGGGCCTGGAGGATCTCCTCGTGCTCGGCGAGCGTCTTGGCGATCCGGTCCGGGTGCGAGTGCATGACGGCGATCCCCATCCGCAGCTGGCGGTCGCGCAGCTGGTCGTACAGCCGCGAGAGGATCTCGTTGCCGCCACGGCGCACGATCTCGGCGTGGAAGCAACGGTCGGTCACCGCGGCGGCGGCGAAGTCACCGGCGGCGGCCTGCGTCTTCTGCTTCTCCAGCAGCTCCGCGAGCCGTTCCAGCAGACTTGGCGGCGCGGGGACGGCCTTGCGCGCCGCGTGCTCCTCCACCAGCAGCCGGGTCTCGACGACGTCGGCGATCTCCTGCGCCGACACCGGCAGGACCAGCGCGCCTTTCTTCGGGTAGAGCCTGATCAGGCCCTCCGTCTCCAGCCGCAGCAGCGCCTCCCGGACGGGTGTGCGCGAGACGCCCACGGCCTCGGCCAGCTCGCCCTCGGTGAGCAGCGTCCCGCCCTCGTAACGGCGGTCGAGTACGCCCTGTTTGACGTGGGTGTAGACGCGGTCGGCGGCGGGTGGTTGCTTCACGGGCGTGGCCATGCCCACAGGATAGATACAACACGTACGCAAGAAGGGTCGCGTCCATCATGCGGACGTGACGGAAATCGCCCCCAGCGGCCGCACAACCTTCTGTGCTACTTACGTGTCACACTCGTGCGGCCCCACTCGCTCGCCATTTCAACTCGGCCGCATATCAGGGGCATTCCAGACAATCGGGGTATATCGCTTTGATTACCGGCATTAAGGGCACCCGCGTCCGCAGAGCTGCCGCCGTCGCCGTCACGACTGGCGCACTGCTCGCCACCGGCGCCCTCACCGCTGCGCCCGCGCAGGCCCTCACGACGCCCACCATCACCGCCAAGAGCGGGTACGTGATGAACAGCGCGACCGGCACCACCCTTTACAAGAAGTCCGAGAGCACCCACCGGCTCACCGCCTCCACCACAAAGATCATGACCGCGAAGGTCGTGCTCTCGCAGTCGAACCTGAACCTGGACACCAAGGTCACGATCAAGAAGGCGATCAGTGACTACATGGTCCGCAAGGGCTACCCTTCGTCGGCCCACCTGATCGTCGGTGACAAGGTGACCGTCCGTCAGCTGCTGTACGGGATGATGCTGCCGTCCGGCTGCGACGCCGCGATGGCCCTCGCCGACAAGTTCGGCTCCGGTACGACGGTCAACGCGCGCGTGAAGTCGTTCATCTCGAAGATGAACACGACGGCCAAGAACCTCAACATGACGAACACGCACTTCGACTCGTTCGACGGCATCAGCAACGGCACCAACTACTCGTCGGTGAAGGACCTGACGCTGCTCGCCCGCAGTGCGATGAAGAGCTCCACGTTCAAGTCCGTCGTGAAGACCAAGTCGTACACGGCGAAGACGATCGCGAGCTCCGGCGCCACGCGCACGATGGGGACCTGGACCAACACCAACACCCTGCTCGGCTGGAACGGTGTGCTCGGCGTCAAGACCGGCTCCGGCACCGAGGCCAAGTACTGCCTCGTCTTCGCCGCCACGCTGAACGGCAAGTCGATCACGGGCGCCGTGATGACCGCACCCTCGGCAACCGACCGCACGTCGGACGTCAAGAAGCTCGTCAACTACGCCTACGCCAGGATCAGCTGACACTCGCACAGCGGAGAGGGGCCCGTCGCGCACACCCGCGGCGGGCCCCTTTCGCGTGCGGACGCCGGGACGGGCGCCCCTAGATGAGCTGGTCGTAGGTCTTGAAGGTGTACGAGGCGTCGTAGGACATCAGGTTTCCGGTGGCCGCCGGCAGGCCCAGGCGTCTGCCGAGGGGGCCTGTCAGCGGTCCGCAGTGCTCGGGCGCGGGCGCCGTGAAGGTGTCGTCGTAGGCCGAGAACTCGATCACCGGCGGATCCTGGGAGACCCACTTCGAGGGCCCCGAACGCTTCACCCGGAAGTCGACCGGCTCGCTCGCGCCGATGGCGCAACCGCGTGGCAGCAGGGGGCTCAGCAGCCGGAAGCGCAGGCTGAGCCCCCCGGTGTAGAAGTCCGACCGCCCGCCGTACTCCGGCCGTATCGCCAGGCCCAGGCCCGGGGCGTGCTCACCCGCCGGGGTGCCGGTCAGGCCGCCCGGTACGGCGGTCGGCGCGCTGTGCATCGCGCCCCACACCTGCCCGTTGGTGCCGTCCGGCAGGGGTCCCTCGGCGTGCGTCATGGTGATCGGGGCGAGCGGCAGCGAGACCTCGCCCATGGTCAGCTTCGGTGCGGCCGTGTGCACTTCGCATCTCCAGCGTGCCGGGTCCACGCCCTCGGGAAGCGCCGGGCAGTCACCGAACCCGGCGGCGGACCGGGTGCCGGCGGCGGGCGCGGAGTAGGCGACACCCGATGCCCAGACGCCGGCCACGCCCGCCAGGAGAGCGGCGGCGGCGACGGGGGCGGCAAGGCGGCGGACGAGAGAGGGACCGCGGCGAGCGGCAGTGGTTTCCGACATGCCATCAGCGTGCCGCCCGCGCCCACCGGCCACATCGGTGACTCCCCCACCTCAACCCGGAGGCGTCCCTGACGTGTCGTCAGGGTAGGTGCTCAGCGGTCGTGACGACCCTGCCCCGTACCCGAAAACCCTTTGTGGCGGCGGAGGCCCGCCACCTACTGTCGGCCCATCGACGTGTAGCTCAGCAGCAGAGCACCGGGCTCTTCACCCGGAGGGCGCGGGGGCGGAACCCGCCACGTCGGCCATGAACGACGACGCTGAGCAGCAGCACCTTGCCCAGGCGAACCCCGGATACGCGGCCGGTCAGCTGGCCGCCGCGTTCCGTACGGCCGCCGTCCACCCGGACCCGGAGACCCGCCGGCGCGGCGCGGAACGCGGCCGCAGGTGGCGTGCCGTGCTGGACGGCATGGCGAACGGCCTGCTGACGATCGGTTCCCGCACGCCCGTCGCCGGCCTGCCCGCCTGGGTCACACCCGAGGTGGTCCGGGGCGGCTTCGCCACCGGCGAGCCGAGCGCGGGCGGCCCGCTGCTCGACCACGAGATCGCCACCGCGCGTCACGCCGGTGTGCCCGAGACCCGGCGGGCGCTGTTCGCGCACTTCCTGTCCGAGGACGGGCTCGCGCATCTCCTCGGTCTTCTCGACAGCGGCCGTTACGAGGTGACCGTTCCCGAGGAGGCCGCGCTGCTCACCGTCGCCTGGCTGGTCCGGGCCGGGGAGCCGGCGGCCGCGCTCGACCTGGTGGAGGAGCTCGCGCCGTTCGCGGACCGGCTCCGTTTCGGCCCGCGGCCGTCCGACCGGCCCGCGCCCCGGCCCGACGCCGTGCACCGCTCCACCGTCGCCGACGCCCGCGCGGCGCTCGCCGCCCGCCGGCCCAGCACAGCGGTGGAGACGCAGCGCGAGGCCCTGGCCGTCTGGCACCCCTTCGGCGACGAACTGCTGCTGCACTGGCTGGAGGTGACCGACGGGCAGGGACACATACGCGTTCCCGGCCCCGCCGACCCGTGGCACGCCCGCTCCACCGCGCTGCTGCGCCGCTACCGCGACCTCGCCCGGCGCCACACGCACTGCACCAAGCATCTGAGGTCCAGGGAGAACCTGGCCATCCTGCGCGGCGCGCTGGAGGAGGCCGTCGCCGCACGGAAGCTCGCGCCGCGGCGGCTCGGGCTGCTGCGGCACGCCGTCGCCTCCATGGTCCGGCGGCGCGGGCGGCCCGGCTCCGCCGGGCACACAGCCCTGCGCCTGCGGCAGGCCGCCCACGCCGCGCTGCCCTCCCACCACGTGCTGGCCGGCGTCGTACTGGGCCGCCTGTCCGGCCTGCCGCAGGACGGAGGGATCGGCGAGGTGGAGCCCGTCGTGGCCCCGGTGACCGAGCGGGAGGCGGACGAGGCGGGTGTGCCCGCGGGCGCGCTCATCCCGGCCGCCGTGCGCCGGCCCGTCGAGGCGGCGCTCAGCGCGCCCGTCGGCACGCTCGTGGAGCGCGGCGTCGTACCGTCGGCGGAGGTCCTGGCCGAGCTGGTCCCCCAGCTCGTCGCCGCCGCCACCGCCGAGGCCCACCGCGACCCGGCCCTGCGGTCGCTCGCCGCCGCCCACTACCGCGCGTTCCGCAACCGGCGCTCCCTGCTGCTGTTCGACCTCCAGCGGCAGGTACGGGTGGAGGAACTGCCGTGGGTGCGGGCCGTCGCCGCCCAGCGGGCCGGCTCCGGGGCGGACGAGGCCGCGGCCGGGGCGCTGCGGCAGCTGGGCGGGCTCGCGGTGCGCGCCTTCCCCGGCACGATCCTGCCCAACCCGCTGATCCGGGAGCTGTCCGTGCTGGCCCGCCGGGCCGAGCTGGGCGCGCCCTTCGTGGAGGAGCTGGCGGCCGACATCTTCATGGGCACGTTCACCCCGAAGTTCCTCACCGCCGCACGTGTCGCTGCCGAACTCCTCGGCGGAGGCTCGCTGTACGAGCGGTACTACGCCATCGACTACGCGGCGGTGCGCAACCTCGCCGTCATCGAGGCGGCCGACTCCGCCCGCCGGTCCCAGGGGGCCCGTACGTCTCCCGGGTTCGCCGCGCTGTGCCGGCAGCGGGCGGCGGAGTTCGCGCCGGGCACGGGGCGGTCCGGCTCCTGGGTCGCGGGGAACGGCACGGTGATCGAGCAGGCGCAGATCCTCACCACCCACAACCTGGCCACCCTGGTCCACCGGGTCGGCATCGATCCCGGCGCCGGCTGGGACGAGTCGGCCCTGCGCTGCTTCGGCACGGTGTGCCGGCTGACCGGGCGCGTCCACCACAACCCGCGGCCGCTCGGCACCATCAAGGACGTCGCGTACGCCTGGCGGCAGATGGTGTTCCACCTGTCCCTGTGCACGCCGGACCAGCAGTGGCACACGCTGGACCGCGTCACCGAGGACTGCGCACAGCAGCCCCGGCACATCGCCGGACGGCTCGCCCCCGCCCTCACCGGACTGCGTCAGGTCCTGTCCGGCGAGCAGGCGGACCGGGGCGCCGGCCGCCGTCTGCTGGGCTGGAGCACGGGCGGCCACTGGTTCCGTGAGGATCCGGCATCCGGTCCGCACCCGCGTTAGTGCTGCGACCGGAGGGGTGCACCGGCTCGGCACCCTTTCCGGCCACAGCACCGGACGGCACCGATTTCGTGCCCGCGGCGGCCGGAGTCGGGGCCGAACGGGAGAGGGGGTGGTCGCGAGACGAAGTCGCGACCACCCCCCTCAGCGCTCGGGAACCACCCGGGCGACAGCCGTCACACCCAGGTCATCAGCCGCTTCGGCTGCTCCAGGATCGCCGCCACGTCCGCCAGCACCTTGGAGCCCAGCTCGCCGTCGACCAGGCGGTGGTCGAAGCTCAGCGCGAGCGTCGTCACCTGGCGTGGCTTCACCTTGCCCTTGTGGACCCACGGCTGGAGCTTGATCGCGCCGACCGCGAGGATCGCGGACTCGCCGGGGTTGAGGATCGGCGTGCCGGTGTCGACGCCGAAGACGCCCACGTTGGTGATGGTGACCGTGCCGCCCTGCATGGCGGCCGGCGAGGTCTTGCCGTCACGTGCCGTGGACACCAGCTCGCCCAGCGACTCCGCGAGCTGCGGCAGCGTCTTGGCGTGGGCGTCCTTGATGTTCGGCACGATCAGACCGCGCGGGGTGGCGGCCGCGATGCCCAGGTTGACGTAGTGCTTGAGCACGATCTCCTGGTTCGCCTCGTCCCAGGACGCGTTGACGTCCGGGTTGCGCCTGATGGCGACCAGCAGCGCCTTGGCGATCAGCAGCAGCGGGTTCACCCGCAGGCCCTGGAACTCCTTGTCCTGCTTGAGTTCCTCGACCAGCTTCATCGTGCGCGTCACGTCCACCGTCACGAACTCCGTGACGTGGGGTGCGGTGAAGGCGGAGCCGACCATCGCCGCCGCCGTCGCCTTGCGGACGCCCTTGACCGGGATCCGGGTCTCGCGTGCGCCGTCGTGGGTCACGGCGGTGGGCGCGGCGACCGGAGCCGGGGCGGCAGGGGTCTCCGTGACCGGCGCGGCGGTCTCGGCGGCCTGTGGCGCCGCGGCCGCGTGGACGTCCTCGCGGGTGATGACGCCGTCCGGGCCGGACGGCGTGATCGTGGCGAGGTCGACACCGAGGTCCTTCGCCAGCTTCCGCACCGGCGGCTTGGCCAGCGGGCGGGTCCGGGCGGGGACCGCCGGGGCGCTGTGGCCGTTCAGCTCGGCCTGGACCGCCTGGGCGGCGGCCGGGACGGTGACCTCCGGGCCCTTGCGCGGGCGGCGCTTGGTGGAGGTGGTGGCCACGCCGTAGCCGACCAGGACCGGCTGGCGGCCCGTCGGCTCGGGCTCCGGCGCCTCCGGGACCTCCGGTGCGGCGGCGGCCGTCTCCGGCTGCCCGGCGGGGGCCTGCGGTGCCGCACCGCCCGACACGTCCACCGTGATGATGGCCGTGCCCACGTCGACCGTGGTGCCCTCGGGGAAGCGCAGTTCGCGGACCACACCGTCGTAGGGGATGGGGAGTTCGACGGCCGCCTTGGCGGTCTCGACCTCGCACACCACCTGGCCGTCGGTGACCGTGTCACCCGGCTGGACGTACCACTTGAGGATCTCGGCCTCGGTGAGTCCCTCGCCCACGTCGGGCATCTTGAACTCGCGTACGGATGCTTCCGTCATCGTCGTCACGAACCCTCTCCTCAGTACGCCAGGGCACGGTCGACGGCGTCGAGCACCCGGTCCAGACCCGGCAGGTACTCCTCCTCCAGGCGGGCCGGCGGGTACGGGGCGTGGTAGCCGCCGACCCGGAGCACCGGGGCCTCCAGGTGGTAGAAGCACCGCTCGGTGATCCGGGCGGCGATCTCCGCGCCGGAGCCGAAGAACACCGGCGCCTCGTGGACCACGACCAGGCGGCGGGTCTTCTCCACCGAGGCCTGGACGGAGTCGAAGTCCAGGGGGCTGACCGAGCGCAGGTCCAGCACCTCCAGGGACTTGCCCTCCTCGGCGGCCGCGTTCGCGACCTCCTGGCACAGCTTCACCATCGGACCGTAGGCGGCCAGGGTCAGGTCCGTGCCCTCCCGTACCACCTGCGCCTTGTGCAGCGGGCCGGGAATCGCCTCCGGGTCCACCTCACCCTTGTCCCAGTAGCGGCGCTTGGGCTCGAAGTAGATCACCGGGTCGTCGCTCTGGATGGCCTGCTGCATCATCCAGTAGGCGTCCGACGCGTTCGACGGGGAGACGACCTTCAGGCCGGCCACATGCGCGAACAGGGTCTCGGGGGACTCCGAGTGGTGCTCGACCGCGCCGATGCCACCGCCGTAGGGGATGCGGATGACGACGGGCATCTTGACCTTGCCCAGCGACCTGGCGTGCATCTTCGCGAGCTGGGTGACGATCTGGTCGTAGGCCGGGAAGACGAAGCCGTCGAACTGGATCTCCACCACCGGGCGGTAGCCGCGCAGTGCGAGACCGATCGCGGTGCCGACGATGCCCGACTCGGCGAGCGGGGTGTCGATGACCCGGCTCTCGCCGAAGTCCTTCTGCAGGCCGTCGGTCACCCGGAAGACACCGCCGAGCTTGCCGACGTCCTCACCCATGACGACGACCTTGGGGTCCGTCTCCAGAGCGCGCCGCAGCGACTCGTTGATCGCCTTGGCAAGAGCCATCTTCTCGGCCATCTCAGTGACCCCCCTCTGCGTCCGCGAACGACGCCTGGTAGGCGGCGAACTGGGCTCGCTCCTCGTCGACGAGCGCATGCCCGTCCGCGTACACGTTCTCGAAGATGGCGAAGTGGTCCGGGTCCGGCATGGCACGGACCGCTTCGCGCACTCGCCTGCCCAACGCCTCGGACTCGGCCTCGAGTTCCGCGAAGAATCCCTCGTCCGCGTGGTTTGAGGCCTCCAGGAACCGGCGCAGGCGCAGGATCGGGTCCTTCGCCTCCCAGGCCTGCCGCTCCTCGTCGCCCCGGTAACGGCTGGGGTCGTCGGAGGTGGTGTGGGCGCCCATGCGGTAGGTGTACGCCTCGACCAGGGTGGGGCCCTCGCCGTCGCGGGCGCGCTCCAGCGCCCACTTGGTGACCGCGAGACAGGCCAGCACGTCGTTGCCGTCCACGCGCACGCCCGGGAAGCCGAAGCCCTGGGCACGCTGGTAGAGCGGCACGCGGCTCTGCTTCTCGGTGGGCTCGGAGATCGCCCACTGGTTGTTCTGGCAGAAGAACACCACCGGCGCGTTGTAGACCGCGGAGAAGGTGAACGATTCGGCCACGTCGCCCTGGCTGGAGGCGCCGTCGCCGAAGTAGGCGATGACGGCCGAGTCGGCGCCGTCCTTGGCCACGCCCATCGCGTATCCCGTGGCGTGCAGCGTCTGGGAGCCGATGACGATCGTGTACAGGTGGAAGTTGTTGCCGTTCGGGTCCCAGCCGCCGTTGTTCACGCCGCGGAACATCCCGAGCAGGTTGGTGGGGTCGACCCCACGGCACCAGGCGACGCCGTGCTCGCGGTAGGTCGGGAAGACGTAGTCGTCGTCGCGCAGGGCCCGGCCGGAGCCGATCTGTGCGGCCTCCTGGCCGAGCAGCGAGGCCCACAGGCCCAGCTCGCCCTGGCGCTGCAGCGCTGTGGCCTCGGCGTCGAAGCGTCGGGTGAGCACCATGTCGCGGTACAGGCCGCGCAGCTCGTCGGGGGTGATCCCGTCGACGTAGCCGTCGTACTCGGCGTTCTTGACCCGCTTGCCCTCGGGCGTCAGGAGCTGCACCAGCTCCGGGTCGGTGCTCTTCTGGGTGGTGCGGGTGGTGCGCTTGGTGCCGGTGGTGCCGGCCTTGCCTGCGGCGCTGCGTCGCGGCTTGCGCGCGGCACTGCTGTCCACGGTCACGTGTGCTCCTCCGTCGTTCCGGCCCCCGGGGTTGCCGGTAGGCCAGTGCGGCTCACCTGTTCTCGACCACCGGGCACGGGGTGGGTGCCACTCGGCCGGGAACAGGCGTGACAGGTGCCCCGGCGAGCGCCCTGCGGCTTTTACGTTACCCAGTGCTCCACATATCTGTGAAACCCCTCCTGACCTGCGTTTTTGCTTGGATTTCCAAGTAAATCCGCAGGAGGCGGAAGGTCGCTGGTCACAGCCTTGCAGGAGGCCGGAGCAACGGCACGTTATCCCGGCGACCCCGGACACGGGAAGAGTCGACTTGTGACTCGTACCTCGCGGGCGAAAGGTGAGAATTCCGGATATGACCGTTGAGCGGTCTCATCATCCGAGACGGAAACCTGGACACCCGGGGGCGCGGTTCACCCCTGTGCACCCTGTGACCAAAAGCGATCACCGATGACTGGCTGTGACAAGCCGCAGCTCACGGCGTCTTTCCGTGCCCTAACATCTGGCGCGTGCCGCGCTTTTGTGTACCACCCCCTGTACCGCACGCGCCCCCTTTGGGCGCCCTGCTGCGCCTGTACGCCGCCGGTACCGCCGTCGCCTGCGAACCCGTTGACCAGGGCCTGCTGAACCGCGGCTACCGGGTACGCACCACCCGCGGCCGCTATTTCCTCAAGCACCACTTCGATCCGGACACCGCCGACCCGGCCGCCATCGAACGTCGCCACCGGGCCACCCAGCGCCTGGCCGACCTCGGCGTCCCCGTCGCCCAGCCGCTCGCGCACCGCGAGGGCCGCACGGTCGCCGTCGTGGGCGGCCACGCCTACGCCCTGCACCCCTGGATCGACGGGCGGCACCGCCACGGCGGCCAGCTCACCCGCTCCGAGAGCGCACGCCTGGGGGCGCTCCTGGGCGCCGTACACGCCTGTCTGGAGCGGGTGATGCCGCCCAAGGGGCGCACCCGCCCGGCGACCGGACCGCATCCGGTCGAGAGCGCCGACCCGGCCGACACCTTCGCCCTGATCGACGAGCTGCTCGGCCACGTACGCCGCCACCGCCCCGCCGACGCGTTCGACGAGCTCGCCCGCCACCGGCTCCTGGAGCGCCGCGCCCTGCTGGAGCAGCACGCCGGCCGGCGGCCGCCGCGCGGCGGCCCGGTCGGCTGGGTGCACGGCGATTTCCACCCCTTCAACCTGCTGTACAGGGACGACGGCCCGGCCGCCATCGTCGACTGGGACCGGCTGGGCGTGCAGCCCCGCGCCGAGGAGGCCGTACGCGCCGCCGCGATCTTCTTCGTACTGCCCGCGGGCGCGCT
>Ga0308175_100001372_pt1 | contig 16429 bp, 14 predicted proteins | sample PhyCR1_3_FD_203893 | JGI IMG/M metagenome (GOLD analysis project Ga0308175, IMG submission 203893) | Soil microbial communities from UC Gill Tract Community Farm, Albany, California, United States - DLSLS.C.R1 | ecosystem: Environmental > Terrestrial > Soil > Agricultural land | place: USA...
GCGCGGCGGCCGTGTAGACGTCCCTCCGGGTCGTCTTGTGCTGCAGCCACGGACTGCCGGAGTCCACCGGTTCGTCGTCGATCGCGAGCCGCACCGGACGGTCGTCGACCACGGGCAGCGGCTGCAGCTCCACGGCGACGGAACCCGCCCGGGACAGCAGCACGCGGACGCGCGCGGGATCGGTCCGACCGGCCAGCGCTTCCCGCAGCGCTGCCAGCACCTCCGCGCGCTCGAACCGGAAGCCCAACCACTCCGCCGAATCCGCCATCCGGGCCAGGTGGCGGTCGCGGTTGCGCAGACCCGCCGCCGGATCGAAGGCCAGGGTCTCCAGGAGCCGGTGCTCGGTGACGTCGTGCGCCAGGACGGCGGCCTTGGCGTGCAGTTCGGCCCGCTCCCGGCCGGCGTCGGAGTCCCAGGTAATCCCGCCTCCCGCGCCGTAGACGGCCCGCCCGGAGGGGCGGTCCAGCACGACGGTCCGGATGGCGACGTTGAAGCGTGCGCGGAACGGAGCGGTCGGGGGAGCCACCAGCCCCACGGCGCCGCAGTAGATGCCCCGCGGCGTCGGCTCGAGGGCGTCGATGAGCTGCATGGTGCGGCGCTTGGGGGCGCCGGTGACGGATCCGCACGGGAACAGCGCCCGGAACAGGTCCAGGAGCCCGATGCCGGGCTGGATCCGCGCGCTGACCTGGGAGGTCATCTGCCAGACGGTCGGGTAGCGCTCCAGGGAGAAGAGTTCGTCCACGTGCACGCTGCCCACGTCCGCGATGCGGCCGAGGTCGTTGCGGAGCAGGTCGACGATCATCAGGTTCTCGGCCTGCTCCTTGGCGCTGGTGAGCAGCACATGCGTCTGCCGCGCGTCCTCCGCCGTCGTGCGCCCGCGCGGCGCCGTCCCCTTCATCGGGCGGGTCCGCACCTCGTCCCCGGCCCACTCGAAGAACAGCTCGGGGCTGGCGCTGGCGACGACGTGCCGCCCCAGGTCCAGGTAGGCGTTGTAGGCGCCGCGCTGAGCGAGGGCGAGCCGTGCGTACAAGGCCAGGGGATCGCCTGGAACCGTCGTGCGCAGCCGGTCGGTCAGATTGCACTGGTAGGTGTCACCGGCGGCGATGTGTTCCCGGACCGTCTCGACGCCCCGGGCGTGCTCCTCGTCGGTCCAGTCCGGCCGCCACGGGGGCGCGTCCGGGGCGGGGCCGCCGGGAAGGGGCACGGGGGCGACCCGGGCCGGTTCGTCGCAGAGCCCGAACCAGACCAGCGGCGTCTCGCCCGGGGCGCCGCAGCCGCCCGGGAGCTGGGCGTCCAGGCCGGCGGCCGCCTCGTAGGCCACGTAGCCGAACGCCCAGCTGCCGCGCTCGGTCGCGTCATGGACCTCCTGCAGCACGTCGGCGACCTCGTCGGGCCGGACCGCGGTCAGAACCCGCGTCGCCGGGGGGCAGCGCAGCGCCGTCCCCGTGCGCAGGTCGTCGAACCGTGCCCACGGCCGGTGCATCAGTCGCCCATCAGTCGCCGAAACCCTGCTGGACCTTGGCGGCTGTCAGGGTGTTGGCGAGCAGCATCGCAATCGTCATCGGCCCGACCCCGCCGGGTACCGGGGTGATCAGCCCGGCCACCTCGGCGGCGGCCGCGTAGTCGACGTCCCCCCGCAGTCCGTTCTCCCCGCGGTGGATCCCGACGTCGATGACGGTGGCACCCGGCTTGACCGCGTCGCCACCGACGAGCCCGGGGATCCCCGCGGCGACGACGAGGACGTCGGCCCGCCGGCACACCTCGGCGAGGTCGCGGGTGCGGGAGTGGCAGGTCGTCACCGTCGCGTGCCGGCCGAGGAGCAGCTGGGCCATCGGCTTGCCGACCAGGGGCGACCGGCCGACCACCACGGCCTCCACCCCCTGGAGCGGCACGTCGTACTCGTCGAGCAGCGTCATGACGCCGGCCGGCGTGCAGGGCCGAAGCCCCGGCCGTCCCTGCATGAGGAGACCGGCGTTCAGCGTGGTCAGCCCGTCGACGTCCTTCTCGGCCGGGATGCGGGCGACGAGCTCGTCGGAGTCCAGGTGCTTCGGCGTCGGCAGCTGGAGGAGGATCCCGGAGACCGCCGGGTCGGCGGCCAACTCGTCGAGGAGGGCCGCGGCCGTCTCCTGGTCGACGTCGCCGGGCAGGTGCCGGTGCTGGTCGAGCATCCCGGCCTCGACGCTGAGCCGGCGCTTGTTGCGGACGTAGACCTCCGACGCCGGGTCGTCGCCGATGAGGACCGTCGCCAGCCCGGGGGGAGTGCCCCCGGCGGCGAGCAGCTTCTCCACGCCCCGCGCCACGTCCTCGCGCACCCGGCGCGCGACGGCGGTGCCGTCGATCACGCGGGCGGTCACGCCGCCACTCACGAGAGGCCCTCGAGGGTCTTCTTCCGCCACGCCTCGGTGGAGTGGAGGTCGTTGAAGGTGAAGATGTGGAAGCCGTCGAGGGTGTTGTCCGGCTTGCCGATGTGCGGCGCGAGTCCCTTGATGATCTTGGCCGGGTTGTAGCCGCCGGGCACGAAGAACCGCCAGAAGAGGTTCTGCTGCTTCTTGAGGAAGCCGGCGGACGCGCCGATGCCCAGACTGCCGGAGACCCGGAGCAGCTTCTGGCGGTGGACCGCGCCCGGCACGCCCACCTGGACGGGCAGGTCGATCCCGCGGCGCTTGAGCTCACGGGACCAGTTCAGGATGACCTTCGGGTCGAAGACGATCTGCGTCTTGATGTGCGTCGCCAGGTCAGCCTTGTCCTTCAGGGCCTGGAACAGCACGTCCTCGGACACGGACGGGTGCCCCTCGGGATGGCCGCCGATGCCGATGTCGGTGAAGCCGTGGTCGAGCTCGTGCAGGGCGACGAGGAGGTCGTGTGCGTGCTTGAACTCGGTGGGGGTGTCGGTCGGGTCGCCACCGACGACGAACACGTCCTTGATCTCCGCCTCCCGGCAGCGGGCGACGAGGTCGGCCAGATGGGCGCGGTCGCGGACCTGCTGCGCCGACAGGTGGGGCGCCACCGAGTAGCCGTGCCCGGCGAGCTTGACCGAGAGGTCCACCGTCGCGTCCTGTCCCTTCGCCGGCGAGGCGGTGACGGTCAGCCGCACGTCCTTGGGCACGTTCTGGAGGACCTGTTCCTCGGTCTTCTTGAACGGGATCACCTCGTAGCCGAGGTTCTCGAAGGCGCTCCTGAGGGAGGCGCGGGTCGACGAGTCGCGGGCGGTCAGGGCGCGGTTCACGTGGGTGCCTTCTCTCGGTGCGGCGGGCCGTCGGCGATGCTCAGGCCGGCTGGTGGACCCGGTTGTCGAACAGGGCTCGGTTGTCGAACAGCGCGAGGCCGGCTGCGGTATTGGAGGCCGGCACGAAGTAGTGGGAGTGGATCTTCGAGATCTGGTCGTTCATCGCGCCCCGCATGACGAGCCACATGATCAGCTCGATGCCCTCCGAGCCGGCCTGACGGATCAGCTCCTCGCGGCTGAGCGTCGCCAGCTTCGCGGGGTCGGTCTCGATGGCCTCCATCCACATCCGGTCGAACTCCGGGTTGATGAAGCCTGCGCGCGCGCCCGCCAGCTGGTGGGACATGCCGCCGGTACCGAGGATGCCCACGGTCACGTCGTCCCGATAGCTCCGGATCGCCCGGCCGAGGGCCTGGCCGAGGGCGTAGCACCGGGCTGCCGTGGGCTGGGGGTACTGGATGACGTTGACCAGGACGGGGACGACCGGGCAGGGCCAGGCGTCGCCCGGGTCCGGCGTCCACACCGACAGCGGCACCGTCAGCCCGTGGTCGACGTCGAGCTCCTGGAAGACCGTCAGGTCGAAGCCCTCGTCGATCAGGCTCTCGACCAGGTGCAGCGAGAGGTCGGGGTCGCCGACCACGTCGGGCACCTGGCGGGGACCGAAGCCCTCGTCGGCCACGCGGTAGCGCTCGGCGGTGCCCAGTCCGAACGTGGGCACGAAGTCCAGGTCGATGCCGTTGGCGTGGTCGTTGTAGACGACGATCGCGACGTCGGGGCGGTGCTCGGCCAGCCACGCCCGGGCGGGCGCGTACCCGTCGAAGAGGTCCTTCCAGTTCGGGTCCTCGGTCTTCTGCCGGTCCATCGCCGCGCCGATCGACGGGACGTGCGACGTCGCCAGCCCCCAGATCACCTCAGCCATCGCGCCGTCCTCCCGCTCGCATCGCCGCCACGAAGTCGTCCTCGCCCATACCCGTGAACACGCCGCCGAGGTACTGCATCGAGCGGCCGTCGATCATGGCCAGCTTGTAGACGTAGAAGATGCTGCCGCCCAGGTCGATCATCGCCGCCCAGTCGCGGTCGACGACCGCCTGCTGCTGCTCCGGAGTCAGCCCGTACTCCTGGCAGTAGGCCGCCTCGTCGGCCAGGAACCGCGTGCGGTTCCCCTCGTCGCGGAAGCTCATGAACATCTTGTTCATCCGCAGCCCGCGCCGGCTGCTCTGCCCGTCGAAGATCGGCGTTCCGGGCAGGTCCAGCCGGCCGTGCGGCTCGCCCGCGGTGGTCACGTCGTCCGTTCCTGGGGGTGAGTGGCCAGTGCCTCGACGTGGACGTCGAGCCAGGGGGCCATGGGCAGGGACATCAGGGCGTCGTGCAACGCAGCCGGGTCCGCGGCCTCGTAGAGACCCACCGTCGCGTTGCGGCCGGGCACCCGCCACAGCCGCTTCAGCACACCCTCGGCCCGCAGCTCCATGGCCCGAGCGCGCTCACCGGCGCGCAGTTCCTCCCGCCGCTCCGCCGGGGTGTCTGCCGGCAGTCGGTTCTCCGACCTGACCAGGAACTCCATCTCAGGCCTCCACACCCTCGGCCAGCTTCAGGAGCACACCGGCGAGCTCCTTCGGCGCGGTCACCATCGCCTCGTGGCCCGTCTCGAGCTCGTGCACCTGCCAGCCGCGGTCGCGGGCGCGGTCGGCCTGGCGGGCGAACACGCGCATCCAGCTGACGCACTCGACGAACGCCGCCGGGACGTCGTCCACCGCACCGGTCAGCCGCAACGGGTCGGTGTAGGTCTTCCAGGGGTGGGGCGTCAGCTTCGGGAGCAGCCAGTCGACGTCGGACTGCTCGGTCACGCCGAGCACCGACAGTTTCCGCACCGGCACCAGCCACCCGAAGCCCTGCTCCGCCGCCGACTCCGCCCAGTGGTGCTCCACGGTCTCGGGCAGCAGGTCGCGGGCCGCCTCCCCGTCGGATCCGACGAATGCGTCCAGGTAGACCCGCTGGGCGATTGCCTGCGGCCGCCGGTCCGCCACGGCGGTCACGATCTGCCCGGCGTAGCTGTGTCCCACCAGGACGACGTCGGTGAGACCCAGGACGTCGATCAGCGCTACGACGTCCTCGACGTGTGTCTCCAGGCCGACCAGCGGCGACAGCAGGTGCGCACGCTCCGACAGGCCGGTCAGCGTCGGCGCGTGGACGTCGTGGCCGGCGGCGCGCAGCGGCGCGGCCACGCGGTCCCAGCACCACCCTCCGTGCCAGGCACCGTGCACGAGGACGAAGGTGCTCATGGCTGTGCATCCTCCGAAGGCTCGGTGTTCGTGCGGGTCTCAGTGTCTGGTGGTGACGGTAGGGACGGCGACGACGGCGGGAATCGGTCCGATGTCATCGCCACGGCTACCGATGCGGCGCGGATCACCTGCGACATCCGTCCTGCATACCCGGCCATCCGCCGGTCACAGATCGAGCACCAGCCGCGGCGTCCTGGCTCGCGAGACGCAGATCAGCATCGTGTCGCCGAGGGCATGCTCCTCGGCGGTCAGCAGACCGTCGCGGTGGTCGGGTTCGCCGTCGAGGATGCGCGTCTCGCACCCGCCGCAGAGACCGTCGGCGCAGGGTGGCATCACCTCGAGGCCCGCGTCACGGACCGCTTGGAGGATCGACGTGCCCGGCGGGACGAGCAGCACCCTCCCCGCGGTCTCGCAGACGACCTGGACGGGAGCGGTGTCCGTGTCGTGATCGACGGTCATGCGGTCCTCCCTCCGGGAGGCGGCCGGCCGGCCCAGGAAACGATGCGACTGACGCTACGAACGTCGGCGCCGAGAGGGATCGCGCGGTTGACCCGACCGACAGGTCATAGCCGTCGCACCGCGGATGCGACAAATGATGCAGGCCGCCGTCAGCGGGGCTGGACCAGTCCCTCCTTGACCGCCAGCAGGGCCGCCTGCGTCCGGGACGTGAGCCCCATCTTCGTGAGCAGGTGGCTCACGTGCGTCCGGGCGGTGCGCTCGCTGATGTCCAGGCGTCGGGCGATGTCCTTGTTCGACTGCCCCTCGGCGACCAGGACCAGCACCTCCTTCTCCCGGGCGGTCAGGACCCCCAGCCCGGCACGCGGGGCCCGCATCTCCTGGGTGAGCTTCCGGGTGACGGCGGCGTCCAGGAAGACCTCGTCGCGCACCGCTGCACGGAGCGCCGCATCGACCTCGGTCGGCCCGGCGTCCTTCAGCAGGTATCCCGATGCCCCCTGTTCGAGGGCGGCATGGACCCGCTCGGTCTCGCCGAAGCTGGTCAGGATCACCACCTTCACGTTCGGAAAACGGCGGATCACCTCGCCGGTCGCCGTCACGCCGTCCATGACCGGCATCTGCAGGTCCATCAGGACGACGTCGGGCAGCTCGTGCAGCGCTGCAGCTCGCGCCAGGAAGTCCAGGGTCTCCTGACCGTCCCCGGCCTCGCCGGCCACCTCGAGGTCCTCGAGCGCCTCGAGATAGGCGACCACACCCCGGCGGACGACCGCGTGGTCGTCCACCACCAGGACACGGACGGGCTGGAGATCGGTCATGGCTGGGCCGTCCGGTTCTCCGACGGCGTCGTCGGCAGTGAGGTCAGCAGCGGCAGGGTGAGCTGCACCCTGGCGCCGCCGGAGGGTAGGTCGCGGACACGGACGGTGCCGCCCCACCGGTCCGCGCGCTCCTGCATGACGGTCATGCCGAGGCCGCCGGAGGCTGGGCCGCTCGCCTTGTCCGTGCCGCCGACGAGCCCCTGCCCGTCATCCGTGACCTCGGCGACGAGGCGTCGGCGACTGCCGTGGGAGACGACCGACATGCGGATGGCGACCGTGGTGGCGGACGCGTGTTTGACGGCGTTGTGCAGCGCCTCCGCGACGATGCGGTAGACGTCCTCGAGCAGGTCGGCGTCGAGCTGGGACAGCTCCTGGGCGGGATCGTCCACGTCCAGCTCCACGGTGAGCTCCGTCCGCGCCCGGGTCGTGTCCACGAGTGAGTGCAGCGCCGAGATCAGACCACGCTCGGTGCCGGTCGCCGGTCGGAGCTCGACCACCATCCCGCGCAGATCGGCCAGGACGTCCTCGGCGCTGCTGCTCAGGTCGTCGGCGACCTGAGCCACCTTCTCCGGCGGCGGCGCCAGCCCGCGTTCGACGAGCACGCCCAGCGACCGCGCCTGCATCATCATCGAGAAGACCTGCTGCACGACCGAGTCGTGCAGGTCCCGGGCCAGCTTCTGACGCTCCTCCCGGCGGGCGACGTCCCGTTCGCGATCGAGCAGGGCGGCATGGTCGACCGCCATCGCGGCCTGCTCGGCCATGGCGAGCAGGAATTCCAGCTCGGTGTCGCCGACGGTCTGACCCGGGGCGAAGAAGGCGTTCAGGATCCCGACCGGTTCTCCGCGAGCGAGGAGCGGCACGCTGGCGAACCAGTCCCACCGCGGATGGCGCATCAGCTCGTGCAGCGGCGCCCACGCGGGGTCTTTCTGGATGACGTCGTACCGGTCGGCGACGACGAGGGGCTGCCGGGTCTCGAGCGCCTCGAGCATGACCAGCCGGGCGCCGAGGGCGCGGCACTCCATCAGCTTGTCGAAGAAGTCGGGAGCGCGGCCGAACCCCGCCGCCCCCATCACGTGCAGCCGGTCGCCCCCCGGGGTCGTCGTGAGCACCTGGACGCCGGCGAGCGAATCCGTCCGGAGGACCTCGCGGGCGAGCGTCTCGAGCGTGCCCACCAGGGAGCGCTTGGAGGCCACGCTGGAGGCGGCCTTGGCGATGGCGGCCAGCCTCCGCTGGTGCTGTCGGCTCACGGTCACGTCCCGGAAGGAGACCACCCACAGCGGCCGGCCGGGCACCTGGTTGAGCAGGTAGGCGAACTCACGCCGCTCGCCCGGTGCCGGCTGCCACTCCACGGTCGATTCGCCGGTCCGGGCAGCCGCCGGGTCGCTGCCGGGTGCAGGGAACGGGGATCGCGTGCCGGTCACCTCACCGGGCCGCAACCCGCACAGCACGACGGCGGCAGGGTTCGCCTCGACGAAACGGGCGTCGGCGTCGATGACCGCCAATGCCTCCGGCGCGTGCTCGACGAGCTCGGCCGGCAGGGTGCCCGCCGCGGGGGAGGCGCCCGTGGCACCCCTCCGATCGAGGTCCACCGCCCCGCCCTCCTGATCCGTTCGGCCGCCCCGACCGGCGACCCGTGCGCCGGCCCGGTCCGGATGGCCCATGCCATCGTTCCGGCGTCCAGCCAACCACGCCGGTCCTGTGCCGGCGACCACCGTCCCTCGTCCGGAGCAGGACCCGAGCGGGGGGACGGTCAGCTCACCGGGCCCGGTAGTTCGTGCGGGCGAAGTCCACGAAGGGGACGGGCGCGACGGTGGCCCGGATCTCCACCTGCTTGTGCTCCTCGACGGCCGGTTTGGCCGAGACCGGCTGCTCGCCCCAGAGCACGGTCACCTCGGTGCCGGGCTCGGCGTACTCGTTCTCGAGCGCAGCGAGCGAGACCATGACCCGTTCGTTGGCGAGGTAACCGCAGTCGAGCGATACGCCGACCTGTCGGCCGTCCTGGAGCACCTTGTCCTCGTGGTGGGTCGCGTAGCGCGCCTTCGGCATGTCGATGTACTTGGCGCCGGGGCCGGGCTCGTACAGCGTGCCGATCGCCGCCGTCACGTCGTCCGCGTTCCACACCAGGGTCACCTTGGTGCGCGACGGCGTCTCCGCCATCCGCTCGAGCGCCTCGCGGCCGATGAACTCGTGGTCGAACTTGACCGTCTTGCCGTACCCGATGTCGTAAGGGGTGAGGTAGTAGTCCCGGATGTCGGCCGAGTCCAGGCTCCCGCCGATGGACCCGACCTTCTCGACGGGCAGCCACTCCCGGTACTCCTGCATGAGCGGGTCATCGGAGAACAGCGCGGTCATCGGCGCGGGTACCCACCCGGACTCCAGGTTGGCCGTCGAGTAGGCCTTCGCGCCCACCCGCACGAGGCCGTGGTCCTGCCCGGCATCCAGCAGGGCGGAGAGGACGGCGTCCGCGTCCTTCCAGGGGCCGAACAGTTCGAAGCCGGGCTGGCCGGCCATGCCGTGCCGCAGCCCGTGGACGCGGCGACCGGCGATGGTGAACTCGGCCATGTTGAAGAACTTCACGTCCGGGAGCGGGGCAGCACTCACCTGCTCGATGAGAGCGGCGGCGGTGGGCCCCTGGAGCTCGTACCGGTACAGCTTGGGCGGCCCCGACGTCCGCACCGCCGAGTTGTCGTCGCGCTCGACCGTGGCCTGGTAATCGCCGCGCTCCAGGTTGAAGGTCACCCAGTCGATCACCATCGGGTGCCCGACCAGGTCGAACAGATCCTCCTCCAGGTGGAACAGGATCGCGTCGCCGATCAGGTAGCCGTCGGGGTTCACGGCGACGAACTGCTTGGCCTTGCCGACGCCGAAGTTCGCGAAGGTGTTGACGCCGACGTCGCTGAGCAGCCGCAGCGCGTCCGGGCCCTCGATGAAGAGGTCCGTCATGTGGTGGGACTGGTCGAGCAGCGCGCAGGTCTCCACCCACGACCGCTGCTCGGACCGCCAGTTGGTGAACTCCGGCTTGACCGGGAAGGTGCTCGGCGGGAAGGCGAGGTTCCGCAGGAGCTCGACCGGGCTCCCGGCACGGTCCAGGGCAGCGGCGAGGCTTTCGGACGACATCGGAGACGGGATCCTTTCGTCGGTGGCAGAACCGTCGAGATCACGGTAGGGACGCCGACCGTGCGCCGGATCACTCCGATGACGGCACCTGCGGCGCGGACGGTCGCGCCCGCTGCGCGACATGTGACGTAGCAGGGGCCGGGGGGCGGGGAAGGTCCCCGCCACCCGGCCCCCATGGGCGCTGCCTCAGGCGTTGGCCTGGCTCCGCCAGCCGGCGTGGTACGTCTCCCGCGCCATCTTGGCGTAGGGGACGGGGCTGACGGTGGCGCGGACCTCGAACTGCTCGTGCGGCTCGACGGTGGTCTTCTTGCTGCCGCCGTCGGGCTCGCCCCAGATCACGCGGACCTCGGCGCCGTGCGGGACGTCGGGGCTGATGGTGGCCAGGGACAGCCCCTTCTTCTCGTTCGCCGAGATGCCGGTGAACATCGACAGGCCCAGCAGGTGGCCGTCGGCGTCGATGACCTTGTCGAAGTTCGACGACCCGTAGTTGGCGTTGGGGAGGTCGAAGAACTGGTACCGGGCGTCCCTCACCGGAGCGCCGAGGAGCTCGGCGAGGTCGTCGGAGTTCCACTCGAGCGTGACCTTGCGGCGCTGCGCGTCCTTGTCCACGGCCTCGAGGGCGTCACGGCCGAGGAAGTCGTGGTCGAACTTGACGAACGAGCCGTACCCGAGGTCCCACGGGTTGGTGTAGTAGTCCTCGATGTCGTCGGACACGAAGCTGCCGGCGATGGCATTGGTCGCCTCGTAGCTGTCCGCACCCAGCCACTCCCGGTAGGGACGCAGCTCCTCGCCGGTGTAGATCGCCGGCAGGGGCGAGGGGATCCACCCGGACTCGAGGGTGTTGGTCGAGTAGGCGCGCGAGCCCACCGGCTCCAGGCCGAACTCCCGGCCGGCCTCGAGGATGGTCTCGCGGACCCGGTCGTAGCTCTCGTAGGGGCCCCAGATCTCCAGGCCCGGCGCGCCGGCCATGCCGTGGCGCAGCGTGCGGACCGTGTCCCCGCCGATGTTCATCGTGCTCATCCGGAAGAACTTCAGCTGCTCGAGCTCGCCGCCGTTGAGCTTCTCGATGATCGGCCAGGCGTTGGGGCCCTGGATCTGGAAGCGCCACAGGTCGCGGGTGACGGCCTTGCCGTAGGGGCGCGACGGCGACCGGGGGTCGTTGCGGATCTCGACGTCGTAGCCGCCGGTCTGGCCCTGGAACTGCAGCCAGTTGGCGCCGGGGGCGCGGCCGACGTAGACGAACTCGTCCTGGTCGAGGTGGAAGAGGATGCCGTCGCCGATGACGTTGCCGGCGGGGGTGACGGGGACGAACTGCTTGGCCATGTCCACCGGGAAGTTGGCCACGCTGTTGATGCCGGTGTCGGAGATCAGCTTCAGGGCGTCCGGGCCCTTGATGAAGAGGTTGAACATGTGGTGCGTCTGGTCGAAGAGCACGGCGGTCTGCTGCCATGCCTTCTGCTCGCGCCGCCAGTTGGTGAACTCCGAGGGGACCACGGGGTAGATGTACGTGCCCAGCTGGGAGTTGCGCAGCAGTCCGACGGTGTCCCCGGTCTGGTCGAGCAGTTCCTGCAGGTTCTTCGCGGTCATGTGCATCCGTCCTTCTGTCATCTCAGCGGGACGCCGCCTGGTGGAGGCGGCTCGTGGCCTGTCGCCGGCCGCGGCATGTGTCGTGGGATCTGGTCGCTCGGGTGGAACGCGCCGCGGGACTCCCGTCCGGCCGGTCCGTTCTCCGGTTCGGGCGCAGTCCAAGGTGAACGCTAGGCGCGGCACGTGGCGCCGCACACAGCCGGATGGCGGGCTGCACCCGGCCACATCGGGCGTCACCAGGTACGTCAGATGTCGCATTCGTGCGTCCGTGGGGTCCGGTGATCGACGTTCCACCTCTCCCGCTCGGCCTGCAACTCAGGACGGGCGCCGCCCCGTTCGGCCATGCGGCCCGGGCGGCCCCCTCATCCGCCCAGGGGGCCAGGGGGTGGCGGGATGTGCCCTCTGCTCTCGTGAGCGGTGAGCGATATCGGGATGTCACCGCCACGGCGGCCGGGTGGAATAGGTCAATTGTCCGACGCCGATTGAGACATTGACGTGATCGCCCTCACAGGCAATTTCTCGTAGCGTGCATCACTGCGGAGACTCACGCCGCCGAGGACCAGGACGCGACAGCTCGACGCACGACGCAGCGCCTCCAGCTCCACCTTTCTGCAGCAGCCGGGCCGAGATGCCCGGCGATCGCGACGGGGTAGGGGAGGGGCACGACCGAGTACGGGAGAGGGGCCGACGTGCGACGTGCCGGCCGACCGGGCGAGGAGCTGAGGTGACCGGCTGGTGGTCCTCACCGGACGGTAACGGCGGGAGAGGCAGGTAATGGCGGCTCAGTTGACGTTGCAGGACGTGAGCCTGCAGTTCGGCGGCATCAAGGTGCTGCAGAAGGTGAGCTTCGCCGTCGAGCCGGGCCAGATCTTCGGGCTCGTCGGGCCGAACGGCGCCGGCAAGACCTCGCTGTTCAACTGCATCAGCGGGCACTACAAGCCGACCGCCGGCACGGTGCGGATCGACAGCACCGAGGTGCAGGGCGCGCGTCCGGCGACGCTGGCCCGTCACGGCCTGGCCCGGACGTTCCAGCACCCCGCGCTGCAGCTGCACGCGACGGTGCTCGAGAACGTGCTGCTCGGTGCCCACACCCGGCTCCCCGGCGGCGCGCTGGAGTGGTCGCTGCGGCTGCCGCGCACCCGGCGCGCGGAGAGGGAGCTGCGCGACGAAGCACTCGACCTGCTGGAGCGCAACGGACTGGGGTGGGCGGCGCACCTGCCGGCCGACGCGCTGTCGCACGGCCTGCACAAGGGCGTCGAGCTCTGCCGCGCGCTGCTCATGAAGCCGCGACTGCTGCTCCTCGACGAGCCCGCCGCGGGCCTCCCGCACGCCGAGGTGGAGCACCTGATCGAGACGGTGCGGCGCCTGCGCGGGGAGGACGACATCACCGTCGTCATCGTCGAGCACCACATGGGCCTCATCGCCGCCCTGACCGACCGCGTCGTCGTGCTCGACCACGGGAGCAAGCTCATGGAGGGGACGGCCGCCGAGGCGCAGTCCGACGCCCGCGTCATCGAGGCGTACATCGGAAAGGACGCCGCGGATGACGCTGCTTGAGCTGGAGGACGTCACCGCGTTCTACGGCCCCGTGCAGGTGCTGGAGGACGTGTCGCTCAGCGTTCCGGACGAAGGGGCGGTCGGCATCCTCGGCGCGAACGGCGCCGGCAAGACCACCACCCTCCGCGCGATCAGCGGCACCGTCCGCGCGGGCGGCCGCATCGTCTTCGACGGCAAGGACATCCGCGGCATGCGGCCCGACCAGGTGGCCGCCCTCGGGATCGCCCACGTGCCCGAAGGCCGCGGCACGCTCGGTGACCTCACCGTCCGCGAGAACCTGCGGGTGGGCGCCTACCTGCGCAAGGACGGCAAAGAGATCGAGCGCGACATCGACTATGTCCTCGACCTGTTCCCGAACCTGCAGGAGCGCATCAGGTCGAACGCGTCGGCCCTCTCCGGCGGCGAGCAGCAGATGCTCGCCGTGGGCCGGGCGATCATGTCCAAGCCGCGACTGCTGCTCCTCGACGAGGCCTCGCTCGGCCTCGCGCCGAGCACCGCGAAGAACGTCTACGACGCGATCCGGCGCCTGCGCGTCGAATCCGGCATCGCCATGGTCGTGGTCGAGCAGAACGCCAACCTCGCCTTCACCCTCGTCGACAGCGCGACGGTCCTGGAGACCGGACGGAACGTGCTCACCGGCACGTCCGCCGAGCTCAAGGGGATGGACGAGATCCGTCGCGCATACCTGGGAGGTTGAGATGGGCAAATTCGTCCAGCTCGTCGTCGACGGCCTGTCGACCGGCTCGATCTACGGGGCGATCGCCCTCGCGATCGTGTTGGTCAACCAGGCGACCGGCCTGATCAACTTCGCGCAGGGTGGCATGGCCGTGCTCGCCGCGTACGTCGCGTGGTGGCTGACGACCCACAGCGTGCCGCTCATCTTCGCCATCCTGCTGTCGATCCTGTTCTCCTTCGTGCTCGGCGCCGTGGTCGAGCGGTGGCTGATGCGCAGGTTCGAGCGCGGCGACCCCGACACCGCCGTCGTCGTCACCATCGGCCTGCTGACGCTGATCACCGGCATCTGCGGGTGGCTCTTCACGTACAACAATCAGCAGTTCCCGTCGCTGTTCCCCCTCGGCACGGTCTCGTTCCTGGGCGTGCACATCAGCATCCGCTCGATCGGGACCACGCTCGTGATCGTCGTCGCGATGGTCCTGCTGCAGGTGCTGTTCGTCGGCACGAAGCTCGGGCTGGCGCTGCGGGCCGTCGCGATCAATCCGCAGTCGGCGGCGTTCTCCGGGCTTCCCGTCGGACGCCTCCTCATGGTCGGCTGGGGCCTCGCCGCAGCCCTCGGCGCCGTCGCCGGTGCGCTGGTCGCACCGCAGCTCACGCTGACGCCGGGGATGCTCGACACGGCCCTCGTGTACGCGCTGGCCGCGGTCATCCTCGGCGGTCTCACGAGCCCGATCGGCGTCGTCGTCGCGGCGTGGATCATCGGCGTCCTGGAGAACCTGGCCGCGGTCTACATCGACTTCATCGGCTTCGACCTGAAGGTCGCCGTGCCGTTCATCCTCATCTTCGTCGTGCTCATCGTCCGACCCCAGGGCCTGTTCGGCCGGAAAACCGTGGTGCGCGTGTGATGGCCCGTGGAACCGCCCCTGCCTCGTCCTCCACGGCCTCGTCCTGGATGCAGCGGCCTTCGGTGCGCTGGACAGCTCTGCTGCTGCTCCTGGTCGTGCTCGTCCTGGCGCCGCTGCAGCTGTCGGAGTTCACCAACCAGACGCTCGCCCGGATCGGCGTCTTCGCCGTCGCCGTGCTCGGCCTCAACGTGGTGATGGGCTACACCGGGCAGGTTTCGCTCGGCCAGATCTTCTTCCTCGGCCTCGGCGCGTACGTCACCGCGTACGGCGTCACGAACGGCTGGAACGTCGTCCTGACCTTCGCGCTGGCCTGCCTGATCCCCGCCGTCGCGGGGCTGCTGGTGGCACTCGCCGCCGCACGCCTGGGCGGACTCGCGATCGCGATGGTCACGGTCGCGCTGCCCATCGTCGGCGTACCGCTGGCGAAGCGGCTGAGCGATTTCACCGGCGGCTCAGAAGGCATGTCCACGAGCTTCGCGACATCGCCGCCCGGGAGCGGGCTGTTCGACGACCAGTTCCAGCTGTACGTCGTGCTGGTCATCGGCGGCATCGTGTTCCTGCTGACCCGCAGCCTCGTCCGCGGCAAGTACGGCCGGGCGTTCGCGATCGTCAAGGGCAACGAGGCCGTGGCGTCGTCCATGGGCATCTCGCCGTACCGCTACAAGGTGCTGGCGTTCACGATCGCGTCGCTCATCGGCGGCGTGAGCGGGTTCCTGTACATGCTCGTCATCCAGTACACGTCTCCGGAGACCATGAGCTTCGGGCACTCGATCAACCTGGTCGCCGCGATGGTGATCGGCGGCTCGGCCAGCATCGTGGGCTCGATCCTCGGCGGCCTGTACTACGTGCTGGTTCCACAGCTCACGAACGCGGTCGACCCCAGCCTCACGGCGCTGCTCCAGGGCGCGATCCTGCTGGTCGTGCTCTTCCTGCTCCCCGGCGGCCTCGTGTCGCTGCCCCGCGCGCTGACCCGCGGACGGCGGCGCTCCTCCGCCGCGCGCGGTCCTGCCGCGCCACCGACCATTCCGTCGTCGACCACCGGGTCGGGCACCGCGACGGAGGAAAAAGAGACAGAGAGGCAAGGTCACGCATGAACTCCCACCTTCGAGTGCGGACGGCGGTCCGCGTCGTCGCAGGCGCATCGGCGCTGGCGCTGATGCTCGCCGGCTGCGGCGGCAACAGCGGCAACGGCGGCCGCAGCGGCGATGCGGCCAAGGGCGCGCCCAGCCCCGGCATCACCGACACGACGCTCACGCTCGGTATCACCACCCCGCTCAGCGGTGCCACGGCGGGACCGGGCACCTGCACGGTTGCCGGCGTCAAGGCGTACTTCGGAGCGAAGAATGCCGCGGGCGGCGTCAAGTTCGGCGACGGGAAGACCCGCACCGTCGAGATCAAGGCGCTGGACGACACCTATGACCCGCAGAAGGCGAAGGCGAACTACGACCAGTTGAAGGGCGACGTCTTCGCGATGACCGCCGGGCTGGGCACACCGACGAACCGTGCCTGGCGGCAGGCAGCCATCGCCGACAAGGTGCCCCAGGTCCTGATCATGACCGGCGACCCGATCTTCAGCGACCCCAAGCAGAGCCCCTGGCAGCTCGGCTTCGTGCCGAAGTACCAGAACGAGGGCGAGGCCATGGGGAAGCTCCTGGCCACGGCCACCGGATCGCACAAGGTCGCGATCCTGTCGCAGAACGACGACTACGGTAAGGGTTACGTCGAGGGCTTCAAGTCCGGCATCAAGGGCAAGGACAACATCTCGGTCGTCAAGGAGCTCACCTACGAGGCGACGGACACCTCCGTCGACGCGCA
>Ga0308175_100001373_pt1 | contig 16422 bp, 13 predicted proteins | sample PhyCR1_3_FD_203893 | JGI IMG/M metagenome (GOLD analysis project Ga0308175, IMG submission 203893) | Soil microbial communities from UC Gill Tract Community Farm, Albany, California, United States - DLSLS.C.R1 | ecosystem: Environmental > Terrestrial > Soil > Agricultural land | place: USA...
ACATGACACCCACCTGTCCGGGCAACCGCGTGCAGCTGAAGCGCACGGAGGCCAACGTCAACCGAAGCCGAAGGCTCCGGACACGGGAGATCTGTGCTTGACACGACCGCCACTACATAGTCGGATCCGAAGCAGAATGATGGGGCACCGTTCGTGACAGCGGACGGTAGCGAGCTATGGTTTCAATCCAATCGCGCTGGCGGGCTCGGGATCGACGACATCTGGGTCGCGAAGTGGACGGGCAGCGGGTTTGGGCCGCCTGCGCCTGTCCCCGAGCTTAACTCATCGGTGGAGGATTGGACCCCGACGTTGAGCGCCGACCGCCTGACGATCTACTTTGGCTCCACCCGTACGGCGCCAGGCGCGAAGGGCTCATTCGACATCTGGACATCGCACCGGAGCACCGTGAACGACGGGTTCCCTGCTCCGACGCTCGTCAATGAACTTAACACGTCTGGAGCCGAGGTCCCGACGTGGCTATCGCCTGACAATTGCCGGTTGTATGGTGGCCTGTTGAACACCAGCGGGGCCTATCGCATGTTCGTAGCGACGCGGCAGCCATAGCCAGGGTGACTCCTCACGGCGGAAGCCCCAGAAGACCAGCGGGGGCGCCGGACCCGATGGCGCGCCAGGAAGTCATGCGCGTCACGGTGCCGCCCGGCGCGAAGATCGAAGCCGGCACGTAGGGTCGTCGTCGCGCGAGGGAACGGGCATTCGATGTTTGCGTGCAAGGTCGTTTCGGGTGAACGGTGTTGTTGTGCGGCCTTGGTGAAGTAGTCGGTCGTTCCCTTCGCGCGAAGCGAAGCTTCAGTCAATATCCGCGTGGTTGGCGAGCGAGCGGAGGAGTGGATCGCCGCAGCGGAGCGTGGGCGCCTTGCCGATGTGTGCCGCGAGAAGCTCCAGGGCTGTGCCCAGCTGCGCGAACATCATGTCCTGCCGGAAGGCACCGTCGCGTTGCAGTTGGCCGTAGATGCTGCGCGCCTCGCCGAGTTGCCGAGTTGCCTCCTGCGGTTCCCGCGCTGCGAGCGACATTTCACCAAGGGTCGTGCAGAGCTCGCGTTGCCAGGTGACGTTGTTGGGGTTAGCCTCGGCGAGGGTATTGCGGACCGCGAGGGACTTGTCGAACCAGCCGCGCGCGTCGTCGAGCTTGCCGGCGGACACCGTGACAGCGCCGAGCCGTTCGTAAGAGACCGCGAGGTCGCGTTGCCAGGCGGTGTTGCTGGGGTTCGCGTTGGCAAGGGCCTTTGGGATTGCGAACACCTTGTCGAACCAGCGACGCGCGTCGTCGAGTTTGCCAGCGGACATCGCGACAGAGCCGAGCCGTTCGTAGGAGACCGCGAGGTCGCGTTGCCAGTCGGTGTTGCTAGAGTCTGCGGCGGCGAGGGCCTTTCGGATTGCGAAGGTCTTGTCGAACCAGCCGCGCGTGGTCGAGTTTGCCGGCGGACACCGCGACGGCGCCGAGCCTTTCGTAGGAGACCGAGAGATCGCGTTGCCACTCGGTGTTGCTGGGGTCTGCGGCGGCGAGGGTCTTTCCGACCGTGAGGGCCTTGTCGAACCAGCCCTGCGCGTCGTCGAGCTTGCCGGCGGACACCGCGACGATGCCGAGCCTGTCGTCGGAGGCCGCGAGGTCGTGTCGCCAGTCGGTGTTGCTGGGGTCTACCACGGCGAGGGTTTTTCGGACTATGAGGGCACTGTCGAACCAGCCGCGCGCGTCGTCGAGCTTGCCGGCGGACATCGCGACCTCGCCGAGGTTCTGGTAGGAGGACGCGAGGTCGCGTTGCCAGGTGGTGTTGCTAGGGTCCGCGGCTGCGAAGGTCTTGGCGATCGCGAGGGCCTTGTCGAACCAGCTTCGCGCGTCGTCGAGCTTGCCGGCGGCTCCCCCGAACTGGCCGAGTCTAATATAGGAGAACGCGAGGTCGCGTTGCCAGGTGGTGTTGCTGGGGTCTGCTGCGGCGAGGGTCCTTCGGACCGCGAGGGATTTGTCGAACCAATCGTGTGCATCGTCGAGCTTGCCGGCGGACATCGCGACAGCGCCGAGCCTGTCGTACGAGACCGCGAGGTCGCGTTGCCACGTGGTATTGCTGGGGTCCGCGGCTGCGAGGGTCTTGGTGATCGCGAGGGCCTTGTCGAACCAGCCGCGCGCATCTTCGAGCCTGCTGGCCGATACCGCGACACCGCCGAGCTTGCGGTAGGTGACTGCGAGGTCACTTTGCCAGGTGGTGTTGCTGGGTTCGGTGTCGGCCCGCTTTTGCACGTCCGCGAGCACCTCGAGATAGAGGGTGTTCGCTTCCGGGAGGTGACCGCGCTCGAGCGCCAGGTCGGCCTGTGCCACCTTGCCGAACGCCGCGGTTCGCTGATCGGAAACCTCCAGGTTGCCGAGCTTGCGTAGCTCGGCGAGGAGATCACGCGAGCGCTCCAGCAAGGTCTCGCGTACCGGCGAGGCTCCCGCCACGGTGCGGAGCTTGTCATCGACCTCGAACACGATGAGCTGGACGGCCTTGGCCGCCTCGCCGATCGAGCGCTGGGTCTTGGTCTTCTCCTCGCGTAGTTGCCGCGTCGTAAGCCCGAAGACGATCGCGAAGGTCGTGGCCGCCGTCAGACCAACGGCGAGCGCTCCACGGCGAAACCGCCGGGCGCGCAGGCTGCGCCGGACGATGGCGCGCAGGGCCTCGCTGGCGCCGAGCGCCTGGCCGGCGTGCGTCGCCAGCCACGCGACCCAGCGGGTGTACTCGGAGAGCTCATCGCCGGTCAGCACGCCACCGCCCGCGGCGCGTGCTTCGAGGCGCCGCTGGGTCCTCAGATCATCGCGGCGCTCGGCGATCCATCCGGCGAGCCCGGGCCATCCGGTGATCAGCGTGTCGTGCGCCAGGTCGACCTGGCGGTACAGCTGACCTTGTTCGTCGGCGGTGGCCGTGCGATCGCCATCGCTGGTGGTGACGAGCCGCCCCGCTACCAGCTTCTCGAGCACACGCTCGAGCTGGTCGGGGGTATCGCCGCTGCGTCGAAGGTCGTCGAGCGTGCGCCGCCGCCGCGTGTGGGGCCGGCCTTCACCCAGGTGGACCAGGTCGAGCAGGATCCGCTGTGCGACGGACCGGTCGCCAGGTCCGGTCAGCGTCTGGACGACCGCCTCGGCGTGGACGGTCAGCACAGCGGCGAGGCCGCGATGGTCGTGGTTCACGATGCGCTCGTAGTCCGCCAGCGTCAGGTAGCGCCAGCGCAGGTGGGCCCACAGCTCCTTGAGCGCCACCTGGAGCAGCGGCAGCGGCACCGAGGAGCGATCTCGATCGATCTCGCGAATCAGCCGCTCGACCAGCGCCGCGTCGATGTGAACGCTGGCGTGTCGCGCGGGCTCGACGATAGCGTCCCGGAGCCCCGGCATCGTCGAGGGGCGCCACGGGATACTGGCTGGTCTCGAGCTCGCGCCAGCACCGCTCGGCCATCAGCGCCCCGTAGAAATCGGCGCGCATGCACAGGATCACGGTGCACCACGGCAGGCTCCACATCCCGCCCAGCAGCGAGAACAGCGTCTCGCGCGCGCCCGCGTCATCCTCGGCGAAGATCTCCTCGAGCGGATCGACGACGACGACCCGGCGGCGCGCGTCGGGTGTCGAAACGGCACGTAGGCGCGCTCGCGCTTCCTCGACCTGAGCGTCGGTCGCGCCGCGGACCGCGGCCACGTACTGGTCGAGGGCTGCACCGAGCTCCGGCACCTCGAGCGCGTCGATGGTGGCACGCAGCGCCGCGGCCAGGTCGCCGCCGCGGGGCACGACCCGAGCCAGGTGGTCGTCGCTGCAGTCAAGCCCGATCAGGGCGCGCTGTTCGAGGGAAAGCCGGGCCTGGTGGGCCTCTGATTCCAGCGAGAAGTCACGCGCAACGACGATCAGACGCGGCGGCTGGCGCTCCAACCCGGCGTGCTGGGCGAGCGTCGCGGCAAATCGCGCGAGGGCGTCCCAGCGCGACGCGCTCGACGCGATCAGGACGGTGAACCGGCACTCGTCGACGGCGCGCGCGATCGCTTCGAGCTGCAGCTCACCGAGGCCGTCGGCGCGTGTCCGGTACTGCCCGCCGGCGAGGCCGAGCTCGTGCACCATCCGGCCGTGCACCCACTCGTGATCGGCGGGCGCATAGCAGATGTGCAGGAGCGGCCGGTCAGACTCCCGCGCGAGGTACCCGGGGCCACGTAGATGGAAATCCGCTCTGGCATAGGATTGGATATCATCGCCTCCACCACGACAGATACGCCCAGCCTCATACAATAGAGTCGCGTTCATGCCGCACTCCTTTCTCGCAAGTTTACGAGTGGCAGTGCGTGAATATCCCCACATCAGGCGCCACCTGTGTTTTTTGCTGCTACTACGTGTTCGCGTGCTCTTGCCGTTGTCGCTGGATTTTTGGGCCGCTCAGGAAATCCGTAGGAGTCTGGCTTGCACGGGGGCCGCGGTTTGAAAGCTTTGAGCAAAAAATAGGTCGATGCTCCGAATGAAGGCGGGAGTGCTGGCGTCGTGATTGCCGGCCACACAGTGGCTCGTCAACGCGCGCGGTAGGCGAGGGAGGTCTCGGCGAGCGGTAGCTTCCACGGCCGCTGGCTGCGGGGCACAGGTAGTTGAGTGTTGCGCCGGTGGGTCCTGCCCGATCCGGCGGTCCGCTGTCTCCCGCGAGACGAGGCCTTCCCTCGCCGTGAGCGCGCGTGTTCGTGTTCTCCCCGGCGGCGGTGGCGACGGCGGCGGCGACGGCGACGGTGTGGGCCGCGCCGGTGCGTTACAACACGACCTCGGCGTTCGCCAGCGCCTGGCGCACGTGCTCGCCGGCCGAAGCTGCAGCGGGGTTGCCCGTCAGGTCCAGCCACACGAGGTCGCGCAGGTGCTCGCTGTCGGCGAGCGCGCGGGCCCCGACAGAGCTGATCTGGTTGTTCGACAGGTCGAGCCGCCGCAGCCGCATGGCGTGCGGTGACGCCGCGATCGACAGCGCCGCGCGATCGCCGAGCCGGGTGTTGCTGAGCCGCAGCCGCCGGAGCGACGGAAACGCCGCGATGAGGAGCTCGGGATCGAGCGCATCCATCGCCGCGTCGGTGATGACGAGCGAGGTCAACCTGGGCAGCACCAGCTGGAACAGCCGCTGGACCGGGAGCGCGCAGCTCGTCATCGCGAGCTCCTCGAGCTCCGGCAGGCGCTCGAGCAGGCCAAGCTCCTCGGCGCGCGTATACGCCAGCTCGAGAGATCGCAGCGTGCTTCGTGCGGGGTGCGTGGTGAGGTAAGCGAGCAGCACCGGCTCGTCGAACGGCTGCGCCCGATCGAAGCGCAACGCGAGCCGGTGGAGGGGGAGGTGCAGCTTCGCCAGCTCGGCCAGCTGCGGCCGCCCGCTCAGGTAGTGAAGGTCGAGCCGGCGCAGCCTTGCGAGGCGGGGCTCGTCGAGCACCCGGCGAAGCATCAGGGAGTCGGTGAGCTTGTAGAGCGTGAGCTCGTCGAGCGAGAGCGCATCGAGGTAGTGGAACAGGTCGTTCACGGTCGCCTGCCGCGTCTTGACCGCCCGGAGGAGGGGGCAGGCCTCGCGGAGCCGCGCGGCGTCGATGTTCGGCTGGAGCACGTCGATGACCTCGATGAAGCCGCGACGGAACCGATAGTCGCCGACCGCGATGTCCAGCACCGGTTCGAGCCACTGCGCCCGGTGGCTGTCCAGGAGCTCGCGCGAGCGATCGTGGAGCCGGTTCGTCTCGTGCGCCGGGTGATCCTCACGCTCGGCGACGGCCAGCGCGCACTGGACGGTGATGAGCTCGCCGCGCGGGTCGCCGCGATCGCTGAGCCAGTCCGCGTACACCAGCCGCGGCCCATCCTCGTCGGGAGTCGCGACGATGCCGGCAACGAGCTCGGGTTCGATGGAGGACATGGAGGCCGGAGGGTGCAGATGGGCGTATCACAACGCCCCGTCTAACGGAGCCAACCGCAGCAGTTGGTGGTTGCCAGCGACCGGGGTGGGTGGGACGCCGTATCCTGTCGGGAGGGGCTACATGTCGTTACCTACCGAAGTTGTCCGCCGCCATACGCTCGGTGACCTCCTGCGCCGCACCGCCGCGCGGTCGCCGGCCAAGATCGCGGTGATCTGCGGCGAGCTGCGCTGGAGCTACGCCGAGCTCGATCGGATCACGAACCGGCTCGCGAACGGGCTCGCGGCCAGGGGGATCGGGCGCGGCGACCGGGTGGCGATCGTCTCGCGCAACTCGCACGCGTTTGTGGCGCTCCGGTTCGCGGTCGCCCGGCTCGGCGCGGTGCTGGTGCCGATCAACTTCATGCTCAACGCCGGCGAGGTGGCCTACGTGCTGCGCCACGCCGGCGTCAGGCTGCTCGCGGTCGGGCCGGAGCATGTCGCGCTCGCAGGCGCCGCGGTCGCGCAAGCTACCGCCGTGGAGCACTTGCTGTGGCTTCCCGGGGAGGCGCCCAGCGTGCCGCCGGAGGGGATGCTCACGTTCGAGGCGGTGCTCGCCGGCGATGACACGCCGCCCGCGGTCGAGCTCGACGGCCGTGCGCTCGCGCAGATCGTCTACACCAGCGGTACGGAGGCGCAGCCCAAGGGCGCGATGCTGTCGCACGAGGCGGTGCTGTGGGAGTACGTCAGCTGCATCGTCGAGGGCGAGATCTCCCAGGACGATCGGATCCTGCACGCGCTGCCGCTGTATCACTGCGCGCAGCTCGATGTGTTCCTCGGGCCGGCCATCTACGTCGGCGCGACCAACGTGATCACCGGTGCGCCGGTGGCCGACAACCTCCTCGGCCTGCTCGCCCGGCATCGCGCGACCTCGTTCTTCGCGCCGCCTTCGGTGTGGATCGCGCTGTTGCGCTCGCCGCGGTTCGCCGAGGCCGACCTGTCCGCGCTCGCGAAGGGCTACTACGGCGCGTCGATCATGCCGGTCGAGGTCCTGCGCGAGCTCGCCGCGCGGTTGCCGGCGGTGCGGCTGTGGAACTTCTACGGCCAGACCGAGATCGCGCCGCTCGCCACGGTGCTGCGGCCCGAGGACCAGCTGCGCAAGGCGGGCTCCGCCGGCAAGCCGGTGCTCAACGTGGAGACCCGCGTGGTGGACGACGCGCTGCGCGACGTCGCGCCCGGCCAGATCGGCGAGATCGTGCACCGCTCGCCGCAGCTGCTCGCGGGCTACTTCCACGACGACGAGCGGACAGCGGCGGCGTTCGAGGGTGGCTGGTTCCACTCGGGCGACCTCGCGACGATCGACGACGAGGGCTACATCACGATCGTCGATCGCAAGAAAGACATGATCAAGACCGGCGGCGAGAACGTCTCGAGCCGCGAGGTCGAGGAGGCGATCTATCAGCTGGCCGGCGTGTCCGAGGTCGCGGTGGTAGGGCTGCCCGATCCGTACTGGATCGAGGCGGTGACGGCGGTGATCGTCGGCAAGGCCGGGCACACGCTCGACGAGGCAGCGGTGATCGCGCACTGCCGCGACCGGATCGCGCACTTCAAGGTCCCCAAGCGCGTCGTGTTCGTCGAGACGCTGCCCAAGAACCCGAGCGGCAAGCTGCTCAAGCGCGAGCTGCGCGCGACGCTCGGCGGCTAGCTCAATCGACGATGAACAGCCGCGCGCCGCCGGGGCTCGACGTCCGATGCGCGCCATCGCCATCGGCGACGACGTAGGTGCCGCCGGGGCCGGTCGTCATGTGGCGGCCGTCGTTGAGCTCGGTCTCGAGCTGGCCGTCCAGCACGAAGATGACGTGGCCGCGTTCGCACCAGTGATCGGCGACGTAGCCCGCCGAGTACTCGACCATGCGGACGCGCACGTTGCCGACCTCGACCGTGCGCCAGGTCGCGACGCCGGGCGCGCCGGGGTGCGACGTCGGCTCGACGCGCGACCAGTCGATCGTCTGGAACGGGATGCCCTCGAGCTTCATCGGGCACATCGTGATGCGGTTCGCGGGGGCTTGCAAGATGGCGGCGGTGGGCGCGCGGGGAGAGGATCGCGTGCGAGGATCAGCGGAACGGCGACGTGTAGCGGCGGCGTGGTCATTATGGTGGCCCGCGATGAGGGCGGATCGCGCACAAGAGGGCTGGATTCCAGCGCGAGAACGCGGCAGCTTCGCCGGTGCTCGCCGGAGGGCGCATGCCGCAGATCGTCGTCGAGGGGCTGGTCAAGACGTTTCAGGTCGCCGAGCGGACGCCGGGGCTTTGGGGGGCGGTGCGCGGGCTGGCGCGGCGGACGTATCGCACCGTGCGTGCGCTCGACGGGGTCTCGTTCGCGATCGAGCGCGGCGAGCTGGTCGGTTACATCGGACCCAACGGCGCCGGCAAGAGCACGACGGTGAAGACGCTCGCCGGCATCCTGGTGCCCGACGCCGGGCGCTGCGAGGTGGCCGGACGCGTCCCGTGGACCCAGCGGATCGCGCACGTGGCCGAGATCGGCGTGGTGTTCGGGCAGCGCACGCAGCTGTGGTGGGATCTGCCGGTCGTCGAATCGTTCGAGCTGTTGCGCGATATCTACCGGGTGCCGCAGGCGCGTTATGAGCGGGCGCGCGACACGATGATCGCGCTGCTCGATCTCGAGGCGCTGCTCGACGTGCCGGTGCGCCAGCTGTCGCTCGGCCAGCGCATGCGCTGCGATCTCGCCGCCGCGCTGTTGCATGCGCCCGCGATCCTGTTCCTCGACGAGCCGACGATCGGCCTCGACGCGGTGTCCAAGCTCGCGGTGCGCGACTTCATCAAGCGGCTCAACCGCGAGGAAGGCGTCACGGTGATCCTGACGACGCACGACATGGACGACATCGAGGCGCTGTGTACGCGCGTGATGGTGATCGCCGGCGGCAAGATCTTGTCGGACGGCGCGCTGGCCGAGCTCCGGGCGCGCGTCACCCGCGAGCGCTGGCTCACCGTCGATCTGGTCGACGCCGCGGCCGCGATCGACGAGGCCGATGCGACGGTGATTCGCCGCGATGGGCATCGCGTGTGCCTGGCGTTCGATCCGCAGGTCGTCGCGCCGGCGGAGCTCATCCGGCGGGTCACCAGCCACCACGCAATCCGCGATCTGTTCGTCGAGAATCCGCCGATCGAGACGATCGTCGCGCGGCTGTACGCGGCGCACGGAGATCCGGGGTGACGGCCGAGGCGCGCACCGGGGCGCTCAGGCCCTACATCGCGATCGTCGGCGTGCGGTTTCGCATGCTGCTGCAGTACCGCGCGGCGGCGATCGCGGGGCTGTTCACCCAGGTGGTGTTCGGCCTGGTGCTGATCATGATCTACGAGGCGTTCTACCGGTCGGCGCCGGCCGCGGCGCAGCCGATGACGTTCTCGCAGCTGGCGTCGTATGTCTGGCTCGGCCAGGCGCTGCTCGCGATGCTGCCGTGGAACCTCGATGCCGAGGTCCGGACGATGGTGCGGAGCGGCGCGGTCGCGTACGAGCTGTGCCGGCCGATCGACCTGTATGGCCTGTGGTACGCGCGCGCGGTCGCGCAGCGCACGGCCCCGACGATCTTGCGCGCGGCGCCGATGGCCGTGGTCGCGACCGTCGGGATGCCGCTGCTCGGCCTCGGTGAATGGCGGCTGAGCCCGCCCGCGTCGCTCGCCGCCGGCGCCGGCTTCGCGGTGGCGATCGGCTGTGCCCTCGCGCTCGGCTGCGCGATCTCGTCGCTGATCAACATCTCGCTGCTGTGGACGGTGGCCGCCGACGGCATCGTCATCGTGACGACCACCCTGGTCTCGTTCTTGTCGGGGATGTTGATCCCGTTGCCGCTGTTCCCCGAGTGGGCGCAGGCGGCGCTGCGCTGGCTGCCGTTCGCGGGCCTGGTCGATCTGCCGTTGCGGATCTACACCGGGCACATCGCGATCGGTGGGCTGGTGCCGGTGCTGGCGCGGCAGCTCGGATGGACGATCGCGCTCGTCGTGCTCGGCCGCTGGCTGCTCGGCCGTGGCATGCGCCGCGTCGTGGTGCAGGGGGGATGATGCCAGGCGCGCTCCGGCTGTATGCCCACTACGTCCGGGTCTCGATCCGGAGCCAGCTGCAGTACCGCGCGTCGCTCGTGATGAGCGCGATCGGCGTGTTCCTCGTCACCGCGAGCGAGTTCGTCGCGGTGTGGGCGCTGTTCGACAGGTTCGGTCAGGTGCGCGGCTGGACGCTGCCCGAGATCGCGCTGTTCTACGGCATGATCTCGATCACCTGGGCGCTGTGCGACGCGTTCGGGCGTGGCTTCGAGGTCTTCGGGACGATGATCAAGGAAGGCAACTTCGATCGGCTGCTCTTGCGTCCACGATCCACGGTCTTGCAGCTGCTCGGGCAAGAGCTGACGCTGCGCCGGGCCGGCCGGCTGGCCCAGGGCATCCTCGTGCTCGGCTACGCGGCCGCGGCCGGCACGATCGACTGGAGCTTGCCGCGCGTGGTCCTCTTGGTCGCGTCGATCGCGTGCGGCGTGTGCGCGTTCCTCGGCGTCATCGTGCTGCAGGCGACCTCGGCGTTCTGGACGGTCGACAGCCTCGAGGTCTGGAACGCGTTCACCTACGGCGGCGTGACGATGAGCCAGTATCCGCTCGCGATCTACCGATCCTGGTTTCGCAACGTGTTCACCTACGTGATCCCGCTGGGCTGTGTGAACTACTTCCCCGGCGTGGCGATCCTCGGGCGCGCCGATCCGCTCGGCGCCCCGGCGGTCGTCGGGTGGATCGCGCCGCTGGCCGGCCCGGGGTTCTTGATCTTGTGCCTGCAAGTCTGGCGGATCGGCGTGCGCCACTATCGCTCGACCGGCAGTTGAGTCTGAAGGGCGCGCGGATATGGAATGTCGATGGAGCCGGGAAACCGTACGTTCCGAGTCACGGGTAACCGGTTTATTCAGCGGCGTGGAGCCCGGATGGTACCCGCGTTGTTACCCGTTATCATGGCTCGACCGCGCGGGTCTGGCCCTGCGGTCGTCGCTCCGCGGCTCCGATGACGAGGCTGTGGATAGCGATCCCCTATTGTTTGTCGATCGAGCGCCGGATCAGCGAGGTCGAGGAGCCTACGTGACGATCGCGCCGAGCGAGTCGGCGTACACGTCGTCGACCGCGAGCGTGACGGAGATCGACTGGAGCGGGAGCTGCTCGCCGGGGCGGTATTCATCGAGGTGCCAGCGGCGCTCGTCGCGACGGTACACATCGATGCGGCGCTCGAGCTGCGAGACGAGGACGTACTCGCGCAGCGAGCGCAGCCGGCGATAGGCCGCGAACTTGTCTCCGCGATCGGACTCTGCGGTCGAGCTCGACAAGACCTCGACGATGACGGTCGGGTTGACGACCGAGTGGTCGTCGTCGGGGTCGTGCTCGACTCCATCGCACACGACGAACAGATCGGGATAGGTCGCGCGATCTGCAGCACGGATCCGGACGCGCACGTCGGATGGTAAGACGATGCAGGCTCGACCCTCGAGCGCACGCGCCACGAGGGTCGTGAGCCGGACGATCAGCCGGCCGTGCGCGATCGTGCCGCCGGACATCGCCACGATCGTCCCGTCGATGTACTCGTGCTTGAGCTCGCTCGCCTCGGCGAAGGCGACGTACTGTGCATAGGTTGCTCGCTTGCGCGCAACGTCGACCATCGATCAAAACATACCACGCAGCTCGGGCTGGTAGCGCTTGCCGCAAGGTGACGCTGCGGCGTTCGGCTGATCGCGACCAAACGCGGGCGGTGTCGCCTAGGGCGCCTGGCGGCGCGGCAGCTCGGTCGGGCCGTGACGATGGCGTTCGAGGATGAAGAAGTTCATGGCGGCCCGGGCGGGGCCAACGGCGTAGTATGCCTTGCCGAGTAGCAGGTCCGGGTTATTCGCATCGACCTGGACGAGGTAGTCGCGCAGGCCGGCGGTCACGTCCCACGGCGGGTTGCCGCCCTTGCCGTAATCGAGCAGCAGCGCATGGAGATAGTGATTGTCGCGGGCAGTCGGGTCGACCGGCGAGACCTCGTAGAAGCCGAAGCGCCTGGGCGCGTCGTCCGAGGGCCTGAGGTGCCAGCGGCCGTCGAGCACGTTCTGGTTCGCCCGGATGTTGTAGCCCATCACGCGGCCGTCCTCGCCGCGGAACATGCCCTTCACGAACTTCTGGAGTCCGGTGAGCCGCGAGATGCAGTTGATGCCGCGGAACTCCCACCCGACGAGCGCCTCGAGATCGGGCGTCGTGCCGCGCTGGAACGCCTGCTCGAGCTCGCGGCGAGAGGCGCGCGCGAGGGCGAGGGCCGCCGGGGTCGGTAACGCCGGGAGGCGGAGCGGCGTGACGTCCGCGGGCTGCGTTCTGGTTTGTGCGGCGAACGTCGTACTCGGCGGTGCAACGGGTCGGGTGTTGGAGGGGGAGGTGGAGTGCGCGGCCGATGATGTCCCGGAGGGGGAATGCGCGCCGTTCGGAGGGGGAGATGCAATGCCGGTGGTCATGACAGGAACCTCGCTGCGTTGTCGATCACGTGGCCGGCGGCGCGGGTCGCGAGCGCCATGATCGTCTCCATCGGGTTGACGCCGATCGGCGTCGGGAACAGGGACGCGTCGGCGACCATCAGGCGATCGGCGTCGTGGACGAGGCCGAAGCTGCTGGTGACGGCCGCGGTGCGATCGTTGCCCATGCGCGCGGTGCCCATCATGTGGACCGTGACGACCTCCCAGTGGCGCGCCGGAATATCGCGCTCGAGCAGGCGGCGCGCATCGTCGGGCCCGTACAGATCGGGCGTGTGAAACGGCATGAGGATGCGCCTGGCGCCCGCGGCGAACAGGAGCTCGGACAGCAGCACCACGCCGCGCTTCAGGTTAGCGGCGTCGGCCTCGGCGAGCTGATAGAACGCCTGCGGCCGGCCATCGATCGTGCGGACGCGGCCGGTCGCGGTGTCCTCGCACAGCATACCGGCGAGCACCATGCGATCGTAGTGCTGCATCAGCGCGCCGAGCTCGGCGCCGCGGTGCGGGAACGACATCGCGAGGATCGACGGCGGCAGGTTGACCGCGGCGAACACCAGGCCCTGATCCTGGAACTCGCGGACCTGGAACGCCTGGTGCGCGCCCTTCCAGCCGGTGACGTCTTCGTCGAAGATCGCGACCATCTTGACGTTGGGGTGCATCGACAGGTTCCTGCCGAGCTGGCCCGACGGCGAGCGGAACCCCGAGCGCACCAGCAGCGCGGGGGTGTGGATCGCGCCGCACGCGGCGACCACGAGCCTGGCGCGCACGGTGAGCCGGTGGCCGGTGCCGGCGACCGTGCCGATCACGCCGGTGGCCCGCTTGCCGTGCCGCGTGATGTGATCGACGCGGACGTCGGCGTAGACCCGCGCACCGTAGTGCAGCGCCCGCGGCACGTAGCTCACCAGCGCGCTCTGCTTGGCTCCCGTCGGGCAGCCGAACGCGCAGCGGTTGGACCCGGCGCAATGGGCCTGGTTGCGCAGGTTGCCGATGATGTTCCAGCCCTTGGCGTCGGCGCCCTTCTTGAGCAGGAGGTTGTCGTTGCCGATCACCTCCGGATCCATCGGCGCGACGTGGATGCGGCGCTCGACGCGCTCGAAGTACGGCTCGAGGTCGCGGGCGATGCCGGCGAGGCCGAGCTCGCGCTCCCAGCGGGTGAGGATCTTGTCGGGCGTGCGCCACGACATGCCGCCGTTGACCACGGTCGAGCCACCGACCGCGCGGCCCTCCTGGTAGAGGATCGGCGGGTTGCCGATCGCCATCGTCGCGCCGCTGTCGCGGTAGAGCTGGCGCACCATCGCGGACGTATCGGCGGTGAAGTCGCGGGTCTGGTAGTAGCTGCCCTCCTCGACCACGACGACGTCGAACCCGGCCTCGGCGAGCTCGGCGGCGATCGTCGCGCCGCCCGCGCCCGAGCCGATCACGACGACATCGGCGTCGATCACGCTGTCGCCGTGGTGATCGTGGCGGGTGAACACGTTGCGCGGCGGCTTGCCCTCGAGCAAGGCCGGTCGGGCGACCGCCATCACGCACGCTCCCGCTGGACGCGCACGCCGGGGCGCAGCGGATCGGGGGCGACGATCTGCGCCTCCTGCCGCCGGACGTCGTCGCGGTACACCGTGAGCCGGCGCTGGGTGACCTCGGCGATCCACGGCGCCGGCCGATAGCCCAGGCGCTCCATCACCTCCGGCTGCTCGTAGCAGCTGAGGCTCATCAGCCGGTTGATGCCGCGCGCGAGCTGGACGTGCAGCGGCGTCGGGCCGTGCTCCCACGACGCGAAGTAGCGCTCGGCGCTGTCACCGCGTAGCGACCGGGCGCGGCAGGCGTAGCGGGGCAGCGCCCCGAGGTCGTAGGCGGCGAGGCCGGCCGTGACCCCACGCGCGAGGATCGCCGGCGACGCCGCGAGCGTGAGGGCCATGTGCTCGACGATCGCGTCGCCGAGCGGGATGGCTTCGGGCGGGCAGATCACCGGGACCAGCGAGCGCAGGACGGCGCGCGTGGTGCTCGTGTGGCGATATTCCGTCATGAATCTCCGAGAGCCTTGACCAGCTTGGCGTCATGGCGTTCGAGGTAGTCGGCCATCAGCGTGCACGCGGCGTCGGCCTGGCGGGCTTCGATCAGATCGAAGAACCGGGTGTAGACCGTGACGTAGTCCTCGGGCGGGCGCACCGCGAACCGCAGCGTGGTCGCGGCGTCGATCCACATCTCGGCGAGGCGGTTCAGCAGCCACAACCCGGGGGTGAACTGCGCGGCCTCGGCGATCATCCGCATCACCTCGAAGTCCTCGCGCGCGTAGCCCACCTGATCGCGCAGGGACCACGCCCGCGCCATCGCCGCGCGGGCCCCGGCGGTGCCGCCCTTGGGCACGCGGGCCGCGGTGAGCCGCACGACCTCGAGCGCGACGGCGCGGCGCATCGCCAGTACGTCGAGCAGCATCCGCGCGACGCCCGGCTGACCGATCTCCGGCTTGCCGTAGCGCAGGTACGCCGCGAGCACCTCGATCGACCAGTCGCGATACGGCCGCACGACGACGCCCGAGCCTCGGCGCGGCTCGACGAGGTTCCATTCACCGAGCCGGCGAAGCGCTTCACGCAGCGTCGGGCGCGACGCGCCGAGCTGGCGCGCAAGCTCGCGCTCGGGCGGCAGCCGGGTCCCCGACGGGTACGTTCCGCCGACGATGTTCTTGAGCAGCGTCTCGAACACGGCGTCGATGGCGGTCAGCTCGGTGGTCTGGGGCAGGGCCATGGGCAAGATCACGGACTGGTAAGGCCAATTGGTAAGACCACCCAGGATCCGGATCAAGCGAATTCGGGGACGCTCCCAACTAAGGAAACTTCGCGCTCCTAACTACCGAAGATCACGAAACTGCCAGGGAGCAACGCAACTTAACCGCTAGATAGTTTCATTAGTTGGAAGCGTCCCCATCGCCTTCGTGTTTCCGGTCTGCGCCGCGGCTTGGGGCGCACGCGTCGCGACCACCCGCCGATGGCTCGCACCAGCGACACGGACGCCCCGGCGGGCTGGCGTGGGAACCGGCGGCGCAAGGGGCCTGCGAGCCGCGTGCGTCACACAATATCGTGGGCAAAGTTCAGCGGCAGGTAACGCGATGTGCGCACGGGCCCATCGGGTCCCGTGAGGCCGAGGAGAAACTGCCCGTCATTACAGGCAGGTCGCCTTGACGCCTACGGACCTCCGTCGCTAGGTTCCGATCATGACCAAGGCCAAGGCAGGGGGAGAGCAACCGGTCGAGATCCCGGACACGCTCCCCATCCTCCCGCTGCGCAACTCTGTGCTGTTTCCAGGGGCCATCATTCCCATCGATGTCGGCCGCCGCAAGTCGGTACGCCTGGTCGAGGATGCGATCGCGAAGGAGCGCCCGGTCATCGGGATCTTGACGCAGAAGGATGCGCGCACCGAGGATCCGGGCTCGGGCGACCTCTACATGGTCGGCTGCGCGGCGCGGATCCTGAAGGTGATCAAGCTCGCGAAGGACAATTTTTCAGTTATTTTACAAGGGGTTTCGCGCTTCGAGGTCTCGACGTTCGATGGCGCCGAGCCGTTCCTGGCCGCCAAGGTTCGCAGCGTTCCCGATCCGACGTCGTCGGACGTCGAGCTCGATGCGCTGGTGATGAACCTGAAGGACATCGCCAAGCGCGTCGTGAAGCTGATGCCGGAGCTGCCGAAGGAGGCCGGCGCGCTGGTCGACAGCGTCACCGAGGCCGGCCACCTGGCCGATCTGATCACCAGCCACCTCGAGCTCGAGGTCGGCGAGAAGCAGGACGTCCTCGAGACGTTCGATCTGAAGACCCGGACCCGCAAGGTGCTGCAGTTCCTGTCGCGCCAGCTCGAGGTGCTGAAGGTCCGCGAGCGGATCAACACGCAGGTGCAGGAGGAGATGGGGCGCAACCAGCGCGAGTACGTGCTGCGCCAGCAGCTGAAGGCGATCAAAGAAGAGCTCGGTGAGCTCGACGATGGTGGCGGCGATCTCGACGAGTTCGCCGAGAAGATCACCAAGGCGAAGATGCCCGAG
>Ga0308175_100001374_pt1 | contig 16422 bp, 16 predicted proteins | sample PhyCR1_3_FD_203893 | JGI IMG/M metagenome (GOLD analysis project Ga0308175, IMG submission 203893) | Soil microbial communities from UC Gill Tract Community Farm, Albany, California, United States - DLSLS.C.R1 | ecosystem: Environmental > Terrestrial > Soil > Agricultural land | place: USA...
CGGCTCCGACTCGGCCCTGAGGACCAAGCCCAAGGACGGCAAGGTCGAGACCGACGAGGCCGCCGCCCACTGCGGCTCCCCGGCCTGGAACCTGCCCATGGTCACCGGCCCGATCGCCATCTCCTACAACGTCAAGGGCCTCGACAAGCTGGTCCTGACGCCGGAGGTCGCCGCCAACATCTTCAACGGCAAGATCACCACCTGGAACGACAAGGCGATCGCGGCGATCAACTCCGGCGCCACCCTGCCGTCCGAACCGATCAAGGTCTTCTTCCGCTCCGACGAGTCGGGCACCACGGAGAACTTCACCAAGTACCTCAACGCGGCCGCCCCGAAGGCGTGGACCGCCGAGCCGGGCAAGAGCTGGACCGGCAAGGGCGAGGGCAAGGAGAAGTCCGCCGGTGTCGCGTCCGCGGTGAAGGCCACCGAGGGTGGCATCACCTACGCCGAGTGGTCCTACGCCAAGGACAACGACCTGAGCATCGCCCAGGTCGACAACGGCTCCGGGCCCGTCGAGCTGACCAGCGAGGCCGTGGGCAAGGCGGTCGCCGACGCCAAGCCCGACGGCGAGGGCAACGACCTGCGCCTCAAGCTCGACTACGCGACGCGGGAGGCCGGCGCCTACCCGATCCTGCTGGTCACCTACGAGATCGTCTGCTCCAAGGACAAGGACGCGAACAAGGCCGCGCTGACCAAGGCGTTCCTCACGCACTTCGCCTCAGCCGAGACCCAGAAGTCCCTCGAGGACATCGGCTACGCGCCGCTGCCCGCCGAGGTGCAGTCCAAGGTCGAGACCGCCATCGCGGCCCTGTCCTGACCACCCCAAGAGGGCAAATCCCGTGGCCTCAGTGACCGGCGTGTCCGTCGCCGACGAGCTTCCCGGGCCCGACGGCCGCGCCCCCCTCGCCGGCGACGGGGCCCGGACCGGTCGGTTGGGCGACCGCCTGTTCGGCGGGGCCGCGGTCGGCGCCGGCCTCGTCGTCATCGGCCTGGTCACGCTGATCGGCCTGTTCCTGCTCTGGAAGGCCATCCCCGCGCTCGCGGGCAACGAGGCCAACTTCCTCACCTCGCGCGAGTGGCGGGTGTCCGGGGACCACCCCCGGTTCGGCATCGTGGAGATGCTGTGGACGACGGTGGCCGCGTCGAGCATCGCGCTCGTCATCTCGGTCCCGGTCGGGGTCGCCGTCGCCCTGTTCATCACGCACTACTCGCCCCGCTGGCTGGCCCGCCCAGCCGCCAACCTGGTCGACCTGCTGGCCGCGGTCCCGTCGATCGTCTACGGGTTGTGGGGGCTCCGGACGTTCGGCCCCACCTTCGTCCCGGTGCAGGAGTGGCTCACCGCCCACCTCGGGTGGTTCCCGCTGTTCTCCACGACGTCGATCAGCGGTAGCGGGACCATCCTGTTCATCGGCGTCGTGCTCGCCATCATGGTGCTGCCCATCGTGACCGCCCTGTCGCGCGAGGTCTTCGCGCAGACCCCGGTGGCGCACGTGGAGGGTGCACTGGCCCTGGGGGCCACCAAGTGGGAGATGATCCGCACCGCGGTGCTGCCGTTCGGCCGCCCAGGCGTGATCTCGGCCTCGATGCTCGCGCTCGGACGGGCGCTCGGCGAGACCATCGCCGTCACCATCATCGTGTCCGCGCTGTCGCAGGGCACCCCGTGGACCTGGTCGCTGCTGAACGGCGGCGAGACCTTCGCCTCGCGAATCGCCAACAACGCCGCCGAGTTCGACAGCCCGCAGAAGACGGGGGCGTTCATCGCGGCCGGCCTGGTGCTGTTCGTGCTGACATTCGTGGTCAACGCGATCGCCCGGATCGTCATCGAGCGCAGGAAGGCCTTCACCGAATGAGCAGTGTGTCGACGGCGCCCGACGTGACGTCGTCGCGGGTCCAGCCGCGAGGCCCCGGCTCGCCGATGCTGAGCCCGTTGGGGCGGCAGTCCCGCGGCAGGCAGCTGCGCGACCACCTCGCCCGCATCCTCGTCTGGCTGGCGTTCCTCGTCGCGCTCGCGCCCCTGGTGTGGATCCTCTGGTCGGTGATCTCGCAGGGCTACCACCTGCTGCTCGACTCCGGTTGGTGGACCCACTCCCAGAAGGGCATCACCGCCCGGCGCGAAGGCGGCGGGGCGGTCCACGCCATCCAGGGCACCCTGCTGCAGGGGGCGGTGACGGCGGCGATCTCGGTGCCGCTGGCGGTGCTGACGGCGATCTACCTCGTCGAGTACGGCCGCGGGAAGCTGGCCCGGACGGTCTCCTTCATGGTCGACATCCTCACCGGCATCCCCTCGATCGTGGCCGGCCTGTTCATCTACGCCGTGTGGGTGACGACGCTGGGCTTCCAGCGGGTCGCCTTCGCGGTGTCGCTCTCCCTCGTGCTGCTGATGATCCCGACGGTCGTCCGCTCCACCGAGGAGATGCTCAAGCTCGTGCCGAACGAGCTGCGCGAGGCCTCCTACGCCCTGGGCGTGCCCAAGTGGAAGACCATCGTCAAGGTCGTGCTGCCGACGGCGTTCTCCGGGATCGTCACCGGCATCCTGCTCGGCCTGGCCCGCGTGATGGGCGAGACGGCGCCCCTGCTGATCCTCGGCCCGTACACGAAGTCGATCGCCACCGACCTGTTCGGCGGCTACATGGCAACCCTGCCGACGATGATCAACCAGGACCGCACCGAGAGCCTGCAGCCGGCGGTCGACCGGGTCTGGGCCGCAGCGCTGACCCTGATCATCCTCATCCTCATCCTCAACCTCGCCGGGCGCCTCGTCGCGCGCCTCGGTTCCGTGCGCAAGTGAGCCGGCCACCCGGCCTACCCCCGAAGGACTGAACCACCCTCATGGCCAAGCGAATCGACGTCAGTGACCTCAACGTCTACTACGGCAGCTTCAAGGCGGTCGAAGGCGTGACGCTGACCGTGGAGCCACGCTCCGTCACCGCCTTCATCGGCCCCTCCGGCTGCGGCAAGTCGACCTTCCTGCGCACGCTGAACCGGATGCACGAGGTGACGCCCGGCGGGCGCGTGGAGGGCAAGGTCATGCTCGACGACCAGGACCTGTATGCCGCCGGCGTGGATCCCGTCGCCGTGCGCCGGACCGTGGGCATGGTCTTCCAGCGGCCGAACCCGTTCCCGACGATGTCGATCTACGACAACGTCGCAGCGGGGCTGAAGCTCAACGGTGTGCGCGGCCGCAAGGCGCTCGACGAGGTGGTCGAGAAGTCGCTGCGCGGGGCGAACCTGTGGACCGAGGTCAAGGACCGCCTGGGCAAGCCGGGCGCCGGACTGTCCGGCGGCCAGCAGCAGCGGCTGTGCATCGCGCGAGCCATCGCCGTCGAGCCCCAGGTGCTGCTGATGGACGAGCCCTGCTCGGCGCTCGACCCGATCTCGACCCTGGCGATCGAGGACCTGGTCAACGAGCTCAAGAAGACCTACACGATCGTCATCGTCACCCACAACATGCAGCAGGCGGCGCGGGTGTCGGACCGGACGGCGTTCTTCAACCTCGCCGCGACCGGCAAGCCCGGCAGGCTGGTCGAGGTCGACGAGACGCAACGGATCTTCAGCAACCCCAGCGTGAAGGCCACGGAGGACTACATCTCCGGCCGCTTCGGCTGACGGGCGACGGGCGGACCGGGTCCGGCTGGCACCGCGTCAGACGAAGAGGTGGATCACCCAGAACGAGATCGCGGCCACGATGCCCGCTCCGGGGAAGGTCAGGATCCAGGCACCGACGATGTTGCCGGCCACGCCCCAACGCACTGCCGAGAGCCGCTTGGTGGCACCCACGCCCATGATCGCCGAGGTGATGGTGTGCGTCGTGGAGATGGGGGCGCCGAAGGCGAGCCCCGCCACGTAGAGGATCGACGCCGCCGTCGTCTCGGCCGCGAACCCTTGCGGCGGGTCGAGGTGGATGATCCGGCGGCCGAGGGTGCGCATGATCCGCCACCCACCGGCATACGTGCCCAGGGAGATCACCACAGCGCTCATGAGCAGCACCCACAAGGGCACCCCTTCACCGCTGTGGTGGCCGCCGACGGTCAGCGCCAGCACCACGACGCCGGCCGTCTTGGACGCGTCCTGCAGCCCGTGGCCGAAGGCCATGGCGGCCGCTGACGCGGTCTGGGCGTACCGGAAACCGCGCGCCACCCGCCCGGGCTGCGCCCCGCGGAACAGCCACAGGATGGCGGTCATCACGAGGTACCCCAGGACGATTCCCACCACCGGGGACAGGATCATCGGGATGACGACCTTCTCCCAGATCCCGAGCCACTTGACCGTCGCACCCGCGGCCAGAGCCGCGCCGCCCAGCCCGCCGATCAGGGCGTGCGAGGACGAGGAGGGCAGGCCGTACCACCAGGTGAGCAGGTTCCAGCCGATCGCCCCGATCAACGCGGCCGCACAGATGACCAACCCAACCGTCCCCACGGGTGCGTCGATGATCCCCTTGCCCACCGTGTCGGCGACCTTCTTGCCGAAGAAGGCCCCGATGAGGTTGGCCACCGCCGCCATCACCAGCGCGACGCGCGGCGTCAGGGCACGGGTCGAGACGGAGGTCGCAATGGCGTTGGCAGAGTCGTGAAAACCGTTGGTGTAGTTGAACGCCATCGCCAAGGTGATGACAATCGCAACCGGGAGCCACTCCATGGGAAGACTCAGGACTCCTTGACCGCGATGCCCTCGACCTTGTGCGCGACCGCCTCGAACGCGTCCGCGGCGGCCTCGAGCTCCTCGATGACCTCCTTGAGCTTCATGATGGTGATCGCGTCGCCGCCGAACTCACCGTTGAACAGCTCGGCCAGCAGTCGCCGGTAGGTCTGGTCGGCCTGGTTCTCGAGCCGGTTGATCTCGATCCAGTACTCGCTGAGGTCCCTCATCGAACGCAGCCGCGGCATCGCCTCGGCCGTCAGCTCGGACATCCGCGACAGCACCTCGACCTGGTCGGAGATGCCCGACGGCAGGGCGCCGATGCGGTAGAGCACGATCAGGTCGACCGCGGCGTCCATCATGTCCATGCAGTCGTCGAGCGCGGACGCCAGGCCGTGGATGTCCTCACGGTCGAACGGCGTGATGAACGAGCTGTTGACCTTGCGGATGATCTCGTGCGTCGCCTCGTCGGCGTCGTGCTCGATCTCGCGCATCCGGGCCGCGATGGGCTCCCGGGAAGACGGGTCCGCGCCAAGGATCTTGGTCAGCTCACGGGAACCGTCCACGAGGTGGGACGCCGACTTGGCGAACAGGTCGTAGAAGCTGTTGTCCTGCGGAGTGAGGCGAAGGCCCACGGGTTGTCTCCGGTCGTGCGAGGGGATGGCCGGGGACGATGCTACGGGTTGCCGGTCAGCCGGGCGCAACTCGGGCGGCTCAGGCCTCCTGCCGGCGCCTCGTCCGCGACCGGTCGCCGGTCCCCTGTCCATGGCCCGAGCCGTGGCCGCGCTTGACCCCCAGGACCCGGTCGATCTCCTCGTCCGTCAGGGCCCCCTGGCTGGCCGACGCCGCCACGACGAGGTCTCCCACCAGCTCGATCTCGTCCTGGAGCGCGTCGTCGGTGAGCTCGCCACCGGCGCGCGGATCCGTGGTCATGGCACGACGCTAACGGACCGTCGCACACAGGGGCAGATCACTTTGCCATCTCTTGACCTGTGTCGGCGCAGAACCACCCAAGTGGGTCATGACCAGGGCTGCGGACTAGTCACAGGGGGCCATGTCGAAGGATGGTCCCGTGCAGCCGCCGGCCGATACGCAGGATCGTGGATCGTTCACCCACGGGGTATGCCGCGTGTGCGGCTGGCGTGGGCCGGCCCGCCGCTCGCGCAGGGTCGCCGTCGAGGACGCCCACAACCACCAGGTGACGTGCCCCGGTAGGCAGGGCGCCGGCATACCGGAGCCTGTGGACGGCTGAGACGAAAGTTTGTTGTGCGCCGGACCGGGAGCGCCTCACGGCGCGTGGCCGCTCGTAGCGGCTTCAGTTGGGACCCGGGGCTGCCGCGGTCCGACGCACAGTGAACTGTAACCCCGCTCTCCGGCACCATGTTCCCGGTTCCACAGGTGTCGCCGGATCAGATGAGCTCGCCGGCCTGCCACAGGCGGGCGCACGCGGCGAGGTCCTCGGCAGTCGAGAGCATCGATGCGGCCCGCTTGGTCTGTGCACCAGCCGCCTCGGGATCCGTGGCATCGGTGCTGTTGGCCCGCTCGGCGCGTCCGGCGCTGACCACGCGGCAGAACGCCGCGGCCCGCAGGAGCGCGACGGCGAGGTCGCCCTCGAAGACACCGGTGAGGATGGCGTCGGTCAGGGTCCGCAGCTCGTTCGGCCCGGGGGGCTCGGCCACCCCCGCCACGGCGTGGTTGACGTCGGTGAACCGCATGCCGGCCGCGTAGTCCGCACTTGCCTCCTCCGGGCATCGTTGGACCCACTCGCGCAGGGCGTACAGGCGCCAGAGCGCCCCCGGTAGGCTGCGAGCCGGGCGCTCGGCCCAGAGCTCAGCCAAGGTGGAGATGCCCAGCTCGTCCACGAGTGCCACGAGCTTGCGCGTCATCGCGGGGTCCTCGGAGGCGCGGCCGGTGCCGACCAGCACCGAAGCCGTCGCGTGCGCGGCCTCGGTCGTCTCGGCGGGGTCGGGCGAGGTGCCGCCCTGCTCCTCCATCGCGGCGGCGCTGAGGAAGGCGGGTCGGCGCGGGTTGTTGCGTCCGCCAGGGTCTCTGCTCATCAGGGCAAGTGTCGCACCACGGGACGGCGGTGGCCCGGTACCTCGGCCAGAGAGCCAGGTGTGGCGACAGCCGGCGCGGCTAGTCGAAGAGCTCGCTGAGGAACGACTTGCGCCTACGGCCGTACCCCGAGCCGCCATAGGGCGTCTTGGAGGTCGCCCGGTACGGCGCCTCGTACGACTGCGCGGGTGGTTGCTGCCAAGCCCCCTGCTGCCGCTGCTGTTGGGGCGGCGGGGGCTGGTGGGCCTGCGTGTGCCAGGCGTTCTCCGCCGCGACGAGCGCCTCGAGCTCTCCTCGGTCGAGGAACAGCCCACCGCAACCGGTGCACTGGTCCACATGCACCTGGTTGCGCTCGTAGCTGCGCATGGGCGATCCGCACTTGGGGCAGGTGAGGGTGTCCATGTCGGGCCAACGGACCGCGGCGGGACGTGGTTCCGGGTGGGCTTGGCTACGCTGTGGCGCGGCCACGTCGGTATGCCGGGTGGTCGCCGGGGCCTCTAGCTCAATGGCAGAGCTGCGGACTTTTAATCCGTAGGTTGTGGGTTCGAGTCCCACGGGGCCCACCCGTCCTTGCGTGCGCATGGCGCGCGCTGCCACGGTCGAGCCCGAGTGTCCCCTCGCATAGGGTGTGCGCAAGCCTGTCCGCGATCGTTCGACCGCCGAAGGACGCCCCAGATGCTCGCCCTCGTGCTCGCGCACTTCGTGGCCGCCGCCATCGCGCCCGCGCTGCTCCGGAACGTGGGGCGACGGGCGTTCCTGGTTCTGGCGCTGGTGCCGGCTGCTGCGTGCGGGTGGGCGGTGGCGCAGACCGGTTCGGTGGCACACGGCACGGTGCACAGCCAGGTGGTCTCCTGGGTTCCGGTGCTGCGGCTCGACCTCGCGTTTGCGATGGGGTCGTTGCAGTGGGTGATGATGCCGCTCGTCACCGGGATCGGTGCCCTCGTGCTCGTCTACTGCGCGTGGTACTTCCCGGACGACGAGCCGGGGCTGCCATCGTTCGCCGGCCACTTCCTCGCGTTCGCCGGCGCGATGCTGGGACTGGTCCTCTCCGACGACCTGCTGGTCCTTTACGTGTTCTGGGAGCTGACCACGGTCTTCTCGTACCTGCTGATCGGCCATGACCCCACGAAGCGGTCGAGCCGGGCCGCCGGGACGCAGGCGCTGATCGTGACCACCTTCGGCGGGCTGGCCATGCTGGTCGGCATCCTGATGATCGGGGTGCAGGCAGGTACGTACCGGATTACCGAGGTCCTCGCGAACCCGCCCAGCGGCACCGCGATCACGGTGGCGGTCGCCCTGCTGCTGATCGGAGCGGTGAGCAAGTCGGCGCTGGTCCCCTTCCACTTCTGGCTCCCCGGTGCCATGGCGGCACCCACACCAGTCAGCGCCTACCTGCACGCCGCGGCGATGGTCAAGGCCGGCGTGTACCTGGTGGCGCTGTTGGCACCGGCATTCTCGGGGGTTCCCGGCTGGCGAGGCCTGCTGCTCTCCTTGGGCCTGGTCACGATGCTCGTCGGCGGCTGGCGCTCGTTGCGACAGCTGGACATCAAGCTGCTACTTGCCTACGGCACGGTCAGCCAGCTCGGCTTCCTGTTGCTCATCGCCAGCGTCGGCACCAGGGCAGCGGCTCTGGCCGGTCTGGCGATGCTGGTCGCCCACGCCCTCTTCAAGGCGACACTGTTCCTGGTCGTCGGGATCATCGACCGGGCGACCGGGACCCGCGACCTCCGCAAGCTCTCCGGTGTGGGTCGGTCCGCTCCCATCCTGGCCGCCACCGCGCTGCTCGCCGGAGCGTCGATGGCCGGCCTCCCCCCGCTCTTCGGGTTTGTCGCCAAGGAGAGCGTGTACGAGGGACTCATCGGGGTTGCTCACGATGGCGACGGCACGGGGCTCGGTCCCCTCGCCGGTTGGGTCGTGCTGCTCGGTGTGGTCCTCGGCTCCGCACTCACCGTGGCCTACACCGCACGGTTCCTGTGGGGCGCGTTGGCGACCAAGTCGCGGGCGCGACCCTCTGAGGTGTCCCCCATCCCTGCCGGCTTCCTCGCCGCCCCAGCACTGCTTGCAGTTCTCTCACTGGCGCTGGGGTTCCTCAGCGGCCCAGTGAACACGGTGCTCGCTCCCCACGCGGACCGTTCCCGCCTCGGTGAGCACCATGCCGAGCTGGCTCTGTGGCACGGCCTGGGCCTCGCGCTCCTGCTGTCGCTGGTCTCCCTCGGACTCGGGCTGCTCCTGTTCTGGCGGAAGGCAACGTTCGCCACCCTGCAGTCGCTGCTCGCCCAGACGTGGAGCGCCGAACGCGGCTACCTGGACCTGGTACGGCGACTGGACCGCACCGCCGTCGAGGTCACCGGACTCACGCAACGTGGCTCCGTGGCGACCTACCTGAGCGTGATCCTGGTCGTCGTGGTTCTGTTGCCGGGCTCTGCGATGCTCGGGGCCTTCGGGGGAGCGCGCGACCTGGTTGCCTGGGACAGCCCGGGTCAGCTGGTCGTGGCCGTCGTCATCGTGGTCGCCGCGGTCCTCACCGCCAGGTCGCGACGCCGGCTGAAGGCGGTCGTGATGGTCGGGGTCACGGGTTATGGCACAGCCACGCTCTTCCTGCTGCACGGCGCACCCGACCTGGCGCTGACCCAAGTACTGGTGGAGACGGTCAGCCTCGTGGTGTTCGTGCTGGTGCTCAGGAGACTGCCTGCGTACTTCACTGACCGCCCGCTGACCCGGCGCCGCTACTGGAGGGTGGCCATCGGTGCCCTGGTCGGCGCAGCCGTCGCCGGGTTCATGGTCGTCTCCACAGGGGCCCGCACCGCCACGCCGGTGTCTGCGGCCTATCCCGAGGAGGCAGTGAGGTTCGGCGGCGGCCGGAACATCGTCAATGTGACGCTCGTCGACATCCGCGCCTGGGACACCATGGGCGAGATCGCCGTCCTCGTGGCGGCGGCCACCGGGGTCGCCAGCCTGATCTTCATCCGAAGCCGCACGACGACGATCACCCGACTCGGCGGCATACCGGCCCGGGGGCCCAAGCCGGCCCGCCCCGTGTGGCTTCCCGGCGGGAGAACCCTTGCGCCGGAACGGCGCTCGATCATCTTCGAGGTGGTCACGCGCCTGGTCTTCCACACCATTGTCGTCTTCTCACTCTTCCTGCTGTTCTCCGGCCACAACGACCCCGGCGGGGGCTTCGCGGCCGGTCTGGTGACGGGGCTGGCCCTGACCGTCCGGTACCTCGCCGGCGGCCGCTACGAGCTCGACGAAGCCGCACCGGTGGACGCGGGCGCGTTGATGGGCATGGGACTGTTCGTCGCGACGGGCTCGGGGCTGGCCCCGCTTGCCTTTGGAGGCACCGTCCTGCAGAGCGCGCTTCTCGACCTGCACCTGCCGCTGCTGGGCGAGTTCCACCTCGTCACGTCCGTCTTCTTCGACGTCGGCGTCTACCTGGTCGTGGTCGGCCTGCTGCTGGACCTGCTGCGCAGCCTCGGCTCCGGGATCGACCGGCACGTCCTGGCCGAGGAGTCCCACCGACGTGACAGCGAGGTGACAACGTGAGCTCCAGCCTGTCGCTGATCCTCGCGGCGTCGGTGATGATCAGCTGCGGGGTCTACCTGGTGCTCGAACGCAGCCTCACGCGGGTCCTGGTCGGCCTGGTGATGCTCGGCAACGGCGTCAACCTGCTGTTCCTCGTCTCCAGCGGCCCCGCCGGACGCGCGCCCATCGTGGGTGACGACCCGACGCGCATGAGCGACCCACTCCCCCAGGCACTGGTCCTCACCGCCATCGTGATCAGCCTTGGGACCACGGCGTTCCTGCTCGCGATGGCGTACCGGAGCTGGCAGCTCGCGGGGCACGACGACGTCCAGGACGATGTCGAGGACGCCGCGATCCGCCGCCTCGCGGCCGCGGACGAGGCCTCGGACACCTTCGACCTCTCCAGCGAGGAGGACCTCTTCGAGGGCCTCGAAGTCGCGGAGGAAGAAGGGCAACGCGGATGAACGCCCTGGTGCCGCTCCCCGTGATCCTGCCGCTGCTCGGCGCCGGTCTCACGCTGATCCTGAGCCGCCGTCCGCGGTTGCAGCGTGCGGTGAGCACGACGGTCCTCGGCGTCGTGGTCGTGGTGGCGGCCGTCCTCGTCCTCGAGACCGACCGCCACGGCCCGCAGGTGATCTGGATCGGGGCCTGGAAGCCACCCCTGGGGATCTCGCTCGTGGCGGACCGGCTGGCCGCGATCATGCTGCTGGTCTCCGCGGTGGTGACGTTCTGCGTGCTCGTCTACTCGATCGGCCAGGGCATGACCGGGGACGGGCACGAGACGCCCATGACGATCTACCACCCGACCTTCCTGGTCCTGTCCGCGGGTGTCTCGAACGCCTTCCTCGCCGGTGACCTGTTCAACCTGTTCGTGAGCTTCGAGATCCTGCTCTTCGCGAGCTACGTCCTGCTCACGCTCGGTGGCACGGGCGCCCGCGTCCGCGCAGGGACGATCTACGTGGTCGTGAACGTGATCTCCTCCACGCTGTTCCTGATCTCGCTCGCAGCCGTCTACGCCGCCACGGGCAGCCTCAACCTGGCCCAGCTCGCCGACCGACTCAGCGACCTGCCGCCCGCGGTCGCCCTGGTGCTCCAGCTGCTGCTGCTCACCACCTTCTCGATCAAGGCGGCCGTGTTCCCACTGTCGTTCTGGCTCCCTGACAGCTACCCGACCGCGCCCGCCCCGGTCACCGCCGTGTTCGCCGGCCTGCTCACCAAGGTCGGTGTCTACGCGATCATCAGGACGCAGACCCTGCTGTTCCCACACAGCCCCCTGACGGACCTCCTGCTCTGGGCCGCGCTGCTGACCCTCGTCGTGGGCATCCTCGGCGCCGTCGCCCAGTCGGAGATGAAGCGCCTGCTGTCGTTCACGCTCGTCAGCCACATCGGCTACATGGTCTTTGGCGTGGCACTCGGCACGGTGGCGGGCTACTCGGGCGCCATCTTCTACGTCGTGCACCACATCACGATCCAGACCGCCTTGTTCCTGGTGCTCGGCCTCGTCGAGCGTCGTGCGGGGAGCACCAGCCTGATCAAGCTGGGCGGGTTGGCCCGGGCAGCGCCGCTGCTGGCTGTCCTCTACTTCGTGCCTGCGATGAACCTCGCCGGCATTCCCCCCATGTCGGGCTTCCTCGGCAAGGTAGCGCTGACCGAAGCCGGCCTCCGGGTCGGCACACCCCTGGCCTACGTCGTCGTCGCGGCGGGCATCCTCACCAGCCTGCTCACGCTCTACGCCGTGGCGAAGAGCTGGAACCTCGCCTTCTGGCGCACCCCGGCACAGGCCCACGAGATGGCGGAGCAGCTGTCCGACTCCGAACGGTGGCAGGGCTCCCCCGGCGTGGTCCGCCACCGTGGCCACGTCCACGTCGGGTCGGGAACGTTCGGGGCCCGCGAGCTGCAGGAGGCGCGCAGCATCCTCGACGTGGACGACACCAGCAACAAGGACTTCCACCAGCTGCTCGAGGAGGGGGTCCTGCCCACGCGCCTCCCGCGCACCATGGTGGGCGCCACCGCAGCACTGGTGGCGGTCAGCCTCGGCCTCACCGTCGTCGCCGGCCCCGTGTTCGGCTACACCGGGCGCGCCGCACACGACATCCTCGACCGCGGCGTCTACGTCTCCTCGGTTCTCGCGGGAGGCTCACGATGAGTGGGCAGCCCACGCCGCAGCGCGACGACGCCGTGCGGCCCTCGCGCCTTCGAGCAGTTCAGCCGCTGGTCATCGCATGGCTCACGGTGGTCTGGGTGGCCTTGTGGGGGAACCTGAAGCCGGTCACCATCGGGTCCGGCGTCGCCGTCGCCATCGTGGTGTGCCTCGTGTTCCCGCTGCCACGACTGCAGATGCACCTGCACGTGCGTCCGCTGTGGCTCGGCTGGCTGACGGTGCACTTCCTCGCCGACCTGGTGGCCGCCAGCGCCCAGGTGGTGTGGACGACCCTGCAGTTCACTCGCCAGCCCCGCAACGCGGTGATCGAGGTCGACCTGAGGACGAACTCGGACTTCGTCCTGACCGTCGTGGCCGAGATGGTCTCCCTGGTCCCGGGCAGCCTCGTGGTGGAGGCCCGGCGCTCCACCCACACTCTCTTCCTGCACGTCCTGGACGCCAAGGACCTGAGTGGGGTGGACCGGATGCGCGCGCAGGTCCACGCCCTCGAGCGACGGGTGGTGCTGGCCTTCGGCGCCGAGACCGACCACCTGGAGCACAGCCCCGACCAGCCGAGGGAGGGCTCGGCATGAGCGTCGTGCTCGCGATCTGCGTCGCCATGCTGGGCATCGCGGCCCTGCTGCTCGTCATCCGGATCTCGCGGGGCCCAACGATGCTCGACCGGGTCGTCGCCCTCGACGTGCTGGTGGCCGTGGTCATCTGTGGGTTGGCCCTCGAGGCGGCGGTCAACCGGCACGGCACCACGCTGCCGATCCTGGGCGTGCTGTCGCTGCTCGGGTTCGTCGGTTCGGTCACCATCGCCCGGTTCACCCGTGGCAGCGACGACGTCGAGGCGGAGGAGTCATGAGCGCGGCGACCGATGTCGTGGCTGCGGCCCTCCTGGTGCTGGGGGCGCTCCTCACGCTGACCGCGGCGATCGGGATCGTGCGCTTCCCCGACGTCCTCACCCGCATGCACTCGGCAACCAAGCCGCAGGTGCTCGGGCTCCTCGCGATCCTCTTCGGTCTCGGCCTCCGGTTGCACGACCTGCGCAGCGTCGGCCTGCTCGCACTCGTCGCGTTGTTCCAGCTGGTCACCTCGCCGATCGCGAGCCACATGGTCGGGCGGGCGTCGTTCCGGGCGGGACACGTGGGCTCCGACCTGGTCGTCGACGAGCTCACTGGCGTGCTGCCGCCGCCTCAGGACTCGGCCGAGTCCTGAGGCGGTGCGAGACTGGCCGCATGAGCAACGTCGAGACGCGCCCGCAGGAGGAGACGCTCTGCCCACCCGAGACGGCCCCGGAACCGGGTGAGGTCGAGGTCCTCGAGCCGCGCGACGTCCCGCTCGGCGGCCCCCGCGCCATGACTGTGCGACGCACCCTTCCCCAGCGACAGCGCTCGCTCATCGGCGCCTGGTGCTTCACCGACCACTACGGGCCCAACGACGTCAGCACCACCGGCGGCATGGACGTCCCTCCCCACCCGCACACCGGGCTGCAGACGGTCAGCTGGCTGTTCACCGGCGAGGTCGAACACCGCGACAGCCTCGGCTCGCACGCGATGGTCCGTCCCGGGGAGCTCAACCTCATGACGGGCGGTCATGGCATCGCCCACTCGGAGGTCTCCACCCCGGAGACGACCACCCTGCACGGCGTCCAGCTCTGGGTGGCCCTCCCCGACGAGCATCGCAACGCCCCCAAGGCCTTCCAGCACCACGTGCCGACCCCGGTCGAGCTCTCTGGGGGCGTCACTGCCTCGGTCTTCCTCGGCAGCTTGGCCGGCCAGGCCTCTCCAGTGCAGACCTTCACCCCGGTACTCGGCGCCGAGCTCACCCTCACGCCCGGCACCACGGTCACCCTCGATGTGGACGCGACCTTCGAGCACGGCGTGCTGGCCGACACCGAGGGGCTCTCCGTGGCGGGAACCGGTCTCGCGCGCGGCTCACTCGCCTACCTTGCCACCGGCCGCAGCACCCTCGCCCTGACCAACGACTCCGGCGAGCCGGCACGCGCCATCCTCCTCGGCGGGCCGCCGTTCGAGGAGGAGATCGTCATGTGGTGGAACTTCGTCGGCCGCAGCCACGACGAGATCGTGGCAGCTCGCGACGCCTGGATGGCGCGCGACGACCGCTTCGGAGAAGTGCAGGGGTATGCCGGCGCTGTCCAGCACCTGCCGGCTCCCGTCATCCCGGGGGTGCGGATCAAGCCTCGTACCAACCCTTCTCGGCCGCACCGGGACTCGTGAGCGGGAAGTCCAGGGCGCGCCTGCGCGCGCCGTCGGCGCGCGCAGGCCTCACCGGGCTGGGCGTGGTCGTGGTGCTGGGACTGGTGGCCGCGGCATACCTCACCACACCCAGGACCAGCGGAGTCGAAGGCGACTGGGCCGCGAAGTCCCTTGCGGGACAGGTTATCGCCGGCCGCGCACTGGTCGGCGGCGACAACACGGCCATCGACCTCACCACGGGCAAGACGGTGCGGCTGGGCTCGGTCCAAGGAGGCACCCCGTACATCGGCGACGACCGACTCGTCATCGCCGGGGACGCGCGGGTCGACTCGGTGCGGCTCGACGCGACCGCCCGCTGGACGTGGCGGGCACCGACCGGCAGCACCGCCACCCCGGTGGCGGCCGACCACGGGAGCACGGTCGTCAACGTGTGCCCCGCAGAAGGTCCCTGCGACCTCGTCGGGCTCACGGCCGAGGGCCGGCAGGCTTGGCGCGCGGTGGGCCGCGGGGTCGCCGACCCAGCGGGCAGCGAGCGGGCGCTGCCCAAGGTGGCCGTCACCCGGGTGGAGGGCGGCGGCTTCCTGCTCACCGACCCGGTTTCCGGGCGTCGGATGCTGCAGCCCGGCCACGCCCTGTTGACCACCGACAGCGGGACGGTCGTCCTCGCCGACGTGCAGCAGGGCAGCTGCGTCGTGGCGGCGTACGTCAGCCCGGACCCCCTCTGGACTCGAGTCCTGTCGGACTGCCCGGCCGCGAAGGTTCCCGGCATGGCGGCCGCAAACGGCAGCCTCGCGCTGTCGTGGCCGGGCCGGGTCGAGCGCCTCGACCTCGCCACCGGCCGTCCCACCAAGGACCGGCAGCCGCGGGACGGCCAGCTCGCCGCGGCCGGCTCGCTGGTGGCGGTGCGCGTCGAGCGCTCCACTCCGTTCAACCCACTGCGGTGGGGGGAGCGCACAACGGTGGTCAAGCTGGTCGACGCCACAACCGGCGACACCCGCTCGCAGGTCGCGACCACCGGCCGGCTGGACCTGTTGCGCCTCGAGGCCCACGCCGTGGTGGTGCGCGAGGGCAGCCGGGTCGTGCGCTACACCCTCGGCTGACGCAGCCGCGGCAGATCGGCAAGACTGACCGGCATGACCGTCCCGCCCGACCCGATCCTGGTCACCGGCTGCTCCTCCGGCATCGGCGCCGCCACCGCGGAGCTCCTGGTCAGGGCGGGCCACACGGTCTACGCCACGGCCCGCCGTCCGGAGGCGCTGTCCGGCCTCGAGGCCGCCGGTGCCCGCGTTCTTGCACTGGACGTCACCTCCGAGCAGTCGATGGCCGCCGCCGTCAAGGCGGTCGTGGAGGAGCACGGCCACGTCGGCGCGCTGGTCAACAACGCCGGCTACGGCGAGTACGGCACCATCGAGGAGACCGACCTCGACCAGGTCCGGGCCATGTTCGAGACCAACGTCTTCGGCCTGGCGCGGATGTGCCAGCTCGTGCTGCCCGGGATGCGCGCGGCCGGGTCGGGACGGATCGTCAACATCGGTTCGATGGGCGGACGGATCACCTTCCCCGTCGGCGGCTACTACCACGCGACCAAGTACGCCGTCGAGGCGATCAGCGACGCCCTGCGCAACGAGGTGCACCCTTTCGGGGTGGAGGTCGTGCTCGTCGAGCCCGGCCTGATTCGCACCCGCTTCGGGGACACCGCGCTGGCCTCCGATGCCCATGTGCCCCAAGAGGGCTCACCGTATGCCGGGTTGCTGGCAGCCAGCGCCGCCAACACCTCAGGGGGGTACCGGAACCCGCTGATGGCGGCGGGTCCGGAGCGTGTCGCGAAGGTGGTGCTCAAGGCGGTGG
>Ga0308175_100001375_pt1 | contig 16419 bp, 13 predicted proteins | sample PhyCR1_3_FD_203893 | JGI IMG/M metagenome (GOLD analysis project Ga0308175, IMG submission 203893) | Soil microbial communities from UC Gill Tract Community Farm, Albany, California, United States - DLSLS.C.R1 | ecosystem: Environmental > Terrestrial > Soil > Agricultural land | place: USA...
GGCGACCCCGCGTCCAACCAGGTGATCGTCAAGACGGCGGTCACCCAGGGGAGCGAGGAGGGGAGCCTCGACCATGTGGTCGCGGCGCTCAACCGCGACCTCAACCAGGGGCAGACGGGCTTCGATCTCAACCAGGCGAGCGCCGACTCCCTCACCGGCGTCCTGATGAAGGCCGATCCCGACAAGGTGGGGGCCCAGGGCCCCGAGGCGGCGCGCGCCCATTACGAGCCGATCGCCACGGCGATCGTGGCGGAGCGTAGCAAGGACGGCATGTTCAAGGACTTCAGCCGCCTCTCCCGCATCCCGGGCGTGAGCCCGGCGGCCGCCGCCGCGCTGCAGTCCCAGGCCCACCTCGGCTCCTTCGCCCTGCTGGCGGTCGAGAACGTCGGCCCGCAGATCGGCGGCGAGCTGCGCCGGCAGGGCTTCCTCGCCGTGGTGATGTCGCTGCTCGGCATGCTGGCCTACATCTGGTTCCGCTTCGAGCTCCGCTTCGGCATCGGCGCGGTGATGGCCTCGATCCACGACGTCATGGTCACCCTGCTGTTCTTCTGGGCATTCGGCTTCGAGTTCAACCTCATCACCGTCGCCGCCTTCCTCACCCTCATCGGCTACTCGATGAACGACACCGTGGTCATCTTCGACCGCGTGCGCGAGAACATGCGGAAGAGCCGCCGCAAGCCGCTGATCGAGGTGATGAACGAGAGCATCAACGAGACCCTGTCGCGGACGATCATGACCGGCGGCCTGACCTTCCTCACCGTGCTCTCGCTGCTCATCCTGGGCGGCGACGTGCTGCGCGGCTTCGCCTTCGTGATGACGGTCGGCATCATCGTCGGCACCTACTCGTCGGTCTACGTGGCGAGCCCGTTCGCGCTGCTCTGGGAGAAGCACTTCGGAGCCGGCGGCAAGATGAGCAACAAGCCCGGCTCCGTGCCGGTGGCCCGCGGCGACGCCGGCCGCGCCGCCGCCGACCGCGGCGACCGCGGTGATCGGGGCGAGCCCGGCACCGGCGAGCCGCTCCCCCGTCCGCGCCCGCGGCAGACGCGGCGGCGGGCGTAGGACCACCGCCCGGGCATCAATGCCGGGCTACGTTTCAACCGAAAAGCCGGCTGAAGCCGGCTCCTTCAGCTAGCTTAAAGAGCCCCCCTTCAGGGGGCTTTTCGTTTGCTGCGTAGCCCGGGTATTGATGCCCGGGCGGCCCCGGGAATCTCCCAACCCCGATCTGCCCTTATAATGATGTACCCGTAGCGAAGGCTCACCCGCCGGACTTGCCGCCTCGCACGGGAAGCCCTTATGCCTCACAGCAAGAGCCTCGCTCCGCCGGTCGCGACGCCGGGCGTCTCCCGCCTGGAGGACGTGCTCGCCTGCATGACCGGGCACGGCCGGCCGGCCGATCCGGGGTTCCTGCGCTCCGTCTACGATTTCTCCGCCGAGATGCACAAGGACCAGGTGCGCCGCTCCGGCGAGCCGTACATGGTCCATCCGCTCAACGTCGCCTGGCTGCTGGCCGACCTCAAGTTCGACCAGACCTGCGTGGCGGTGGGGCTGCTGCACGACGTGCTGGAGGACACGCTCACCACCCGCGAGGTGCTGGAGAAGGAGTTCGGCGCCGAGGTCTGCGGCCTGGTGGACGGCGTCACCAAAATCGGCCGCCACGAGTACGTGCGCCGCGACGAGGCGCAGGCCGAGACCTTCCGCAAGATGATCCTCGCCTCGGCCAAGGACATCCGGGTGATCGTGGTCAAGCTCGCCGACCGGCTGCACAACATGCAGACCCTGGAGCACATGCCGGCCGAGGCGCGGCGCCGGATCTCGCGCGAGACGCTGGAGATCTACGCCCCCATCGCCCACCGCCTCGGCATGGCCCGCGTCAAGGGGGACCTCGAGGACCTCGCCTTCTATCATCTCTATCCCCACCAGTTCGCGGAGCTCCACTCCAAGATCGCCGAGAAGATGAAGCTCGGCCAGACCGCCATGGAGCGCATCCGCGGCCGGCTCGCCAAGAGCCTGGACGCGGCGGGGATCGACGCCGAGATCAGCTTCCGCGTCAAGCGCTTCTACTCGATCTACGAGAAGCTGCGCCGGCAGGGGATCGACATCTCCCAGCTCTACGACTTCCTGGCCTTCCGCATCGTCACCGCCAGCCTCAAGGACACCTACGCCGCGCTCGGCGTGGTGCACCAGAACTGGCGCCCGATCCCGGGGCGGTTCAAGGACTACATCGCGATGCCCAAGCCCAACCTCTACCAGTCGTTGCACACCACGGTGGTGGGGGACCAGGGGCAGCCGTTCGAGGTGCAGATCCGCACCCGCGAGATGGACGTCATCGCGGAGGAGGGGATCGCCGCCCACTGGCACTACAAGGAGGGGCGGGGCGAGGCGCGGGCGAGCGATCCCAACATCGTCTGGCTGCGCCAGCTCCTGGAGTGGCAGAAGGAGGTCGAGGATCCGCGCACCTTCCTCACCACCCTCAAGGTCGACCTCTATCCGGACGAGGTCTACGTCTTCACTCCCAAGGGGGAGGTCTTCTCCTTCCCGCGCGGGGCGACGCCGCTCGACTTCGCCTACCGGGTGCACACCGACCTCGGCCACCACTGCGCCGGCGCGCGGGTCAACGGCAAGCTGGTCCCCCTGCGCACGGGGCTCTCGAACGGCGACATGGTGGAGGTGCTCACCAATCCCTCGCGCAACCCGAGCCGCGACTGGCTGAACCTGGTCACCACCTCGCGCGCCAAGAGCAAGATCCGCCAGTGGCTCAACACCCAGCAGAAGCAGCGGGCGATGGAGATCGGCCGGCGGCTGTTCGACAAGGAGATCCGCAAGTACGGCCTCTCCCACCGCAAGGTGACGGACGGCCCCGAATTCGCCAGCTATCTCCAGGGCGAGGGGCTCTCCAAGGTCGACGACCTCTACAGCCGGATCGGCTTCGGCAAGACCGAGCCGCGCCACGTGCTGGAGCGGGTGGTGGGGCTGGACAAGCTGGAGGAGGGGACGGCTGCCGAGAAGCCGGGGCGGCTGCGCCAGGCGGTCAGCAAGATCCTCCCCTTCGGGACGGCCACCGGCCCGCTCACCATCAAGGGGCACGGCGACATGCTCTCCTACCTCGCCAAGTGCTGCAATCCGCTGCCGGGCGAGGAGATCGTGGGCTACATCACCCGCGGCAAAGGGGTCTCGGTGCACCGGGTGGACTGCCCGAACGTGCAGAACCTCCTCTACAACCCGGAGCGGGAGATCGAGGTCCAGTGGGAGCAGGGGAAAAACGAGGTCTATCAGGTCTCGCTGCTGATCGAGGTGGAGGACCAGCAGGGGATGCTCGCCCGCCTGACCGAGGCGATCACCCGCGCCGGCAGCAACATCACGGCGATCGAGGCCGATACCCACAGCGAGACCGGCCGCGGCACCATCAGCGTCGTCTGCCAGCTCCGCGACCGCAAGCATCTCGACAAGCTCCTCCGCGAGGTCCGCGCCATCTCCGGCGTGCTCCGCGTCGGCCGCCGCGCCACCGGGGGCGGCGCGAGCCAGGCCGAGGCGCTGAATTGAGGGCTTGAGCTCCTCCCCCTCTTCTGCTATCTTTACCTGCCCTTCGGGGCAGCAGCTAGGAGAACGACTGTCATGGCCAAGCAATGTGAGATCTGCGGCAAGGGAACCACCTTCGGCCGCAATGTCAGCCACGCGCACAACGTCACGTCGCGCACCTGGGAGCCCAACCTCCAGCGGGTCCGCGCGGTGATTGACGGCGGCGTGCGCCGGGTCCGGGTCTGCACCCGCTGCCTCCGCAGCGGCAAGATCGTCAAGGCCCCGGTCCGGAAGTGGACCCCCGAGAGCGAGGCGGCGAAGAGCTAGTCTCTTCGCCCCCCGCCTCTCCCCCTCCTCCCCGGTCTTCCCTCTCTCCCATCCCCTTCCGATCCGCCGTCCCTCACCGGGCGCGGGGGTGCCGTCTGCCCCTTCGTATACGCCCCGGGCCCCCCAGGGAAAATGCTCCGGCGACTTTTTTACGAGATCTCCCGCCCTGTTTTCCCCATTTTTGCAGCCCTTTTGAGGCTCTTTGAGGAACTTTGATCCAGTCTTTGGGGAGTCTTGAGGACACTTAACAGCGATCGGCCTACACTTCGACCAGGTTGGAGCACGACAGGGGCGGAAGAGGGCAGCACCGGAGGGAGCGCTCCAAATCCTTTGCAGGTCTCTTTTGCAGGTCCGTTTGAGGGGAGTTGGATTTTTTTAATTTGCAGTCTTCTTTTCTGGGGGAGGGAGGGGAGAGAGAAGCCCGGGCGAGCCTACCGCCCGGGTTTTCTCTTTGGAGGGGGTTCCGGGGAGGTGCGCTCGCGGGCGCCTGACCATGGCGGTCCTGGCTCGCTCCGCTGCCCCCAAAGGAGGTGTTCGATGTCTCAGATGATTCGGAGATTCCTCACCGCGACGGGCGTGGCTCTGGCTCTCCTTCTGGCGGTCCCGGGGCCGTCCTGGGCCGGGCAGGTCCGGAAGCCGGCGCCGGAGATCGGTCTGGTGGCCCGGGCGTGGTCCTGGTTGGAGAGCCTGCTCGGCGGGCAGCCGGAGGTGCGGCGCAAGGACGTCATGGGGACCTCGCAGCCTTCGCCGGTCCCCCTGCCGCAGCCCCCCTATGAGGGGCCGATGATCGATCCCGACGGAGCGCGATGATCCTTTCCCGGGGTGGGGCGGAATCCCACCTCGGATGCATTCGTATTCTGGAGGTACTGTTGTGAGAGGAGGAGATCCCCGCGTGAACGAGCACCCGACTCCCCAAGAGCTGGAAGGTATGGCGTGGAACCGCGTGTCCGAGCGCCGGATCCGCGAGATCCTGCTCCACGTCCTCAACGGCTGTGCCTCGTGCAAGGCTGCCATGGCTCCTCACTTCGGCGCGCTCTTCGGCCTCGCCGAGCCTCCCGAGCGGGTGCTGTCCACCCAGGAAGAGGAACGGTACGACGCCGCGGTCGGCCGCGCCTGCTCCAGCGTGCTCGCCCGGGCGCGCGAGCTGCGGGAGGCGCGGCGGAAGGAGGTCCTCGCCGATACGAGCTTCGAGGAGATGCCCCGGGTGCCGGAGCCGCTCCAGGGGGTGCCGCTGTTCGAATCCCTCCTCCAGGCGAGCTGGGCCCTCCGCCACGAGAACCCCGCCGAGATGGTGCGGCTGGCCGAGCGGGCGCGCGGGCTGGCCGATTCGATGCGCCTGAGCGATCTCCCCCCCGCGGCTCTGGCGGACCTCCAGTGCCGGGCCTGGATCGAGCTGGGCAACGCCTACCGGGTGGCCGACGACCTGGCCGCCGCCGAGCGGGCCCTCGGCCAGGCCACGGAGCTGTTCCTCCAGGGGAGCCAGGACGGACCTCTCGCGGCCCGCCTGTTCTCCGTCCAGGCCTCGCTGCTCAGCGGTGCCCGCCGTTTCAACCTGGCGGAGACCGCTCTCGACCTGGTGATCGGCATCCATCAGCGGCGCGGCGACTCCCACGAGGCCGGCCGCGCGCTGCTCAAGAAGGGGATCGTCGTCGGCTATCAGGGGCGCCCCGAGGAGGCCCTCCAGCTCATTACGCAGGGGCTCCAGGGGCTCGACGAGGACCGCGACCCCCGTCTGGCCCACATGGCGCTGCACAACCAGGCCATCCTCCTGCTCGACACCGGCCAGCTCCGGGAGGCGCGCATCGCCCTCTGGCAGGCGCGGGCGCGCGGGCTCGACCCCGGCGGCCGGGTGAACGAGCTGAAGGTCCGCTGGCTGGAAGGGCGGATCAACCTCGCCCTGGGCGAGCTCGAGCGCGCCGAGGCGGCGTTCCGCGAGGTGAAGCTGGGGTTCGCCGGCGCCCGCCTCGTCTACAAGGCGGCGCTCACCGGCCTCGAGCTCGGCGCGGTGCTCCTGCGCCTGGAGAGGCCGGAGGCCGCGGCCATCGAGATCCTCGCCGCGGCGGACATCTTCATGTCCCTCGGCATCGGCCGGGAGGCGAGCGCCTCCGTGCTCCTCCTCCGCCGCGCCGCCGAGCAGCGGATCGTCGACGCCGCCCTCATCGACTACGTGGCCAGCGTGCTCCGCCGCTCGGAAGGGGCCGCCGAGGTACGGGCGGAGGAGTAGGAGAAAACCACCCCGGCGGCCGGCGCGGACCTCCTCCTGACGGGATAAGGTGTCGAAAGACGCCTTTCCGTTGAGGAGGTCTCCCCATGCGATTCCATCTCTGGCCCGTCCTTCTCACCCTCTGCCTTACCCTCTGCTCCCCGGCCGCCGCGGAGGGGCCCGCCCACCTGGTGGCGGATCTCAATCCGGGGCTGGCGAATCTCACACCGGAGAGCACCCACTCGTTCTCCTCCTATACCGCCGTCAACGGCCGGGTGGTCTTCTTCGGGCTGCTGCCGGAGGGGGTCCCCGGGCTGAGCCAGAGCCAGTGCGGCCTCTGGGTGGTCGACGCCGCCAGCGGCGGAGCGGAGCGGCTGGCGGACCTCTGCGGCGGCGACCTGGGGGATTTCCGCTTCGACCTCCACGTGCTCGCCACCACCGGCGCGGTGGCCTTCTTCACCGACATCTCCGGCCGGCTCTGGCGCACGGACGGCACCGCCGCGGGGACCTTTCCCCTGCGCGGCGTCGAAGTGGCGGGGGAGGCCCCGGGCTTCGGCGAGCCGGTCCTCGGGCCGGACGGCCGGACGCTCTTCTTCAGCGGCTGCACCGCCGCTCTGGGGTGCGAGCCCTGGCGCAGCGACGGCACCCGCGCGGGAACGCAACCGGTCCTCGACCTGGTGCCCGGCTCCGGCGGCTCGCACCCGACCCTCCTCACCCTCGCCGGGAACCGGGTGCTCTTCGCCGCCGGGGGCGCGGTCTGGTCCACCGACGGCACGGCGGCGGGGACGGCGCAACTGGCCCGCATCCCCGGCTCGTTCCTCCAGACGCTCCTGGCGCGGGGCTCCGCGGTCTACGTCCTCGCCGTGTCTCAGGGCTCCGACACGGTCTGGCGCCTCGACACGGTCTCCGGAAATCTCCGCAAGCTCGCCAGCTTCCCCTCCGACGGGCACCGCACGGGCGCGATCCTCACCGCCGCCGGGCGCCGGGTGCTGATCGTTCAATACGACAGCGAGGACGGCCTCTTCTCGCTGTGGGAGACGGACGGCAGCCGCGCCGGCACGCGCCGGACCGGGCCCCCCGCCGTCTTCAGCTCGCTCAGCTACCCGCTCCTGGACCTCGGCGGCCGGGTCGTCTTCTCGGCGAGCCGGGGGGCAGGCACCTCCGCCACCGAGCGGCTCTGGGTGCTCGATCCCGGGACGGCGAAGCCCCGCCTTCTCCAAGGGAGCCCGCTGATCGGTGACGGCCTCCAGACGTCTACGGTCTTCGCCGGCCGCCTCTACTTCGCCGGCCGGGACGCACAGGGCGGCTGCGCGCTGTGGGCCACCGACGGCACCCCTCGCGGCACCCGGGAGATCCAGGATTTCTGTCCCACGCAGCTCCACGTGGCCCTGGGCCGGCTCATCGCCATCGATTCCCAGGGGGATCTCTGGACCTCGGACGGCACTCCCGGAGGGACCGTCCACGTCGCCCCGACCGCGTTCGTCCCCGCCTCCTTCGGGACCTTCGATTTCGCCGAGAGCGACGGCCGGATCGTCTTCACCGGCCTCGACCCCCAGGCCGGCCCGCAGCCGTTCGCGAGCGATCTGATCCCGGGCGGCACGGAGGCGCTCGCCAGGATCGGCGGCGTCCTGGCGGGGAATTCCGACCCCGTCAACCTCACCCCGCTCGGCGGCGGCAGGGTCCTGTTCAACGCCTGCGACGGCCACAACGGCAGCGGCCTGTGGTCGAGCGACGGCACCGAGGCGGGCACCCGGGAGCTCCCGGGGATCGAGGACGACTGCGCCAATCCCCAGCTCGAGATCCTCCAGCGGGTGGGGGATCTCGTCTACTTCGACTTCCAGCGGCGGCTCTGGCGCACCGACGGCACCCCGGCGGGCACGTTCCCCCTCCTCGACCTGCCGGCCCAGCTCCGCGATCCGGCCGCGCTCGGCGGCAAGCTCCTCTTCGTGATCGATCCGCCGTCGTTCCCGCCCAGCACCCACGGCTGGGTGTGGGACTTCTGGACCAGCGACGGCACCCCCGCGGGCACCCAGCCGGCCTTCCCCTTCCGCTTCGGCGGCACGCCCTCCCTGTTCGCCGGCGCGGGCGGGCTGATCTACTTCACGGCCCAGTCGCCCGACACCCCCTATCCCGTCCAGGTCTGGCGCACCGGCGGCACCGAGGCGGGGACCCGGCCCATCCTCGACCTGGTGGACGGCGGCGGCAACCTGCCGATCGAGATCGCCGCCCTCGGCGAAAGGGTCTTCTTCCTCGCCGCCGCGCGCCCCGGAGGCCCGGAGCTCTGGGTGACGGACGGCACCGCCGCCGGCACCGCGCCGGTCCTCCCCGATCTGAGCGGGCCCCGCCCCGCGAATCCCGTCTTCCTGACCGCCTTCCGGGGGGCCCTCTACTTCTATGCCCAGAGCGGCGATCCCGCGGCCTGGGGCCTCTGGCGCTCGGACGGCACCGCCGCCGGCACCCGCCTCCTCAAGGCCGTCGACCGCCCCCACCCCGTGCTGATCGGCGGCAGCGACAGCTCGCCCGAGCTCACCCCCGTGGGCGACCAGCTCTTCTTCCGCGCCGACGACGGCGTCCACGGCACGGAGCTCTGGAAAACCGACGGCACGCCGGAAGGGACCGTGCTGGTGAAGGACATCGTCCCCGGCCGCCACGGCTCCCGCCTGCACGGCCTCACGGCGGCCGGCGGCAAGCTCTACTTCGGCGCCACCGACGAGATCCACGGCTACGAGCTCTGGCAGAGCGACGGCACGGCGGCCGGCACCACCCTGGTCCAGGACATCCTCCCCGGGCCCGCGCCCTCGAACCCCGACCAGCTCACCGACGCCGGAAGCCTCCTATACTTCACGGCCAACGACGGCGAGCACGGCCGGGAGCTCTGGGCGCTCCCCCTGCCGCGGTAAAGCCTGTCCGGACCTCTCCGTTGCGCCAGAGCGCGCTCCGGACAGGCCGGATGAGGGCTCGGGAGAGCAAGACCGCGGACTTTATTGGAATCCCGGCGGAAAAATCTCGCGGGGGAGGCTCCCCCCACGAGATTTTTCGCATATCTCTCGCTGGGGGAGATCTCCCCTCCGAGCCCGTCCGGAAACATCTCGCTGGGGAGAGCTCCCCCGCGAGATGTTTTGGGAAGGTCTCGCCGGGGAGCTCTCCCCAGCGAGACCGGAGCTCCATCCAGCGAAACAAACGGAGAAATCTCGTGGGGGAGACTTCCCCCGTGAGATTTTTGCGTCGGGGAGCGTTCCCCAGAGGGCCGGATTCGAGCTCCGCCGGGGTGTCGGCCCTGCGGGGCTCCGGGGGAGAGAGAGGCGGTCTGGTCCTGGGGTTGACACCCCAGGCTGAGCAAATTCCGCCCTGCGGGCGGGCCTCTGGGGCCTGCTGGTCCGAGATGCAATAAAATTGCGGAACCCATGGATCTCCTCGACAATCCTCTGCTCCGCCGGACCCTGGCTCCGCAACCCGGCCCGGACCCCTACGCCGAGCCCCGCAAGCGCCTGCTCGACGCCCTGCTCCAGATGCGGAAACGGGCCGAGATGCTAGCCGGCGAGATCCACCGCGATCTGCCCGACTTCACCGTCCACGACATCACCCATCTGGACGCCCTGTGGGAGATGGCGGACCTGATAGCCGGTCCGGACTATCCGTTCAACCCGCTGGAAGCGTTCGCCCTCGGAGCGGTCTTTCTGCTCCACGACCTGGGGCTGGGCCTCGCCGCTTACCCTGGTGGTCTCGCGGAGTTCAAGAAAGGTCCCGGCTGGCAGGACGCCCTGTCCACCTATCTGAGGAAGCACCTGGAGCGCATCCCTACCGCGGAAGAGTTCGCGAGCCCGCCGCCGGAGGTTGAGCGCATGGCGGTCCAGGAGCGGTTGAGGATTCTGCATGCCGAGCAGGCCGAACGGCTGGCGCTTGCCTCCTGGCGTGATGCTGAAGACACCGAGTACCACCTGATCGATAATCCTGATCTGCGGTTGGCGATCGGGCCTCTGCTTGGAAAGATAGCGTATAGCCATTGGTGGCCTGTTTCTCGTCTTGGGAATGAATTCGGCACGATTCGGGGTGCGCTCACGAACTGCCCGAGAGAATGGACGCTCGATCCTCTCAAGGTTGCCGTCCTACTACGTACGGCCGATGCTGCTCACCTAGATGAACGCCGTGCTCCCGGTTTTCTGATCGCGCTCCGCCGGCCGGAGGGGATTTCCGAGATCCACTGGCGTTTTCAAAATCATCTTCTTAAGCCTTGCATTCCGGATGACAGACTGATCTACACGACAAGCAGGCCCTTTTCCGGCGAGGAAGCTGACGCATGGTGGCTTTGTGAAGAAACTCTCCGCACAGTTGACCGCGGACTTCAGCAGTCCGATGCTCTACTCTATGATCTATCACGGCCTCGACTTCGAGCCAAAGGTGTGGCGGGAACCGAGAGCCCGCTCCGCCTTCAAGGGTACATAGAAGTCTCAGGTTGGGTACCAGTTGACGCCCGCCTCCATGTATCTAATGTTGCCGACCTTGTAAGAAGGTTGGGAGGCGAGCAACTTTATGGCGACAAACCCTATGTCGCCTTGCGAGAACTAATCCAGAATGCTTCGGACGGTGTTCGTGCCCGGCGAGTTTTGCAAAATCTTCCAGCTGATTGGGGACGGGTGACGGTTCGGCTTGGACGCGATGAGCAAGGGGCGTGGATTGAAGTCGAGGATACGGGTATAGGCATGTCAAGGGCAGTGTTGACCGGACCTTTGCTTGACTTTGGTACCACTTATTGGGGCTCTACCTTTATGAGGGAAGAGCATGAAGGTCTATGGGCCAAAGGGTTTGAGCCTGCTGGACGATTTGGGATCGGCTTTTTTTCAGTGTTTATGTTGGGGCATCGCGTCCGGGTTATTACTCGGCGATATGAGTACGGACAGCGGGATACTGAAGTGCTGGAATTCCGGACTGGTCTCGAAGCTCGACCACTGGTACGGCCTGCGGAGTTCAGTGAGCAACTACGGGAAGGAGGGACTTGCGTCCGTGTATGGCTGAATAAAGAGCCGACTGCTCAAGGTGGAATATTGATTCTGTCTACGCTGTATGGTTCACCTGAGGTGAGTCTCGCATCGCTCTGCGCATGGCTTGCGCCTTCGCTTGATGTGGACCTCTTTGTCGAAGAGGAAGGTGAGTCTCGGTTGGCGGTATCTGCGTCCGACTGGCTAACCCTTGACGAGGTGGAGTTGATTGGTCGGCTTGGTGCTGAGTCATTTGAGGCAAAAAAACGGTACGAAGGAAAGTTGCTGAGCGAAGTTAGGGGCTCGCGTGGCGAGATACTAGGTCGAGGAGCTTTTCTGGGCAGAGAGTTTTTTGATTTTGATCCGTATGAGCGACCTGTCTTTTTTGAGCTCGGAGTTATAACAGTGGGCGGACTTCGGACTGGTAATATGGCTAGCCACTCTCGATTCCGAAGATGGGCAAGCGATTCAGTTGTAGGAATCTTTCTTGGCTCTTTGGGCGGAGCTTCTCGTGATTCGGCAGTTCCATTGGCGAATAGATCAATCTTGGCTGGCTGGGCTTCGGGTCAAGCTGAATTGGCTTCTGCGATGCTGATTGACCTCAGCCTTCGGCTGAAGTATGCGGCGGCCGTTGTTGCATTTGGAGGTGATCCTGGGCAGCTCCCAGTTGCGGAGGTGGACGGGGATCTTCTTGATCGCGAAATGATAGAAAATTGGAGGGAAGTTCCTGGCGAAATTATTTTAGCCTGGGGTGATAGCGATTTAGCGGATCAGGGCATTTTTCCGTCTGACTGGCCCTGTTGCGTAATGTGGCTGGAATCTGAAGTTATGGTTTATTTAATAAAGGATATTTTGTCGCGAGTCTGGGACTGTCCTATCGAAGAAATAGCTGAGCGGCATGTGGTAGTGGAGTATTCTCGGTACAGAGAAATTGAGGGCGTTATTCTGAAAAGACCAGATCCTGATCCAGAATGACCATCCTCCACCCCACCGCCCGCGCCGACTGGCGAGCCTGGCTCGCGGCCAACCATGACCGCGAGACCGAGATCTGGCTCGTCTACCACAAGCGCCACACCGGCGAGCCGCGGGTGGAGTATGACGACGCGGTCGAGGAGGCGCTCTGCTTCGGGTGGATCGACAGCATCGTCCGCACGATCGACGAGAACCGGTATGCCCAGAAATTCACGCCGCGGAAGGCGAAGAGCAAGTGGTCCGCGTCCAACCGGGAGCGTTTCGCGCGGATGGTGCGCGAAGGGAAGATGACCCCGGCGGGGATGGCCAAGGCGCCTCCTCCCGAGGAGGACGGCGACGCGGCGAAGCCTCCGGCACAGCGGGTGGGAGATTCCGTCCCGAGTTACATCGAGGAGGCGTTGCGGGCCAACGGCGCGGCGTGGACGAATTTTTCCAATCTCGCCGCTTCGTATCGCCGGCTGTATGTCGGCTGGATCGAGGACGCCAAGAAGGAGGAGACGCGGCGGAAGCGGTTGGCGGAGGCGGTGTCCTTATTGGAGCAGAACAAGAAGTTGGGTTTGAAATGACCGATCCCCGGAGGCAACCATGAACGACGACGGGAAACGATCTCAAGGAGGCGGCTGGCTCATCTGGGTGGGGTTGGGCATGTATGCGTTGTCGGGCGAGCTGGGCTTGGCCTTTGCCCGGAGCTTGAGCTTCGGCGACTATCCGGGCAGCGACATCCCGTGGTATTTCATTCGGCGGGATTATATCTTGGGGATCGTCATGGGGATCGGTGGGCTCACGTGTATCTTGCTCGGGCTGGCCTTTTTGAAGCTTTACAGGTCGAATGCCAAGATCCTCATCGCGCAGAGCTTCATCTGGTTCGGCTACCCCGCGTGGAAGGCTGCCGTGATCGCCCTGCGCAGCGACCACGTCCTGAGCCTCACTCGGGCGAGGACGGCTTGGTCCAGCTTCGAGGCTTATGAGAGAGATCCTTGGATCTGGAGGGGGTTTGAGGCCCTTGTCATCGCCGGGCTCCTGGCCTTGGCGATCTCGCTCGGCCTCAGGATTCTCGAAAGAAGGCGCGCCGCCCGTGTCGCGCGGGTGAGCTCGCCATGAAAAGGGTGAAGAGATCGATAGGCCTGCTCACGGTGCTCGCGTCCTGGTTTCTGGCGCGGCCCGTCCTTTCCTGCCAGGTGATCGGCGGCCCGGAAGCTCCCGCTTCTCTGGTAGGCCACGCGGACGTCATCGCCTGGGTTCGCGCGGAGGGCTGCTCGGGCAAGGCGGAAGGGCCTGGGACCACCGGCGTCGCCACGGAGTGTCAGGTCCGGTTCCGTGTCCTGGAGGTGATCAAGGGGAAGGAGCCGTCGGCGACCCTGGGCGCGAAGGGATACCTGACGGATGACGATGATCCGAACGACGTTCCGGTCCCCTACCATTTCGTGCGTCCGCGGGGGCGTAGTGGCAATTGCTTCGCGTATCAATATAAAGAGGGAGCCGAGTACCTCCTGATGCTCCGGTGGCAGGAGGGAAGGTTGACCCCCTACTGGGCAGCCCTGGCCGCGACCAACGAGCAGGTCCGCGGTCACGACGATCCCTGGCTACGCTGGGTCAGGACGGCGGTCCGCGTGCCGGTGGCCCCCTGATGGAGAGGGCGGAGCGCAGACAGCTCGGCCTGGCGGCCGCCATCTCCGCCGTGACCGGCGAATCGATCGCGCTGGGGATCTTCCTGACTCCGGCGACGATGGCGAAGTCTCTGGGATCGCCTTTGCTGCTGGGGCTGGTGTGGTGCGCCATGGGGTTGATGACGGTCTGTGGCGCGCTCTGTTATTCGGAGCTGGCGGTGCGTTTTCCGGAGACGGGCGGCACGTACGTCTATCTGCGGCAGGGCTATGGGGAGCGCATGGCCTTCCTCTTCGGCTGGATGAGCGCCGCGGTCCTCGATCCCGGCCTCGCCGCCGCGCTGGCGGTGGGGGCGACCTCTTATATGGGGACCCTGGTGCCGCTCGGGCCCCGGGGAACGGTCCTGTTTCCGGTCTTCCTGCTGATCGGTCTCGCCGCGATCAATCTCCTGGGGACGCGGTTGAGCGGCGGCGTCATGGCAACAGCCAACCTTCTCAAGCTGGCGGTGCTTTTCGCGATCGTGGGGTGGGCGGTCGTCTCAGGGCATGGCAGCCTCGACAACCTGCTGCCGCTGGCGGCACGGCGGGCCGGCTCCGGGGCGCTGTTCCCCGCGATCGCGGGGGCCGCCGTGAGCGCCTTCTTCAGCTTCGGCGGCTGGTGGGACGTGGCCAAGCTGGGCGGCGAGGTCCGGGAGCCGGAGAAGAACCTGCCCCGCGCCCTCACCGCCGGGGTACTGCTGGTGACCGCGATCTATCTGCTGGTCAGCTTCGCCTTCCTTTATATCGTGCCTCTGGAGAGGGTCGTCTCGAACACGGCGTTCGTGGCGCAGCTCGGCGGTGTGCTGTTCGGAGGGGCGGGAGGGCGGGTGCTGTCGGTCTGCGTGCTGCTCGCCGTGTTGAGCGGGCTGACGGCGCTGACGCTGTCCGCCCCCCGGGTCTACTACGCGATGGCCCGGGATGGCGCGTTCTTTCCGGTGTTCGGCCGCCTGCATCCACGCTTCGGCACGCCGGCCTGGGCGATCCTGTTGCAGACGGTCATGGCCCTCCTGCTGCTCGGATGGGGGGCTTTCGACCGGCTGCTCTCCTACTTCATCTTCTCCGCCGTGCTCTTCCTCGGAATCTCGGTGGCGGCCCTGTTCCGTCTGGAGCGGCCGGTGGAGCGGTGGTGGTATCCGGCGGCGCCGGTCCTGTATCTCGCGGGCAGCCTCGCGATCGCGTCGTTGATCCTGATCCAGGATCCCTGGCCGGCGCTGCTCGGGGTGGCCATCGTGCTGTCGGGGGAGCTCCTCCGGCGGCTCTTCCTTCCACGCTCGATCGCGGCGAGGTGATCCATGGAGCCCCGCGTCAGCTTCATCACCCTCGGCGTCCGCGATCTGGAGCGGGCGACCTCTTTCTATAAGGACGTCCTTCGCCTGCCGCCGCTCCCCTCGCCGCCGGGGGTGGTCTCGTTCTTCGAGATGGGGAAGACGTGGCTCTCGCTCTTTCCCCGGGAGGATCTGGCCGCGGACGCGGGCGTGCCCGCCGAGGGGAGCGGCTTTCCGGGGTTCGCGCTCGCCCACAACGTCCGCTCTATGGAAGAGGTCGACCGGCTCCTCGCCGAGGCGGCGGCCGGAGGCGGGCGGATCGTCAAGCCGGGGCACGACACGGACTGGGGCGGGTACGTGGGGTATTTCGCGGACCCGGACGGGTTCCTTTGGGAGGTGGCCTGGAATCCGAAGTTCCCGCATGTGTAGGCGGGGGAGAAGGCGATCCCCAACCTCCTGCGGTCTTCCATCGCTCAACCTCTATATATAGCGCTCCCCCCGCCATTGTCCTCTTCCGGTGACATCCCGAAAGGCCCGGTTTTATTGGCCCGGCGCGCCTAAACTACGTTGAAATCTAGAAAAACAGGGCTTGCAAGCGCTCCGGGGAGGGTGTAGAGTTCCCGCACTGGACAATATAGCCATAGATGCATGGGAACCTTGACACGGGTGCGGGTTTCCTGGTAGCTTCGAGCGAAGCTTTAAGTAAGGTCAGTTAAGTTGCCTTGAACGTTGGACTTTGGGGGAGCTCAAAAGTGTTCTTCTCCCGTACCAAGAAGGGCGTAGTCGGTCTGGACATCGGCAGCTCGGCCATCAAGCTGGTCGAGCTCCGGGAGCGCAAGGGGGAGTTTCATCTCCAGCGTCTCGGTGTGGAGCCGTTGTCTCCAGAGGCGATCGTGGACGGCTCGATCATGGACTCGTCGCTCGTGGTGGACGCGATCCACCGGCTCAACGACCAGACGAAGGTCAAGGGGCCGAGCTACGCGACGTCGCTGTCGGGCCACTCGGTCATCATCAAGAAGATCCAGCTTCCGGCGATGTCGGAAGAGGAGCTGGCGGACTCGATCCAGTGGGAGGCGGAGCAGTACATCCCCTTCGACATCAACGACGTCCGTCTGGATTACGTGGTGCTCTCGGAGGGCGAGCCGGGGCGGGACAACATGGAGGTCCTGCTGGTGGCCGTGAAGCGCGACAAGGTCAACGACTACGTGTCGGTGATCAGCCAGACGGGGAAGACCCCGACGGTGGTGGACGTCGACGTGTTCGCGGTGCAGAACGCCTACGAGGTGAACTACGACCTCGATCCGCGCAAGGTGGTGGCGCTGATCAACATGGGCGCCGGGGTGACGAACATCAACATCCTGGCGCGCGGCGGCACGGTGTTCTGGCGCGACATCTCGTTCGGCGGCAACCAGTTCACGGAGGCGCTGCAGCGGGAGTTCAATCTTTCGTTCCAGCAGGCCGAGGGGCTGAAGCAGGGGGAGTCGGTGGACCGTTACGCGCCCGCGGACGCCCGGCCG
>Ga0308175_100001377_pt1 | contig 16408 bp, 21 predicted proteins | sample PhyCR1_3_FD_203893 | JGI IMG/M metagenome (GOLD analysis project Ga0308175, IMG submission 203893) | Soil microbial communities from UC Gill Tract Community Farm, Albany, California, United States - DLSLS.C.R1 | ecosystem: Environmental > Terrestrial > Soil > Agricultural land | place: USA...
CTCACCGAGTACTTCCGGGTGCAGCCGATGCCCGGCGGACAGCTCGGTCTGACCCGGTACTGCTTCACCTACTACCCGGAGACCGCGGAGACCCCCTTCGCCCATTTCACCGGTGTTGTCGATCCCCGGTCGGTCCGGTTCCGGCCGCTCGCGCCGTTGGGCGGCCTGAACCCGGTCTCGCTGACCTGGCGCCGGGGTCTCCAGGACGGGTTCGTGTCCCGCACGACCGGCAGCTGCGCAGGCATCGCCCCGCTGACCCGACAGGGCCCGCAGCGGTTCCCGGATCCGGTCACCCTGGACGGCAGGACGTGGCGGCTGGACGAGGACGTCCTCGGCCCCGGCACCGACTGCACCGACCGCGGCCGCGCCGTGCTGCCCGTGCTGTCTCCGGACGAGCGGCAGCTGTACATCCTCGCCTCCCCCGAGTCCATAGGGGTCAGCGGCAGCTACCGCCGGGAGGAGACACCGTGGCGGCTCTACCGCTGGACGCTGACCGCGGGCCGGCTCTCCGGCCAACCGCAGCAGCTCACCGTCGACCTCGGCAAGCCACAGGACCTGGCGATCGCCCCGACAGGCCGCTCGCTCGCCTTCGCCGGCCAGCGCCACGGCCGTTACGGTTTGTGGCTGGTGAACACCGCGACCGGTGCCGTCCGGCGACTGGCCCTCGGAAAGGTCCTCGCCGCCTCCTTCGCACCGGACGGCCGCCGACTCGCGATGATCTTCCAGCAAGACCCCGATCACTGCCACCTCTACATCCTCGACCTCCCCGACCCGCAATAGCGCACCTACGCAGGCAGGAACCGCGGAGGTGAACGTCCGCTCTTGCCGCACCGCGCGCGGACGCGGCACATGGTCACCACAACTAGATCTGGTGAGCGACGATACAGAGGGCTAGTGTCCAGAGTGACCCGGCGGGAGTTGGGCCATCCAGCTCGTCGGAGGAGCTACGAGATGCGACGGCTTGCCTTGTTTGCGCTTTTCTGTGGAGTGCTCGGCGGTTCCGTGGCGCTGGCCTCGCCAGCCAGCGCGAACACCACGGTCAACGTAAAGATGACATTCGCGGAGCCGGCCGTGAACCCGGATTGCGCCGTTACGAACGGGTTCTGCGGGCAGGGCGTGGTGCTTCCACTCGGATCCGCGACCGAAACGATAGAATTTGGTGCGGCCTGCGGCGGCACTTGCGACCTGCGCACGATCAATTTAGCAGGTGGGTCGATTATTGCGGATGAATACGAATTTCCCACGAGCCTCAGCGGCGTGATCATCGGTGGAACCGGGATGTTTGCAGGGGCCACTGGCGCCTACAGCGGTACGGTCCGCATTGCGCACGACCGCGTTTCGATCGTCACCCTTACCGGGACGCTGACGTACGACCCGTGAGTCAGCTCAACGCGCGGGCGAGTGGGCAAGTCTGTCGTGGCGGTTGCGTCGTGACGACGAAGGAGTACCGGGGGCAGGGTGGAGCCTGCAGGTCCTATGTATCGCCCGAGAGCTGCTTGATGGCGATAGGGCTGGCCCCCGCTCACCACACGCGCGCGCGGGACGCGCGACTCTGCCGCTGACCGCGCAGCGCGGCTACGCGTTGCCGGGCGGCCTCATGTGACGCTCCGTAGGCATCGCCAGCCGATGGCCAGCTCTCGCGCTAGATCATCTGTCAAGCGTCAGGTGGGACCGAATCGTCAAGCATCAGGTGGGACCCGACACGAACCCGCTTGTTGTCCGACTCCGATTGGCGTGACAGGTTCCTGCGGGCGCCGGCTACGCGCTGTTAGATCTGTAGCGCGGCTGGCCGGCGCGGGCCATGCAATCCGGTCGATCGTGCTCGGGCTCACGATCAGCAGCAGCGCCCCGGCGACACTCTGCAGCACACCGTCCGCCGCCTTGAGCAGCAGGCCGATCCTGAAGGCCCGGTCCAGTCCCAGCGACAGACCTGCTGATGGCGCCGGATCAGCGGATCGGCCGCTCACACCAGCGAGGGTACGGCCGTGACACCAGCCCCCGGCGCGGACCTGCCAGAGCGGAGCAGGTCCTCACGAGGACCAACCGCAAGAAGACCTCTGACGCGGGCTCCAGCGCCAGCAGCGCCAGAACCCGGGAAATGTCCTCAGCCTGAGCCCGCCGCCACTGTCCACCCGTGCGCGCGGGCTCTGCGCGTTGAGTGCGTCTAAGGAAGACGACCGGGCCTGCTGTGGCCCAGCCGGTCCGGTGGACTCGGTCGGGTCATATCGATTCAGTACGTGTAGATGTCGATGAGCAACGCCGCCAGGGCTGTGGATAGGGCGAGTCGGGCCGTTCGTCGGGCCGGCTCGGTGGCCTCGACCCCGAGCGCCAGGGCGATCGCCGTGCCGGCGAGGGTGAACACGCCGGAGCCGGTGTCCTGCCAGCTGATCGGAAATGGCCGGAACGGGAGGTCGTGGGAGAAGGCCGCGGTGGCGCCGGTGGTTCGCAGGATGGTGTTCCAGCAGACCGGCATCACGAAGGCGGCGACGGCGACCGTGATCAACACGCCGGGTCGTCGGCCCCTGGCGATCACCGCAACGACGGCGACTGCGAGAACAGCCGACAGCGCCGCGCCGTACAGCATCGATCCGATGCTCATTTGGGATCCCTCGATCTTTCCTGCTGGCTCGGCGTGGTCTGGGTGCGGCGCGAGGGTGGTTGCCGGGGTTGTTGTTGGTTGCGGGCGCCGCCGGCGCGGACTGCGCCGGGGATGGCGACCGGCAGGGTGCCGGTCGGGGGTAGGTCGAGGGCGTCGAAGTCGACTTCGGGCATGCGCCGGTCGAATCCGATCGCCTTGTGGGTGACCGACAGCGACAGTGCGACGGCGACTTCGGCGGTGATGATGCCGAGTTTGCGGGCGGCGACCGCGACGCGGGTTTGGCAGCGGCAGTCGATGGAGTTGATCGCGGCGGCTTTGGCGGCCGAGCCGACGGCGATGCCGAGGTCGATGTCGCGGAGGTTGCAGGTGGGTCCGGTGAACTCCAGCTCGGCGGATTCGGCGCGGAGGGTCTTGGTGGCGTGGAGGAATTCGGCGCAGGTGGCGTAGCCGCAGGCGCCGCAGTCGTAGTTGGGTGGGTACCAGTTCGGTGCGAGGCCGATGAACAGGATGGCGTCGACGGCTTCGGCGACGTCGGCGTCGCGGAACCAGATCGGCTCGCGTCGCTCGGTGCCGCGGGCCCGCAGCCAGCCGGCTAGCTCGTTGCGGGTGGCGGGGTCCTCGATGATGACGGTTTCCAGGAACGCCGGTTTGCCGGCGAGGAACAGTTGACCGCCGGACTTGGGCGCGGTGATCGCCGCGGCCGCCATCAGGTTGGCGACCTGGCGGACGGCGCTGAGCGCGATGGCGTCGGCGTCGGCGTGCTCCCGGGTCGTGCGGCCGGTCGTTTGGCTGGTCATGCGGCTGGCGCGGTGACCTGGCGGGTGCACCAGGCGTAGAGCGCGTCGTAGACGAACAGGCCGCGCTGGAGCAGCGTCTGGTCGTCGGCTTCGACGTCGAGGCCGCCGAGACCGATCGCGAGCAACCCGGGTCCGAGCGGGTCGGTGTCCAGGTCGGCGGCGATGTCAGCGGCGTGCACGATCGCGGCCAGCCGCGTGAGCGCTGGGTCGGTGAGGTGGTGCGCGGCGATGAGCGTTTCGAAGGTGCACCATTCACTGTCGCCGTCTGGGGCGGTCTGGTGGGTGTATCGGGCGCCGGGGGCGTCGAAGGAGTACCCGCCGGTCGCTTCGGCGGTCGGGAGGACTTGGTCGGCGGGGACGTAGAGGATCTCGGCCTCGGGGTCGATGAAGCGCAGGATGAGCCAGGGGCAGGCGATCCGGTCGGTCTTCGGCCGGGCGCGGGTGATCCACTTCACGGGTTCTCCTCGGAGGGCGGGTTGGGGTCGTGGGCGGTGAGGCCGGGCAGGTTGAGGTAGCCGCCGGGTACGTCGTAGCGGGTGATGGGCCGGTAGGTGACGGCTTGATGGACCTCGCTGGCCGTCAGCGCGTCGCGATGTGGGGTGGCGATCCAGGCGTCGAAGACCTCGTGGCTGGGCCAGACGGTGATCACGACGGTGTCCCCGGTGCCGTCGGCGGGCTCACAGACGAGCTCGGCCAGGATGCCGTGCTGCTGCCGGATCGTGCGGCCGGCGTCGATCCAGGCCAGGTAGCGCTCACGCCATTCGGGTGGGACGGCGACGGTACGCAGGCAGACGATCACGAACTCTCCTTCCGTGCCGCTGAGGGGGCAGAGACCGGCGACTGTGGCGGCGAGTCCGCGACCGGGCGCTGCAGCGGCAGGTGACGGGCCCACCGCCACAGGGCGATGTCGTAGCCGCCCTTGACGGCGCCAGCCAGGACGAGCGGCGCGCCGAGCGCGATCTGCTGGACCGCCCCGGCGACGAGCGGTCCCAACGGGCGGACGGTGTAGCGGGCGGCGTTGGTGACGGCCGCGGCCGCGGTCCGCTCGTCCGGGGTGACCACGGTCATCACCAGCGCCTGCCGCGTCGGTACGTCCATTTGCGACAGTGTGGTGCGGGCCAGCAGCAGCGCCGCGGCGACCGGGAAGGTCGGCGCGAACGCGACCGAGGCCAGCAGCACGTTGCTGGGCAGGTGGGTCCCCACCATGGTGGCGATGAGCCCGAACCGGCGCGCCAGCCGCGGAGCGATCAGAACCGACAGTGCCTGCACGACGGACACGGCGAAGAACAGCCAGCCCAGCGCCGAGATCGGGACGTGGTAGCGCTGGCTGAGGTAGTAGGACAGGAACCCGGTCGTGACCAGCCCTCCGCCGGCCGCGTCGACGGCGAACAGTCCGGACAGCCGGCGGACGACTCCTCGTGACTGCACCAGCCGCGGCCGATCGCGTATCAGGCGCCCGGGAGTTGCCGTGACCGGTGGCGCTTCCACCGCGGCTGACAGCCATCTAGCCAGGACGGCTCCGCCCAGCCCGACGGGGACGAGCACGGCGAAGCAGAGCGCGTACACGGTCGCGGAGGAGCCGTGGCTAGCGAGGCCGGGGAGTGCGGCGGCGAGCGCTCCGGCGGCGCCCGCGGCCGCTCCGACCGCGTTGTACCGGCCGTAGACCCGCGCCGTCCCGGCATCCTCGGCGGCGAGCATCGTCTGCTCCAGCGTGGTCGCGGGTCCGTTGTCGACCACGTCAGTCGACAGGGCCCCGGTCAGCGCGATGACCAGCAGCAGCCAGAACGGGGCCCCGGCCGCGACGGCAGCGCCGGCCGCGGCGACGGCGAGGAAGAAGACCGCGTAGCAGCGGCGGCGGCCGAGCCGGTCGGCCACCGCCCCGACCGCCAGGCTCGACAGCGCAGTACCCGCGATCAACGCCGTGAGCACGACTCCGGCCTGGACCGGGCCGTAGCCGCGGGCCGCGAGCAGCGCGCCGAGAACTACGGCGGTGAACCCGTACCCGGCCGCCCGCAGCCCCTGGCCGCCGATCAGCAGGCTCGCGTCCCGGCCCAGGCCCCACCGCATCCCGGTCACCTCCCGGCTGCCGATCGGCGAACCGTCCGGCGTAGAGAGACCAGGCTCGGCGGTGTCACGCCGGCTCCCGGCCGAGCAGCATCCCGCGGCGGAAGTACTCGTACAGCCCGTCGAAGATCGGCCCCGTGAGCTCGAGTATCCGCGCGTCGTCGCAGGTCATCGAGAGGCCGCGCACGATCACGTCGAGGCCTCGGGCTTCCGGTGCGTCGAAGGCTTCGTCGTCCAGATCCGCCTCGTGCACGATCTCGGCTAGCTTCCACAGGACCGGGTCATCCAGCTCGCGCCGGCGAAGGATCGTCTCAAAGCTGCAGTCCGGGCCGTGATGCCCCAGCTCCGCCCCCCGCATGTCGAACGGGCTGGCATCCGTCGGCGTCTCGGCCGGGTCGGCCACGAACACGAACCGGGCCTCGGCGTCGATGAATCGGCGGATCAGCCACGCACAGCCGGCTCGGTCAATGTGCACGGCGGTACGGGTAACCCACCTCATGCCGGCTCCTGGCTCTCAACCCGGGCACGGGACGCCAGGGCGGCTACGGCAGCCTGCGCCTCGCCCCGCTGCGGTGGCGGGAAGTAGTCGCGGCGGGCGATACGCCGCAGCTCGGCGCGCAGCCGACGCAGCAGAGCCGCCCGGGCCATCGGCTCCAGCTCCGCTCCAGCGGCGGCCTCGGCCAGCACCTTCCCGTACTCCGCAACGCGGGCGGCCGTCATCCCCGCAGCCAGCTCCCGCTCCGCCGCCACGGTCGCCGGCCGTGCCAGCCACATCATGGCACTGCCCCCGGCCTCGACAACCTCCTCAGCCAACCAGTCCAGGTGCTCCCGCGTCCGGGCATCCGCCGGCAACGCGACCAAGCCGTCCCCGACCTGCGCCACCCCGAGCCGCTTGAGCTTCCGCCAGATCGCGATCCGCGGACTGGACGGCTCCCGCGGCACCCGGTAGGCCAGCAGGACCCACTCGCCGGGCGCTTGGTACGGCATGGCGGAACCAGGCTCCGACAAGACGAAGATCCCTCCTCTCAGATGCCGCCGCGGCGGACGTCACCGGCAGGTGCCCCACCCGGGATACCGCCGGGTGACCCGCCGCTGAGGCTTAGTGTAACCATGGTTACAGTACCGCTGCGGTGTCCACAGCGCGAGGCGGCGGGGCGACTGCCAAGGCCCGCCTGTTGCTGGCGCGAGAGCGCCGGGGATCGCACTACTCGTGGTCGGGCAGGCCGGTGGTTGGCGTGAGCGAGGGTCTCGGTGACGAGGCGGCGGACGTGTCCGTTGCGGACGGCGTAGATACGGCGCCGGCCCGCGGCGTGGGATTCCACCAGGCCGCCTAGGCGTAGCTTGCCGAGATGCTGCGATACGGCCGGCCGCGGCACGCCGGTCACCTCAGTCAACTCGGTGACGTGACGGGAGGCCTCGGCGAGAGCGGAGAGCAGGCGCAGGCGGGTTGGATCGGCCATCAGTCGCAGCACGTCCGCAGCCGCCCGGGCCTTCTCCTCGTCGCGTGACGCCGCCGGCCGGCTGGCGCAGCGGGGGGCATTGACACGGGCCCAATTCGCTGACGTCAGGAACCGGTTCCGGCGTGGATCCCGTGATGGGCGACCGAGTCGTGCGCGACGCGGCCGTCGTCGTTGGACGGGCTGACGTGCACGGTCGCGTCCGAGAGCTTCGGAACGTCGTGCAGCAGCCGGTGCTGAGCCTCGTGCGCGATCCCGTGCGCCTCGGACAGGGTCAGCCCGGGATCCACCGCCAGGCCGGTCTCGGCCCGGATGCGGTGCCCGATCCAGCGCAGCCGGACCTCCTCCACGTCGCGGACGCCGGGCACCGAACGCAGGCTCGCCTCGGCCGCGTCGACCAGCTCCGGGTCGACCGCGTCCATGATCCGCCGGTAGATGTCGCGGGCGGCCCCGCGCAGCACGAACAGGATCGCCACGGTGATCAGCAGGCCGACGATCGGGTCGGCCAGCGGGAAGCCGGCCAGCACGCCAACGGCACCGACGACGACCGCCAGCGAGGTGAACCCGTCGATCCGGGCGTGCAGGCCGTCGGCGACCAGCGCGGCCGAGCCGATCTTGCGCCCGACCCGCACGCGGTAGCCGGCGACGAGCTCGTTGCCGGCGAAGCCGATGATCCCGGCCGCGATGACCACGGCGACGTTGCTGATCGGCTGCGGGTCAAGCAGCCGGCGTACGGACTCGTAGCCGGCGAGCACGGCGGACAGCGCGATCGTCGCCACGATGAACAGGCCCGCGAGGTCCTCGGCCCGGCCGTAGCCGTAGGTGTAACGCCGGCTGGCCGCCCGGCGACCGAGCACGAAGGCGATCCACAGCGGCACCGCGGTCAGCGCGTCGGAGAAGTTGTGGATCGTATCGGCCAGCAACGCCACCGACCCGGTCACGAGCACGACGACCAGCTGGGCCACCGCAGTCGCCAACAGCACGACCAGGCTGATCTTCAGCGCCCGAATGCCCTCGGCGCTCGATTCCAGCGCGGCGTCGACCGAGTCGGCCGCGTCGTGGCTGTGCGGCCGAAAGATCGACAGCACCCAGCCCCTCACCCCGCTCGCGTGCTCATGCTCGTGCTCATGGCTGTGCTCCTGGCCGTGCTCGTGGCCTTGCTCGCGGTCGTGGCCGTGCTCGTGGTCATGGCTGTCGTGCTCGTCGCCGGCGCGCTCGGGGTGGCTGTGCTCGCTCATGTGCTCTCAGTTCCAGTAGGCAGGTCCCCGGTCGGCAGCGGCGTGACAGCCGGGTCGGTCTGGTGGTGCGCCGGCACGCTGTAGCCGGCGTGCTCGGCATGGAACAGCGCGTCCTGGACAAGCTGCCGGACGTGCGAGTTCTCGATCCGGTAGAAGACCTGCGTGCCCTGCCGGCGGGTCCGCACGAGCCGGGCCATCCGCAGCTTGGCCAGGTGCTGGGAGACCCCGGCCGGAGGCTTGCCGACGATCGCGGCAAGCTCGTTGACCGGCAGCTCATCGTCCAGCAGCGCCCACAGCAGCTCGACCCGGGTCCCGTCGGCCAGCATCCGGAAGACCTCCACGGTCAGGTCGATCTGATCCCGGTCAGGCCGACGCGGCCCTTGCTGGCTACCTGCATCCATACGTATATAGTGACACAGCCAGCAAGGCCGCGGAGTCCCGCCAGACTCAGGGCCACCGGCCCAGCCGGCACCGGACCGTGCAGGTCAGTGCCGGTGGCCGTTCATCCGACGCGGGCCACAACCGGCGCGGAGTCAGACCTGGGCCTGATGATCGACATCGTCATGCGCACGCCGTCGGTGACTGCCAGAAGAGCATCGTCGATACACCCGGATATCCAGCATGCAGGAGTCACCGGATACCCGGGGGTGGTAGTCGATCGAGTAGGATCTAGGTCGTGAGGGCTGCCGGAGACCAACTGACAGTTGGTGAAAGGATTTCTTTTTATCGCCGTCGTAGAGGTCTGACACAAGCTGTCCTTGCTGGGTTGGTTGGCAGGTCTGAAGACTGGCTGAGCAAGGTCGAGCGTGGGGATCGGCAGATTCGACGGCTCGACGTTCTTACCGAGGTTGCCCAAGCACTTCGCGTAACGCTCGGCGATCTTTTGGGCCAGCCGGTGCTCATGGAGGACGAAGACAGAAACGACGATGTTCCGGCGATCCGAGACGCACTCATGGCTCCACGCCGTCTATCAAAGGTGCTGTTCGCTCGGGCGACAGTCCCGACCTCTGTAGATTCTGCTCCTTCGGTGGCGGCCGATCGGGTTGAAAGCGGCTGGGCGGATTATCAAGCCGGGCGGCTCGGTCGAGTGATAGCTGTCCTTCCGGAGCTGATCGAAGCGTCCCAGCAGCTCGAAGATCTTGTATCCGTGGCCTCACCAGAAACCCGACGGCAGTGTTGGGCGATCTCGGCTCGCACGCATCATCTGGCGGCCACCGCGTTAAGCAAGGTCGGCGAGTCCGATCTCGCATGGATCGCCGCCGAGCGCGCCATGCAGGCGGCGGACCAAGCCGACGATGTTCTGGTCCTGGCGTCGGCCGCTCGCGCAGGAACCCATGCGCTGCTGGCAGTCGGTCGTTATTCCGATGCACTTGACCTGGGTACTACTGCCAGCCAATGGCTAGCAGCTCGGCTGAATGATGATGATCCTGCGGCGCTGAGTCTCTATGGGATGTTGCAACTGCGGACCGCGGTCGCGGCGGGGCGCCGGCAAGATCGCACGACTGCCGCAGAACTACTGGCTCGCGCCTCGGACGCTGCGCAACGGCTCGGCCGAGACGCAAACTACTGGACCACTGGCTTCGGCCCAACGAACGTTGAGCTGCATCGGTTGTCGGTCGCTCTGGACTTGGGCGATGTGGCACTTGTCGTCGAGCAGGGTCCTACTGTCCGTGTCGATAGCGCTCCCGCGGAGCGGCGGGTCTCGCACTTGATCGATCTGTCTCGAGCGCTGAGCATGGTTGCGCGGGAGGAGGATGCGCTCTCAAATTTGCTGACGGCGGAGCGGGAGGCACCCCAGCTCGTTCGGCACAATCCCGGTGTGCGGGAGACGGTCAAAGCGATGTATCGGCGGGCGCCGGCTACCGCAGGCCGGTCTTCGACGCTCTTCGGTCTGGCTGAGCGGTGCCGGGCAGTCGAGTGAGGGCCGCCTCGACGCCATTCGTCGGGATCGTCTGTTCCGCTGCCGGCGGGGTCGAACACGTCAGGGAGCGACTAGTGGTTCCGGCACTCGACAAGGGATGGAGGGCGGGCGTAACCCTTACTCCCGCCGCCGCGACCTGGCTAGAGATGAGTGGCGAGCTGGCACGTATCGAGGAAGCAACGGGCCTGCCCGTCCGTTGGGCTCCTAGATTGCCTTGGGAGGAGAGCCCACATCCGTCTTCGGACTGTTGGGCCGTGGTGCCTGCCAGCGCGAATACCGTCGCCAAGCTCGCCCTTGGAGTGGCTGACAATCAAGCCTTGACCCAGGTCAGCGAGGCTATTGGTGGGCGGGAGGTGCCGGTGGTCGTCTTTCCACGCGTGAATGCCGCGCATGCGGGCCATCCGGCGTGGCCGGCGCATCTTGCTGCGTTGCGGACCGCCGGCGTGCGACTGGTGTACGGCGAGGACGTCTGGCCGCTGCATCGTCCGCGTGCCGGCGGCGGCAAGGAGCTGCCCTGGGCTGCGATCCTCGACGCGATCGAAGCTTCGTTGAAGCTCGGCCGCCCCTTGTTCTAACACCTGAACAGGAACCCGGACAGTTTGTCCGGGTCACTTCTGTCTCTGCGCCTTCTCATGGACTCGTGACCGTGGTGGTCATGGAAGTCGAGTCCCTGAGGAGGGGCCATGCGTCTGTTGGTGGACACGTCGCAGGTGCGGTTCACGGTGTCGAAGCCGCCGGAGGAGAAGAAGGACCTCGACGGGAAGCAGCGGTCGGATCGGCGTACGGGTGAGCTGCTGTTCACGGTGCAGCTGGTTGCCTTCGACTCCACGGGAGGCGAGGTCATCACGGTGACGGTGGCGGGTTCTTCGCCCAAGGTCACGGTGGGACAGGACGTCTTCCCGGTCGAGCTGGAGGCCATCCCCTGGGTGCAGGAGAAGCGCAGCGGTACCGCCTACCGCGCCAAGGACGTCCGGCCGGCGCAGCCGGCTGCGAAGGTCGCGTAACCCCTGTGGTGGCGAGACCAGCCGTGAAGAGCACTCGGGCGACCGGGTCGCCGGAGTGGGTGCAGGGTGTGTCTGCCGCCGAGTGGTGGTCGACGTATGAGGGTCTGATGGCGGAGCACGCCGAGCAGACCGTGAAGGCGGACCAGAACTGGGCCGAGTACGAGCGCCTAGCGGCGGAGCTAACTGAGCGCTCGGAGCGAGCGTGGCTCGCGTACTCCGTTGCATCCCGGCGGGCGGAGACCTGCTGGAACGAGGCACGGGCGGCGCATGCCGCCTGGAAGTCGGCCGCAGGCTGCGGCCGGTAGGTCGGCGGGGGCAGGGCCGGACAGATCTTGGCGGGTCGACCGGCCCCGCTCCCTCTCCAACACGACCCCGGAAGGGGGATCGAGTCATGTCCAAGAGTAGGGCTTCGGGCAGGTCGCCGTTCGGCCGGCGGGCTAATCGGACCGGGTCGGTCGAGGTGTTCATCCGCCCCGAACGTTCGGTGCTGGTGCGCCTGGTGGCGGTGCTGTGGCGCCTGCGTACCGAGCTGACGGCGTCTGTGGTGGGCGTCTGGGTCTGGCTGTGGTTGACCGACCGCATGCCGGTCTGGGCCGCGATCGCGGTCCTGCTGCTGGCGTCAGCGGCGCTGATGGGCTGGGCGCCGTCGCGGCGGTTCGTGGTCGGGCACATGTGGTGCACGGTGACGCGGCACCGGTTGCGGGCCTGCATGATGCAGTCGCGGGTGATGAACTACCGCGGCTACGTGCCGTGGTGCCTGTGGGTGCGCCCGACAAGGGTCGGGGAGCGGGTCTGGTTGCTGATGCGACCGGGGATCTGCGTCGACGACCTCGACACCCGTACCCCACACATCGCAGCCGCATGCTGGGCGAGAGACGCCCGGGTGCGGGCGTGGCGGCGGCTGGTCTCCGTCGTGCTGGTGGACGTGGTCCGCCGTGACCCGCTGACTGCGGGCAAGCTGGTCGGCTCTCCGCTGCCCCGCCTGGCCGGCGACGGCTTACCGGCTGGCCTCACCGCGATACGGCTGGACCTGGGTGACAGTGACGACCAGGCCGACAGGCTCGGTGTCGTGCGTCCGGTCCTGTCCGACGATGCCGAGGACTGGGAGTTCGGCGCGGACGCATCGGGTGCTGTCCTCAGCGGGCCGGCGCACCGGCCGACCCTGCGGGCGGTGCATGGACGCAAGACGCAGCCGGCTTCGGCCAAGGCGTCGACATCGGCGCCAGCGACGACGGCAAGTCCCGCTGGACCGGCGACCCGGCCGGTGGGTGCGGGCGCGGTGTCGTCCTCGGGTGAGGACGTGACCGACTATGTCTGACCCGAAGCGGTCCAAGAGGAGGGGCCGGCGGTCCGATGTGGACAGTGTGCCGGTCGCGGGTCTGTCGATGTTCGACCGGGTGTTCCTCGGGATGGATGAGGACGGCCGGCGGGTCGAGATCGAGCTGGTCTACCGCAACATGCTCATCGGCGGTGAGCCCGGCGGCGGTAAGTCGGTCGCGCTGAACAACGTCGTCGCGCATGCGGCGATGTCTTCGGACTGCCGGCTGTGGCTGTTCGACGGCAAGCAGGTCGAGCTGGGCCTGTGGGCCGACGTGGCTGAGGTGTTCGTCGGAAACGACATCACCGACGCCCTGGACCGGCTGAGGGAGCTGCAGGCCAAGATGGACGCCCGGTACGCGTGGCTGCGCCGCCAGCGCCGCCGCAAGATCGTGCGGACCGACCCGGTCGAGCTGATCGTGGTGGTGATCGATGAGGTCGCCTACTACTCGGCCACGGTCGGGCGGAAGCAGGACCAGGAGGAGTTCTCCCGCCTGCTGCGCGATGTCGTCGCCCGGGGACGGGCAGCCGGCGTCATCGTGATCGCCGCGACCCAGCGGCCGAGCGTGGACATCATCCCGACGTCCCTGCGGGACCTGTTCGGGTACCGGATGGCGTTCCGGTGCACGACCGAGATCTCCTCGGACATCATCCTCGGGCACTGCTGGGCTAAGGCGGGCTACGACGCCTCCAAGATCGCACCGGAGGACCTCGGCGTCGCGTGGCTGCGGGCCGAGGGCGGCGTCCCGATCCGGATCAAGTCAGCGCTGCTGATCGACGCCCAGATCTACGGCCTGGTCGACTACGCCGCCTGGCTCCGCACGAGCCACCGACGGCCCGACCGCAACAGGTCCAAAGACCGGCCTCAGGACGGTCCCGAGGACGGCCCTGAAGACGGGCCGGTGGCCGGACCGGTGGTCGCGTGATGACCGCCCCGGCAAGCAAGAACACCGTCAAGGACGCCTTGACACCGCATCTGCCCGTTAGGCGGGCCGGTCGCTCGGGCCGCGTGGGTGCTCCGGTGGTGGAGAAAGACGCCTACAGCGCGTTCGTGCGCCGGGCCATTCGGGCCGCCGGCCGGCGGGCCGGCAACGGCGATGTCGACGGGCTGGCCGACCTGGTGTCCCTCGCGGGAGAGCTGGACCGGGCCATCGACTCCGCCGTGCGCGGTCTACGCGACGCCGGCTACTCATGGGGCGAGATCGCCTCACGGCTCGGTGTTACTCGTCAGGCCGCCCAACAGCGGTGGGGTTGCTCGGGCGGTGAGGTCCAGTGAGCGGGCCGAACCGGATCCGGGCCCGTTACTGGGATCCGGAGGGCGAGATCTATGGGATCCCGACGTACTGGTGGAAAGGCGCTCCGGAAGGGCTGGCGACTCGCCGGCAACTGCGGGAGCTGGGGCTGTGCCCGGGTGGGCATGAGCCGGTGGCTCAGGTGCTGTGGATGCGGCGGGGGAAGGACGCCGCGGCCTACCTGTACTCGATCGCGGCGGCTGAGCCCAAGCGGATCCCGACGGCAGCGCAGCTGGCGGCGGTGGGTAAGGCTCTGGCTGCCCGGCGCATCTGTCCGACGTGTGGGCAGGACGCCGGCTACTGCATCCCGACCTCGCTCGGGGAGTGCATCGACTGCCACTACGGCAGTCAGACCGGTGCGAGCCAGGCCGGTGCGGCATGAGGGCCGCTGTGGTCTCGATCGAGACCGACGAGGTATGGGCGCTGGTGGATCTGCGCCCCGATCAAGACGTGGTGATCGCCTCCCGCTTCGCGGTGTGCGAGTGCTGCGGAGTGCTGTCAGCCGTTCCTGCCGGTGAACTCCCCCAGGATGGGGACCGGTGGGCGACCGTGGATGACCTGCCGGCGGTACTGCGGCAGTGACCACCAGGTCGACGGTGACTCTCACCCCCGGGGCTACGACAGCTCCGGGGGTGGGGGCCGTTGCCGACTCAATCCCGACCGTGTCCGGGAGCGCGGTCGACAAGCTCGACGCCCGGACAGCGATGCTGGCCCGGGCCGGCCGGGGTGACTACTGGCGCTGGCTCGCCCACGTCCAGACCGCTGCTGCCTGCACCCGACCGGTCCGGCTCGCCGGCACCGTCCACACCGTCAACACCCGGACCGGGGAGCTGGTCGACTCGCGGCTCACCGCCGACATGCCCGACGCCGTCATCTACAAGGCCTGCGGCAACCGCCGCGCCTCGGTCTGCCCGGCCTGCGCCGAGGTGTACCGGGCCGACGCCTACCAGCTCGTCCTCGCCGGCCTGCGAGGTGGCAAGGGCATCCCCGATTCGGTGGCCCGCCACCCGGCCGTCTTTGCGACCCTGACCGCGCCGTCGTTCGGGCTGGTGCACTCCCAGCGCCGGCGCAACCCCGACTCCGGCGCCCGGCCCTGTCGTCCCCGCCGCACCCCCGAACGCTGCCGTCACGGCCGCGACCTGACCTGCCGCCGCACCCACGGTGATGACGACCCGGCGGTGGGCCAGCCGCTGTGCGTCGACTGCTACGACCACGCCGGCCAAGTCGTCTGGAACGCCTCAGCGTCCGAGCTGTGGCGACGCACCACCATCGCCGTCAACCGGACCCTGACCCGCCACGCAAGAGCGCATGGCGGCCGGGTCCGGGTGTCGTTCGGGAAGGTCGCCGAGTACCAGCGGCGCGGAGTCGTCCACTACCACGCCCTGATCCGGCTCGACGGGTTCGACCCGGCCGACAAGGAGCGGGTGATCGCGCCGCCGGAGTGGGCGTCGGTGTTCGTCCTCGCTCACGCGGTGACGAAGGCGATCGGGCACACTGCGTTCACCACCGCCCCGCACCCCGAGCAGCCCGACGGCTGGACCATCGGATGGGGCGACCCCGGCAAAGCCGCCGACGTCCGCCCAGTCCGGGCCGCGGCCGATCACCCCATCACCCGCGAAGCCGTCGCCGCCTACCTGGCCAAGTACGCGACCAAGTCGACAGAAGCCACCGGACACCTGTCGGCCCGGATCACGTCGGCCACCATCGACACCTACGCGGACGATACCCACACCGGCCGTCTCATCGACGCGGCCTGGACCCTCGGCCTGGACGAAGAGCACCGGGGCCTGCGCCGCTGGGCCCACAGCCTCGGCTACGGCGGCCACTTCTTCACGAAGTCCCGCCGCTACACCGGCACCTTCACCGCCGAGCGGCAACGTCGCATCGCCTGGCGGCGAGCTCGAGCTGCCGCGTCCCGGCTGGAGAGAGCCGGCGCTGTCGACCTGGTCGACGAGCACGACCAGCAGACCACCGACGTCCTGACCGAACTGACCTACGTCGGCATCGGCTGGCACACCACCGCCGACGCCGTCCTGGCCAACACCGCCGCCGCGATGGCCCGGGAGAAGCGGCAGGCGGCTCGTCTTGCCCTGGCCGATGCGATGTGAAGGAGGTTGCTGTGGAGGAGAGAGCGGCCGGCCGGATGTGGTCGGTGGAAGACCTGTCGGATTTCTTGCAGGTCCCGGTCAAGACGCTTTACCAGTGGCGTCTTCGCGGCTACGGACCCAAGGGCCGGCGGGTCGGGAAGTACGTGCGGTACAAGGAATCCGATGTGGTGGAATGGGTCGACTCGCTCGGCGGAAACGCCGCCTGATCAGTCCGGGAGGGAGTGTGATGGCTCGGCCGCGATTGCCTGTCGGCACCATGGGTGAGATCCGGTGCTACCGGCTGCCCAATGGCCGGGTCCGCGCGATCACGAATTTCCGGGACTACGACGGGCGGACTCGGCGGGTGGAGCGGACGGCCAAGTCGGAGTCTGCTGCTCGTAGCCGGCTACGGGAGGCGTGCCGGGATCGGGGCCGGACCGACAGCGCAGCGGACATCACGCCGAGGACGACCGTCGCGGCGCTGGGTGAGCAATGGTTCGCGCAGGTGCAGGCGGCGGTCGATGCTGGGGACTACTCCCCCGGTACCGCGTTGGCGTACCGGGACCGGCTGGACAAGCAGGTCGTCCCGGCGCTGGGTGCGCTTCTGGTGAGTGAGGTGACGGTGGCCCGGG
>Ga0308175_100001378_pt1 | contig 16405 bp, 13 predicted proteins | sample PhyCR1_3_FD_203893 | JGI IMG/M metagenome (GOLD analysis project Ga0308175, IMG submission 203893) | Soil microbial communities from UC Gill Tract Community Farm, Albany, California, United States - DLSLS.C.R1 | ecosystem: Environmental > Terrestrial > Soil > Agricultural land | place: USA...
GTCGCCGTCACGCAGTTCGATGGCCTCGAAGGCACCGGTGGAGGCGCCGGACGGAACGGCGGCACGACCCGTGCTGCCGTCGTCGAGGCCGACCTCGACCTCGACCGTGGGGTTGCCTCGGGAGTCCAGGATTTCCCGGGCTACGACGACGTCGATGGACGGCACGAGCATCTCCTTCTTGGATGTGACGCTGGAAGTGCGGGGCGGGGTGCCTTACGGCCCCGCCCTGCGACTAGAGCCTAACCGTCCAAGGGGCGTCGGCCACCGACCGACCGTCCCGTGGACAGGGAGACCGTACCCATTGTTCCTGCCCGGAACAAAGGGGTTCGGGTGAGGTCCCGCGAACAAGAAGGGGAAGAGCCGGGAAAAACACAGCCCCGCCCCGGTGCGTACGGGGGAACACGCACCGGGGCGGGGAGCCCGTGGGGGACGGGGCGAATGGCCCTCACGAGGCCTTCAGCTTGGGGGACGGCCTTGTGAGGGCACTGTGGTTCCGGTCGGAGCCAGGTGTCACTTCAGGTGCAGCTGCTGGCCCGGGTAGATGAGGTCGGCGTCCTCGACGATGTCCTTGTTCAGCTTGAAGAGCTGCTGCCAGCCGCCCTCGACCTTGTGCTTGTCGGCGATGGTGCCGAGGGTGTCGCCCTTGACCACCTTGTACTCGCCGTCGCCCTTCTTGACCTTCTTGCCGGTCGGGGTGGTGACGGTCTTCTTCGCACTCGCGGCCGGGCGCTCGCTGGAGCGGGAGGCGGCCTGCGGGTCGGTGGAGCGGGTGGCGGTGCTGCCCGAGGAGGTGCTCTTGGAAGAGCTGCTCGGGGCGGAGCCGCTGTAGGGGGTGCTCGACAGGCCCTTGCCGCACACCGGCCAGGCGCCCTTGCCCTGGGCCGCGAGGACCTTCTCGGCGACGGCTATCTGCTGGGCCTTGGAGGCCTGGTTGGCCTGCCCGGCGTACTGCGTGCCGCCGTAGGCGGCCCAGGTGGAGGCGGAGAACTGCAGACCGCCGTAGTAGCCGTTGCCGGTGTTGATGGACCAGTTGCCACCGGACTCGCACTGGGCGACCGCGTCCCACTCGGAGGTGGTGGCGGCGGAGGCGTTGCCGGCCGCCATCAGCGGGGCGGCGACGGCGGCGCCGGTGACACCGGCGAGCGCGATGGCCCGGGTGGCCTTGGACGGACGGCGGTGCTTGCCCTTGCTGGAAAACAGCATGGATGGATCCCCTCACCGACGCCTGCGAGGTGAGCTGTCGGGTTCGGGCCGGTTGAGTTGCCCGGTCGCGGGCCCGCTTTCACGGGCCGCGGCTCCACCCCTAGCCGGTTCCAGCGCGACCGCTGGTTCCGGCACTTACCTTGGGTCCCCCGCTCCTGCCTACGGCGCTTTACGCGACGACTGTTCCCGGGCGGCCGCTGGCAGGATTCGGCGTTGCGACAGCCGGGGCTCGTGGTGACGAGCGGTCACGACCGTAGACACGCGATCGAGGGAATTTCAAAGACGATCAGGGCTTCTGAGACTCATCCCACACTTTCACCGAAACGGACATCAGTAGCCAATACGGGCGTCAACTACCGCTGCTTTTGGCCCGTTTCGCTACCGACTTCCAGGGTCTGACCGGCGACGACCTGGTTCGGGTCGGTGCCGATGGCCTTCTCGTTCAGGGCGTACAGCTCGTGCCATCCGCCGTCCACGTCAAGGGAGTCGGCGATGGAGGCGAGGGTGTCGCCCTCGCGGACGGTGTAGGTGTCCGTCCCGCGGGAGGCGTGCTTGCCCGACGAGGTGGCATTCTGACCGTTTGTCACGCTTTCTTCCGCGTTGCCGCCGCGGTGACGTCCGCCACGGCCGAGCGCTCCGGTGTCGACGAGGCTCCAAGAACCGCCGGTCTGCCATGAATTGTCCGAGTCCTCCACGACGGGATCCGTGGTCGGGGACTCGTTCCCCTGTGACTCCTCGGCGCGCGGCGATGCGGATTTGTCGGACCTGGGGGTGTCCGCGCTCTTGTCCGATCCCTCCGAACCGGCGCCCTTGCCCGCGTCCGAGGACGACTTGCCGGCCGCGTCCGAGGAGGAGTCGGATGAAGAGGAGGAATCCGGCAGGCCGGACGAGTCGGAATCACCGGCGGAACCGGACGAGTCCGTGGAGCCGGAGGAGTCGCCGGACTCGCCGTGGTTCGAGTCGGACTTCCCGGAGCCTCCGACGCCCGTGTCGACGTCCAGGGACCCGGAGTCGGCGGTCAGCCCGGAGAGCAGGGCACAGGTGGTCCAGGGCGTGGTGCCCTTGTCGGCGAGGATCTTCTCGGCGACGGCGATCTGCTGCGAACGGCTGGCCTGGTCGGCGGTGGCGGCGTACTTGGTGCCGCCGTAGGCGCCCCAGTCGTCCTGGGAGATCTGCAGCCCGCCGTAGTACCCGTTGCCCGTGTCGGCGCTCCAGGAGCCGCCGCTCTCGCACTCGGCGACCTTGTCCCAGGTGGTGCCGTCGGCCGCGTTGGCGCTCGCGGCACCGAGGAGCGGGATGGCGATGGCGGAGCCGGTCACGCCGGCCGCGACGAGAAGAGCCGGAGCCTGACGGGGGCGACGGTGACGACCGTTCCCGGAGAGCATGCGGAAGCCTTTCGTGCGACAGCGGGACCAGCGCGGCGCCCAATGCTCGGGCCGCGCTGATGGGTGAAGGTATAGGCATACGATCACTTGTCACAAGTTCATGCCGCACAGATCACGTGAAGATCACAGAGTTGAACGCCCGTCATGTTTACGGTTGTACGGCCTTTTCCGCGGCCGGGGTGAACTCCACGGGCAGGGTGCGCAGCCCGCGCATGATGAGCCCGCCGCGCCAGCGCAGGTCCGCCGGATCGGCCGCGAGCCGCAGGTCGGGGAGGCGGGTGAGGAGCGTGGCGAGCGCGGTCCGGCCCTCCAGGCGGGCGAGCGGGGCGCCGAGGCAGTAGTGGATGCCGTGGCCGTAGCCGAGGTGCTGGTTGTCGCCGCGGGCGAGATCGAGGACGTCCGGGTCGGCGAACCGCTCCGGGTCCCGGTCGGCGGCGGCGAGGACGACGAGCACCGGGTCGCCGGCCGCGATGTCCTGCCCCCCGAGGCTGAGCGGCTGGGTGGCGAACCGCCAGGTGGCCAGCTCGACCGGGCCGTCGTAGCGCAGCAGTTCCTCGACGCCGGTCTCGAGCAGGCCCTGTTCGCCGCGGGCGAGGGAGTCCTGCAGCCGGTGGCGCTGCTCTGGGTGGGTGAGCAGGGCGTAGGTGCCGTTGCCGATGAGGTTGACGGTCGTCTCGAAGCCGGCGAACAGAAGGATGAAGGCCATCGCGGCGGCCTCGTTCTCGGTGAGGTGCTCACCGTGGTCGGAGGCGCGGATGAGGCCGGAGATCAGGTCCTCCCCCGGGGTGGGCTCGGCCGGCAGTGCCGCGCGCTTGCGGTGGATCAGTTCGGCGAGGTAGCCGCGCATCTTCTTCACCGACCGGGCGACCCCGCCGCGCGGTCCTCCACCGTGCCTGATCATCATCCCGGCCCAGTCGCGGAAGTCGTCCTGGTCCTCGCGCGGGACGCCGAGCAGGTCGCAGATGGCGTAGATGGGCAGCGGGAAGGCGAACTCGTGGATGAGGTCGGCGGAGCCCGTCCTCACGAACCGGTCGATGAGGTCGTCGGTCAGCTCCTGCACCCGGGGCGCGAACTCGGCGACCCGGCGCGGCGTGAACGCCTTGCTGACCAGTCTGCGCAGCCTGCTGTGGTCCGGCGGGTCGATGTTCAGCAGGTGCGTCATCAGCTCGGCCTTGCGCTCGCCCGGGATACCGGTCTTGCCCTTGGCGTGCGCGGGCTCGTCGTGGTGCGCGGGGTTCTTGCTCAGCCGCTGGTCGGCGAGGGCCTGCCGGGCGTCGGCGTACCGGGTGACCAGCCAGGCCTCGACCCCGCTGGGCAGCCGCGTCCGGCGCACGGGCTCGTGCTCGCGCAGCCAGGCGTAGGCGGGGTAGGGGTCGGCGGCGAACTCCCAGGTGAACAGTTCCGGGGCGGTGCTGGGCGGGGCGGGCTGGTCGGTCACTCCTCGACGGTATCGGTCGCGGACGCCAGCTCCGCCTTGGCCGCCGCGTGACCGTCGGCGGCGGCCCGCTGGATCCAGTGGTCGGCCCACTGGCGCAGCGCTCGGGCGAAGGTGTACGCGGCGTTGGCGTCACCGTGCTCGGCCGCCTCCCTGAGATACGGGAGCGCCTTCTCGTACTGTTCGTCCTCGACAAGCATGTCGCCCAGCGCGCCGTTCACATCGCGCACCAGTTGCTCGCTCGGCAGGCCGGCGGCCACCGCCTTCTCGAACCAGGTGAGGCAGCCGTCCCTGTCCTCCCTGATCTGCGCCATGACGCCGAGCACGGCCATGGCTCCGCCGTCGCCCTCCTCCGCCCGGCCGGACAGCTCCCGGTTCGCCGCCCGGGCCACGGCATCGACGGCGTCGGACCCCGCTGTCTCGGCGGCGCTCATCACCTCGAGCCACACGTACACCGGTATGTCCGTGTACTCCTCGTCGGCATCGAGGTCCGCCCGCAGTGACCCGTAGGCCTCATGGGCGTCGGCGTCCTCGGTGTCCGGAACCAGCAGGCCGGTCACCCCCAACCGGGGTCCGACCGCCCAGGCCAGGGCCTCCTCCCGCGACTCCCACTCCTGCTCCGGCCAGTGCTCCTGGGGCACGTCCGCGAAGTACGCGGCCACCAGGCCGCCCAGCACGCGCGCCGAGAGCGGCCCGGCGAGACCGCACCGCGCGGCGTCGGCGGCGGCGCGGACCAGGAAGTGACCCGCGGGGTGCGCGCCGGCCCTGCGCGCCCGCCGCCACTCGTCCCACAGCTCCGGGCCGACCGCCAGGTACTCCGTCACCGTGAGCCGGCCGCGCCCCTCCCGGGCGCCGGCCAGCCGGGGATCGTCCACCGCCTCCAGCGCGGCCGTTTCACGCGGACTCCACTCCCGGGCGAGTTCGACCGTCTCCACCCGGCTCAGCACCCGGGCGGCCCGTCCGCCACCGAACCGGTGCGCGTCGTAGGCCTCGTCGTTCATCGTCGCGACGACCGGCACCCGGAGGGCGGCGAGCTGGGCGGGCAGCCCCACGTCCAGCCCGAGTTCGCCCAGATGACCGTCCAGGTCGTCCAGCCACAGGAGGTAGGAGCCCCGGCGCTCGCGCAGCACCCCGGGCAGCGCGCGCAGGTCCGCCCCCGGTGAGGGCGCGTACACGCGCGTGTTCTCCGGCAGGGCGTTGCGGACCGCCTGCCACGCGGTGCGGCTCTTGCCGGACAGCGGCTCGCCGGTCACCACGACGAGACCGCCCGCGTGCAGCAGCCGGACCAGCCGGTGGTCCGCGTCCCGGCCGACGTACGGGGGCAGCTCGTTACCCGTGCCGAGGCGCTGAGCCCGGTGGACGCCCAGGGCGATGCAGTCGGCCGTGCCGACCTGGGGCCAGGTTTCGGGGCCGGGGAGAGCGGCACCGCCGGGGTGCGTTCCGTAGGTGTTGTGCTGGACCCCGATGACGGGGGCGTGGAAGGTGCCCCGCCGGAAGTCGACGTGATCGCCGGCGGGGGCGGCCCGGGCCGGCACGGCGGTGGCCGGTGGCTGCACCGGCCGGGCGGGGAGCGCGTACTCCTTCACGATGTCGACGAGCTCGACCGTCGCCCGTCCGTCGTCCTGGGCGAGCACGCCCCCGACGCGCCTGCTCCACCGGTCCTGGGCGGCCCTGCGGGTGTCGGACGGCGCGCTGTTCATGTGGAACCCGCGGACGAGATCGGCATCCCAGGGCTGCCCATGGCGCTCGAACCACCCCGCGAACGCTTCCACGCCCCTTTGGTCGCCGGGCCGTTTCCACAGCCAGTCGATGAGCACCTTCGCCCCCTCGACCGCCAGCTCCTCCAACTGCTGCTCCACTCAAGCCCCCTGGCCGTCCGCGCGTGCCCTGAGGCAACGGTACTGACCTGAGGCGCCGTCACCGAGGCGCTTGGCAGAGGTGTCAGTGCTCCGCCGCCCGTATCGCGTCCCGGTACACCCGCGCCGCCGCCCGCAGTGCCGCCTCCGGGTCCACGCCGTCCGCCTCCGCGCGGACCGCCAGGGCCAGCAGCTCGTAGCCGATGCCGTCGCCCTCGGGCAGCGGCACTTCCAGGCCTGCCGTGCGGGTGCGGGAGGCGAGCTTGGCGGCGAGGGCGAGGCCGGGCTGGCCGAGAGGGACGCCCTCGGTGACCGAGGTGCGCCGCTTCTCCTCGGCCTTGGTGCGCAGCCAGTGCTCCTTGACGTCCTCCGGGGTCTCGGCCGTCTCGTCGCCGAAGACGTGCGGGTGGCGGTGGATCAGCTTGGCGACGATGCCGCCGGCCACGTCGTCGACGGAGAACGGCGCCTCCGGGTCCTCCTCGGCGATGCGGGAGTGGAAGACGACCTGGAGCAGGACGTCACCCAGCTCCTCGCGCAGCTCCTCCCGGTCGCCGGCCTCGATCGCCTCGACCAGTTCGTACGCCTCCTCGATCCCGTACTTCGCCAGGCCCAGGTGGGTCTGCCGGGACGACCAGGGGCATTCGACACGGATGCGGTCCATGACCTGGACGAGGTCGAGGAGGCGGGCGCCGGGCAGGTCGTAGGAGGCGGGCAGCAGCTCCAGCTCGGGCATCCGGAACCGCCCGGAACCGGCGAGGCGGGCGAGGCCGTCGGTGAGGGCGGGCTCTCCCTCCCCCATGGCCACGACCACCACCGTCCGCCCGCCCGCGCAGGTGTCGACCAGCTCCTGCGCGGTGGGCGACGCCTCCGCCACGGATATCCCGGCCTCCCGCAGATAGGGCAGCTGCGGATGGGCGCCGTCCGCGCACAGCACGGCGTCGGCGGCGCGCAGCGCCTGCCAGGCGGGCCAGGACAGCAGGCCGGGCGCGACACGGTGGCTGGTGGTGAGCAGGACGATGCGGCCGGGGGCGGCTTCGGGGCTGGTTGCGTTCACCATCCGAACGTAACCCACGGGGAAGAGGGACGGGATCGGTTGTCCACAGGGCCGGGGACAACGTGTGATCGTAGGACCGACCGGCCCCCGCCGACCCCTGCCGTACCGTTCCGGCACCCCGGCACAGGACCGCCGGCCGCCCGCTACGCCGGCTGCTGCGCCCCCGTCGCCGTGACCTCCCGCACCCAGGGCGTCTTGGCGTCCACGCGGCTGCTCTTCTGCACGTCCCAGGCGCCGTAGCGCGGGTTGAGATCGACGTGGAGTTCCTCGGAGGCCCGGGACAGCGCCTTCCAGAAGGCGGGCCGCGTGGTGTCGGTGCCGAGCTTCGCGGCGAGCTTCTGCGCCTCGAGCTGGAGCCGGAGGTTGTCGTCCAGGCGGCCGGGCGCGATGCCGTACTTCTGCAGCCAGGCGGTCTCCAGGCCCTTGGCGCCGCCCGCCTGCTGCTCCAGGCCGGCCCGCATCCGGGAGACCTCTCTGCGGGTGACCGCGATCCCCTCGTCCCGCGCGGCGCGGTGCAGCACCTGGTCAAGGACCATGTTGTGCAGGGTGTCGCGGGTCAGGCTGCCGGTGGAGGCGAGGACCTGCTGGTACTGGGTCTCGTCCTGCACCACGGCCCGCTGCGCCCGGCGTACCTCGTTGACCCGGCCCTCGAGCTGGCCGACGGTGATCCGCTGCCCTCCCACGACCGCGGCGGCGCCCGGGTGCGCTTCGCTTCCGCAGGCGGTGAGGACGGGAGCCGCGGCGGCGATCGCGGCGGAGAGGAGGAGCGCGGTGCGACGGCGGCGGTGCAAGGAGACCTCCAAGGGAGATTGCAATGACACTGCGGCGCGCCAGCGCCTCCGCCGGGGGTGGTGGTCGGGCGACGGGCGGGCGCACAAAGTCTTGCGGTGATCGATGTTAGGCAGTGGGCAGCCTGTGGCCAACCCATTCGACCAACGATTCGCACGCGCTTCGGGCACCGCCCCGCCTCCCCGGCCCGGGGTACGGGTCAGCCGGTGATGGCCACCGGCGCGTCCCACGCGTCACGGTCGACGGTGAGCGTGACACCGCCGTGCGACTCCTTGCTGTTGACCATGTACTGGTGGGCGCGGCTGTGGTTGGTGAACTGGGTCGAACCCCAAGGCCAGTCCGAGGTCGTGGTGTTCTTCTTGTCCCACAGCGCGTACCAGAGGTTGCCCGGCAGGTCGGTCTTGTCGCTCGCGGTGGCGATGGCCTTGGCGCTGGAGCTGGTGAAGCCGTAGTAGCCGGCGCGGTACGTCTTGACGCGCAGTTCCTTGTCGAAGGCGCGGACGTAGGTGAGCACGGCGTCGTTGCACGACTTGTTCGTGACGTCGTACGGCTCCATGTCCAGGTAGATCGCGCTGCCGGCCTTCATGCCGAGCGCGGCGGCCTTGGCCACGGCGTCGTTGGCGTCGCTGGTGCCGAGGGAGGCGGCGGTGGACGCGGTGAGCTTCTCCGGGTTGGAGCTGGTCTGGCAGGGCGGCTGGGCGCCGACGTAGATCGGGACGAGCTTCCAGCCGAGGCCGCTGACGTACGTCACCCAGGAGGACGTCAGGTTGGGCTGGGCGCAGCCGCGGTTCTTGCCGCCCACGTAGACGGCGGCCGCGCCGTAGAAGCCGGTGTGCCAGGCCTTCATCGTCGCCTTGGAGGGCGCGGTGCAGGTGTCGAAGGCGCGGCCGGTGAACGTCTTCTGCGCGGGCCAGGAGGTGGCGGCCATCGAGGTCTGCGCGGCGATACCTCCTCCGGCGACGACGGCAGTACCCGCCACGGCCCACGTGACGTACCTGCGCCTCTTCGACTGCCGATGGCCTGCCATGAAACCCCACCCCTGCTCAAAAGTGCGTGGCGAAAACGAACCGCAACCTATCCCGCGCCGATCATGCGTTCGGGAAACTCAACCCCTTGTAGAGCACAAGAATCTCCCAGGCAACGGCAAAAACTACCCGCGCACCTGTCCCAGCCACTGCAGGGTCCGGCGGATCTCCGCGGCCAGCGGGTCACCGGCGCCGCGGAAGCGCTCGACGTCCACCAGCAGCCGCGCCAGCGTGTCGTGGGCGGCCGGCCGGTCGCCGAGGGCGAGCAGCAGGTGGCCGATGCGGCGGCGCACGTCGTGGGCGAGCTGCGGGTCGCCGGAGACGTACTGGTTCTCGTAGTACGGCAGCAGCGCGCGGTACTCGGCGAGTGCCGCCGCCGGTTCGCCGAGCTGCTCCAGGCACTGGGCCGCCTCGTAGCGGAAGCGCAGGGACTGCGGGTCGGCCTGCCCGGCCTCGGCGGCGCGCTCGTCGGCGAGGCGGCGCAGTTCGGGCAGCGCGCGCCGGTACTGGCCGTCGTCGAGGAGGGTGGCCGCGTACTGCTTGCGCAGGGTGCGCACCACCGGGGAGCGCTCGCCGTGCTGTTCGGCCGCGGCGGGCAGGATCGCGCCGAGTATGTCCACGGCCTGGGTGATGCGGCCCTCCCCGAGCAGGCGCTTGACCTCGTCGACGGCGGCGGCGACGTCGGGCTTCCCGGCGGCGGGCGGCGCGGGCGCGACGGGGGCGGGCTGCGGCGCGGGCGTGCGCGCGCGGTCCGGCCAGGGGGCGTGCGGGCGCAGGAAGGGCCGCGTCGGGTCCAGCGGCGCCCCGGTGGGCATGCCGCGCGCGGGCAGCAGCAGCGCCAGGTGCTCGTACACCTCCTGCGCGGAGTCCGGCCGGTGCTGCGGGTCCTTGGCCAGCAGGCGCAGGACGAGCGACTCCAGCGCCTCGGGGACCTCGGGGCGGATGCGGCGCACCGGCAGCGGCGGCTCGTACAGGTGCCGGTGCAGCACGCCGAGCGCGGTGGAGCCGGCGAACGGCACGTCGCCGCTCAGCAGTTCGTGCATCAGCACGCCGAGCGCGTACAGGTCGGTGTACGGGCCGACCGCGCCGCCCATGGCCTGCTCGGGCGCCATGTAGGCGGGCGAGCCGATCGGGGAGCCGGTGTGGGTGAGGCGGGTGGTGTCGGTGTCCATGACGGAGGCCACGCCCAGGTCGAGGACGGTGACCGTACCGTCCTGCTTCACCATGACGTTCCGCGGTTTGAGGTCACGGTGCACGATCGGCACGGCGTGCACCGCGCTCAGCACGGCGCACAGCTGCGCGGCCACCGCCACCGCCCACTGCCACGGGTACGGGTCGTGCTCGGCGAGATGGTCGGAGAGGTCGGCGCCGTCGACGTACTGCATGACGAGGAACAGCTCCTCGCCCTCGCTGCCCGCGTCGTGCACCGTGACCAGGCCCGGGTGGTCGACCTGGGCGGTCACCCGGCACTCGCGCACGAAGCGGCGGCGCAGTTCGTCCGCCTCCTGCCCGGCCACCTTGTCCGGGCGCAGCAGCTTCACCGCCACCCGCCGGTCCAGCCGCTGGTCGTACGCCGTCCACACCTGACCCATGCCGCCCTGGCCGATGAGCGTGGACAGTTCGTAGCGGCCGGCGACGACACGTCCCGCCGCCACGCTCACCGTCCGCCCTCGTGGCCGGCGTCCCGCATGCCGTCGCCGTCGTGGTGGCCGTCGTGCTTGCGCAGGTAGTCGCTCAGTTCGTCCAGTTCGGCACGCACCTGGTCGATGCGGGCGGGCGCCGGGCGCTGCGGCGGCGGGGCGACCGGCGGGGCCTGCGGCACGGGCGTGTGCTGCGCCGGGGGCCGCGCGGGCACCGGGGTCTGCGGCGTGGTCGTCGCGAGGAACGGCACCGCCGGCCCCGGATATCCGTAACCGGACACCGCCCCGCTCCCGTACGCCTGACGCAGCCGCTGGTAGTGACGGATCTCCGCCACCAGGTAGTACACGGTGATGACCACCAGGCCGCCCAGCAGCAGCGTCATGCCCAGATAGCCGCCGGGGGTGTGGACCTCGTCGCCGGACTCGCTGCCCACCAGGACGATGGCGAGGACGTCGGCCGCCAGCGCGGCCACGAACAGGCCCCAGTCCAGCGACCTGCGCGTGACGGCGGCCAGCCGCAGCAGCATGGCCCAGGCCAGGAAGCCGGCGCTGAGGACACCGAACGCCACCAGCAGCACGCGCAGGAGGACCAGCCACGCGTTGTGCGGCGGCTGCTTCACCGGCTGTGCGTAGCCGTGGCCTTGCATGGCTGCTCCTGATGCCTGAAATGGGCGTACCTGTCCGCCCGGTGTGCTCCGCCGGGCTGACGCCACTCGTGCGATGGTCGCTTCGAGCATATGGCCCGGCACGGACAAGCGGTCCGGGTTGTACCGAACCGTTGTCCGGGAGCACCGTCAATCCGGCGCGACGGTGCCGTCCGTGAGCCCGTCGTACATCCCGCGCACCAACTGCTCCCCGAGCCGGTTCGCGTGCCGCACGGCCCGCTCGAACTCGTCGAGGGCACGGAACCGCGCGCCGTAGCGCCGCTGTTCGTCGAACGGGAGCCGGGGCAGTTGGAGGCGGCGCACGTCCAGGCGGGTGGCCGTGGAGGCATAACTGCTGGCCTGGCGGTGGTTGGCCGTACCGCGCAGGAAGCCGGCGAGGAACCACGGGTCGAGTGCCGTCGGATCGGGCCGCAGCAGCACCAGGTTGCGGCCCAGGGCGGCGCCCCGCGTCGCCTCGCCGATCACGCGCGCCACCGTGCCGCCGCCGAGCACCGGCACGACGACGTCGCCCGGTTCCGTCAGCACGGCTTCCTCGTCGCTCTCCGGCAGCGTCCCGGAGGGCGCCGTTCCGGCGAGCACGTCGTGGTCGGTGAGGACGGGCACGCGCGCGCGGCCGCCGGTTCCGCCCGTGCGCAGCACCAGCGTGCCCCCGCGCGCGAGTTCACCGACGGTGGTGAGCGGCCAGCGCGCGGGGGGCGCCGGGTCGACGGGGGGCGGGGTGAGGTCGGCGGTCAGCCGCAGCGTCTCGCCGAGGCGCTCGCGCACCGCCGTGAGCTGCTCCGCGCCGTCGGCGGCCGCCGCGGGCGGCAGATGGCGGGCGGGGGCCAGGTCGACGTCGTCGTCGAGGAGTTCGATGACCGGCACGGACCGGGCCAGCCCCGGCCGCTCCGCCAGCCGCCCGGCGCGGTCGAAGGCGCGCCAGGCGTCGAGCACGGCCTCCCGCACCGCCTGCCAGTCGGGGCCGCCGCGTGCCTCACCGGCGAACCGCCCGGTGTCGGCGAGCAGCACCTCGGGCGCCGCGGGCGTCCGGTCGGGCCGGCGCAGCACCCACACGTGGAGCGGGATGTTGTACGGCGGCGCCGCCCCGACCGGCAGCGCGACGACGGCGCGCAGCGCGCCCCGGCGCAGCAGGTCGGCGCGGATCCGGCGCCCGGAGCGGCGGGAGGCGGCGGCCGGCGGCATGAGCAGCACGGCGGTGCCGCCGTCGGCCAGCCGGGCCAGCGCGTGCTGCACCCAGGCCAGCTCGGACTCGGTGCGCGCGGGGAAGCCGTACTCCCAGCGGGCGTCGTAGGCGAGTTCGTCGTGGCCCCAGTTGCGCTCGTTGAACGGCGGGTGGCACAGCACGGCGTCGGCGCGCAGCTCCGGATGGGCGTCGGCGCGCAGGGTGTCGCCGGCGGCGGCGTGCACGGTGGCGCGGGACTGCAGCCTGAGGCGCAGTGCGGTGAGGGCGGCGAGGTCGGGGGCGCCGTCCTGGGCGTACAGCTCCTGGTCGGGGCGGGTGTCGACGGCGCGCAGCAGGGCGCCGGTGCCGCAGGCCGGGTCGAGGACGGTGCGGGCGGGGCCCGCGAGGTCGGCCATCAGCCGGGCCAGTTCGGCCGGGGTGAGCGTGTACTGGCGCGGGCTGGCGTCCAGATGGCGGCCCAGCAGGAACTCGAAGGTGTGCCGCGCACCCGTCTCGGCGGCCAGTTCGGCGGCACCGCGCAGGAGGGGGGCGGAGAGAAGGAGCTGGGGGCCGGTCGGGGTGCGCAGCGCGGGGGTGTGAGCGGGGGGCGGGGTGTGAGCGGGGGCGCCGGTGTTCACGGGAAGCGGTGTGTTCACACCCAGCACCTGCTCCAGCGCGCCCGGCAGCATCGCGGCCAGACGCTCGTCGGAGCCGGCGCTCACGTCCAGCCACACGGTGGGCCGTTCATGGATGAGCAGCAGCGCGCAGCCCGCGTGCACCAGCGCGGTGACCGGGCCCTCGGGGTGCCCGGCGAGCTGCTGCCAGACGCGTTCGCGCAACGGGACCTCGGCGAGCTTGCCCTGCTCGCGCAGCCATGCCTCCACCTCGGCGAGTGCGAAGGACGGGCTGGTCTCGGTGCCGCCGACCGGTTTGGGGAAGTCGGCGTGCCGGCGGCGCCAGTTGCTGACGGCGGCTCGGCCCACTCCGGCGAGCCGCGCGATACCGGCGGCGGTCACCTCTGTCGCGTTGTCCTGCACCGGTCCCGCTCCCCTCGTCCCGTTGTGCGCCGAGCATACCGGCGTACACAAGATCCCCGCATTCACGGACGTGTACCGATCGAAATCTGTGAACCGTGTTGACTCGGTTCACAGGCTCTGGTCTTATTGACCCAGCGAACGAGCGGCCGGCCGGAGGGGGCGGTCGCCGCATCGGGGAGGGGTTCCGACATGGGTATGAAGGGCAAGATCGCGCTGGGCGCCGTCGTGGGGGTCGCCGTCATCGCCGCCGTGTCCGCCAACGCCGACGACAGCAAGGACGGCGGTTCCGGCAGCGGCAAGGGCACCTCGGCGTCCGCCGCGCACCGGCCCGGCTCGAAGCAGGACACGGGCGCCGGGAAGGACGCGGGCGGCAAGGCGGCGCAGAAGAAGAAGGCCGCCTTCGGGGGAGACGGCGAGTTCCAGGTCGGCTCCGACATCAAGCCCGGCACCTACCGCACCACCGGCAACACCGACGGCATGTGCTACTGGGAGCGGGCCAAGGACGCCTCGGGCGAGATGGACTCCATCCTGGCCAACGACAACGTCTCGGGCGCGAGTTACGTCACCATCAAGGCCGGCGACAAGCTGTTCAAGTCGAACGGCTGCGCGGACTGGGAGGCCGTCGCCGCGAAGGCGAAGGGCTCGCCCGCCTCCTCCATGGACGGCGACGGCGGCATGTTCAAGGTCGGCACCGACATCGCGCCGGGCACCTACAAGTCGGCCGGCAACAGCGACGACTCCTGCTACTGGGAGCGCACCAAGGACGCCGAGCACGGGCTCGACTCGATCATCGCCAACAACAACGTGAAGGGCACGGCCGTCGTCACCATCGGTGCCGGCGACGCCTACTTCAAGACGACCGGCTGCGGGAACTGGAAGAAGACGGCCTGACCGCCCAGTTCACCACCGCACCGCACGACCGTCGCGCCACCGCACCGCACCGCACCAGGCATCGCGCCACGCACCGCTCCACTCGTCACCACGTCTCACTCCACTTCTCACAGCAAGGAATTGTCATGCGCCGAACCGCACTTGCCGCCCTCTGCCTCATCGCCGCGGCCACCGCGGGAGTCACCGGCTGTCTGCCGGGGCAGGACAAGGCGGACAGCAAGCCGAAGGGCCCGTTCGCCGGGCTGAGCGGCGGCGAGATCGCCGACCGCGCGCTGAAGGCCACCACCGGGGCCTCGTCGCTGCGGATGAAGGGTGATGTCGCCGACGACGAGAGCACGGGCACCATCGGGCTCGACATGGCCCTGGACAAGAAGGGCGAGTGCGCCGGCACGATGAGCATGGGCGGCCAGGGCAAGGCCGACCTGATCAAGACCGGGAGCACCGTCTACATGAAGTACGACGAGGCGTTCCTGCGCGCCCAGAGCAAGGGCGAGTCCAAGGCCGACACCGACGCGGCCGTGGCGATGCTGGCCGGGAAGTGGGCCAAGATGGCGGTGAAGGGCCAGGACGCCAAGGACATCGCGGGTTTCTGCGACCTGAACTCGGTGCTGGCCGGCGCGGGTGACGTCAGCTCGGACGCCACCCGCGGGAAGACCACCACCGTCGGCGGCACCCCGGCGATCGTGCTGCACGAGAAGGACGGCAAGGACCGCTACACGCTGTACGTCGCGACCGAGGGCAAGCCGTACCTGCTCCAGGTCGACAGCGCGTCCGGCGCCAAGGAGCCGGTGCACCTGTCCTTCAGCGACTACGACAAGCCCGTACCGGCGCGGAAGCCCGCCGGGAAGGTCATCGACCTGGACGCCCTGGGCGGCTGAGTCCGGGCCGGGGCCCGGCGCCGGGTCACAGCGGGTGCCGCATCCACACGTTGGGTTCGACGTAGACGGCGTACCCGCGCTCCGGTTCGCAGTGGACCGGGACCAGTGCGCCGGGCACCTCGACGTCCCCCTGGGCGTCGAAGGGCAGCCCGGTCCAGCGGCGCCACTCCTCCAGGGAGGCGCCGACGGTCATGGAGGCCGTGGCGACGGAGTCGATGGTGGCACCGGCGCGGGCGTGCACGCGCAGCCACGGGTCCTCCGGCAGACCGTCGGGGCGGACCCGGTGGGCGTACTCGGTGATCGGGGTGCGCGGTTCGCGGTGCTTGGCGCTGGGGCGGACGGGGGCGACGACCTCGCCGAAGCCGCGGGCGCGGGCGTTGTCCCGCATCGCCGAGAGCATGACGGCGGACAGGCCGTGCCCCTGGGCGTGCGGGGCGATGACGACGGAGATCGCGCTGACCGTGTCGGGGCGGGTGCCGCGGCGCAGGTCGGCGAAGGCCCACAGCAGGATCTGGTCCCAGCCGCGGGCGGGCAGGGCGCCCCGGCCCTCGGCGGCCAGGGAGAAGGGGACGCTGAAGGCGTGGGCGACGACCTCACCGCGCTCGTCCTCGGCGAACAGCGCGTACTCGGGCAGCTCGGTGGGGATGCGGCCGTAGTGGGCATTGCCCACGGGGTCGTTGGTCACGAACTCGGGCCAGGTGTCGGCCATCTCGAACACCGCCGGGAGCCGGTCGGGCCGCTCGGCGAGGCTGCTTACCCTCACGTCCATGCGGGTCACCGTAGGTGGTGCGGATCGTCCCGGGAAACCGGATTGCCGCTCACCGGGCCCTGAAGCGCTCCGGGGCGTTCGTGGGATTGCCGCCCGTGGGGAGCTTCTGGTCCGGGCAGGCGGCGAGCACCTTCTTCATCGCGGTCTGCTCGGCGGCGGTGACCCACAGGCCGTACTTCTTCTTCACCGCCACCTGGGCGGCGACGTAGACGCAACGGTAACCCTTTTCGGGCGGGAGCCAGGTGGCCGTGTCCCCGTCGCCCTTGCCGCGGTTGGTGCTCGCGTCGACCGCGAGGAGGTTGAGCGGGTCGTTGGCCAGGGCTATGCGCTTGCCGGGCTCCCAGTACTTGGCGCCCTTCTGCCAGGCGTCCGAGAGGGCGACGAGGTGGTCGATGTCGACCTGGCTGCGGCCGCGCCGGTAGGTGATGTCCTTGCCGGAGTAGGGGTCGGGCTTCAGCAGGCCGTAGGAGACCTTGCAGTCCCCGTCGGTGAACTTCACCTGTTCCAGGTCGCGTTTGAGGATGTCGTCGCGCGTGTCGCAGGAGTTGGAGTCGGTGTCGGCCCAGGCGGAGCCGAAACGCTCGCGGGAGTAGCCGGTCTTGGGGGCGCGCCCCTT
>Ga0308175_100001379_pt1 | contig 16400 bp, 15 predicted proteins | sample PhyCR1_3_FD_203893 | JGI IMG/M metagenome (GOLD analysis project Ga0308175, IMG submission 203893) | Soil microbial communities from UC Gill Tract Community Farm, Albany, California, United States - DLSLS.C.R1 | ecosystem: Environmental > Terrestrial > Soil > Agricultural land | place: USA...
GTCCCACCGTGTGAAACGCGCTTTCACGAAGCTGGAATGAGCAGATACTATGCCCGACTGGAGGCATTGTCAAGCCTTGATGTCGTTAGTGTCGTTAGCACGGTAAATGTCCGGTTGAATTAGCACGGTATCTGTCCGCTTTGAAGGAGAGCGGATGGAGAGAGGCTAGGGTTTGGAAACGAGCCAAGCGATCTCGGCCGCGGAACTGGAGCGGATGATGAAACTGCAAGACGTGATCTTGAGAGCCATGGCGAAGAAGATCACCTGGCGGGAAGCGGCCGAGATCATCGGCGTTTGTGACCGGACGCTGCGTCGGATGCGCAAGCAATGCGAAGAGTTCGGCTATAACGGATTGTTCGATCAGCGCCGGCGGAAACGAACGTACCTGCGGGTACCGATGGAAACAGTCGAGTGCGTGTTAGCGCTCTACCGGGACACGTACTTCGACCTGGGCGTGCGGCACTTTCATGAGAAGTTGCGCGAAGAGCACGCCATTGAAATCAGCTACACCTGGGTGAAGCAGGCGTTGCAAGGAGCCGGCCTAGTGGCTCGGCTGTCGTGTTTACACAGGAGCTTTCGGACGCTGGGTTCGGCTACGGGTATCTCTACCGCAAGATCGTGCGCCTTGCCGACGGGAAGCCGGAGATGGTGATTGAACACAGCCTGAAGAATACAGGCAAACGAGCGATTCAGAGCTCTGTTTACAACCATAATTCGTCGTGCTCGACAACCAACCTCCGGGACCTGACTTCACCTTCAAGCTGCCTTTTGATATCAGGACGACCCGGCCACCCGAGCAAGAGCTCGCAGAGATCCGAGGGAATCAGATCATTTTCAAAAGAGCACTCACGGGAGAGGATCAGGTTGCCGTTCCTATCCAGGGCTTCAGGAACGATGCGGCGGATTCAGAGATCGTGATTGAGAACAAAACGGTTGGTGCGGGTGTAAGAATCACCGGAGATCGCCCGCTCAATTGGGCATGCATGTATTCAACCGGTCGCGCACGATACTACACGAGCGCTATACGCTCTGCTACAACCACCCAATTCATCGGAATTTGTGGACCAACAAGGGCGCAGATCCGTATGCACCTATTGCTCAGCTCAGCGACGCTGGCTTCGCTCTGAGTTTCTCCCTTCGTCGAGTTGGCACATGAAAGGGTGGCAATCAAAATAGTCGACCTTGGACCCGCTCCCACTGCCGGGTCAGGAAGAAATGGCTGCCGCGGTCGCTGTACAAGGCACAGAACAGGCCTTTCGTCTCGATCACCTCCCGCAAGGCACTCATCACCGTACGCGTCGATTCTTCCTCAACCAGCTGCGCGTAACAGATCTCGCTCGTGGCATCGTCCAGGATCACGAGCAGATCGTAGTAGCGGTCGTCGGAGAACCAACGGTGCTTGCTGCCATCGATGTGCAACAGCATGTCCGGCATCGGTTTCCGTGGTCTTCGCCGCCGATGCGAGCCGCGCTTCTTGCGCCCACCCGACCAGTCGAACCGCGTCGACCGATAGTATCCGTTTTGCGGGTCGGGTAAGTAGATGCTGGCCGTTACCTGCCCGTTCGAAATCTCTGTCTGCGGGAACTCGGCTCCATGGAGGGTCGTAGCAGCGAGAAGGGTCAAGACCAACGCTGACGTGATTACTGGAACCGCAAAGAAGTGCGAAGCTTTCATATTTACCCGCATGGCTCTCTTCTTTGATCGGTGTACGTGACTTCGGCGTTGTAGCCGTGAAACCCGGATCCCGAAGCTCAGAACAGGCCTTACACCAGCTCCCTTTCTTCGACTTGGAGTGTATGCAATTTTTGATGTCGCAATGAGTCTTGTGGATCATATACCTCTCGATTGCGGCTTCTAAGCACCTAGAAGTGAGCTCGTTCCTCGCTTAGGCGGTTACAAGTTATTTCCAGATTCGATCCTTCACATTCCGTGCATTAGGCAGTCTTACGCCGAAGCCGGAAGCATTTTGTCCGTACGCTTCTCGCCCTCGCTGTCGCAGCGCGCGTTTTGATCGCCGAGCAGCGCCTTTCAGAAAGCACGGGAGGTTCCGGCGCAAGATCTGAATCCACGACGATGTGCCCAACGTGATCGCGTGGCCTTTCTATTTTCTCGGTCCTAAATTTACCGGCAACCAGCTGATCTTCAATGCTCCGGCCAGCTCGTTCAGCTATCTGGAGCCCTTCTGGATCAATGAGGTACGCGTGCTCGATACTGCGCGCGCCCAAACAAATTGCCTGTTTGCAGCCCTCGGCGGCACCGGTATGTGCGGCAACCGGCATGCCGAGCTGGCGTGCGGCCGAGGTCAATACCTCATCTCGTCATCGAACCAGGTAACCCGCGCTGGATCATCTCCTGCGATGAAATAGCCGGCAGTATTTGTAGTTTTGATGCAGTCGCTGCCGAAGGTGTGTTCGCGGCGCACCAAGCTCTTGATGCCCCCGGGAATCGTCGGCGATAGCCGAAACGTGGATATTCCATCGGGCGATGTAGAGGCCGCGCAGGTCTCCATGGCCGGCGCTTTCACTCAGGATGTGCGCGGCTACGATTCAGGCGAGGTCCTTCCACAACTCCCGCGTTGATCGCGTTGCGAAGATCAACAGTCGGCCATTCCGGATCAGCAGTTCCGAGGTCACGTAGAGTGGTGAAGCCGCAATTCATGTATTCGCGGGCACGGCTGAGACCTTTGAGCGCCTTACCCGCAGAAGATTGGAGCGTCTGCTGTGGCAAGTTTTCCGCATCCATGGTCAGGTGGACGTGGGTGTCGACAAATCCAGGTGCTACTGTCCGGTCGGACAGATCGATGATTTGCGCATCTGCAGGCCGCTGGACACATCGTCCGATACTCGCAATCCGGTTACCCTTCCCTGCGATCTCCCCGGATACGGACGCACGCTCGGATGAACCGTCGAAGATGTTGCCATTTGAGGACAGTTGCACTCATGCGAGGGGCCCGCTTGGATTATTGTCCCTGTGACCGGCCACCGCTTGCGTTGGAGACGAGGTCTCCTGCGGGCGTGCGATCGGAAGCTGCCACCCGTGTCGCATCGCGAAAAAGCGCAGACCAAAGCAGAGGACTGCGCCGGTTACGGCGGCGACCGAAGACGGGATACTCAGCGATTTTCCAATCACTACTGCGGCCGCGCCTGTCAGGGCCGCGACCGCGTAAAGCTCGGTGCGCAACACCGACGGGATTTCCGTCACGAGCACATCGCGCACCATACCACCACCGATGCCCGTCAGCATGCCGAGCAGCGTTGCCGCGACAGGCCCCACGTGAAAGGCCAACGCCTTTCCGGCGCCGGAGACCGCAAACAGCCCCAACCCGGCGGCATCGAAAACCAGCACGGGACTGCTCAGGCGGTTGATCGTTCGGTAGCAATAGAACGTAATTAGTCCGGCAAAAACTGACACAGCGACATACCGCCAGTCGCTCATGGCTGCTGGAGGAGTCGCACCGATCATCACGTCGCGAGCGATCCCGCCCGAGTTGCCTGCAGCAAACGACAGAACCAGAACCCCGAAAAGATCCAGCCTATGCTTGACTGCCACAGTCGCGCCGCTGAGCGCGAATACGAATGTGCCGGTCAGATCGAACGCTACCAGCAGCGTGTTGATGAGTACGTGCCCATCGACTAACATCTTGGCCTACGCGGAGAGCCAGGATTGCGCCGCAACCACGAGCGCCTCCACACCCGTTTCCAAAGTTGGATGGATCACTGGTGCAAAGCGCGGGTTGTGATTGGTTGGGATCTCGCCGGTTCGCCCCTCCTTTTTGGCTTTCGCGTACAGGTCGGGATCGATTCCACCTACAAACCAGAAAACAGATGGTGCTCCCCATTCGGAACCGAATGATCCGAAGTCCTCACTCGCTGTTGTCGGCTTAGTTTCCTGCACACGATCAGCAGGAAAGTGTTGGCGAAAGGCGTCTTCTACTCGCTTGGTTGCGTCCGGGTCATTCTCGACAGAGGAATAGCGGTCCAGAGCCGTGATCTCTGGTTTCTTTGGGGTGCCCGAGGCAGCGGCTTCGGCATTTACAATCCGCTCTATCGCGGCGAGAACACGTTTCCGAACGCCCTCGTCAAAAGTGCGCACATTCAATTTGATAATCGCTTCATCCGGGATGACGTTCTCCTTCGTACCGGCCTGCAGCGCGCCAACGGTGACAACGGCGGATTCGTTGGCCGCGACCTCGCGGGATACGATGGTCTGCAGCCGCAGCACTGTCGACGCGGCCATCACTACGGGATCGATGCTGGCCTCCGGCATTGAGCCATGCGCGCCTCGGCCAAACAACCGAATCTGCAGACTGTCCCCGGAGGACGTAGTAACGCCAGGACGTCCGGCGATGACACCGGCTGGCAAGCTCATCACATGCTGGCCGAGAACAACGGCCGGTTTTGGGAATCGCTGTAAAAGGCCATCGTCAATCATTGCCTGTGCGCCCGCGGCGGTCTCTTCTGCTGGTTGAAAGACGGGCATTAGCGTCCCTTTCCATGTGTCCCGAGATTTTGCAAAGAGCGTCGCTGTGCCTATCAGCCACGTCACATGCATGTCGTGACCGCAGGCGTGCATCACGGGCACGGTTTTGCCGGTGCTGTCAGTAGCCGTTACCTTGCTGGCATACGGCAGACCTGTGGCTTCTTCAACCGGGAGCGCATCCATGTCGGCACGCAGCATGACCACCGGTCCGTCACCATTGCGCAGCACACCCACGACGCCAGTTTTACCGATTCCAGTGCTGACCTCGTAACCGGCCGCACGAAGACGGTCCGCCGCAATACCGGCGGTCCGCATTTCTTGCATCGAGAGTTCCGGATGAGAGTGGATATCTTTATAGACAGACTCTAAATCGGGAAGCAAGCCACCGAGATTCGCCAGTACAGTTGCCGAGTTTTTCGATACTGTTTCATTCATGTGTAGTAAGTCTCTTTGCTCATTGGACTCGCGCGTACCAATCAGGTTTGCATATATAAAGCGAGATCAGGGGAGGCGGACGGATCATATCCGGGGAAACGGGAGGGGAAAATGACTCTGAGGACAAAACGCAATCTCGATATTGCAATGCACGGTGAGGCGTTTGCTGCAGCTAAGTACAAGCGGTTTGCGGCGTTCGCGCGAACCAGAGGTATTGCTGACCATGCTGAATTACTGAACGGCCTTGCCGATGAGAGCAGGATCGGTCATTTCGCTGATGAATTTCGGTTGGCGGGTCTGCTTTCCGATGATGCCCAAAATCTCCAAGACGCGTTGCGAGACAAGCTTTACCATGTTGAGCGGTATCGACAGTTTGCCCATGAAGCTGAACAGGATGGCGACAAACGCGCCGCCACACTCTTCGAAATGCTAATGGAAGACGATCAGGCGTGGATACGCAAACTGGACAAGGCTCTGGCCGAGACCGGGAAGGGCACTGAACATAGTTGAAAGTGAACGCATAGCTCTTGTTGAGGGGGAATCCAGCCCTGGGAGATTGTTATAAGCCTTGGCTCCTGGTTGCTTTAACGTAATTTCAGGACAGCGTAGATGGTGGCACAATCCGAGCAAAACTCGCTCCCCAAGCGGCACAACAAGGTGCTGGGTGCCTCCGCACCAGCGCAAAATTCTCTTCCAGTAGATTTCTCTCACCCTCCACTGAAGCGGATCGATACGTTCTCTTCTTGGGCAGGTTCGGTAGCACGATGTTCGCCTCGCACCTGGTAGATCCGGTTGAAGGGTATTGGGCAGCAACGATCTCGCTCATACAGGCTCTCGGAGCCACGGCGACCTCTCTCGATTCCGGAGAACGAGTGATCCCTGCCGTTATACAAGCGCTCGATTACCGTAGTACTCTCTCAGTCGCACTGGCCGGTTACATTACGGGGGATGAATGCGCGCTAAACGCTTACGACGGGGCAGGGCGAGTTCCGGATGATGCTGTACGTGTGGGTTCGCAACGCCCTAGCGCGGTCTGCGTGCCCTCGACCGATGATCACGACATCCGCGTGACTGGCCAAGGCTGCGTCGCGTATCACTCTCGCAATCTCACCTCCACGTAAATCCAGGCAGTCTGCTCTGGTTCGGCGGCAAAGTAGTCGTTGAAATGTTTTCGTGCCGTAGTGAATAGGTAGCGCCGGACTTCAACTTTGCCGCGGCTTTCCGAGGTCTCGTCAACGGCGGGTATGGCGTGAACACATTTGAGGCGAGCGCCGAAAATTCCGCTCAACTCGTGCCCCCAGCGAAACAGCGGAACACATGCCGGGCTGTCATCCAGGGCACACACGACATTACGGAAAAAATCAGGGATCTGGAGTGATCCATCGTATTGGTGCACGCCCCTGAGCACTGGGCATTCGACATCGTGAAGGATCTTCGCGGTTAACGGAGCCTATAAGGAATGCGCGATACCGCCCGTGATATGTGGGCATAACGATCAGATGGACTTCCAATTCGGTCGCACACTCGATGATGCGGGTAGCAGGATCAGCATCTACAACGATTTGATTTGTGGGGCGTCGCGCGTATCTCCTTCGAGACGAAAGCTTCGACTGTGCTCGCCTTATTTTGCTGGCCGACATTCAAAAAGAACAACTGAGATCCAAGCTCGCTGGCGAGACGAGCGGAATAACGTGCAGCACAACGGGAACTAGAATGTTGAGAATTGAAAGCATCACTCTCATGCCTCCCGGAAACGTGGAGCAACTTAGGCTCAACGCCTTTCTTTCATGCCACTTTCGTTCCGAACAGCGCTCCAACACCTGCCGTAGCCGCCATCGCCAACACACCCCAGAACGCCACTCGTGCCGCGCCGATCCACGCCGACGCTCCCCCCGGTACGTCCAGCGATTGCGCCCAAGGCGGCAAGACAACTAAGCGAGGCACCGCCAACCACAGGAACAACCCAGGTTTGTGATGGCAAGATAGCCGCGAGAGTAGGAACGATCGCGCCCACTTTAAAGGTCGCGGCTGACGAAAACGCGGCCTGTAGCGGGCGGACAGCCAACTTGTCGGACAGGCCAAGTTCATCTCGGGCGTGAGCGCCGAGCGCATCATGCGCCGTCAGTTGTAGCGCGACGGTTTGTGCCAGCGGGAGATCGAGGCCACGTCGTACATAGATTGCGGCCAATTCCCGCTGCTCCGCCGCCGGGTCGCTTGCCAGTTCCGTTCGCTCGACAGCGAGGTCGGCCCGTTCGGTATCCACTTGAGAGCTTACCGATACATATTCGCCAGCAGCCATTGAGAGTGCGCCCGCCACTACGCTCGCGACTCCCGCCAGCAGAACGTCATGCCGAAGCGCGCCTCCGGCGGCGACACGCACCACGAGACTAGCGGTAGACACGATTCGGTCGTTCGCTCCAAGAACGGCGGCGCGCAGCCAGCCGATCCGTTCCGTTCGGTGAACTTCCCAATGTCGCATGGTCGATGCCTCCGATGAACATTGCCTTCCACGCGACGCCTCACGTCGTCGCTTGTCTGCAAATCCTACGCGAGCGCCGGAACGGCCTTTGCCGGAGTTGCTGGACGTTCGAGACCAGCAGCATCGTAGACCTCAGGCTCATCCAGCGTTTCCCGGATCAGCAGTTCTTCGACGATGCGGTCGAGCTTGCTCCTGTTCTCCGCTAATAACCGGCGCGCCTCTGCGTAGCATTCGTCCGTGATGCGACGCACCTCTTCATCAACAGCGTTGAGCATGTCATCAGAAACGCCCGCCATTCTGGGATCGCCTTCGGCCGGTAGAACGGACTGCTTGCCGATACGGTCTGACATGCCCCACCTCCCGACCATCGAACGCGCGATGCGCGTAACTAACTCCAGATCCTGCTCGGCGCCGGTGGTAAGGACATTGAATACCTCCTCCTCGGCAGCCATGCCGCCCAGGGCGCCGATAATGCGGCCGCGAAGGTAGCTCTCTTCGTAGCCATATCGATCCTGTTCGGGGGTTGAAAGCGTAACTCCCAGCGCACGACCTCGGGGAATGATAGAGACCTTGCGAACCGGATCCGCTCCAGCCTGCAGCATGCCGAGCAGGGCGTGGCCGGCTTCGTGGTAAGCGGTTCGCCGCCGGTCCTGCTCGGGGATGACTACATTGCGTGCGGTGCCGAGTTGGACCTTCTCCAGAGATTCGGTAAAATCACGCTGCGAAACAGCTTCTCGTCCCCGGCGTGCTGCCAGCAGAGCAGCCTCGTTAACAAGATTGGCGAGATCGGCTCCTGTCATGCCGGGTGTCGAAGAGGCGAGTCCCTCCAGGTCCACATCCGGCGCGACAGGAACCTTACGCGTGTGAACGCGGAGAATCGCCGCCCGCCCTTTGTGGTCTGGCGGGTGCACCATGATCGTCCTGTCAAAGCGTCCTGGCCTTAGTAGGGCGGGGTCGAGCACGTCGGGCCGGTTCGTCGCCGCCAGCACCACCACTCCCTCATGGCCGGAGAAGCCGTCCATCTCGGTCAAGATCTGATTCAGCGTCTGCTCGCGTTCATCGTGCCCGCCGAACACCCGCCCACCGCGTGTTCGTCCAATCGTATCGATTTCATCGATGAAAAGGATTGCTGGCGCGACCTTACGGGCTTCGGCGAAGAGTTCTCGCACACGGCTGGCGCCTACACCGACGATCATTTCGATAAACTCGGAGGCACTGGCGCTAAAGAACGGTACATGAGCCTCGCCCGCAGTGGCTCGGGCGAGAAGTGTCTTTCCGGTTCCAGGAGGTCCGGCGAGCAACACCCCCTTCGGGGCGCGTGCTCCGAGGCGACGATACTTATCGGGATGTCGCAGGAAGTCGACCACCTCATTGATCTCAGCCTCGACCTCATCGATTCCGGCCACGTCCTCGAAGGTGACGCGCACAGTCTCAGGGTCGACCGGTTTGCGCTTCCCGCCCCCGAAGAGTCCGGCACCCATTGCGGCCTTTTGACGCTTGAACATCCAAACATAGAAGCCGATCAACAAAAGAAAGGGGGCGACCGAGATGAGCAGGTTCGTTAGCACGCCGCGGTGCTGCACCAATGGCGTGGCCCGCACGGTCGCATGGCTCGCTGAGAGTTCGGCCAGGAGGTTGTCAGCGGCAAACGTCGGCCTCTCAGTCGTGAACTTCTGATAAGTGCGGCCCTGTTTACCAGTACTCTGCGGCTGACCAGGTAGTGGCGCTGCTTTCTTGAGCGCGCCCTCGATCGTGTCACCCCGAGCGAAGATCTCGTGAATGTTGGTTTCCGCGACCTGAGCTTTGAATTCGGTGTACGGAATGGTTTGCGGACCACCCGTGCGATCCTGCAGCGTGATCAAGACGAAGAACACGACATAACCCAAGAACCATAGCAGCGTGGAAACCCAACCCGGCCGGCGCTTTGCGGGCTGTCCCTTCGGGAGTCCTTCCGTGCGCCACGGCTGTTTGGGAGACCGCGCATCCTCTTGAGTAATGGCTTCGCGTGGCTTGTCGGTTCCGGGCATCAGGTTCCTCTCCGATACGACACCTACGTGGGCTCTCCGCCGGAAACGTAGCGCACTATTGAGTCTATTCCTAACAAAGATAGGCCTTCGAGGTCCTGGCCGGACGATGTGTTCGTCGATGTTGATTAACGAGCACCAGCATCGACTTGGTCCTCGCATCGCGCACAGTTCCCGGCTATTTCTCACGATTCAGATTTAGACATCACTGGATCTCGAAATGAGAATGAACACGCTGATTCCTCCAAACACGCCGAACAGCCGGGTTCCCTTCGATTCACGGAGGTGACCTATATCTGTCAAGCTGAAGTCTGGCCTTGATGAGAGGCCAACTTTCTTGAGACCGTCGCAAGCAACTTGAGAGATCCATCCAACCATGCGCAACCGGAGCGGCATCAGTGATCCCCTTTACGAACTCCTGTCCAAAGGCGTTGAGGGCGCGGATTCTTTAGTGGAACTGGCATTGGATATGCGATGGTCGTGGAACCACGCTACTGATGACCTGTGGGAGGAGCTTGATCCGGAGCTGTGGAACATAACACAAAATCCTTGGGCCGTCTTGAGAGCTGCTTCGGCGGACCGTCTCACCGAGGTGTTGCAGGATCCGGTGTTTCGGAACAAGATTCAAGAACTGCTCGAGCAGAGCCGTCGTGCGAAACAGGATCCGGCCTGGTTCCAGCGAATCCATCCGAGGACCTCTTTACGATCCGCGGCTTACTTCAGCATGGAATTCATGCTGAGCGAAGCGCTCCCGATATACTCCGGCGGATTAGGCAACGTTGCCGGCGATCAGCTCAAATCAGCAAGCGACCTGGGTGTTCCCGTTATCGGAATAGGACTGCTGTATCAGCGCGGATACTTTCGCCAGGTGATCGATAACGACGGACAGCAACAAGCGTTGTATCCCTACAACGATCCTGGGCAGCTGCCGATCACGCCGTTACGGCACTCCAACGGTGAGTGGCTGCGAGTCGAGGTTGATTTACCGGGTTACCCCATATGGTTGCGCGCATGGCAGGCAAACGTTGGCAGGATCAAACTGTACCTGTTAGACAGCAATGACGTCGCGAATCATGCTGAGCACCGAGGAATCACCGGCGAGCTCTACGGAGGCGGACCGGAAGTGCGGCTCAAACAGGAACTACTCCTCGGTATTGGTGGCTGGCGAATGCTCGCGGAACTTGGCATCCAGCCGGAAGTCTGTCATCTTAACGAAGGGCACGCAGCATTCGCCGTTCTGGAGCGCGCTCGGATGTTCATGAAGGAGACGGGTCAGCCGTTTGAGGCCGCTCTCGCGGTGACCCGTGCAGGAAATCTCCTTACGACGCACACGGCGGTTGAAGCAGGCTTCGACCGCTTCACACCAGCGCTGATCAAACAATATCTCGAGAGCTACGCAAGGAAGGAGCTTGGGATTTCACCGGAGACGCTCTTAGCGCTGGGTCGTCGGAGTCCCTCCGATTCCTCGGAGCCTTTCAATATGGCGTATCTGGCGATTCGGGGAAGCAAAGCGGTGAACGGCGTGAGTCGTTTGCATGCAGAGGTGAGCCGTCAGCTTTTTGCGCCACTGTTTCCACGCTGGCCTCTCGCCGAAGTCCCTATAGGGCATGTAACGAACGGAGTGCACATGCCTACATGGGACTCCGTGGAGGCCGATGAGCTTTGGACGAAAGTTTGCGGCAAAGAACGCTGGCTCGGGATGACTGATGAGTTGGAGCATCACATGCGCGGTGTTGCAGACGTCCCGCTTTGGGATTTACGGCAGTCTTCTAGAGCATCTCTCGTGGGGTATGCTCGTGAGCGCCTTTCGCGGCAACTCGCCGCGAGCGGTGCGTCAGCAGAGGCGATCGAACAGGCAAGGCATCGCTTTGATCCTTCGGCGCTGACGTTGGGATTTGCACGGCGCTTCGCATCGTATAAGAGGCCGAACTTGCTGTTGCATGACCCGGCACGTCTGCTGCGGCTGCTCGGCAATCGAGAACGACCGGTGCAGTTAATCGTGGCCGGCAAAGCACATCCCGCGGATGGCGAAGGCCAGGCATTGATACGCGAGTGGGCCCGGTACACACAAAAACCGGAATTCGCAGAGCACGTGATGTTCTTGGCCGACTATGACGTGCTTCTTGCTGAACACCTCGTTCAGGGCGTGGACCTATGGATCAACACTCCCCGTCGGCCCTGGGAAGCGAGCGGGACGAGCGGGATGAAGGTGCTTGTGAATGGGGGTGTGAACTTGTCGGAGTTGGACGGATGGTGGGCCGAAGCTTACAGCCCGGATATCGGGTGGGCCCTGGGGGACGGCAAAGAGCATGGGAACGATCCGGCATGGGACGCAGCTGAGGCTGATGCGCTTTACAGTCTTCTGGAACGTGAGGCGGTTCCGGAATTCTACAACCGTAATCAGCAGGGCATTCCGGCCGCGTGGGTGGCGCGAATCCGGGAAAGCATGGCCCAGCTAACGCCTCGCTATTCCGCCGAGCGTACCGTCCGCGAGTACACAACGAATTACTATGTTCCCGCGGCGCAGGCCTATCGGCGGCGCGCTGAAAACGATGGTGCAGTGGGCACCGAGATTGTGAATTGGCGGCGAGCCCTGGATGGCGGCTGGAGTGCATTGCGCTTCGGTGAACTGAAACATACATCCGAAGAGGAGAACTATGTCTTCTGGGTGGAAGTTTGGTTGGGTGGCCTCGAGCCCGCATCCGTGCACGTCGAACTCTATGCCGATGCGCTAGGAGATCAGCCTCCACGACGACAGCAAATGCGCAGCCTCGGCCGGTCCACACAGGGAGGCTATCTCTTCACCGCCTCCGCGCCGGCTAACCGGCCATGGACAGACTACACTCCGCGAGTTGTTCCTTTTCACGACGAAGCATCCGTTCCTCTCGAAGCTCCTTACAACTTTTGGCAGCGCTGAAGGCAGGCTGGCCTCACAGATGCAACGACGGAAGTGGCTCATTTGGGTTTTTGAACCTGGGTATCCGAGACTAGAAGGCCTCGTGATCCCGAAGGCCCGGAGCAAACGTTGCAGCACCTGGTAAAAACACCGCAAAGAGTGCACGCAATTCGGCATGCCCCGTACTTGGCCTTGCACGATCCAGAGCGGGATCTGTGAATTCCGCCGATTGGGAACGCCCGGTGAATATTCGCACATGACGCTCTCTTGTCGGATAATACACGGTGTTCGTCAGCGCCGTGCTCGACCAGATGCATCCCGGGAACAAGAGCTGCACGAAGCAATCGCACCCGCGCTGTAGGACCTGCCTCAAGGCACTTCATGCGTATCACGGATGCGATCGTCACACGAGCTCATCAGGCAGGAACTCGTGTAGAATTTATCGGGGATCCAGCGCTTCTGGCGGATGTAGGTGGCGTGGGGATCGTTGAGATACCGGCTCTAAGTTGCAGTATGCACAGGGAGGTAGAAAACGTTCATGGCTCAGTATTATTACCGCGACATTGCACGATGGGAGGGTGAGGGCGGCGCTCTCGCGCGCCGATCGCCATCAGACTGGCGTGCCGGTCCAGGACCGCGCCAGCTCGTCAACCACAACAGCTTCTGGCTCAAGACGTTGCTTATCGCAGCGACCGGAGTCCTTGTGCTCTTTTTATTTCGCCGCAGAACCGCTCAGTAGCGAGCTATAGAGCTGGCGGTCAGCACTCCGCTGGCGAAAAGCACGGCCAGGGAACCGGTCTGCTTCCGCACCATTCGACCAACGCCGACCTCCATATGCGAGCGTGCAGCGCTTGCACTGCGCCGAGGTTCTGAATGTCCTGCGAGGCCACATCATTGACGATATCAATGATGTCGTCCAGTATGACAATTCCTTTCATCCGGGTCCCCGCGGAACGGGAAGAGCGATCAAGTTGGCGTCGCGCAAGGAGGCTCGGCCACCGCTTGCTGGTCCATGCGCCAGTTCTAATTCCAGCTTCAAAGCAAACTGACCGAAGGGCAATTCAACGAGTTCTGCCGTCAGGCCAATCGCCGTAACGCGCTCCCTTCTTGGATCCAGACCAGGCTGCGCCCTCACGCCGGGCAGCAGTTCCTTGACGGTCCCCGCTGAGTTGATCTCGTCCTCACCGTGCTTGCATCAGCCGATTCCGCTAAATTCGCCGCACGAGTTTATGAATCAATTCGAACACTGGCGCATAGATCACATAGACAGCTGCTCCCGACGGAGGAACTGCGCATTGACCGCAACGACAATCGTGCTGAGCGACATCAGTACTGCGCCGGCCACCGGCGAGAGCAGGAAGCCCCACGGTCCCAGCACGCCGCCCGTGAGCGGAATGACCTGTGCCGGAACGATGCAGCCCGCTCGGAGCGTTCTATCAAGGCACTACCGCATCGCGCTTAACACGAGCTAGACAGCGCAGAAGCGATGGATCACGGTTGCTGACGCCTTCTGGGCGGACAATAAGGATCGCGGTCCTGTCTAAGCAAGTCGGTCCGTCTTTAGGGGCGGCCACCCAGCGGGACTGTTAAACAGGGTCGGCTAAATAACCTTCACGATTACCAAGATGCTTGAAAAGAAAAACACTATGTCAACGAACCCAACTATATGCAAGATTGATGTGGAGAAACAAACGATCCTCGGGAGAAGTAGTCCCATTGCCAAAGCAATCGCCATCCAACAGTTCTTTCTTCACTCTGAAGAGTGATTGTTGCCTTAGACTCCTCGCCTTTGACTTCGGTGATTGACGGCTTGCGAGATCGCCTGTGTCGCGGCGTGCCTTTCAGCGCGAATCGATACGCTGTTCAACGACGTGGATCCGAAACAGGCTGACCAGAACCAGTTCGGCTCAGACATGAGTTAGAACGGAGTCTTCTATGCGTTATTTGACGTTAGCAACTGATTATGACGGTACGATCGCTACCAACGGGCAGATGTCTGTCGAAGCGGTCTCGGCGATTGAGCGTCTTAGGCAGTCGGGTCGCAGAGCGATATTGGTGACCGGCAGGCGGCTAGATGACCTGCTGCTCGTCTGCCCGCGGATCGATCTGTTCGATTACGTTGTCGCCGAGAATGGAGCTCTGGTCTACTCACCGCGTACGCAATCGCAAACTCTCCTCGGTAAAGCACCTCCTGCAGAGTTTATAAACTGCCTGCGGAGCCTTGGTGTCGATCCGATCGAGGTAGGGCAGGTGATCCTATCAACTTGGCTGCCGAATCACATCGCCGTTCTTCGAGCGATTCAGGAGACTGGCCTTGCGCTACACGTGATCTTCAATAAGGAAGCCGTGATGGTGCTTCCTAATGGCATCAATAAGATGACCGGACTAGACTATGCGCTACGAAAGCTTGGTCTTTCGTTCCATGAAGCCGTGGGCATCGGTGACGCCCAGAATGATTACTCTTTTCTAGAGCGTTGCGAATGCGCAGTTGCAGTTGCCAATGCCGTGCCTTCCATTCGGCGGCTCGCTGCTCTCGTGACGCAGCGACGAGCTGGCGAAGGCGTGGCGGAGCTGATAGAGGAGTTGATCGCGGATGACCTGGCAAAAATAGAGAGCAAGCTCGAGCAGCACTTCGTCACTGTTGGATTGCGTGCGGATGGCACGGCGGTTACGGTTCCTCCCTATGGCGTGAATATCCTGGTTGCCGGACCCTCTGGCAGTGGCAAATCTACCATCGTCGCCGGTATCGTGGAGCGCCTTATAGCGCAGGATTATCAGGTCTGCCTTATTGATCCGGAGGGCGATTACGGGCCCTCGCAAGGAGTCATCACTCTTGGTGATCGGGATCATGCGGTTAGCATCAACGAAGTGCTTGCCATCCTCGAGGATCCGAAGATTAACTTGAATGTGAATTTGCTCGGGATTCAGCTCGCAGATCGGCCAGTCTTCTTTGGTCAATTCTTTCCTGGTCTTCGGGTGCTCCGGACTCGTACCGCGCGCCCACATTGGGTTATTCTAGACGAGGCCCACCACTTGTTGCCGCTCGAATGGGGGCATCTATCCGAGGCCTTGCCACAGCAACTCGGGGAGACAATTTTGGTCACCGTGCAGCCGGATCACCTCCCGCCCGCGATATTGTCGCTCCTCGATGTGGTCATCGCAGTCGGTAGATCGCCGGAGAAGACGTTGCATACGTTCAGCAGAGTTACCGGCCACTCTATCGTTTGGCCCGAAGGCCTCTCGTATAAGCCGGGGCAAGCCGTCATTTGGTTCCCGCGTTTGGCTGACGCCCCGTTTTCGCTGAGCGTCATCCCTGGAAGCCGCGATCGCATCCGTCATCGCCGTAAATATGCGGAAGGCAATATGCGTCATCGAAGCTTCTACTTCCGCGGACCAGCTGCCCGCCAGAACCTAAAGGCTCAAAATCTAGCAGTGTTCTCGCAGCTTGCCGAGGGTATTGACGAGGAAACATGGCTGTTTCACCTATACCGAGGTGACTACTCACGTTGGTTTCGTGATGCTGTCAAGGACCCCTATCTCGCGGATCAGACCGAGCGCATCGAGCAACGATCTAATCTCCAGCCCGCGGAAACCAGAAACCTGATACGCCGCCTGATAGACGCTCGTTATACTCTGCCCGGATAGCCATCGGCGATTATTGCGCTTTGGATTTGGGACTTTTAATCCGAAATACTTGCCCGCCTCGGAAGCTGGACGATTTCATGAGAGGTGCGTCCGTGTGGGCTGCTGTTATAACGATCGTGGGCGCCCCATGGAACACTGGCCTGCAGTATCTGATCGATTCGCTATTCGCTCGTTCGGACGATACGCTGCACGTACGGAGCAGCAAAGCTACGCGTCTAACCTCTGCATTGCCCATCTTCCATAAAAGTTGATGAAGTGACCATTGTGAGACTTCAGTATGTCTCGCACTTTTTCACGGTCCTCTTCCTTGCTAGCGGTAACACCAATACCAAAGTGACCCGCCAGAAGCTCCTGCTCGTGTCGTCTAACGTGATCGGATTCGTAATTCCCCAGCTTTTGTATAGATCTAACAATGCGCGGTAGCACGCCGTGCTTGCGACCA
>Ga0308175_100001380_pt1 | contig 16390 bp, 17 predicted proteins | sample PhyCR1_3_FD_203893 | JGI IMG/M metagenome (GOLD analysis project Ga0308175, IMG submission 203893) | Soil microbial communities from UC Gill Tract Community Farm, Albany, California, United States - DLSLS.C.R1 | ecosystem: Environmental > Terrestrial > Soil > Agricultural land | place: USA...
GCGCATCTGCGCGAGTGTAAGCGGCGATGCAGCGGGTTACGAGCGGGCTCTCACTCGAGCCGCTCGACGGGGTAGCCCCAGTCGTGCATTTGAGCGAGAAGCTGCTCCTCGTGCTCCGAATCACGCGTGAGCAGCGTGAGCTCGACGCCCGTATAACCGACCGGGATGCCGATCGCCTCCCGTTGGTGCTCGACCTCCACCACGTTCACCCGTTCCGCGGCGAGCAGGTCGAGCAGCTTCGCGAGCTCGCCCGGCCGGTCGAGGACGCGGGTACGCACGACGAGGTAGCGGCCGGCGAGCGCCAGCCCGCGCCGCATCACCTGCACCATGAGCGACGCGTCGATGTTGCCGCCGGAGAGCAGCGCGAGCACCGGGCCGGAGCCGCCGCCCACCAGCCCCTCCAGGACGGCGGCTGCGCTGGCGGCGCCCGCACCCTCGACCACGAGCTTCGTCCGCTCGGCGAGGAGGACGATCGCCTCCGCGATCTGCTCGTCGTCGACCGCGACGATGTCGTCGAGCGTCTCGCCGAGAATCCCCATAGTCACCTCGCCGGGCTCCTTGACCGCGATCCCGTCGGCGATCGTGTAGCCGGACCCGCCCGGTCGCGTGCCCGCCGCCTGTACGCCGACGAGCCGCAGCCCCGGCCGCACCGCGCGCAGCGCGATGGAGATGCCCGACGCGAGCCCGCCGCCGCCGATCGGGAGCACGACCGTCTCGAGCTCGGCAACCTGCTCCGCGAGCTCCAGCCCGATCGTCCCCTGGCCCGACATCACGTGCGTGTCCAGGTACGGATGGATGAACTCGGCGCCCTCCTGCTCGGCGTACGCGAATGCCGCTTCGAGCGTCTCCTCGAACCCAGGCCCCGAGAGATCGACCTCGGCCCCGTAGTTGCGCGTGGCGTCGACCTTGGCCATCGGCGAGTCCTGCGGCATGAAGATCCGGGCGGGCGCGCCGAGCTCGCGCGCCGCCCACGCGACCGCCTGGCCGTGATTGCCGGCGCTCGCGGCGACGACGCCGGCCGCGAGCCTGTCGCCCTCCAGGCTCGAGAGCTTGACGTAGGCGCCGCGGATCTTGAACGAGCCCGTCCGCTGCAGGTTCTCGGCCTTGAGGCTCACCGGCCGGCCCGCGAGCCGCGACAGCGTCTCCGACGGAAAGACCGGCGTGATGCGCGCGACTCCGTCGAGCCGCTCGCGCGCTCGCTCGATCTCAGGAAGCCCGGGTGCTGTCGCCGTCGCCATCGTGAATCCGGAACACCTTCTCGAGTATCTCTCGCACGGCCGTGAGCGGGTCGAGCTCCCGTGCCTGCACCTCGGCGAGCAGCCGCCGCAGCTCGGGGTCGTCCCCGACCGCCTGTTCGAGGTGCCGGCCCGCCCGGCTCGCCGCGACCGCGAAGACCTCGCGCGCGAGATTCGCCCGGCGCCGCTCCTCCAGCTGCCCGCTCTGCTCGAGGAACGCACGATGCTCCTCGATCTTCTCCCACAGCTCGGGCACGTGCTCGCCGCGCACGGCCTCCGTCAGCACGATCGGCGGGTTCCACTCCCGGCGCTCGTCCTTGAGAGATCGGCCGAGGGCGAGGATCGAGCGCACCTCGCCGAGCATCGTCTTCGCGCCGGGGTGATCCATCTTGTTGATCGCGATCACGTCCGGGATCTCCATGATCCCCGCCTTCAACGCCTGCACCGCGTCGCCCGAGCCGGGCATGAGCACGAGGAGGACGGTGTCGGCGATCCCGATCACCTCGACCTCGCTCTGCCCCGCGCCGACCGTCTCGAGGAAGACGACGTCCTTGCCGGCCGCGTCGAGCACGAGCAGCGCCTGCAGCGCCGCCTCGGCCAACCCGCCGAGGTGCCCTCGCGTCCCCATCGAGCGTATGAAGACCTCGGGGTCGAGGAAGTGGTCGCTCAGCCGGATCCGGTCGCCGAGCAGCGCGCCGTGCGAGAACGGGCTCGAGGGATCGACCGAGACGACGCCCACGGTGAGTCGCCCACCGGCGCCGGAGGCGCCGGGGTCTACCGGCCGGGCGTCGGCGGCTTGGCCGCCGACGCTTCCAGCCCCAGTGCGAACGTGCCGGATCAGCGCGGAGACGAGGCTCGACTTCCCGACGCCGGGAGGGCCGGTAACTCCGATCGAATAGGTCGAGCCGGTCTGCGGATAGAGGTCGGCCACGACGCCGTACGCGAGCGGGTCGCCGTCTTCGACGAGCGAGATCGTGCGTGCCAGCGCGCGCCGGTCGCCCTCCCGGACGCCGGCGGCAAGATCCTCGCGAGTCCAGTCGCGCCGGCCGGCCACTCCTAGGACTGTAGAGGAGCGATCCTCCAGTCCGGTCGGGACGCTTGATACGCCTCGTCCAACTGAATGGCCCGCGCAATCTTCGGCTCGGTCTGGGCGAGCTCCTCGACCCGCTCCCGAGACTCAGGGTTGCTGCGAGCGTGGCAGAGCGGCCCGTCTCCGATCATCCAGAGGATCGAGTCGTCCATCGGGATGCGCTCGATGACCTTGAGCAGGATTCCGAACGCGCGATCGTCCGTCAGGTGGTCATCGCCGCGGTAGTCGTGCTGCCAGAGCGCCGACCAGCCCCATTTAGGAAGGCCTCGCGTATCGGTGGTCTTGTCCTCCGCGAACTCGAGCAGCAGTTGCACCGCTGCGTCGACGGTCTCCTTCTCGGTGAAGACGGTCAGCATGTCGTGGTCGCTTTGCCAGCAGACGAAGAAGAGCGCCTCCGCGAGATCGGGATCGTCCTTGTGCGGGGCGAGCGCCGCCAAGATGGCGTCTGGGCCGTGAGCCTCGACGAGCGGATCGAGGAGCTCGTGCATCCGGTCGAGGTCGGGCGAGCTTTCGAGGACGATGCCGTTAGTGCCCACCCAGTCCGGAGGCGTATCGAGCCGGATCGCGCGTACGGCCCCACGGATGGAGGATGGATCGATACTGCTGTGCCCCGCCACATGCTCGTCTTCGGCGGGCGCCTCGCCCCCGAGCTTGCGGGCAAGAAGGAAGCCGGCAAGCGCCGCGGCGGCCAGCATCCCGCCGCAGGCCGCCCAGATCCAGCGTGGACCGGTCGGGTCGAGGAGCAGCCCGCCGAGCGCGTTCCCGACGCCGAGCAGGGCATACGTGAAGCTGATCACGAACGTCAGCGCGCGGCCGCGCATCAGGTCGAAGGTGCCGCGCTGGACGAGGAGCGCGTTGCAGGCGATCGCCACCCCGTTCCCGATACCCGTCACGAAGACGCAGCAGGAAGCGACCCAGATGTTCGGACTGGCCGCGGCCGCCAGATAACCCAGCGCCATCAAGGCGAGACTCCCGCCGTACGTGCGGGCTACGCCGGAGCGCGCGAGCAGCGGGGCGCTCAGGAGGCTGCCGAGCACCAGGCCGGCGCCGATTGCGCTGTAGATGAAGCCGAACCCCACGTCGCCTGCGTGAAATGTGTGCTTGGCCAGAAAGATCTCGACGGCGTTGGCCGCGCCCATCCCGAGCGAGGCGATTCCCCAGGCCACGAGCACTGCGCGCATCGAGGGAGAGCCGAACGTCGCGCCGAAGCCGTCGCGAAGATCCCGCCAGTGACCTCGCGAGAGCGCGCGCTCGCTCTGCAGCAGACGCGGCGGGATCCGCAGCACGAGCACGATGGAGACCGCGAACGACACCGCGTTGACCGCGTAGGCGGCCGACGGGTTGGCCGCCGCAACCAGAATCCCGCCGACCAGAGGCCCCAACGCCCAGCTCAGGTTCTCGACCCCCTGTAGCAGCGCGTTCGCGCGGGGCAGCTCCTCGTCGGGGACGAGGTTCGGGATCCCGGCGTAGACGGCCGGGCGGAAGAAGCCGGTCGCGAGACCGGCCACCGCTGCAAGGCCGACGACCGTTCCCGCGTTCGGCGCGAACGGCAGCGCCACGAAGACCCCGATCCGCACGGCGTCCGCGCCGACCATCAGCGAGCGGCGCTCGAATCGGTCGAGGAACGGCCCGAGCAGGAGCCCGACCACGACCGTCGGCAGGAACTCGACGATGAAGACGGCGGCAACCCAAGGACCGGAGTTCGTCCGCTGCTGGATGTCGATTGCCAGCGCGACGGCGGCGAGCAGCGTCCCCGCGCTCGAGCAGAGGGTCGCGAAGAAGAGGTTGCGGAACCCCTCTAGGCGGAGCGGCGTGAGCTGGGCGGACGAGAAACTCACGAGCTTGCGCTCGAAAGTACCACCTCTGCAGGCTGGTTACGAGACGCCCGAAAGGACGTGTCCCAACCCGACCGCGAAGAACTCGTTCTCCTCCGGGGTGCCGACGGTGACACGGATCGCCTCGGGCGCTCCGAAGCCGTCGAGCGGGCGGACGATGACGCCTTCCCGCTGCAGCCGCTCGAACAGCTCCCGCCCTCCGCCGACGTCGGCGAAGAGGAAGTTGCCCCGTGACGGCCCCACCGGATCCAGCCCGTGGCCCCGCAGGATCTCGGCCAGCCGGTCGCGGCCGGTCGCGTTCAGCTCCCGCCGCCGCGCGATCTCCGGTGCGTCGTCGAGGCTCACGAGCGCGGCGGCCTGGGCAGTCGCGGCCACGTCGAACGCGCGCCGCACCTTGCTCGTCGCCGTTGCCACGTCCGCCGGCGCCACCGCCCAGCCGACCCGGAGCCCGGCGAGACCGTAGATCTTCGAGAACGTGCGCAGCACGGCGATCCGCCGGCCCTCGTGGAAGAGGTCGATCCCGTCGGCGTAGTCCGGATCGTCTATGTACTCGAAGTACGCCTGGTCGAGGACGCAGAGGACGTGCTCCGGGACGCGGTCGAGGAACGCGAGCAGCTCTGCCCGGCCGTTCGCGGTGCCTGTCGGGTTGTTCGGATGGCAGACGTAGACGAGCTTCGTCCGCGGCCCGATGACGGCGAGGAGACCGTCGAGGTCGTATGTTTGGTTGCGCAGGGGAACTCGGCGGGCCTCGGCGCCGGCCTTCGCGGCCGTGAGGACGTAGCTCGGGAAGGACGGCCAGCCGCAGACGACCTCGTCACCCGGATCGAGCGTCGCCTGCGCGAGCAGGTCGATGATCCCGTCCGCTCCCGCGCCGACGATCAGCTCCTCGAAGGCCACGCCGTGCCGCTCGGCGAGCTCGGTCCGCAGTGCCCACACCCCGCCGTCCGGATAGCGGTTGAGCTCGAGCGAAGCGCGCTGCATCGCCTCGAGCGCCGCCGGGAACGGAGGGAAAGGCCCCTCGTTCGAGGCGAGCTTGACGACGCGCTCCAGCCCGAGCTCCCGCTGCACCGCCTCGACCGGCTTGCCGGGCTCGTACGGAACCAGGCCGTCGATCGAGGAGCGGAAGAGGCTCAATCGCTCTTTTTGCTCTTGCCGTTCTTGCCGTTCTTGCCGTTCTTGCTGCTCCACGGTGCGAGCTTACTGCCGACCTGCTTCGCCTTCCGACGGGCGACGACCTTGCCCGTCTTGATGGTGAGGTAGCCGACAACGGCGTTTCGCTTGTTTATGACTGTCATCCGCTCCTCCTATCCGACTTCACGCGGCGTTATGCGGGCGCAGCCGCGCGCGGCTTGCGGTTCGGGATGTGGATGGCGCGGCCGAGTGCGACGAGCCCCGCCTCCTTGATCGCCTCCGAGAGCGTGGGATGGGGCGCGATGCCGTCTGCGACCGTCTCCACCGTCGACTCGGCCTCGATCGCGACGACTCCGGCCTCGACCATGTCGGTCACGTGCGGACCGACCATGACGAGGCCGAGCAGCTCGCCGTACCGAGTCTCGTGGATCGACTTGACCCAGCCGACCGTCTCGTCCTGCATCACGGCGCGCGCGTTCGCGACCCACGGGAACCGGCCCACCGCGACGTCGTCGCCGTACTGCTCACGTGCCTCGGCTTCGGTGAGCCCGACGGCTGCGATCTCCGGGTCGGTGTAGATCGGCCTCGGGATCGCGCGGTTGTCGAACACCGCCTCGTGGCCGGTCGCGTTCTCGGCAGCGATCTCGCCCTCGCGGAATGCCGTGTGCGCGAGCTGCCAGTAGCCGGCGCAGTCGCCGACGGCGTAGATATTCGGCACGCTGGTGCGCCGGTGCTCGTCGGTCGAGACGCCGATGCGCCGGTCGTATTCGACTCCAGCCTCTTCGAGGCCGATCCCCTCGACGAGCGGGCCACGGCCGACCGAGACGAGCATCAGCTCTGCCCGCACCGTCTCGCCGTCTCCGTAGTGGACGGTCAGCTGCGAGCCGTCGTCGTCGACCTTGGTGCACTGCTTGCCGAGCTGGAGCGAGATGCCGCGCTTCTCGAACTGCTTGCTGAGCTCCTTGGCCGCGTCCGCGTCCTCGACCGGGATGAGGCTGTCTAGCATCTCGACGATCGTCACCTCGGAGCCGAAGCGGTTGAAGATCGAGGCGAACTCGCAGCCGATGATGCCGCCGCCGAGAATGACGAGCCGGCCCGGCACCTGCTCCTGCGCGAGCAAACCGGTCGAGTCGACGCAGCGCGGAGAGTCGAGCCCGTCGATCGGCGGGCGCAGCGGATACGAGCCGGTCGCGACGATCGCCGACTTGAAGGAGACGTCCTCGCCGCCCTCGACCGCGATCGTATTCGCGTCGGTGAAGCGGCCGACGCCCTTCACCCACTCGACGCCGTTCGCCTTGAAGAGGCTCGCGACGCCGGATGTCATCTGCTCGACGACGCCCGCCTTCCACGTGTTCGAGGCCGCGAAGTCGAGCTTCGCCTCCCCTACAGCAACGCCGAACTTCGCGAAGTGCTCCTCCGCCTCCTTGAGCGCGAACGCGGTCTGCACCCACGCCTTGGTCGGGATGCAGCCCACGCGCAGACAGGTGCCGCCGAGCTCGGGCGCACGCTCGATGCAGGCAACCTTCGCGCCGAGCTGCCCGGCGCGTATGGCGGCGGTGTAGCCGCCGGGGCCGCCTCCCAGGACGGCGACGTCAACTTCCATGCTCATCTCCCTCTCTCGTTCGAGTGGAGCGTAATCAGAGGTCCGCGACCATCGTGACGGTTCTGTCCTCCCGGCGAACCTCCCGGAAGCCGTGTTTCTCGTAGAAGCCGGTCTGGCCCGGCTCGGCGCTGAGGCTGATCTGCGAGAAGCCGTCCGCTCTGGCCTGCGCGAGCAGGGCCTCGAGCAACTCGGCTCCCGTGCCGTGGCCGCGCTTGCTCGGGACGACGGCGATCGTCAGCTCCGGCGTCTCCTCGTCGACGAAGCCGAAGCCTGGCGCCGAGGCCGGGAAGAGCCGGTACCACGCGGCGCCGTATGCGTTCGGGCCGGCGGACGCGACCACGCCCGCGTCACCGCGCCGGCCCCAGTTCTTGACGTAACGGTAGGCCGGCAGGTCGGGATCGCCCATCCGCCAGTGGTAGGCATGACGGAGCATGTCGCGGAGGAAGCGGGTGTCCTGCTGGTCGACCGGACGGAGCATGTACCTACAACTCCTGAGCCAGCTGAATGCGATTCCCGTCCGGGTCGTACACGTCGAGGAGCCGCATCTCTCCCGTCAGCTCGAGCACGATCCCGACCTCGACGCCCGCCTCGCGCAGCCGGTCCGCCTCCTCCTTCAGGTCGGCGACGTCGACGTGCGCGACGCCCTGGTCGCTCGGCTCGCCCTCCGCGAGCCCGATCTCCATCTCGCCTCGCCGGAGCTCCGACCAGCGCGCCTCGAAGTCGACGGCGAGCTCCTCGAAGCCGAGCACGTCCTGGTAGAAGCGGCGACCCTCGTCGAGGTTGCGGACGTGGTACCAGACCGTGGGCGCCATCAGGAGGTAGTTCTACAGCGCGAGCCCCGGGTCCTCGAGGCTTTCCTTCAGCGTCTGGAGGAAGGCAGCGGCCGGGGCGCCGTCGACGGCGCGGTGGTCGAAGGTGGCAGTGAGGGTGACCATCGGCCGCACGGCCGTCTCGCCGCCGACCGCCACGACGCGCTCCTCGGTCGCGCCGACGGCCACGATCGCGGCCTGCGGCGGGTTGAGCACCGCAGTGAAGCTCTCGACCGCGTACATGCCGAGGTTCGAGATCGTGAACGTGCCGCCCTCGAGATCCTCGGCGCGCAATTTCGCCTCTCGCGCGCGACCGACTAGATCGGCGCGTACGCCGGCGATCTCGGTCAGCGAGAGCCGTTCGGCGCTGCGGATCACGGGCACGACGAGGCCCTGCGGTGCGGCGACGGCGAGGCCGACGTTCGCGCTCGGGTGGAGAAGGATGGCGTCCTCGGTGAACTCCGCGTTCACCTCGCGATGGCGCATGAGCGCCTGCGCGCAGACCTTCGTGAGGACGTCGCTGACCGTGATGCGGACGTCCGGGTCGCGCTCGCGAATCCTGGCGACCAGAGCGTTCACCCGCGTCATGTCGGCCGAGGCCTGGAGCTGGAAGACCGGGATCTGCCACGCCTCGGTCAGCCGGCGCGCGATCGTCTTGCGGACGTTCGAGAGCGGGACGCGCTCGACCTCGCCGGCCGGCAGGGGTGCTGCGATCGGAGCCGGAGCCGCCGGGCCTCCGGCCTCGCCGCGCTCGACGTCCTCGGCAACGATCCGTCCTTCCGGCCCTGTCCCGTGGATCGCAGCGAGGTCGATTCCGCGCTCGCGCGCAAGCCGGCGTGCTAGCGGCGAAGCCTTGACCCGTCCGTTCGTCGTCGCGGCAGGCTGATCCTTAGCCCGCGGCGGTGGCTCGGGCTCTGGCTGCCGGTCGGGCTCTTTCGGCGCCTCGGCCGCGGCGACCTCGGGCACGTCCTCGCCCTCCGCGCCGATGAAGGCGACGGTCTGCCCGACGGGCACCTCGCCCTCGGCGACCGCGATCTTGAGCAGGACGCCGGCCGCCTCGGCCTCGACCTCCTGCGTCACCTTGTCGGTGTCGAGCTCGAAGAGCGGCTCGCCCTTCTGCACCGGCTCGCCCTCCGACTTGAGCCAGCGGACGATCGTGCCCGATTCCATCCCTTGGCCGAGCCGCGGCAGGATGACCTCGGTCGCCACCGCTCAGCTCCTCCCGACGGTGCGCTTGATCGCGGCGAGCACGTCGTCGGCGTGCGGGACGACGAACGACTCCATCACCGGCGCGAACGGCAGCGGAGAGAACTTCGCCCCGACGCGCTCGATCGGCGCATCGAGCCAGTCGAACGCCTGATACTGGAGCACCGCAGCGACCTCCGAGCCAAAGCCCATTCGCGTCACCGCCTCATGCGCCACCACGGCCCGGTTCGTCTTCTTCACCGACGAGACGAGCGTCTCCTCGTCGAGCGGCTGCAGCGTGCGCGGGTCGACGACCTCGACCGAGATCCCTTCGCCCTCCGCCTCCTCCGCCGCCTCGAGGCTCTCGTGCACGAGGCGGCCCGTCGCGATCACGGTCACGTCCTCGCCCTCGCGGTGGACGCGCGCGCGTCCGAGCGGGATCGGCTCGATCTCCTGAGGGACGTCGCCCTTGATCGGGTAGAGCGTCCGGTGCTCGAAGAAGACGACCGGGTTGTCGTCGTAGATCGCCGACCACAGCAGGCCGCGCACGTCTTCCGGAGTCGAGGCGAACACGACCTTGAGCCCGGGGATATGGACGAACCACGCCTCGAGCTGCTGGGCGTGCTGCGCGCCCGGCGACCAGCCTGCGCCGCCCTGGGTGCGGAAGACGACGGGGACAGTGAGCTGCCCGCCCGACATGTAGCGGAGCTTCGCCGCCTGATTCACGACCTGCTCGGCGGCGAGCGTCATGAAGTCCTCGTACATGATCTCGGCGACCGGCCGCATGCCCTGCATCGCGGCGCCGATCGCCGCCCCAGCGAGCGCCATCTCCGAGATCGGCGTGTTGCGCACGCGCTCCCTGCCAAACTCGTCGAGCATCCCGGCCGTGACGCCCATCGAGCCGCCCATCTCGGCGATGTCCTCGCCCATGATGAAGACGTCGTCGTCCTGGCGCATCGCGGTCGACAGCGCGTCGCGGACGGCCTCCCGGTAGGTCAGCTCAGGCATAGACGTTCTTCAGCGCGTCTTCCGGAGCCGGGTCGGTGCCGTTCTTCGCGAACTCGACCGCCGCCTCGACGATCTCGGTCACCTCGGCGTCGACCTCGGCGAACTCCTCGTCCGAGATCTCGAGCTTCGAGCGCAGCAGCTCGACCGGGTCTCGCGTCGCGCGCAGCTCCTTCGCCGCCTCGCGGTCGCGGTAGACCTGCGGATCGCCGATGTAGTGGCCGCTGAAGCGCACCGTGTCGAGATGCAGGAAGACCGGGCCCTTGCCGGAGCGCGCGTGGTCGAGCGCCTGCCGCGTCGCCTTGAAGACCGCCTCGACGTCCTGCCCGTCGGCCTTGATCGCCTTCATGCCGAACGCCTTCGCGCGCTCGGAGAGGTTGCGGATCGGGGAGTGCTGCGACTCGGGCGTCGACTCGGCCCACTTGTTGTCCTCGAGCACGAACACGGCCGGCACCTTCCAGAGTTGCGCGAGGTTCAGCGCCTCGTGGAACGTGCCGATGTTCGTCGCCCCGTCGCCGAAGAACGCGAGTGCGACGCGAGGCTCGCCGCGCATCTGGAATGCGAGCGCGGCCCCGGCGATGTGGGGCAGCCCGCCGCCGATGACGGCGTTCGCTCCCATGTTGCCGTGCTCGATGTCGTACAGGTGCATGGAGCCGCCGTAGCCGTGCGAGCAGCCTTCGGTCTTGCCGTACAGCTCCGCCATCAGCTCGTTCGGATGCGTCCCCTTCGCGAGCGTGTGGCCGTGCGCGCGATGGGTCGAGGCGATGACGTCGCCGTCCTCGAGCGCGCGGCAGACGCCGACGGCGCACGCCTCCTGGCCGATCGCGACGTGCAGGAACCCAGGCAGCTCGCCGGCGCGGAAGCGCTCCTCGACCTTCTCCTCGAAGCGGCGGATGAGGAGCATCTCCCGCAGCACGTCGCCAAGCTCGCTCTTCGCGAGGCTCATCCTGGCCTCCACCTTCGCCACGGGCCGAGTGTACGGTTCCCGCCGTGCCGCTCGTCGAACGCTGGAACCAGGTCGAACGCGCCCTGGATCCCAGGTGGACCGAGGCGACCCTGAGCCTCGCGATCACCGACGACGCAGCCCGATCCCGCGCCGCTGCGCTGCTCGGGCCGGCGGGGCCCGGCGTCGGGAACAAGCAGATCCGCTTCACCGTCTCGACCAAGGGGAACGGGATCGGACCCGAAGCCGCGCGGCGACTCCTGCGGCGGATCGACCAGGAAGGCATCGTCGGACGGCTCGAGCTCGGCGAGATCCTCGGCACGCGGGCGGAGCCGGAGCAGTCCGCGCGCTCGCTCCTCGACGCCTGGCAGGCCGCGCTCGAGGCATTGCCGTCCGACTGGAGCGACCTCGTGGCCGAGATCGACCTCGACTCCAGCGCAGACGTCGACCGCGCCGCCGTCCTCTGCGCCCCGATCAACCCGATCCAGTCGACCGGCAGGCCCGGCTTCCGTTTCCGCTGCGCGAGGACGCGCGGTTACGGCGCCTCGCCCGGGATGGTCGGCCGCTGTCTCAGCCGGCTCGACGAGGCCGGGATCACGGGACGCGTCCGGATCACCCGGGCGCTGAGCAACGTGCACCCGGTCGGGACGCAAGGCGCCACCTTCGTTGTCGGCCGCCGCCCCGCCTGATGGTCGATTACGGTCGCTCTGTCGTGGTAAAGAGGACGGCATGAACGGACTCTCCGACGCCGCCCAGCGTGTTGCCGATCACGCGCGGTCGTTCGTCCAGCTCGAGCTTCAGCTCGCCAGCGCCGAGCTGAAACGGAAGGCAGCTGCGCTCGGTGTAGGGGTCGGGCTCATGGCAACCGCAGCCATTCTCGCGTTCCTGGCCCTCACCTTCGGTCTCGCCGCGGCCGCGGCGGGCCTCGCGACCACGCTGTCGGTCTGGGCGTCGCTCCTCATCGTGTGCGGCGCGCTGATCGTGATCACCGCGATCCTCGTCGGAGTCGGCTACATCATGCTGCAGAAGGGCTCCCAGCCCCTGCCCGAGCAGGCGGTCGAGGAAGCCCGACTCACGGCGGAGGCGCTGCAAAATGGCGACTGAGCCCGACCTCAAGCGCGAGCTCGCGGAGGAACGGCGCGAGCTCACGAACGCGGTGGCCGATCTGCGCGAGAAGCTCAACCAAACCGCCGAGCGCGGCAAGCAGGTCGGCACCATGGTCGCCGCCGTCGCCGGCGCCGCGCTCGCCATCCGGACGGCGCTGAAGATCCGGCGCCGCTTCGGGGACGACTAGGCCCGCAGGACGGCGCCGAATCGCGTCGCGAGCGCGTCGACGATCGACGCCCGCACGGGCGCCACGTCCTCGTCCGTCAGCGTCCCTTCGGGAGAGCCGAAGGCGAGCCGGAACGCGAGCGATCGCTTGCCCTCGCCGATCGTCTCCGGGTTGCGGTACTCGTCGAAGACCTCGAGCTCGCGCAGCAGCTCGCCGGCCGCCTCGCGGATCGCGGCGAGAACATCCGCGGCCGGCACGTCCTCGTCGACGACGAAGGCGAGATCCTGCCGAACCTCCGGGTACGGGCTCACCGGGTGGAACGCGACGACCGCCGGCGCAGCCTCCGCCAGCGCGTCGAGGTCGAGCTCGAAGGCTCCCCAGGTCCCCTCGAGCAGGGCCGGGTGGAGCTCGCCGAGCCAGCCCTCACCGGTCTTGGCCGCCTTTCCGGGATGAAGGTGCGGCTCGCTCGTCCGTTCGTAGCTCGGCTCGACGCCGAGCGCGGAGTAGATCTGCTCGACCGCCCACTTCGCCTCGGCGAAACCTCCGTTGGCGATGCCCGCGACGTGCCAGTGCTCCTCCGGCAGGTCGGCGCCGACGTCGCGGTAGACGCGCGCGACCTCGAACAGCGCCACGTCCTCCTCGCCCGCGTCGGCGTTGCGGCGGGCGGGATCGAGCAGCGACGCGTAGAGGACGGTGCGGAGCGCAGCGGCTTCGGCCGAAAGCGGCTCTGGCAGCCGCAGGTCGCCCTCGGGGGCGAACGTCGGCGTGTACGCCTCGGCGTAGCCGGCGCCCACCAGGGCGTCCTCGACCCGCCGGCGCAGCCGCTGCTCGCGGGTCAGGCGTCCGAACATCGCCTCCCGGCGGGGCAGCGTGAACGGGATCTCGGGCAGCTTGAAGCGCGCGACCTCCTCGATCAGGTCGACCTCGCGCGTCACGTCGCGGGCGCGCCAGGTCGGCACGCGGAATCCGCTCTTGAGCCGATCGAAGCCGATTCGGCCAAGGATCTCGGCCTGCTCCTCGGCGGGCACGTCGAGACCCATCAGCTCGCTCGCGCGCTCCGGCCGCAGCCGGATCACCGCGGGCTTCGGCAGGTTGCCCTGCACGTCCTCCGCGCCGGTCCAGCGCCCGCCGGTCAACTCGACGATCAGCTGTGTCGCATAGGTCGCCGCCTGTCCTGCGACCTGGGGATCGACCCCCTTCTCCCAGCGGTTGGAGCCCTCGGTGCGCAGTGCGTGCCGCTCGGAGCTCCGCAGGATCCCGACCGGCTCGAAGTTCGCCGCCTCGAGCAGGACGTTCCTCGTCGAGTCGGAGACCTCGGTTTCCTCGCCGCCCATGATCCCGGCGAGCCCGACCACGCGCTCGCCGTCGGCGATCACGAGATCCTCGGCGCTCAACGTGCGCTCGACGCCGTCGAGCGTCCGCACCTTCTCTCCCTTGCGGGCGCGGCGCGCCACGAGCCCGCCGCGGAGTAGGTCGAGGTCGTAGACATGGAGCGGGCTGCCGAGCGCGAGCATGACGTAGTTCGTCACGTCCACGACGTTCGAGATCGCCCGCACGCCGGCATGCCGCAGGCGCGCCTTCAGCCACAGAGGTGACTCGCCGACCGTGACGTCGCGGCAGATCCGGCCGATGAAGCGCAGGCAGCCGTCCGGATCGTCGATCCCGATGCCGACCGCCTCGTCGCCGTCCCGGTGCGGCTCCTTTCCCGGCATCGGCACGAGCTCGCCTCCGAGCAACGCCGCGACCTCCCGCGCGACGCCGTAGACGGCGAACAGGTCGGCGCGGTTCCCGGTCGCCTCGAGGTCGATCACCTCGTCCACGAGTGGAAGCACGTCGTCGAGGGGCGTGCCGGCGTCGAACGCGTCGTCCAGGACGATGATCCCGCTGTGGTCGGGGCCGAGGTCGAGCTCGTCCTCGGCGAGGATCATCCCCTCGGACATCTGCCCGCGCAGCTTGCGCCGCTCGAGCGTCAGCCCGTTCGGCAGCGTCGCGCCGGGCAGCGCGACCGCGACCTTCGCGCCCGCGCCGAAGTTCCAGGCGCCGCAGACGATCGAGTACGGCCGGTCCTCCCCCACGTCGACCGACGTGACCTGCAACCGGTCGGCATCGGGATGCTTCGCCGCCTCGAGCACGTGGCCGACGCGGAACAGCCCGAGCTCGCCCGGCAGGCCGACCCGCTCGACCCCCTCGACCTCCGCCGCGCCGACCGAGAGCGCCTCGGCAATCTGGGCCGTCGTCGCATCGACGCGGACGTACTCGCGCAACCAGCTGACGGGGATCTTCATCGGAACTGGCGCAAGAAGCGCAGGTCGTTTTCCCAGAACGTGCGAATGCTGGAGATGCGGTAGCGGAGCTGTGCCGTGCGCTCGATGCCCAGGCCGAACGCGAAGCCGCTGTACTCCTCGGGGCCCCAGCCAACGAACTCGTACAGGTACGGATCGACCATGCCCGAGCCGCCCAGCTCGATCCAGCCGGAGTGCTTGCAGATCGCGCAGCCCGCGCCGCCGCAGTTGAAGCACGAGACGTCCCCCTCCATCGACGGCTCGGTGAACGGGAAGTAGTGCGTGCGGAAGCGCACCTCGCGCTCGGGGCCGTAGAGCTGACGCATCACGTAGAGGAGCGTTCCTTTCAGGTCTGCCAGCGTGATTCCCTTGTCGATGGCGAGCCCCTCGAACTGGTGGAAGATGGGATACCGCGTGGCGGTGATGTCGTCCCGGCGATAGACGCGCCCGATCGAGACCATGTAGATCGGCGGCCGCTGCTCCTCCATCTTGTGGATCTGCGCCGGCGACGTCTCCGTGCGGAGGAGGGTCTGCTCGTCGAGATAGAGCGTGTCGCGCGGTGATCGCGCCGGGTGCCACTCGGGGAAGCCGAGGGCGTCGAAGTTGTAGCGCGTCGTCTCGACCTCGCGGCCGTCGACGATCTCGTAGCCGAGGCCGAGGAAGATGTCCTCGACGTCGCGGCGCACGAGCGTCGACGGGTGGAGCGTGCCGCGCGGGCGCAGCTTCGGGGGGCCGAGCAGGCGGGCGGGGAGGGTCACGTCGACGCGCTCGGTCGCGAGCCTCTCCTCGAGCTCGGCGCGCGCGAGCTCCGCCTCCCTGGTCGAGAGCGCCGACTCGACGGTCTCGCGCACGGCGTTGAGCTTCATGCCGGTCTCGCGGTCGCGCACGTCGCGCAGCGCAAGCTTGAGGGCGCTGCGGCGGCCGACGTAGCGGACGCGCACCTCGGAGAGCGCGGCGAGCGACCTCGCCTCGGCAGCGGCGGCGAGTGCCTCCTTCTCGAGGTCGTCGGGATCCACGGTGGCGACCTTATCCAACGGTTTCTCCTCCTTTCGCGGGCACGGGAACGAGCGGCGGTTCAGGCCCCGGCTCGTGCGACGGAGGAGACGGCTACTAGCGGGTCGCCGCCCCGGCGACGAGCCGGGGCTGCGTAAAGGCGAAGACGCGCGAAGCAGACATCGACCTCGATACTACCCACCGTGAGCGAATACGACGCCTGGGCGCCCGTCTACGACGCGTGGGCCTCCGACATGACCGAGGACGTGGCGCACTACGTCTCGCTCGCGCGGGCGGCGGACGGGCCGATCGTCGAGCTCATGGTCGGGAGCGGCCGCGTCGCGATCGAGGTCGTGCGCCAGACGGGCAAGCCCCTGCTCGGGATCGACTCGTCGCAGGCGATGCTCGAGATCGCCCGCGAGCGGTCGGCGGGATTGCCGCTCGAGCTGCGGCTCGGCGACGTACGCGACCTCCAGCTCGACGAGCCCGCGGCGCTGATCTACGTCCCGTTCCGCTCGCTCCTGCACCTGCACGGCTGGCACGAGAAACGGCAGGTCTTCGAGCGGGTCGCCGCCTCGCTGCGGCCGGGCGGACGCTTCGCCTTCAACGCCTTCATCTTCAGCCACACGATCGCGGCGCGGCTCGACGGGACGACGCAGGACCAGCACGGCGTGGTGCACACGCTGCACTACATCCCCGCGGACAACCGCATCGAGATCGTTCGTGACGACGGAGCCACGGTGCGGCTCTGGTGGGCGACCAAGTCGGAGTGGGACGGGCTGCTCGACGTTGCCGGGCTCGAGGTCGAGGCGCTGTACGGAGGCTTCGAGGGCGAGCCGTTCACGGACGAGTCGCTCGAGATCGTCTACGTCGCCCGCAGACCCTGAGCGTCTACGACCCCATCGCGTGGCTCTACGACCCGTGGAGCGCGAGCGTCGTCGAGGACGTGTCCTTCTACGTCGACGAGGCGCTGGCCGCGGGCGGCGAAGTCGTGGAGCTGGCCGTG